>Ga0172373_10000154_pt1 | contig 102864 bp, 108 predicted proteins | sample Lak10m_2_FD_114546 | JGI IMG/M metagenome (GOLD analysis project Ga0172373, IMG submission 114546) | Freshwater microbial communities from Kabuno Bay, South-Kivu, Congo - kab_092012_10m | ecosystem: Environmental > Aquatic > Freshwater > Lake | place: Democratic Republic of the Congo...
CACGGTGACTTTCACACCGGCCAGATAAACATCGTTCGGAACCGCTTTTTGCGCGAACAGCAGTTCCAGCGGATATCTGGCCGCGGCCTGCTTGAAAGCCTCCGCCGCATCCGCGCCGATGCCTCCCGTCACGTAACGCACGCTGCCCTGCTTCACTTCTTCGGGCAGCGCTTCGGCCCCCATGGCCGGTGACAGATAAGCCATGCTGGTTACCAGAAACGATGCTGCGAATCTTGTGAGACTCATGTTCAATCTCCTCAGTGAATATTATTTAGCGCCATTCGAAAGCCGAACTGCGGCAGCGTGCCGGTTGGCGCCGGATCGCATTGCAGTTCAGTTCTGACAAGAATTCGCGGCCCCGGTTCATCCACAGGTTCAAACGAAGCAGGCTCGAATTCCACCCCATGCGAACCAAGCCCCTCACCGCAATCATTGCGGACCGAGGTCCCTGCCCTATTCCAATCTGCATGCCAATCGGCGTAGGATGGATCAAGAGTTTTGAATTTCGACCCCGTCGACTCATCAGGAGCGCTCCGATGAACTGGCAAACCGCATTTCAGGATAAAGAAAAAACTGTTCAGGTGACCTACTCCGGCGTGGTCAGCCGTGAGGAACTTTCTGCGGCTGCCCAGTCTGCACTGGATCTCACTCTGAAGCACGGCACCAACCGCGTCCTGACTGATTGCACTGCCATGCACGGCGGACACTCCGTAGCCGATCTTTATTTCCTATCGGACTGGCTGATCAGCGTCAAAGCCTACCGGATGCGTGAAGCTGTCCTGATGCCGGCGGAAGCAGCGTTCAATGAACTGGTGCAGTTCTGGCAGACCACCTGCACCAACCGCGGCCTCAATGTCCGGGTCTTCGACAAGCCAGAATCGGCACGGCAGTGGCTTACTGATCATCCGCACAATACACTTTAATAACTCCATAAAATCATATAGATAAGACAACCCAGGGAGGAGACATGCTCAAACAGTGGCTGGAACGCGCCGACCAGCGCAGCAACTCGCTTGCCCACGGTTTCGGCAACCTGCTGGTCGACAGCTTTCATAACCTCGCACTGTTCGCGATCGGCGGCACCATCGTCTGGTCGGCAGTACATGCTTTCCTCATGATGACCGGCAAGGGCGCCGCCACCATCGACGACATCCTGCTGCTGTTCATCTACCTAGAACTCGGTGCGATGGTCGGCATCTACTTCAAGACCAACCACATGCCGGTGCGTTTCCTGATCTATGTGGCGATGACCGCACTGACGCGGATGATGATTTCCGACATCCAAGCGCACCACAACCCGGAGATGAAGATCCTCTACATTCCCGGCGCGATTCTGGTGCTGGCGCTGGCGACGCTGGTGATCCGCTACGGCTCGGCGAAGTTTCCATCGGACAAATCGACGAACTCGCCCTGAGTCCCCGGGCTCCGTACAAAACAAAGGGCCCGACCATGCGTCGGGCCCTTTGTTGATCAGCGCAAGCGCATCAAGGCCTTGCGCGGACGGCCCCCATCAGAACTGGAATCGCGCGCCCAGCGCGGGCCCGCTGAAACTCAGGTCCTGCACCAGCTTGTTGCCGCTCTGCTCATAGGACAGGTGGCGATAGACCAGCCGCACATCGCCCCATTTATAGGCATAACCGATGCCGCCGGCGGCCTGCCAGGTGAGCTTCGAGTCGCCGCCGCCGACATCCAGATGATATGGAATGAACCAGTTACCCGAGCCGACATTGGATCGGCCGCGTAGCCCCACGATGACATCCCACAGACTCGCACCCTGAGTGATACTGCCGGTGGTCGCAAAATTGGCGCTGCCGGCAGGACCGGTGACCACGGCAGACACCCGCCACTGCGTCGACGCTTCGAGATCGAAATAGCGGAAGCCGCCGATCACATCGAGCTGGTTGCGCGCGTCCTGCAACAGCGCATAGCCGCCGGCCAGCGACCACACCGTGCCCTTGACCTTGGTCGTAGTACCGATGTCCAGGCCGGTGTGGGTGATGTTGACCGGACCGGGACCGGGATTGAAGTCGATGCTTCTGACGCCGCTCTTGTCGCTGGACAGGTCGAGATAGATCAGATCGGTCACGATCGACCATTGCCCCTTACGCGCATCCGCCGCAAACATCATCGCAAAATCCAACATGCCCAGCAGGGTGTCGGCATCCATGGTGACCTGCGGCGCGGCGCCGCCGGCCGCGGGCGGGCCGTAGCGCAGATTGCCTTCCATGGTCGGCAGCCAGAGGTAGGGCGTCACCGAATACTGCCACCCCGGATTCGCATTCGCGCTCTGCCCCCAGGCGGGCGACACGCTTGCGGACAGCAACAACAGCAATGCGGCCAACGGCCGCGTCAAACCGGCAACTTTCAATCGATTCATGACATCCTCATTGTGGAGATTGAAACGCTGGATTCATTTTCAATGCCGACCCCTGAAAAGTCCAGAAACCGGAAAATCCGGAAACACTTTTGATCTTGCTGGATTACTCATGCCCAGAGCGCGTGCCGCAGCCCTACCCGGCACTCGCGGAAGCGATCGCCGTTTTTATGGCGCGTTCCAGTGCGGACACGATCTCGTCGAGATGCGCCTCGCTGACGATGAACGGCGGCGCCAGCAGTACATGGTCGCCGCGTTTGCCGTCGGCGGCGCCGCCCATCGGATAACACAGCAGCCCTTCCGCCATGCCGGCGGCCTTGATTTTTGCGTGCAGTTTCAGCGCGGAATCAAACGGCGTTTTGTTCGCACGGTCCGCCACCAGCTCCACGCCCCAGAACAGTCCGCGTCCGCGAATGTCGCCGACATGGGGGTGTTCGGCAAACCGCGTGCGCAACTGCTGTTCGAAATACGCGCCCCGCGCGCGCACCTGCGCCAGCAGCCCGCGCTCGCGTACGGCGCGCTGCACCGCCAGCGCACCGGCGCAGGCCGTCGGATGGCCGATGTAAGTATGTGAATGGGCGAAAGCGCCGCTGCCGGAACGTACGGCGTCAATGATTCTGTCGGAGCACAGCGTCGCGCCGATGGGTTGGTAACCGGCACCGAGGCCCTTGGCGATGCAGGCGATGTCGGGTATCACGCCCTCCTGCTCGCAAGCCCACAGCGTGCCGGTTCGGCCCATGCCGCACATCACCTCATCAAGAATCAGCAGGATGCCATGGCGGTCACAGATGTCGCGCACCAGTTTCAGATAGTCGGACGGCGGCGTGCTTGCGCCGAGTGTTGCGCCCGATACCGTCTCGGCAATGAAAGCAAACACGCGTTGCGGCCCGAGCTTGAGGATTTCGGCTTCCAGTTCGGTGGCCAAGCGTTGCGCATAACCTTCCTCGGTTTCATCGGCCCGGCGGTCGCGGTATTCATAACAGGGCGACACATGGCGCACCGGCGCCAGCAGCGGTTCGAATCCGCGGCGGTTGGATTCACGCCCGCCTGCAGCCAGCGCACCCAAGGTGCTGCCGTGATAACTCTGGCGACGCGCGATAAGGAATTCACGGCTACCCTGCCCGGATTCGACGGCATACTGCCGCGCGAACTTGATCGCCGCCTCAACGGCTTCCGATCCGCCGGAGCAGAAATAGACATGATTGAGTCCCGCCGGCGCATGTTTGACCAGATCTTCGGCCAGCGCCTCAGCAGGCTCGGTGGTGAAAAAAGAAGTATGTGCGTAAGGCAATTGATCGAGCTGGGCCTTGATCGCCGCAACCACCTCGCGGTCGCTGTGGCCGAGGCAGGACACGGCCGCGCCGCTGGAGGCATCGATATAACGCTTGCCATTGCTGTCGATCAGATAAGGGCCGTCACCGGCGACGGCCCGCGGGTAATCATGGGCAAGGCTGCGATGGATGATGCGTGACACGGAATCTCCTGCCTGGGGCGGTCCATGTTCTGGCCGCTGCAATGGTTTTATCGGGGAGCAGCAATTCTGCGCGAAGCCATGACGCCGGTCAAAAGTTGCGTGCAAGTCAGCGATCGGGGATACACCTCGACTGCGCTTCAGTGTGATAATCGGTGACAGGTTTTTCCATCAAACGAGGTTTCAATGTCCAGCCCGCAGCCCGGCATACTTGCCCCCATACCGCAGCTTGCCCGTTATGTTGCCTACAAGCTTCTGCCCGACGCCGATCCGCGCAAGTCACTCTCTGCGTTGTGTGCGCACTGCGACGGCAACACAACAGTGGCTGGTCTGGGGTTCTCCCTGGTTTCGGCCCTGCAATGCGGCATTGATGAGTTGCGCACGTTTCCGGAATTCAGTGGCTATGGCATAGACCTACCCTCCACGCCGGCCGCATTGTGGCTGTGGCTGCGCGGTGATGATCGCGGCGAAATCGTCAACCGCCATCGCGCGCTGGATGACCTGCTGGCCGCCGCCTTCAAACCGGCGCAGGTGATCGACGCCTTCACCTACGGCGCCGGGCTCGACCTGACCGGCTACGAAGACGGCACCGAGAATCCCAAAAAGGAAAAAGCGGTCGCCGCCGCCATCTCCAAACGCAAGGGCATTGCCGGATCGAGTTTTGTTGCGGTTCAGCAATGGGATCATGACATGCACCGCTTCGAAGGCATGCCGGCAAAGGAGCGCGATCACACCTTCGGTCGCCGCATTTCCGACAACGAGGAAATCGACGATGCGCCGGAGTCCGCGCATGTCAAACGCACCGCACAGGAAAGTTTCGACCCCGAAGCCTTTGTCGTACGCCGTTCAATGCCCTGGGCCGATGAATCACGCTGCGGCCTGGTGTTCACGGCTTTTGGTGCGACCTTTGATCCCTTTGAAGCACTGCTGCGTCGGATGGTCGGCGTCGAGGACGGCATCACTGATGCGCTGTTCAAATTCACCCGCCCGCTGAGCGGCGCCTATTTCTGGTGCCCGCCGGTGAAAGGCAAGAAGCTCGATCTGTCGGCGCTGGGCCTTTAAGCACCGCTATGGGCCTGACCCGCGATCTTGCTGTGTTTGCAGCCAGCACCGGTTTCGGGCAGTTGCCGGAAGCCGTGATGGCCAAGACCCGTGCGGTAATCATGGATACCTTCGGCTGCGCCATCGCCGGATACACCATCGCCCGCGAAGAACTGTCGCCGCTGTTGCACCTGGCCAAGTCACAGGGCGGCAGCGGACTCGCGATGATTTTCTGTGACGGCCACCAGACCTCGGTGAGTCAGGCAGCGTTCGCCAACGGCGGCATCATCCACACGATCGATTTCGACGACACCAGTTCCACCTGTTTCGGTCATTTCGGCGCGACCCTGCTCCCCGCTGTGGCGGCCATCGGCCAGGAACGCCGCGCCAGCGGCGCCGATGCCATCGCCGCGTTTGCGGTGGGTTACGACGTCGCCACCCGTGTCGGCCGCACGGTATGGCCATCCCACTACGATCACTGGCACCCGACTGCAACGCTGGGCATCATCGCCGCCGCGGTGGCGGCGGGCAAACTGCTGCACTTTGATGCCGAACGCATGGATCGCGTCATCAGCATGGCCGCCGACGAGGCCGCAGGCATGCGTTACTGCATTGACCACGGCGATTTCTCGAAGCTGCTGCACCCCGCGCTGTCGGCGATGAAAGGCGTGATGGCGGCGCTGCTGGTCGAATCCGGCGCGAAGGGGCCGCTGGGCCTGCTCGAATACAAATCCGGCTTCTGCGCCACCTTTTCGGAAAAGCCCGACGTTGCCGCAGGCGCGCTGGAACTGGGCGAACGCTTCGAGATCCTCAACGACATCATCAAAGCCTACCCCACCATCAACTGCTCACAGGCGCCGATCCAGGGCATGCTGATGCTGGTGGAACAGGAGGGCTTTGCCGCAGCCGATATTGAAAAAATCCATCTGACGCGGATGTTTCGTTATTCTTCGAAGGATCAGGGCATCAACTACGCGCCGGAAACCCTGCTCGCCGCACGCCTGAGCATCCCCTTCTGCCTGTCTCTCGCCGCCCACTGCCGCCGCGTGACCCTCGATGATTTCACCGTGGAGAACCTGCGTGCGCCGTCGATCAATGCCCTGATGCACCGGGTTGAAATCGTGATGGACGAGGAACTCAACCGCAAATACCCGGGCGGCACAGCGGCAATGATTCTGCGTGTAAAACTGACAGACGGACGTGAGCTTGAGCAGTTCGTGCGTTACCCAAAGGGCAATCCCAACAATCCGCTGAGCACTGCTGAAGTCGAAACCAAGTATCGTGCGCTTGCGGCACGAACACTGCCGCAGGAAAAGATCGACAAGCTGGCTAATCTGCTATTGCGCCTGGAGACCCTCAGCGACGTGAATACCCTGGTGGACGCAACTCGCGCCTGAATTCACTCCGCAGATCAAAGTTCGCGACCGGACTACAACAAACCCAGCAGCTTCACGTAGCGGGAGTAGGTCTTGCGAACACTTGCATCAACACTCAATTGCTGGATGCGCCGGTCGCTATTGATGCGATTCTTGTGCACAACACCCAACCGAACCAGGCGGTTAAGACGTCGCCGAACTGTCGCTGAAGCACCAAGACCGAGCAACAACAAATCTTTCACAGTCAGCATCTTCCGCTGATCTTCATGCCGACCAATCTCCACCACGAGAATGGCATCCAGTGGTGAAGTGATGAAATCCAGATTTTTTTGCTCAAATTCTTGGATTTTCCGGATGCGCTGAAACATTTTTCCTCGAATTATTGGGAATTATTTGGTTAGCGTAACTAAGACCATAAAAAATATGCAATAAATCCACAATCACAATGATTCTACATTCTGGTCTTTTAACACTATGAAAAAGTGCTTATTCCCTATTGACGAAAAAATGAATGAGGATCATTCTGATCCTCATTCCAGCAGTTCTTTCCCCCTTGCGCGGGTAATGTTATGGTCCAAAAACGTCCAACCAGCCTGCGCTTCATGTTGCTGTGTCTGGTTGCGGTCGCGGTACTCCCCGCCTATATCCTGCTGATCTATACCGCGCTGGAACTGCATGACCGCGCAAGTCAGGAAGCCCTGCGTGATGCAACCCAGTTGAGCAAGAATCTGGGACGCGAACAGGAACGCGTGTTTCGCGAGGCACGAGAACTTTCGCAAATCCTCGCCAGTGTCCCCAGACTCACCGATCCTTCACAGAACAGTTTCTGCGGACGATTTTTGGCTGACATTCACAAGACGATGCCGCGTTACGGCAATATCGGCTTCGCTACTCCGGACGGCAATATTTACTGTAGCGCCGTTCCTTCTTCCCGCACCATCAACATTGCCGACCGCGCTTATTTCAGGCGCGCCATCGAATCGGGACAATTCGCGGTTGGCGAATATCTGCTCGGCCGCATCACTGGCAAACCGTCAATCACGGTTGGTCTGCCGCTGCTTGAGACGAACGGGAAGATCAAGGGCATCATCTTTGCAGCCATCGACCTGGGATGGCTGAGGGAGGCGCTGATCTACGCCGATCTGCCTGCCGAATCATCCGTGCGGGTAGTCGACTATGAGGGTGTTGTTCTCGCGCACCATCCAGCAGGAGAACCGCAGGGCACCAGACTCACCGCCCCCGATCTCATCAACGCCATCCGTAAACTTTCAGAACACACCGGGACAGACTTCCGCCCGCAACCGGTGTCTTGGATGAAGACCGACCGCGCCTACGCGGTTTTTCCAATCACCAACGAGGTTAAACATCCTGCGTTTGTGTGGACCGAACTGTCTCGCACGCCGGTTATTGCCGAAATTGAGCAACGCTTCATCCGTTACCTGCTGTGGATCGCTGTCGCCACGCTGCTGGTTGCTGCGTTGGCATGGTCACTCAGCAACCGGCTGGTGGTCGGAACAATTCGCAACATTGCCGATGCGGCGCGACGTTTTGCCGACGGCGATCTTTCAGCGCGCACAGGACTCAAAAATGCCCCGACGGAAATCGCCGGACTCGCCGGCACATTCGACCGCATGGCGGAAGACGTGGAATCCCGTGAACGGCATATAAGCGAAATATCAGAAGAACTCGCGCGCACCAATCGAATACTGCGTACGTTGAGCGGCAGCAACCGCACACTGTTACGCGCGGAAAAAGAGGACATCCTGCTCAATGACATGTGCAGGGTGGCCACGCAGGTCGGCGGCTTTCGCGCTGCATGGGTCGGATACGTAAAGGATGACGAACGCAGATCGGTCCAGCTGATGGCGTTTGCCGGTCTTGAGCGGTCATTTTTTGATGCGCTGGATGTCAGCTGGGGCGACAACGCCAAAGGCCAGGGTGTTTGTGCCCGGGCTATCCGCAGTGGCGAGATCGTCACGGCGGACCGCGTACTCTCCGAGCCCGGAAGCGCACCGTGGTGGGCACTGCTGCAACGGCATGGTATTCATTCATCCATCGCCCTGCCTCTGACCGTCAACCAACGCATCATCGGCATGATGGGACTCTACGCCGAGGAACAAGGCGCCTTTACCGGCAAGGATATCGCGCTGCTCGACGAACTGGCGGCCGATCTTTCCTTCGGCATCGAAACCATCCGTGCCCGCGCGGAACACACTCGTACTGAAAACGCCCTGCAGCACCTTGCGCTGCACGACCCCGGCTCAGGCCTGCCCAACCAGCTCGGGTTGCGGCAACGGCTGGAACAGGAACTGCAGCAGGCACGCAACGAACGTTATCCGCTCTCGGTCTTCGCAATCAACCTGCCGCGCTTGCGCGAAATCGGCGACATTCTCGGACCACGCAGCGTCAGTCAGTGCATCGAGCGCATCGCCGGAGAGCTGCGCATTGCCGCTGGCAAAGACGCATTTGTCAGCCGCGAAGGACGTTTCACGATTGCCGTGACAAGACCACGGATTGACCTCCCGGGCGCAATAAATCTTGCAGATCAGCTGGACGCGGCCGTGCGCAAACCCTTCGACGTTGGTTCCTGCTCAATGGAAGTCGAAGCCTGGATCGGCATTGCCGCATTTCCCGGCCACGCAACAGACCCCGACGCACTGGTCGGCCGTGCTTCACTGGCGGCACAGCGCGCGCAGAACACAGGCCGGGTCGTTGCGGTACTGGAACACAATCCCGAGGAAGCGGCACTCAAACGCTTGACCATGCTCGGGGAACTGCGCAATGCCATCGATCGCAACGAATTGATGGTGCATTACCAGCCGAAGGTCGACACCCTGACGCACCGCATTGTCGGCGCCGAAGCCCTGGTACGCTGGCAGCATCCGGTGCGCGGCATGGTATCGCCGGGAGATTTCATTCCGCTGGCCGAACAGACCGGACTCATCAGACCAATTACCTATCAGGTCCTGCGCATGGTCACCGGCCAGATCCATGCATGGCAACAGGAACACGGACTGGAACTGCCGGTCGCGGTCAACCTGTCGGCCCACAACCTGCAGGATGGCGAACTTACCCGCCAGATCGATGGCCTGATCGGCACCTGGGGGCTCGAACGCCGTTTACTGGAACTGGAAATCACCGAAAGCACGCTGATGCGTGATCCAGCAGAAGCCATGGGTGTCCTGAGCGGATTCAGCAAATCCGGCATGCAGTTGTTCATCGACGATTTCGGTACCGGCTATTCGTCACTCGCGTATCTGGCATCACTGCCCGTGCACTCGGTCAAAATCGACCGCACTTTTGTCAACAACATGGCAAAGGATGCCCAGCACCATGCCATCGTCCATTCAATACTGTCACTGGCTGATGCGCTCAAGCTGAAAGTTGTTGCTGAAGGCGTGGAAACCCGGGAACAGGCCGACATGCTACGCGAACTGTCCTGCGACGAACTGCAGGGCTATCTGTTCAGCCGGCCGTTGCCGCCGGAACAGTTCATTGAGTGGGCACTCAAGAATCAGCTGAGCCAGAAAAGCTGACGGCAGATGATTACGGCAGATTTGCGATCTGCCGTGCACTGCCAGTGAGCTGCAGGATGTGCATACCCAGCCCGTGGCGGTCAACGATGTAGATATAACCGCGATCATCGACCTCGACATTGTTGGTGGTGACCGTGCGACCGTTGCCGTCAGGAACAAAATAGGCAATTTCCTTCGGCTTGTACGGATCGCGGATATCCAGCGCACGTACGCCGGCGTTGAAGTGCGCGATGAAGAGAATGCGCCGGTAGTAGATGGGCGTGAAATTCTCGTTTGACGAATGTGCGCCGATGCGACCGGGACGTGCACAAAAATTACCGGGTTTCGGATCAAAGGCCCAGGTCGAGGCCACCTTGGGTTTTGCCTCTTCAGTCACGTCGATGAACCAAACCTTCTGTTGCGCGCCGCCACAACCGTCGGACAGGGCTTCATTGATGACCGCAACAAAATCCCTTTTGCTGCGACGACCGTCCCGCCCGGTGACTTCCATGCCGGTCAGCGGAAAGGCGGTATGCGCACCATAGGCGGGATCCAGATCAAAACGGCCGGTCTGCGGCTGCAGCAGATTGGCACGTGTCGGCGCCTTCGGCCCCTGCAACAGTTTTTCACGATCAACAATCTGCAGAATGCCGGCGCTTGATGTGCCGTGGCCGAAATACACGCGATTGCCGGAGGGGCCGGTCGAAATCGGACCATGCAATCCGGTCGGCACGCTGGTTGAAGCGCCCGGCTCCTGTCCGGGCAGCCCGTAATCGCGGATGTGCACCGGCTTTGCGGGATCGCCCAGGTCAAAAATCTGCGTCATGCGCCAGGTGCGCCAGCCCGGCACGCCGGACACGAGGTAGGCAATCCCGGTATCGCACTCCCACCAGTTCTTGTGCGTGCCGCGCAGTCCGTCGACAACGACGGCAATGCGCTGCGGTGGTCCGGGCAAAGTGACATCCCAAACCTCATGCGCGTTGTGACCGAGAGTACGCAGCATGTAGGTACGGTCACGCGATGCACGCGGCAGATCGCGGCCGCTGCAGACGCGCACCATCTGTGCCTCGCCACCGGGTCCGCCGGGAATGTGATGCAGCAGTTTCGGTTGCGCCGGATCGGTGACATCAATCAACGAAGTGCCGTTGTCTTCACGAACACCGTTCAGCGGATTGACCGCAGCACCGTGGTGATGACCGACATAGGCTACCCAGCGGCCGTTCTGCTGGTGGATCACCGGTTGATAGGCCCCGCGTCCCTGCAGGTCATGGAAGCCCACGAGCGCCATATCACGGGCTTCCGGCGATTGCGCGGCGTGGACTGCAACCGCGCCGGTCAGGCAGGCTGCGAGCAAAGCCTCACGGAGCAGAAACAAGCGCATCAGACGTCCGGCGTGACCTGTTTCCAGTAACTGTCCTTGGAGGCGATCAGGCCGTCGCGCACGGTATAGATGTCGCAGCCGCGCAAGTCGATTGCCGCGTTGTCGGCGCGACGGGTGGCGGACATGCGGAAGGTGCCGATGACGTTGTCGCCCGCGGCAAACACCTGCGCTTCGGAGAAACGGATGCCCGTCAACTCCTGTTCGCGCTCCAATATGGCTGCACGCAAGGCATCACGACCGGTGACGATACGACCATGCGGCGCTTCGGGGCCGCGCGCCATGATCCAGCGAAAGTCCGGCGTGACGCAGGCAAGGATGCCGTCGATGTCGCAGGCATTGAAGGCCTTGCCGAAGCGGCGGAACAGGCTTTGCAGCTCCGGGGAAAGCGTTGCACTCATGGGGACACTCCACAGGCTTGACGCAAGTTATCGGGCAAGGGCACTGACTTTTTCTGCTGCGGATCGAACCACACCAGTGTGGCAAAACCTTCGGCACAGACAGCACCGGCTTCGGTATCACGCAGCGTGTAATGCGTCTGCACGCTGCTGCGCCCGACACGACCGATGTGCAGCGACGACTCCAGCGTGGCCGGATAACCCACCGGCCTGAGGTAATGACAGGCGGCATTGAGCAGCACGATCACCGGATGCGGCGGCACGGTGGGAATGCCCATGCCGGAAATCCAGCGCATGCGGGTTTCTTCCATGAAACGGAAGAACCCGGTGTTGTTGAGATGGCCGTCGGCGTCCAGATCACCCCAGCGCACCGGTATCACCGTGGTGAATACCGGGGCACTGAGCGGCGTGTCATCACTGACGACGCGAATCATGCGATTTAAGTCGCGGAATCAGACAACGTTGCGTTTGTGCAGGTCGGCAATGTCGCCGTCACGGTAACCGATCTCGCGCAGGATCTCGTCCGTGTGCTGGCCGCAATCCGGGGTAACGCTGCGGATTTCATGCGGCGTGCGCGACAGCCGCACCGGCTGGTTGACCAGCGCCACGTCACCAACGCCCGGAATGGTCACCGGCGCCGCCATCTGGTTATAGATCACCTGCGGATCGGCGAACACTTCGTTCATCTTGTAGATCGGTCCGCCGGCAACGCCGCATTCCTCGAAACGCGCCGTCCAGTAGGCCTTGTCCTTCTGGACCATCAGCGCCTGCAGTTCCTTGTTGAGCGCCGCCCGGTTTTTCGAACGTGTGACACGATCCTTGTACTCGGCTTTTTCGTTAAGGCCCTCGGCGCCCAGTGCCTTGCACAGTCGCGCAAACATTTCATTGTCGCCGGCAGCGATATTCATGTAACCGTCGCTGGTCTGGAATACGCCGGTCGGAATCGAAGTCGGGTGGTCGTTTCCGGCCTGCTCGGGTACTTCATGCTCCACGGTCCAGCGCGCCGCCTGGAAGTCGAGCAGCGCGATCATTGCGTTGAGCAGCGAGACTTCAACCCACTGGCCTTCGCCGGATGCTTCACGCTCCAGCAGCGCAGTCATGATGCCCAGCGCACAATAAAGACCCGAAGCCGAATCCGAAACCGCGCAGCCGGCACGCATCGGGCCCTGACCCGGCTCACCGGTGATGCCCATCAGTCCGCCCATGCCCTGCGTGACCTGGTCGAAGCCAGGACGCTTGGCGTAAGGGCCGGTCTGACCGAAACCCGAAATGCTGGCGAGGATGATCTTCTTGTTGACCTTCTTCAGCGAGTCGTAATCGATGCCGAGGCGGAATTTCACATCCGGACGATAGTTCTCGACCACCACATCCGACTTCTCGACCAGCTTCATGAAAATCTTCAGGCCGTCGGGATCCTTCAGGTTCAGCGTGAAGCCGCGCTTGTTGCGGTGCAGGTTCTGGAAATCGGCGCCAGTGCGCTTGCCACCCCAGCCGTCAGAAAGGTTCAGGCCCGGCGGGGTTTCGATCTTGATCACATCGGCGCCCCAGTCGGCGAGCTGACGTACTGCCGTTGGGCCGGAACGCACGCGCGTCAGGTCGATCACACGGAAGCGGGCCAGCGGGCCCTTGCGCTGAGTTGTTGCTGTCATGGTCTGGTCTCTCTCGAACGGAATTGGAAGTTGCTGATTTCAGTTGATTTTCTGCTGATTCATCCGGCCATATCGGCACCGGAGGCGGCGCCAGCCGAAACAACGTCGAGTTTCGCACAAAATCGGGGGGCTTCGGCGGCGAATCCACAGCCTGATATAGAATCTGGCGATGAACGCCCCCGTGCAGACCATCCCCGTCGACTTTGAGCGCCAGCGCGCCGTCTGTGCGGCATTGCGCGCCTTCATGCCGGAACACAATGTGTTGTTCGAGCGCGAGGACGTCACGCCCTACGAGTGTGATGGTCTTTCCGCCTATCACCAGGTGCCGATGGTCGTGGCACTGCCGGAAAACGAAGAGCAGGTTTGCGCCATTCTCGAAACCTGCTCCGGTCTCGGTGTGCCGGTCACCGCACGCGGCGCCGGCACCGGCCTCTCCGGCGGTGCACTGCCGCTGGGCAACGGGGTGCTGCTGTCACTGGCGAAATTGATGAAAATTCTGTCCGTCGATCCGCTGGCGCGCACTGCGCGCGTGCAACCCGGCGTGCGCAATCTGTCGATCTCCGAAGCCGCCGCACCGTACGGTCTTTATTACGCACCCGACCCATCAAGCCAGATCGCCTGTTCAATCGGCGGCAACGTGGCTGAAAATTCCGGCGGCGTACATTGCCTGAAATACGGCCTGACGGTTCACAACATCCTGAAACTCAGGGTCGCCACCATCGACGGCGAAATCATCGAGCTCGGCGGCGGCGGACTGGACGCGGCAGGTTATGACCTGCTGGCGCTGATGACCGGCTCGGAAGGTCTGCTCGGCGTGGTCACTGAAATCACTGTCAAGCTGCTGCCGCGGCCGGAATGCGCGCAGGTCGTGCTTGCCGCCTTTGACGATGTCGGCACCGCGGGCCAGGCTGTCGCCAACGTGATTGCCGCAGGCATCATTCCCGCCGGCATGGAGATGATGGATCAGCCGGCGCTGCTCGCCGTGGAGCCCTTCGTCAACGCCGGCTACCCGACCGATGCCGCCGGCATCCTCCTCTGCGAATCCGACGGCACGTACGAAGAAGTCGCCGACGAAATCAGCCGCATTGAAAAAATCATGTCTGACAGCGGCGCTCATCTGGTGCGCGTGTCGCGCGATGAAGCCGAGCGGCTGCGTTTCTGGGCCGGGCGCAAGGCGGCCTTCCCTGCCGTCGGCCGGCTGTCGCCCGACTATTACTGCATGGACGGCACCATCCCGCGCAAACGTCTCGCCGAAGTGTTGCGCGGCATCACCGCGATGGAAAAAAAATATGAACTGCGCTGCGCCAACGTGTTCCACGCCGGCGACGGCAATCTGCATCCGCTGATTCTTTACGACGCCAACGATGCCAGCCAGCTGAAAAACGCCGAGGATTTCGGTACCGAAATCCTCAAGCTGTGCATCGACGTCGGCGGCACCATCACCGGTGAACACGGCGTCGGCGTCGAAAAAATTGATTCGATGTGCGTGCAGTTCAGCAGCGCTGAACTCGAAACCTTCCACGCGCTGAAACACGCTTTCGACGAACATGGCCTGCTCAATCCGGGCAAGGCGGTACCGACGCTGCATCGCTGCGCCGAGTTCGGTCGCATGCACGTGCATTCCGGGCAGGAAAAGTTTCCGGAACTTCCCCGGTTCTAACCATGACCGACCTGGTCCAAGCCCTCGCGGAAACCCTACGCGCCGCTGCTGACGCGAAACGTCCATTGCACATTCGCGGCGGCGGCAGCAAAGCCTTTTATGGCAATGCGACGAGCGGCGATGATCTGGATGTCAGCGGCTATCGCGGCATCATCGAATATGAACCGACCGAGCTGGTGATCACCGCATGCGCCGGCACGCCGCTGGCGGAGATCGAAACAGCCATGCGCGAACAAGGTCAGATGCTCGGATTCGAACCGCCGCATTTTGGCGGGAACCCCACGCTGGGGGGCAGCATCGCCGCGGGACTGTCGGGACCACGCCGCCCCTATGCCGGTTCAGCACGCGACTTCGTCCTGGGTCTGCGCATGCTCGATGGCCGCGGCACCGATCTGCGCTTCGGCGGTCAGGTCATGAAAAATGTCGCGGGTTACGACGTTTCGCGACTGATCACCGGATCACTGGGCACGCTAGGCGTGATTCTCGAAGTATCGCTGAAGGCACTTCCCCTGCCTCCGGCTGAATTGACGCTGTGCCGTGAACAGACGCAGGCCGAAGCGCTTGCACTGATGAATGAATGGGCGGGAAAACCGCTGCCGATCACCGCTACCTGCCATGTGGATGGCCGCCTTTATGTTCGCCTGGCTGGCGCCACACCTGCAGTCCATTCCGCTGCGGTAAAACTCGGCGGTGAAACCGTCACTGACGGCGCAGCATTCTGGCAAGGCATTCGCGACCAGCGCCACGCATTTTTTGGCGGCGATGAACCGCTGTGGCGGCTTTCGTTGTCATCAATCGCCAGCGAATTGCAACTGCCAGGCGCACAACTCATCGAATGGGGTGGCGCGTTGCGCTGGCTGCGCAGCGATGCCGATGCGATGAGTGTGCGCAAAACGGCGCGCGTCAGCGACGGTCACGCCACCTTGTTCCGCGGCAGCGATGTACGGACAGGCGCTTTCCATCCGCTGCCGTCGGCGATGCTGAAACTGCATAAACGCGTGAAGCAGGCAATGGATCCGGCGGGCATCCTTAATCCGGGCCGGATGTATGCGGAACTTTGAAAATCAAAACGGCATTTAACAGGATAGACAGGATTATCAGGATAAAGCCGCTGCCGCAAAGCAATTTGAGGTTTTTTATCCTGCCCATCCTGCATATCCTGTAAATTTGTTTTAAGGTTTTTCATGCAAACCAATCTCGCCGACTTCATCAAGGACACGCCGCAGGGCCGCGAAGCCGAGGCCATCCTGCGCAAATGCGTGCACTGCGGCTTCTGCACGGCAACCTGCCCAACCTATCAACTGCTGGGTGACGAACTCGACGGACCGCGCGGCCGCATCTACCTGATGAAGCAGGTGCTGGAAGGCGAACCGGCTACTGCAAAAACGCAATTGCATCTCGACCGCTGCCTGACCTGCCGCTCCTGCGAAACCACCTGCCCTTCCGGCGTGCATTACAGCCGGTTGCTCGACATCGGCCGCGAGGTTGTTGCCAAACAGGTACCGCGCAGCGGCTTTGCGCAATTGCAGCGCAAGGGGCTGGGCGCCATATTGCCGCGGCCTTCGCTGTTCAATCCGCTGCTGGCCGCGGGGCGCATCGCGCGCAACATGCTGCCGAAAGTGCTCGACGATATCGTACCGGAAACTGCGGTGCGGGCACGTCCGTGGCCGATCGGCGGTCATGCACGACGCATGCTGGTATTGGAAGGCTGCGTACAACCCGCCTTATCGCCGGCCACCAACGCTGCTGCAGCGCGTGTGCTGGATCGCCTGGGCATTTCACTGGTACGCGCACCCAATGCCGGCTGCTGCGGTGCAGTGACCTTCCATCTCGACCAACTGGCGCAGGCGCTGGACGCAATGCGCCGGAACATTGACGCGTGGTGGCCGCACATTGAACAGGGCGCGGAAGCGATCGTCTTCACCGCCAGCGGCTGCGGCACGATGATCACCGACTATGGCCATGCCCTCGCGCAGGACCCGGCTTATGCCGAACGCGCCAAACGCATCTCGGCACTGGCCTGCGATTTGAGCACCGTCATCGAAAAACAAAAAGATCAATTAAAACAGTTACTTACAGTTAAACCCCTGCGCGAAAAATTCGTCTTTCATCCACCCTGCTCACTGCAGCATGGCCTGAAACTGAAAGGCCGCGTCGAAACACTGCTCACTGATCTGGGTTTCGATCTCGCACCGCTGGCCGATGCCCATCTGTGCTGCGGCTCGGCAGGAACCTATTCAATCCTGCAACCGGAAATTTCCGCGCAACTCAAAGCCAACAAGGTGCGCGCGCTCACCGCTCATGCACCGGTACAAATCCTCACCGCCAATATCGGCTGCCAGACGCATCTGCAGTCCGCTACCAATGTACCAGTTCGGCACTGGATCGAAGCGGTGGATGATCTGCTTTCAGCCTGATACCGCAACAATCAACTGATCACGACCACAGGCCCTGCAATGCAGGGCCTTGTACTTTTTGTGACAAGGGCGTACTCTCCGCTGCGAAGGTGGAGCGTACGCCCCGACGATAACAACCACCGAACGGCACGATTGTTCTTGTACTTTTTATGACAGGGGCGTACTCTCCGCTGCAATTCAACCCGCAGAGGAGTGCGCAATGGCTGCTGTCGCGACCGTCACCGCTTACGATCTTGCAGTCACCGCGCCGGCCGCACGTCGCACCCGCTCCACTCCGCCGCCGCGCCGCATCAACGGCGTCCCGGTCTATGAACAGGAGTTCTGGACCAGCAAACAACGCCAGGCCAATCCGCTGCATGAAGTCTCGTATCGCGGCTGTTTCAAACCGCAACTGCCCGCCTACTTCATCGACCGCCTGAGCAAACCCGGCGATTTCATCTATGACCCGTTCAGCGGCCGCGGCACCACCGCGGTTGAAGCGGCGCTGATGGGGCGTAACGTCATTGCCAATGACATCAATCCGCTGTCGGCGATGCTGACGCTGCCGCGCCTCGAAGCGCCGCTGATCGCCAATATCGATGTGCGCCTGCGCGCCATCAAGGTCTCGGCAAAACAGAAAAACGATATCGACCTGTCGATGTTCTACCACCCCGATACCGAGCGCGAACTGCTGAACCTGCGCGCCTATCTCGCGGACCGCCGCGACAGCAGCAAAGAAGACGATGCCGACCGCTGGATCCGCATGGTTGCGACCAATCGCCTGACCGGTCATTCGCCGGGCTTCTTCTCGGCTTATACGCTGCCGCCCAATCAGGCGGTCTCGCCGGAAAGCCAGATCCGCATCAACGAAAAAACCGGAAAGTCGCCGGACTACCGTGATGTGCGTGCGCTGATCCTGCGCAAGTCGATGCAATTGCAAAGCGACATCAATGCCGCGGCACGCTGGCGTCTGCAACAAGCGGCATCCAAAGCCCTGTTCCTCGAGGGGCCGGCAGGACAAACCGCAGACATTCCTGACAACAGTGTCCAGCTCACCGTCACTTCGCCGCCCTTTCTCAATGTCGTGCAATACGCCAAGGACAACTGGCTGCGATGCTGGTTCAACAGTCTGGATGCCGAAGCCATCGGCGCCGGCATCACCATGGCCACCAGCGTCAACGAGTGGTCGGCCGTGATGTTGGAAGTGTTGTGCGAACTGCATCGCATCACCAGACCCAAGGGCTGGGTGGCATTCGAGGTCGGCGAAGTGCAGCGCGGATCGGTCAATCTTGACGAAGCCGTGGTCCCGCTGGGCGCGGAAGCCGGCTTCCGTTGTGAAGCCATCCTGATAAACACCCAGAAATTCACCAAGACGTCGAATATCTGGGGCATCGGCAATAACGAACGCGGCACTAACAGCAATCGCATCGTGATGTTGCAGAAGCCGGCCTGAACCTGCCGCCAAAGCCTGAATGAACAAATGCGGCCAAAGGCCGCATTTGTTCATTCAACGGTTACAAACAGATCAATCGACCTTGATCTTCGCGGCTTTCACCACCTGGGTGTATTTGGCGATTTCGGTCTTGATCAGCGCACCGAACTCTTCCGGCGTGCCACCCGCAGGCTCCAGCCCCTGCGCTGCAAGGGCTTCGGTCATTCCCGGCAACTTCAGCGACGCAATGATGTCCTGATTGAGTTTTTTCACCAATTGCGCCGGGGTTTTTGCCGGCGCCAGTACACCCTGCCAGTTCGACACGTTAAAGCCCTTCACGCCGGATTCAGCAATGGTCGGCACATCCGGCGCCGCAGCAGCACGTTTTGCCGTGGTCACGGCAATCGCCCGCAACTTTCCCTGCTTCACTTGAGGCAATACAGGAGGCATGGTGCTGAAAATCAGTTGAACGCGACCACTGACCAGATCAGCCATCGCCGGTCCGGTTCCCTTGTACGGAACATGCAGAAGGTCCGTACCGGTAGAGAACTTGAACATCTCACCGGCCATATGCAGCGACGATCCGGTTCCGGCCGACGCATAGGTGAGTTTGCCCGGGCTGGCCTTGGCCTGATTGATCAGGTCCTGTACTGTCTTCACCGGTAATGACGGATGGACAGCCAGCATGAACGAAGAAGTTGCGACCAAAGCCGCCGCCGCGAAATCGCGCACAGGGTTGTACGGCAGATCAGCCTTCAGCGCCGGGTTCTGCGCCAGATTGCCGACACTGCCCAGAAACAGCGTGTAGCCGTCGGGATTGGCCTGCGTTGCGATGGTCGCGCCCAAAGCGCCGCCCGCGCCGCCGCGATTGTCGACCACCACCTGCTGGCCGGTGACTTCGGACAGCCGCTGGCCCAGTGTCCGCGCCAGGATGTCATTGCCGCCGCCCGGCGGAAACGGCACCACCATACGCAGCGCTTTGTTGGGATAAGTACCCGCACCCTGCGCCATCGCAATGGGTGTGACAAACGCAGCCAGAACGGCGATGCCGATAATTGATGATTTCACGAAGTTCTCCTCGAATTGAACCGGCGCTCTGTCGCGGCGCCGCTGGCACGCATTGTAGGTTCGCGGCCCGAGCGGCGGCAAGCACACCGACGTTAAAGGTTGAAGGACATCAAGTCCTCACCCCATACCACCTGCCCCGAGTAAGTTTCGCTGATTTCGGCGAGCAGACGCTCCGGCATGCCGTTTGAATCGATCCAAGGACCATGATGTGTGGTGACCATGGTTTTGACGGCGGCATCGCGCGCCAGGGCCGCCGCAAAACGTGGCCCCGCAAGACCACCCGGGTGACGCGCCTCAAACGCAAAAGCATTGAGGTAATGCACCAGCAAGTCGGCTCCGGTCGCCAGTTCACGCAAAGCATCAGGAGCGCCACCGGGCAAAGCAAGATTGACATCACTGGTATACACAAACGACTTGCCGCCCGCCTCGACGCGATAGGCAAAGCTGTCGAGGAACGGTTGAAAATGCGGCACTTCGCAGCGCAGGATACGCCACCCGCCAAACTCAACCACGCCCGGACCGGTCAACTCCGTCACCTGTGTATCAGGCCAGGGTCGAGGCGGCGTACCGCCACGTTCCTTATAGGCGCCGATACTCAGCGGATGCTGCGTACGCGACACCAGATCACGGCTGAAAGCTCCTTGCGGACCGAACACCCGATCAATGAATTCCTGTGTTCCGGGCGGTCCGAAGATGCGTAACGGCGGCGTGCTGTCGCCGCTGGCATCCCAGCGATGGTGAAACAGGCGGATCACGTCGGCGCAATGATCAAAATGCAGATGACTCAGGAATACGTGCGTCACATCTGTCGGACGTTTGCCCGCCTGCATCAGCCGCTGGAAGGCACCGGGACCGTGATCGATCAGAATCACATCGGACCCGGTCTCGACCAGATAACTCGACGACGCGCGCTTCAGTGTCGGCAGAGGACTGCCGGTTCCGAGCAGCGTGACTTTCATCGCGCTCATGCCGCCGCTGCGCGGGCAATCGCCCCGGCATCGGGCAGTGACTCCACAGCCCAGCACAGACGAATCACTTCGTCAGCCTGTTTTTTGCCGAGGATGCCTTCAGCCAGACCGCGGAATTTCGCCTCAAGATCCGCATCACTCATCGGCCGCTCCAGGGTACCCAGCGCATGTTCGACATAACGCTCCAGCTTGCGGCCATCCTTGAGCTGGATGGTGATGCGCGACTGCACGCGACCGATGTTTTCATCCCGCTCGATGTGCACGCGCTTACGCAACGCAACGGTAACCGGATTCAGCACGCTTTCATCGCTGAATTGCGCCTCTCCCGCCATGCCCGTATGCAGTGCCACTGCGGCAGCATGGAATACGCTGAACTTGCCTTCAAGCCCGGTCTGCGGATTCTCCTTGGCTGTCAGTTCAAACACGATGGGACTGACTTTAAGGTCAACGCTTTCGATCATCTCCGGCGTCAGCCTGTATTCATTCCTCAACTGAATGCAGCCGTCGATCGTGCCCTGCACCACCAGACCACAGGCAAAGGGCTTGTACATATTGGAGGACAGCTCCCAGCGTTTGCCCCACTCCGCAGTGATCACATCCGGATCGAATTTGGTGGACATCACATGCGCAAAACCGCGCTTGGCCTCGATACCCTGTTCCGAACTGGTGAAATTCTTCGAGGCCAGCATTGCCGCCATCAGGCCGTTCTGCGCCGCACGCCCCGGGTGCAGGCTTTTGCACATCGAACCGAACATTTCGCGCAGACCGGACGACTGGGTCGCCGCAATCCCCAGCGCCCAGGCCATCTGCTGCTCATTGAGTCCCAGAAGCTTGCCGGTCGCCGCAGCCGCACCGAACACCCCGGCGGTTCCGGTAATGTGCCAGCCGATCATGTAATGCTCGGGAAACACCGACAGGCCGACGCGGCACTCGGCCTCGACACCGACGACGAAAGCATGCACCAGATCGGCGCCGCTGATGCCTTTCCACTCCGCCAGCGCCAGCAAGGCTGGATAAACCGGCGCACTCGGATGAATGGCACGGGCATGCGTGTCATCAAAATCAAAGACATGTGAACTGACGCCGTTGACCAGGGCGGCATGCAAACAATCGCTGCGCTCGCGACGACCGAAGATTTGCGCCTGCGGCTGACCGGCAAACGGCAATACAGCGGCCAGCATGTTGTTGATGGTTTCGTGGCGGGATGCGCCGATTGCGCAGCCACACCAGTTCAGCAATGCACGCGCCGCTTCATGCCGGACATCAGCCGGAATCTCTTCGTGCCGTGATTGCACGATGAAACGTGCGAGGGTTTTTGTGACTTCCATGGCGGTCTTTGCAAAGAACTAATCAGCTTTGACGCCGGAGGCCTTCAGCACCCTTGCCCACTTGTCGGATTCCGACTTGATATAGGCGGCAAACTGTTCCGGCGTATTGCCGATCGTCGTCGCCCCCTGCCCCGCCAACTGCTTCTGCACATCAGGCTGACGCACGGCCTTCACGACATCGCCATGCAGCCGGTTGATGACATCGCGCGGCGTGCCCGTGGGTACCAGCAGACCAAACCAGGTGCCAGCCTCGAATCCCGGAAAGCCGGATTCGATCATGGTCGGAATATCTTTCGCCACCGGCTGGCGCTGCAGGCTGGTCACCGCCAGAGCGCGCAAGCGCCCGCTGCGCACCTGCACGATCACCGACAACATATTGCCGAAGAACACCTGGACATTGCCGCCCAGCAGATCGGTGGTCGCGGGCGCACTGCCTTTGTAGGCGATGTGCACCATATTGACCTTGGCCTGCTGCTTGAAAAATTCCGCGGCAAGATGCGGCAGCGTGCCGTTGCCGGTGGAGGCGTAATTGATTTCACCGGGTTTGGCCTTGGCCAGTGCAATCAGGTCCTTGACAGACTTGACCGGCATCGACGGATGCACCACCAGTACGCTGGGCACGCTGGCCACCTGAGACACCGGAACAAAATCGCGTTCCACCGAATAGGGAGCCTTGTTGTTCATGTGCGGAATCACGGTGAGGATGCCGGCCGTCGCCATGAATACCGTATAACCATCAGGCGCGGCCTTGGCCGCCATTTCAGCACCGAGAATGCCGCCTGCGCCGGCACGATTGTCAACAATCAGCTGCTGACCGAGCGCTTCCGCCAAACGCCCGCTGACTGCACGGGTAACGATATCGACGCCCGCGCCGGGCGGAAACGGAACGATGATCCGGACAGCCTTGGCGGGATAACCCTGGGCAGCAACAAGATTTGCAGCGAGCGCAAAAAACAGCAGTAATAACAGACGGGGCAGCAACAACATAGGGTCATCCTTGAATCGAAAGCGGCGGCCGGCACTGCCGGCTGCGACGCGGGTTGAGGGAAAAGCTAATACACCAGACCTGCAGCGGCATCTCTGGGCAGATCCTTCTCGGCTTCGCCGAGCTGTTCGTAGAACGACTCGATATAGGCCTTGAATGTGGAGTCGTGGCGCTGCATTTCGATTTCACCAAAATCAACTTGCGGCCGCGGCTGCAGGTCAAAATAATTGTAGTCATCCTTGCCGCGCACCAGGCTGGCCGGCATGCGACGCTTGCCGATGTACCGCGTGCGCGTGGGGATATAACTCAGCGCAATTCCGATGCGCCGCTCATCGGATCGATTGGGTTGGGATTGATGCACAACGCAGGTGTGATGCAAGGAGAACTGGCCGGGCTTGAGAATCGCGCGATCAATCTCCGACTGATCAAACCACTCGACGATGATCTGCCCTGCAGTATTGACACTGTTCTTGATCAGGCCGCTTTTCTGCTGCAGTTGGCCGCGGATATGGCTGCCGACGGCAAATTCCACCGGACCGGCTTCTGCAGTGACATTGCACAGCGCCACCCAGGCGGTGACATGATCGAAGGGCCGAAGACCAAAATACGTGGAGTCCTGATGCCAGGCGGCGATACCGTCGCTGTGCGGCTCCTTGATGAAAAAGCGCGTGGTGTAGAGCAGGATGTCCGGTCCGAGCAGGTCTTCGACGGCATCGACAATCGCCGGTGTGCGCGCCAGTTCATCCACCCATTTGCACATGAAATGCAGGTTGCCGCGGTATTTTTTGTCGATCGCCATCAGCGATCCGCCGAGACGCTCCTCGGTCTTGCGCAGTTCCTCGCGGTAACGCGCGACATCAGATGCACTCAGGGCATCCAGCGGGTAGACATAACCATCGGCACGATAATCACGCACCTGTTTTGCGCTCAGTTTCCTGGGCATCACCACTCCTCCACGCTGAATTCAAAGCATTCGACACCGCGTTCGCTGTACGCACGTTCATCGCTGTTCTTTCGCATCAGATCACAATGCGGTCGCGCTCCATGTGCGCTGCAGGGTCATGCTAGTATAGCCACGAATTTTCATGCAAGCAGCAATACTTCATGCGGCAGAGTGCGCCAATCAAGGTGCCCGCCGCCCATCCCGGGAACAACCATGCCGATCGATTACCAGAAGCTCCTGAACTACGATATTCCACAAGTTGAACAGCAACTGACCAAACGCGACACCATTCTTTATGCGCTTGGCGTCGGCCTCGGCGCCGATCCTGTTGACCTCAATCAACTGCAGTTTGTCTACGAAGAAAACCTGAAGGCACTGCCGACGATGGCGATCATCCTCGGCTACCCCGGTCCATGGCACGCCGCCACCGATACCGGCGTCACCCGCAGCCATGTCGTGCACGGTGAACAGGGTTTCGTCATCCACAAGCCGCTGCCGGTCGAAGGCGCCATCGTCGGCAAGACGCGCGTGGTTGCGGTGCTCGACAAGGGCAAGGACAAAGGCGCCCTGCTGATGACCGCCTGCGATGTTCGCGACAAGGCCAGCAATGATTTGATCTGCACGTTGACCTCGACCACCTTCTGCCGCGCGGATGGCGGCTTCGGCGGTCCCTCCGGTCCGACGCCCCCGGTGCAGCCGATTCCCGATTCACCGGCGCAACACACTTGCGACCTGCCGACACTGCCGCAGGCGGCGCTGATCTATCGGCTGTCCGGCGACTACAACCCGCTGCACGCCGACCCCGCCTATGCCGCCAAGGCCGGCTTCAAGATGCCGATCCTGCACGGCCGCGCCACCTTCAGCGTGGTCGGCCACGCACTGGTGAAGTCCGTTTGCGGCTACGACCCGTTGAAACTCAAAAGCATGTCGGGACGATTTTCCTCGCCGGTCTATCCGGGCGAAACCATCCGCACCGAAATGTGGGTCGATGGCAAGGTCGTCACTTTCCGCGCCACCGTACCGGCGCGCGGCGTCACCGTACTGAACAACGGCCGCGCCGAAATTGCATAAATAATTCATTAATTCAAACAGTTAATAAAAGGTAGAGAGCAACATGGCAAACAACATGATGGAAGGCAAAGTCATTGTCGTCACCGGAGCGGGCCGCGGCATCGGTGCGGCGATCGCGAGGATGGCTGCTTCCGAAGGCGCGAAGATCATCGTCAACGACATCGGCGTTTCACTGGACGGTGCCGGCGGCGACCAGACTCCGGCACAGGAAGTCGTCAACGAGATTAAAAAAGCCGGCGGCGAGGCCGCAGCCAGCTACGACAGCGTTTCCGAATTCGCCAGCGCCGGCAAAATCATCCAGTGCGCGATGGACAACTTCGGCCGCGTCGACGGCGTGGTCAACAACGCCGGCATCCTGCGCGACGTGATCTTCCACAAGATGACCGAGCAGGACTGGGATGCCGTGGTCAACGTGATGCTGAAGGGCGCTTTCAATATGTCGCGCCACGCCGCCGATCATTTCCGCAAACAGGAATCCGGCGCCTTTGTGCATATGACCTCGACCTCCGGCCTGATCGGCGGCATGGGCCAGGTCAACTACGGCGCGGCAAAGCTCGGCATGGTCGCGCTGTCGAAGGCGATCGCCGTCGACATGTCGCGCTTCAACGTGCGCTCCAACTGCATCGCGCCGGTGGCGTGGACGCGCATGACTGCATCAATCCCCGCGAAGGATCCGGCCACCGCTGCACGCATCGAGCAGCGCAAACAGGTCACACCGGAGCACAATGCCCCACTCGCCGTCTACCTGCTCAGCGACGCCGCCAAGGGCGTCAATGCCCAGGTCTTCGCCACGCGCAAGAACGAAATTTTCCTGATGAGCCAGTCGCGCCCGCTGCGCAGCGTGCATCGCGCCGACGGTTGGACGCCGATGCGCTGCTCGGAGCACATGTATCCGGCGCTGAAAAGCGGGTTCTATTCGCCCAGCGAGCGCACGGCCGACGTGTTCTCCTGGGATTCGATCTGATTCGTCTCGCGCGAGGGATGGAATTGGCATGCATGACTGAACACGGCGTTCCATCCCGCATTTGAGTACTACCCACCGCGGCAAAGATCTGCCTTGGTTGCTGTGGCTTTGCGCCAGCCGCGCCAGTTTCACCATCATCTTCACCGCGTACTCGGCGATCATGCCGCTGGTGACGCCGGAGTGGGGATTGAGCGCCAGCCAGGCCGGGCTGATCCAGTCGGCCTGGCATTTCGGCTACCTGTTCTCGCTGTTCACCATCGGTTTTCTCGCCGACCGCTACGGCGCGCGCCGCATCTTCCTTGCCTCCAGCATCGCCGCCAGCATCACGGCAATGATTTTTGCGCTGTTCGCCAATGACTTTTATTCGGCCGCCATTCTCTACGGACTGACCGGCCTGTTCTCCGGCGGCTCCTACACGCCGGGACTGACGCTGATCTCGGAACGTTTTCATTCCTCCAGCCGCGGCCGCTCGATGGGTTTCTACCTCGCCGCCGCATCCGGAGGCTATGCGATCTCGCTGATCATGACCGGTGCCGTCGCGCCCTTCATCGGCTGGCGCGGCGCGCTGATCCTCAACGCTGCCGGCCCGGTAATCGGTGCACTGATCGCGATTTACGCGCTGCGTCATACCCCCAACGTGATTCACCCTGCGGTTGATGAGCAGCCGGTCAATCCGATTCCCGTGGTGCTGAAAAACAAACCGGCGATGCTGGTAACCCTGGCTTACTCATTCCATTCCTGGGAACTGCTCGGGCTGAAGGCCTGGCTGCCGGCTTTTTTTGCCGCATCCGCCGCGATCTCCGGAAGCACGCTGCTGCAGGCGGCAAGCCTCGGCGCCGGCCTGACTGCAATCACCTATGTCACCAGCATGGCCGGCGGCATTGCCGGTGGATGGCTGTCCGACCGCTACGGGCGCACCACCACCATGCTGATCATGTCGATCAGCAGTCTGTCGCTGTGTTTTGCTCTGGGCTGGATGGTGCAACTGCCGCTGTGGCTGCTGGTGATTGTCGCCTCCATCCACAGCTTTCTTGCCATCGGCGATTCATCGGTGTATTCGACCGCAGTCACCGAACTGGTGCCGCCGCGTTACCTGGGCGCGGCTTACTCGGTACGATCCGTGATCGGCTTTGGCGCGGGCGCAATTTCACCGTGGGTATTCGGTCTGGTGCTGGACATGACCCGCGCAGCCCGCCCCGATACTGAAGTACTGGCCTGGGGTCTGGCCTGGTGCTCCCTCGGCGCCGCCGCATTGTTCGGCCCCCTGGCCACGCTGCGTCTGCGGCGCATGCCCGAAAGCCGGCAAATGGCCAACGGCAAGGGCTGATCAAACGCCGGCGCAGCAGGATACCGCGCCCTGCTAAACTCCCCGCTCCCCAGACATTCATTCGTGAGTCCGTCATGAAAATCACCAAACTCGAAGTACACATCCTGCGCGCGCCGGATGAAGACCAGCGCCCGTTCTGGGTCAGCAATTTCATCGTTCCCAAGGCCAATGAAATCCTCGTGCGCCTGCACACCGATGAAGGCATCGAGGGCGTCGGCATCGCGACCAGCTACACGCCGATCGAAGCGGCGATCAAGGCTTTCAAAAGCGGCATTGCCGACCAGATCATCGGTGAAGACCCGCTGGCACCGGAAAAACTGCATCACAAGGTGTTCTGGCTGACCGCGCAGAAAATCGCCTCCGAAAAAGGCTGGACCCGCGAAGCCATCGTGCGCATCGCTGCTGCCGTGGACATCGCCTGCTGGGACGTCATCGGCAAGGCCGCGAAGCTGCCGCTCTATCGATTGTTCGGCGGTTTCCGCAATGTCATCCCCTGCTACGTCACCTGCGCCTATTACCGCGACGGCAAGGATCTGGCCGAGATCAAGGACGAGATGCAGATGCTGAAAGCCCAGGGCCACCAGGGTTTCAAGGCCAAGGTCGGCGGGGTGCCGTTGAAGGAAGACATGAAACGGCTTGAACTGATCCGCGACATCATCGGCCCTGACAAGGACCTGATGGTTGACGTCAATCGCGCCTGGGACCTGCCGACCGCGATCACCGCGGCGCGCGAAATGCTGCCGCTCAATCCGCGCTGGCTGGAAGAACCGGTACGCTGGGCCGATGACCACCGTGAACTGATCAAGCTGTCGCAGCAGACCAACATCCCGCTGTCCGCCGGTGAAAGCGAACTCACCGCCTACGGCTGCCGCGACCTGATCGAGGACGGCGCGATCCAGATCCTGCAGTTCGACTGCACCATGATGGGCGGCTTCAGCACCGGCCGCAAACTCGCGGCGCTGTGCGAACTGAACCAGGTGCAGGTCGCACCCCACCACGACTGTTTCATCCACGCCCACATCGTTGCCGGCAGCCCGGCAGGCTGCATCGTCGAATCCTTCACCGACCCTGAACGCGATCCGCTGCAGGCGGAACTCTTCGAAGATCCGCCGAAAATCGCCAACGGCATGCTGCACCTGAAGGAACAGCCAGGCCTTGGCCTGACGCTGTCACCGGCGGCGCTGAAAAAGTTCGGCGAAAAAATCCTCTAGTCAACGCGACGGATCAACCAAGCGGCGACGTCCGGCCGACCATTTTCTCGAGTTCCATCAATTCGGCGTTGGTATGGTTCACCACCGGTGCGCTGACGATCGAGCGCCCGCTATCGACCTTGCCATAAATAAAATTGGCCTTGTGATTGTTCGACTTCACGTTCAGCCGCGATTTGTAGGTCACGCACTCCAGGTCAACCTCGCCGTAGCAGGTACAGAAGTAACTCATGATCGAACTGGCCTCGACATATACCCCGGTACCGCGGATACCGGCAGTCAGGGTCGTGGTGCTGATGGTGCGGGTACCACCACGGCCGAATACGCCGAGCAGACCGCCGGTCAAAATCCGCAGTCCGGAAATCAGGTTGGAGCCGTCGATCTTGAGCGATGTCAGCGGCCGCATCATGAATGCATCCTGTCCGATCGCGAATGCGGTGCGGGTATCCGGTCCGGTCAACACGCTGTCGCCGGCCTTGATCACCGTTCCCGGCGGCGCACGAAAGCCGTTTACATAGAGTTCACCCACAGCCTCGCCGAGTTGCACTGCACCGACCGCTGAAGGAAAAGACAATAGCGCGCCACCGACAGCTGCATGGCGCAGGAAATTGCGGCGCCCACCGTCAAGCACAGCAGATCGATGAATGTTGCAAGGCATAACGATGACCTCCAGTTTGAATTGAAACTTGGTCGCGCCAGCACCCTCCGCCTTACAGTGTCAGCATCAATCACAACCACCATCCGTATAAGGCACACTCCGGTAAACTCATTACAACCCTGCAACCGGCATAGGCAATATGGATCACACAACCGAACTGGTCGACAAGCTTTTGAAATCATGGCGGTTTTTGTACAGGCGCGGTTTCATCGAAGGCTTCGGTCACATCAGCGCACGCATCCCCGACTCCGATCTGTTCCTTCTGGCGCGGCATTCGCTGGGTCCGGATGCGCAGCCCGAGGATTTCCTGGTCGTTGATCTGCAGGGGCGCAAGCTGTCGGGCAACGGCGATCTGCCCGGCGAATACCCGATCCATCTCGAAATCTTCAAGGCGCGCCCCGATGTCGGCAGCGTGATCCATTACCACGGCCTGCATTCAACCGCATTCACCACCAGCGAACACCGTCTGCAGCCCATCCACTTGATGGGAACACTTTTCCATGACGGGATACCGGTGTACAGCGACCCGCGCCTGATTACCGATGCACGGCGCGGCAGTGCGCTGGCGCAGACGCTGGGTCCGCATCGCGCGGTGCTGATGCGCGCCCATGGCGCCGCGATTACCGGCGCAGATATCGAAGAATGCGTCGGCGGCACATTCCTGTTCGAGGAAAACGCCCACCGTGCAACCATTGCTGCCAGCATGGGCAAGCCGCTGTGGCTTGAACCGCAACTGGCTGCCGAGGCGGGAACTGAATTGCTGCAGTATCGGGGTCCATTCCGTCGCGTATGGTCACTGGTCGAAGCTGAATACAAGACCTAAGCCGGTCACCGAACACGCCTGTTCGCAGGGCGCACAAAAACAGCGGGCAGCGGCGAAAAACTCCATATCATGGAAGGCCGGGTTCGCGACAATCGCTGACGGGGTAAAATCGATTTCCCTCGCAATAAACCCCTTTGGACCGCCGATGACCCAGCCTGAAACCTTTAACGTCGAACGCGGCGAAGTCCGCATTGCAGTCCATGCTTTCGGACGCGGCCCCCGCGTGGTGATGATGCCCTCGCTGGGTCGAGGCGCCTCTGATTTTTTCGACATTGCACAGCGCCTCGCCGCTGCGGGCTATCGCGCCTTGTGCCCGGAACCGCGCGGCCTCGGCGGCAGCACCGGCCCACTGCACGGCATCACCCTGCACGATTTCGCTGACGACATCGCCGCAGTGATCAAACATGACGGTGGCGAGCCAACGGTGGTTGCCGGGCACGCCTTCGGCAACTTTGTCGCACGCACCATGGGCGCCGATTACCCCCAGCTCACTCGGGCAGTGGTACTGCTTGCCGCCACTCACACCTGGCCGCTGGCTCAGGACCTGCGCGACTCGATCAACAAATGTCATCAGATGGATCTGCCCGAAGCAGAGCGTCTCAAACATCTGCAGCATGTATTTTTTGCGCCGGGCAACGATGCCAGTGTCTGGCTCGAAGGCTGGGATGAAGAAGTCATGCATGCCGAACGCGATGCCACCGAAGCCACGCCCAAGGAAGAATGGTGGACCGCGGGCAAGGCGCCGGTGCTCGACGTTCTGTCGCTGAAAGATCCGCTGTCGCCGCCGGACAGCATCTACACCTACCGCGACCAGTGGGGTGCTGATCGTGTGACGATTGCAAAAATCGACAACGCTGCGCACGCGCTGTTGCCGGAACAGCCGGCAGCAGTTGCCGCAGCGATCGTGGATTACATGAAAAAGCTCGCCGCATGAAGCTGTTCTGGTCGTCGCGCTCACCTTTCGTGCGCAAGGTGATGATCTTCGCCCACGAATGCGGACTGGCTTCGCGCCTGGAATGCGAACGCACTCCGGTTGCGATGAACAAGCCCAACACCGGACTGCTGCAGATCAATCCGACCGGGAAAATACCGACCTTGCTGCTTGATGACGGCAGTGCGCTCTACGATTCGACGGTGATCTGCGAATACCTCGACAGCCTGCACGGCGGCCGTCCGCTGTTCCCGCCCTCCGGACCGGCACGCTGGAGCGCACTGCGCCGGCATGCCCTGGGCAACAATCTGACCGACAACCTGATGCTGTGGCGCAATGAAATGCTGCGCCCGCAGCCGCAGCAGTCGCCAGACATACTGGCGGCCTTTGAAATGAAAGTGCGCAATGCGGTGGCCGCGCTGGATCGCGAAGCAGCGGCACTGACGGCAGAACCGGTCAACATCGGTCATGTCGCCATCGGCTGCGCGCTGGGCTATATTGACTTCCGTTTTGCCCATATCGGCTGGCGCACCGGACATGACCGCATCGCCGGCTGGCACGAGACGTTTGCGCAACGTCCGTCGATGACCCGGACGATGCATGTCGATCAATAACAACGCAATCCCGAGGAGAACATCATGAAAAAAACCATTACCCTGCTGCCGCTGCTGCTGTTCCTGCCGGCATTGCCGCTGGCCGCGCAGCCCTACCCCGCCAAACCGGTGCGCCTGGTCGTACCTTTTCCGCCGGGCGGGCCGACCGACATCGTCTCCCGGTTGATGGCGCCGAAAATGGCCGAAGCGCTGGGCCAACAGGTCATCGTCGACAACCGCGGCGGCGCCGGTGGTGCCATCGGCACCGAACAGGTGGCCAAATCGGCGCCCGATGGCTACACCATCATCATGGGCACCATCGGCGGCCTCGCCGTCGCGAAAAGCCTGAATCCGAAACTCGGCTACGACACCCTGCGCGACCTCGCGCCGATCACCCAGAGCGTATCCGTCACCAGTGTGCTGGTGGTCCACCCCTCGGTGCCCGCGAAAAGCGTCAAGGAGCTGCTGGCGCTGGCGAAAAACAGCGGCAAGAAACTCAATTACGCGTCCTCGGGCAATGGCACCATCACCCACCTCGCCGGCGAGCTGCTGAAGCTGATGGGCAAAGTCGACATCACTCATGTCGCCTACAAGGGCGGCGCACCGGCGCTGGTCGCGCTGGTCTCGGGCGAAGTCGATATGAGTTATGAAAACACCCTGATCATCACGCCGCACATCAAGTCGGGCAAGGTCAGGGGGCTGGCCGTCACCAGCGCCAAACGTTCCACGCTGCTGCCGCAACTGCCGACCGTCGCCGAAACCCTGCCCGGCTTCAGTGCCAGCGGCTGGTACGGCCTGCTCGCACCCGCGGCAACGCCGAAGCCGGTGATTGCGCGCCTGCACACCGAAGCCGTCAAAGCACTGCGCGCACCGGACGTTGTTGAAAAACTCTCCAGCCAGGGTGCCGAACCGGTGGCCAGCACACCGGAGGAATTCGCCGCCTTCATCCGCAGCGAAACCGACAAATGGGCGAACCTGGTCAAGGCCGCCAACATGCGCACTAATTGAAAGGCTTTTAATTTGCAGGATGGGCAGGATATTCAGGATAAAACCAAAATTCCGATGCCATTAATCCGCTTTTATCCTGTCTGTCCTGTCCATCCTGTTAATTGCTTCCTGATTTGATTTAATCCATGGCAACCCAATCCAGCACCGCCCCCGACCTCTCCCGCCTGCTTGATCCCCGCGGCGTTGCCGTCATCGGCGCCTCCACCGACCTCACGCGCATCGGTGGCCAGCCGATCAGGCTGCTGACCGAATACGGTTACAAGGGCCAGGTCTATCCGGTCAACCCGAAATACCCGGAGATCAAGGGGCTGAAGTGCTACCCCGATGTTTCTTCGGTGCCGCAGCCCTGTGACGTCGCGCTGATCGCGGTCTCCGGCGCGCTGGTGCCGGGCGCGATCGAGCAATGCGGCAAGGCCGGCATCCCGTTTGCGGTGATCCTGTCGGCGGGATTCAGCGAAGCCGGTGAAGCCGGCAAGGAACTCAACGCCAAGCTGCTCGCAGCCATCAAGTCCAGCGGCGTACGTGTGGTCGGCCCCAACTGCCTCGGCGTGCTCAACCTCGATGCCGATTTCCGCCTCGGCTTCGGCGGTACGCTGCAACTGAAGACGCTCAAGCCCGGCCCGATTGCCATGGTCACGCAATCCGGTGGTTTCGGTTTCGGCGTGGTTGCCGTTGGCTGCTACTATGGACTCGGATTCAATCATGTCGTTTCCACCGGTAACGAAGCCGACCTCACCGCGCTCGACTGGATGGAATACCTGATCGAACGGCCCGATGTCGAAATCCTCACCGCATTCCTTGAAGGCACCACCGAAGGCAGACGCCTGCGCCGCATCGGTGCACGCGCACTCGAACTCGGCAAGCCAATCCTGATCTGGAAAGTCGGCAACACCGAAGTCGGAAGCAAGGCTGCCACTTCGCATACTGCGCGACTGACCGCCGGTTATGAACTGTTCCGCACCGCATTCCGCGAAGGCGGCTTCGTCGAAGTGCAGGACGTTGATGATCTCGTCGACTACTGCAAGGCTTTCCGCGCCAGGAAACTGCCGAGAGGCAAAGGCGTCGGCGTGATGACGCTGTCCGGCGGCGCCGGCGTGCTGCTGGCCGACCGCTGCAACGCGCGCGGCCTGACGCTGCCGCGACTGACCGACAAGACCCGCGAAACGCTGCGCGGCATCGTCGTCGCCTATGCATCGATCGAAAATCCGATCGATACCACGGCGCAGGGCTACAACGACAACTTTGCCTCTTACACCAAGACCATGCGCGAAGTGCTGAACGACCCGAACATCGATTCCATTGTCGCGCGCTCGCCGCGCGGCGTGGTGGCCATGGCCTGGGCCGAAGGTCTGATCGAAATGCTCAAGGGCGTGGACAAACCGCTGCTGCTGAACTGGCCGACCTCACCCGACGACAACCGCGCGGCCATGGACTACCTGGAGAAAAACGGGGTGCCCTGCATGCTGGCCCCGGGCCGCACCGTCGATGCGCTGGCGGCACTGACCGATTTCGCCAACAAGCGCCGCGTCTTCCATGAAACCCGCGCCCGCGGCGGCAAACGTGCCATCGGCAAACAGAAACTTGATTTATCCGGTTCCGGTACGCTGGGCGAACACGCCTCCAAGTCGCTGCTGCAGGCTTACGGCATTCCGGTTACCGGAGAAAAACTGCTGGCACCTGATGCCGTCGAAAAACTCACGGCCACGCCGCTGCCCTTCCCGCTGGCGGTCAAGATCGAATCAGCCGACATTCCGCACAAGACCGAAGCCGGTGTGATCCGCCTCAACATCACCAGCCTCGACGGTCTGAAGCAGGCCGCACGCGAAGTGCTCGCCGCCGCCAAACAGTACAAACCGGATGCGCGCATCGACGGCGTGCTGGTGCAACAGATGGCCAGCGGCGAGGAAGTCATCCTCGGCGTGGTCAATGACCCGCATTTCGGTCCGGTGATCGCCTTCGGCCTCGGTGGCGTGTTCACCGAAATCATGCATGACGTGACCCACCGCTTCGCACCGTTTGACACCGAAACCGCGAAAACGATGATCCACGAGATCAAGGGCGTCAAGCTGCTGCAGGGTTATCGCGGCAAGGCGCCGTGCAACATCGATGCGCTGGCCGACGCGATTTCGCGGCTGTCGCTGCTCGCCGCCGACCACGAAGACCGCATCGCAGAAATCGACATCAACCCGCTGTTCGTCAATGCCAACGGCGTCATTGCTGCCGACGCGTTGGTGGTATTAAAAGATTAAAACCTTAAGCCACAGAGGCCACAGAGAGCACAGAGAGCACAGAGAACTGCAAAAACCGATCGAAACCTGTAACGCACTGACCCATGGCTCATGTTTTGGTTTTTCTCTGTGAACTCTGTGAACTCTGTGGCTAAACGCCTTTGACTTTGACCTTATGAACACGCCCTTCAAAACCCGCATCACCGATCTCTACGGCATCCGCCTGCCCATCGTCGCCAGCGGCCTGATGTGGCTGGCCGATCCGGTCTATGTTGCCGCCGTCGCACGCGCCGGCCTGATCGGCTTCATGACAGCAGCGAGTTTCCCCAATGTTGAAGCGCTGCGCGCCGGCATCCGCCGCTGCCGCGAACTGAGCGAAGGCAAACCCTTCGGCGTCAACATCATGATCCGCGTCAGCCGCGACGGCACGGACCGGGTCACGCCGCTGATCGATGTCGTAATCGAAGAAGGCGTGAAATTTGTCGAAACGGCCGGCAACAACCCCGAGGCCTACATCAAGCGATTGAAGGACGCCGGCATCATCGTCGTGCACAAGGTGCCCGGGGTGATGCGTTACGTGAAAAAAGCCGAATCACTGGGCGCCGACGCCGTCATTGTCATCGGCGCTGAAGCCGGCGGCCATCCCGGATCCGATCCTGTCGGCACGATGGTTGCCGCAGCCGCGGCCGCGCGCGCCGTGAAAATCCCGCTGATCGTCGCCGGCGGCATCGGCACCGGCGAACAGCTCGTCGCGGCCCTTGCGCTGGGCGCCGACGGCATTGCGATGGGCACGCGTTTCCTGGTCTCCGAAGAAATCTGGGCGCACCGCCAATACAAGGAACGCCTTGTTGCCGCCGGTGAAGCGGACACCACGCTGCTGCTGCAATCGATACGCAACACACAGCGTGCACTGAAAACCGGCCACGTCGCGATGATCCAGCAACTCGAAAAAGCGGAGCCCGTGGATACCGCCGCGATCCTGCCGCACATCATGGGCACCGTCGGCCGCAAGGCCTACGAAACCGGCGAAGTCGAGAAAGCCATGCTGTCCTGCGGACAGGGCGTCGTGTTCGCCGATAAAATCGAGCCACTGGCCGCGATCGTCGATCGCATCGAAGCCGAAGCCCGCGTCGCGATGGGCCGGCTCAACTCGTTATACCGCGCCGGATAACCGATATGAGGAGGAGTAATGAATATTAAGTATTTGTTTTTATTGACTTTTTCTGTCATCGCTGGAACCGTGCAGGCACAAAGTTATCCGAGCAAACCGGTCCGCCTGATCGTGCCCTTTGCCGCGGGCGGCAGTACCGATGTCATTGCACGCGTCCTCGCGCCCAAACTGGCCGAGGCCTGGGGACAGCAGGTGCTGGTCGATAACCGGCCCGGCGGCAATACCACAATCGCCACCGAAATCGTCGCACGTGCCGCACCCGATGGCCACACGCTGCTGGTAACGCCGGCGCCCTTCACCGTTGTGCCCAGCGTGATGACCAAACTGCCCTATGACCCGGCAAAAGACTTCGAACCGATCACGCTGATCAACACCACGCCGATGGGGCTGGTGGTGCATCCCGGCGTGCCCGCAAAAAACCTGAAGGAACTGATCGCACTGGCGAAAACCCGGCCCGGCCAGATGAATTTCGGTTCCTCCGGCAGCGGCGGTGTGCCGCACCTGTCGGGCGAACTGCTCAACACCATGGCCGGCCTGAAAATCATGCACGTGCCGTACAAGGGCAATGCGCCCGCACTGGCCGACCTCGTCGGCGGCCATGTCGATATGGCGTTCAACGGCCTGACCTCGGTGGTGTCCTTCATCAAGTCCGGCCGCCTGCGCGTGCTCGGCGTTACCAGCATCGGCCGCACCGCCGCGCTGCCCGAAGTGCCCACCCTCGATGAACAGGGACTCAAGGGCTTCCAGGCGGTGGCGTGGAACGGCCTCACCGCGCCGGCCCGCACACCGAAAGACGTCATCGTGCGCATCCAGGAGAGCAGCGTGCGCATCGTCAAGTCGCCGGATCTCGCCGAGCAGTTGAAACGCGACGGCTCCGATCCTGTCGGCAGTACGACCGCCGAATTCGTGACGCACCTGCGCGATGAAGTCATCAAATGGAAAAAAGTGCTCGACCGCGCCGGCATCAAATCGTTCTGAAAGAAATCCGATGAGCATCAGGATCACCCACGATGACGGCGTCGCCACTGTCTGCCTCGACCGCGCCGACAAGCTCAACGCGCTGTCGGCGGAAATGTATGAAGAGCTCGCGCGCATTTTCGGCGAACTCAACCTCGATGACAGTGTGCGCGTCGTTCTGCTGACCGGCGCCGGGAAAGCCTTCTGCGCCGGAGGCGACGTCGGCTCGATGGGCAATTTCGATATCGTCAGCGGGCGCAAGCGCTCCAAGGGCCACCACCGCATGATCCTCGCGCTGCATCACCTGGAAAAACCGGTGATTGCCGCGGTGCGCGGCCCCGCCGCCGGCATCGGCGCCAGCCTTGCACTGGCCTGCGACCTGATCGTGGCCAGCGAAACCGCCTATCTGCTGATGGCCTTCAAGAACGTCGGCATTCCGCCCGATGGCGGCGCGATCTATTTCCTGACCCAACACCTTGGCCTCGCCCGCGCCAAGGAAATCGTCTACAGCGCGCGCAAACTGCCCGCGGCCGAAGCCAAGGATATGGGACTGATCAGCAAGGTCGTGCCCGATGACCAGCTGGAAGCCGCCTCGCTGGCGCTGGCACGCGAGATCGCCGGTTCCGCAACCTACGCCCTGACGCTGGCCAAACGCATGTTCCAGTACATGTATGTGCCGACACTGGAACAGCTTCTTGAAATGGAAGTGCTGGCCATTTGCGGCGCACGCATGACCCACGACCACGTCGAAGGCGTCACCGCCTTCAAGGAAAAACGCAAACCGCAGTTCAAGGGTAAATAAGAGCGCCTTAAACGAATTAACAGGATGGACAGGATATTCAGGATGAAAAGCAGTGCAGCCGGGTATCCCAAGGGTTTTATCCTGTACATCCTGCCCATCCTGTAAATTGGATCTTTTGTGACTATCAGAAGCACACCGGACTGGAAACAGCAGACGCTGGCCGAAACACTCGCCGCCGTCGCCACCGCATACCCGCAGGACCTGGCCCTGGTGGTTTCGGGCCGCCGTCTCACCTACGCCGAGTTGCGCGACGATGTGCGCGAGATCGCGCAGGGGCTGCGCGCCATGGGCATCAATCGCGGCGACCATGTCGCGGTATGCATGGGCAATTCGCCGGAATGGATGATTTTCTTTTACGCCGCCGCCAGCATCGGTGCGGTGACGGTTCCAGTGAATACCCGCTTCAAGGCCGATGAAATGCTCTACTGCCTGAAGCAGGCCGATGTGAAACTGCTGTTCACCGCCGACCGTTTCCTGAAAATCGACTTTATTGCAATGCTGCGCAGCATCTGCCCGGCCGTCGACAAGACACTGCCGGACGCCGCGCTGCCGCTGCTGCATACCGTGGTGGTGCTCGGCAAAGATGTCCCCGCCGGCGCGATCAGTTTTGCGGATCTGATCGCCAAAGGCGCGACCTTCGACGAACGCCAGCCGCCGGACGTCAGCCCCGACGATGCATTGCTGATGCAGTTCACCTCGGGCACGACCTCCTACCCCAAGGGCGTGATGCTGTCGCACGACAACATGCTGCGCAACGCCGCCTATATTGCCGCGCGTTTTCACCTGAAGACGAAGGACCGCTATTACAGCGCCCGCCCCTGGTACCACGTCGCCGGCACCACGCTGTCGATGCTCGCGGCATTGACCACCGGCGCCTGCCTGTATTCATCGCCGCATTTCGATGCCGGCGAAGCATTGGTGACCATGTCCGGTGAAAAATGCACGCACACCTCGGGCAACGACACCATGTTCCTGATGATGCTCAATCACCCGGACTTTGCGAAATACCCGCTGAAACTGCGCCATGGCTGGGTGTCCTGCGGCCCCGAAGTCTCGCGCAAGGTGGTCGAGCTGATGGGCATGAAAGGACTGGTGCAGGCCTACGGCCTGTCGGAGGCCTCGCCCAATGTCTGCATGTCGCGTTACGACGATGACCTGGAAAAACGCATCAACGGCTGGGCGCACATCCTCGACGATGTCGAAGTGCGACTCGTTGATCCGGAAACCAATGCAATACTGCCACCGGGCAAGACCGGTGAAATCCAGGTGCGCGGCTGGAGCGTGATGAAGGGCTATTACAAGATGCCCGAGCAGACCGCAAAAACCATCGACGCCGACGGCTGGCTGCATACCGGCGACCTCGGCGTGATGGATGAGGACGGGCGACTGAAATTCCTGACGCGCATCAAGGACGTGTTCCGCGTCGGTGGCGAAAACGTCGCGCCGGCGGAAGTCGAGGATGTGCTGCACAAACATCCCAAGATCAAACAGGCGCAGGTCATCGGCGTACCCGATCCGCGACTGGTCGAAGTGCCCGCGGCCTACGTGATCCTGCGCGAAGGCGAAAGCGCAACACCGGAAGAACTGATGGCCTGGAGCAAGGAACGCCTCGCCAACTTCCGCGTGCCGCGTTACCTGAAGATCGTCGAAGACTTCGAAAAAATCGGCATGACTGGCAGCTCAAAAGTACAGAAAAACAAACTGCGCGCACAGGCGCTGATTGATTTTGGTTTGGAAGAGATAAAAAAGGCTTAGCCACAGAGAGCACAGAGAACTGCAACAGCGAGCCCATCGAAGTTTGCAGAACGTGACTTTCCTGAGGTTTTTCTCTGTGGCCTCTTTGCACCCCTCAAGGGGGTATCAAGAACCTCTGTGGCTATGTATTTGTTTTTATTGAAATTTTTATAAGGCATCAGCGTGGAATACACCCTTAAACGCCCCGACGGCTGCAACATCTTCTACACCATCGACGACTACACCGATCCCTGGCAGAAGGCCGAGACCGTGTTGTTCGTGCATGGCCTCGCCGAATCGGGTGAGGCCTGGCGCGCGTGGGTGCCGCATTTCGCGCGCCACTATCGCGTCGTACGCCTGGATTTGCGCGGCTTCGGCCGTTCAACACCGATGAGTGCCGAGCATGAATGGTCGATGGACGAACTGCTTGACGACATCGAAGCACTGATCCATCACGTCGGCTGCAGCAAGGTACATGTGATCGGCGCAAAAAGCGGCGGCTCGATGTCACTGGCGCTGGCCGCCAACCGGCCGCAACTGGTGCAGACACTGATTGGCGTCACGCCGCCCGTGCTGCCCGCCGCCGGCGTCGACGACTGGGTCAAACACATCAACAGCAAGGGCGTTCTCGACTGGGCTGCGCACACCATGCAGGGCCGACTCGGCACCAAGGCTTCGAAGGCCGAAGTCGACTGGTGGATCCACAACCTGCAGGGCAAGACACCCTTGTCCACGCTGCAGAGTTATCTGCGCTGGGTGCCCAAGCTCGACATCCGCGAAGACGTCAAACGCATTACCTGCCCGACACTGATCATCACCACCACCGGCAGCGGCCTGCGTTCAGTCGATGGCGTGAAAGCCTGGGTGTCGGGCGTAAAGTCGGCGCAGCTGATCGTGATGGAAGGCGATGCCTGGCACGCCGCAGGCGCCTATCCCGACCGTTGCGCCCAGGCCGCACTGGAATTCATTGCGCAACAGAAAACCGGCACTGCCGCCTGACCGCAGCAGAGCCATTGGCAGGTATATTCACCGATCGAAGCACCCCTTGTTGCATTTGATTTGAAGAAAGGAAGCAGCACATGTCTGATCTGATGAAGCAGTCCCCGCTCGGCGTTTATGTCGAACACCTGAAAAAGGGCGAACTCGCCTACCAGGTTTGCAAAGACAGCAACAAGCCGTTTTTCTATCCGCGCGCGGTTGTCCCGGGAACCGGCAGCAGCAACATCGAGTGGCGCGTCTCCAAAGGCCTCGGCACGGTCTACACGACCACCGCCGTGCACTACAAGGGCGAGCCGCCGCTGAATGTGGCGATGATCGACATGGACGAAGGCTACCGCCTGATGAGCCGCGTCGAAGGCATCGATGCGATGGACGTCAAGATCGGCATGCGCGTGAAGGTCAAAGTCGTACCTGGCGATGAGAAGACCCTGCCCTTCCCTGTATTCACCCCCGCAGGAGACGCCAAATGAGCCTGCTCAAACGCGGCAGTATTGCAGTCGTCGGCGCAGCCGAATCCGATCTCGGCCAGGTCGCACCGAACACCACCCCCGTCGACCTGATGGCGCAGGCCACGATGCGTGCCCTCGACGATTGCGGCCTCACACTGAAAGATGTTGACGGTCTGTTTGTCGCCGCCTCACAGGTACGCATGGGGCCGATGGCACTGGCCGAATACCTTGGAATCAAACCGAAGGTGTTCGACGGTACGCAGATCGGCGGATCCTCGTTCATGTCGCACGTCGCACACGCGCAGATGGCCATCCAGATGGGCGCCTGCGAAGTGGCCGTGATCGCCTACGGCAGCACGCAGCGCTCGGTCTCGCGCGCCGCCGCCAGCCCGCGCGAATTCAATCCCTATGAAACGCCGTACCGGCCGATTCTGCCGATCAGCGCCTACGCCATGGCGGCCGCACGCCACATGCACCAGTACGGCACCACGCGCGAACATCTGGCTGAAGTCGCCGTTGCCGCGCGCAAATGGGCGCTGATGAATCCGAAAGCCTGGGAAAAGGAACCGCTGACGATCGAACAGGCGCTCAATGCGCGCATGGTGTCCTACCCCTTCACCGTACGCGACTGCTGCCTGGTTGTGGATGGCGGTGGTGCCATCGTGCTGACTTCGGCCGCCCGCGCCAAAACGCTGAAGAAAAAACCGGTCTATGTATTGGGTTTCGGCGAAACACTGTCGCACGCCAACATCTCCAGCATGCCCGACTTCACCGTCACCGGCGCCGCGATCTCCGGCCCGCAGGCCTTCAAGATGGCTGGTGTATCCCAGAAAGACGTCAAGATGCTGTCGCTTTATGACGCCTTCACCATCACGCCGATCCTGTTCCTCGAAGATCTCGGCTTTGTGCCGAAAGGCGAAGGCGGCCGTTTTGTTGCCAATGGCGGCATCGCTCCCGGCGGCAAGCTGGCGGTCAACACTTCCGGCGGCGGCCTGTCGTATTGCCACCCCGGCATGTACGGTCTGCTGGTGATGATCGAATCCATTCGTCAGGTTCGCGGCGAATGCGGCGAACGCCAGGTCAAGGGCTGCGACGTTTCGCTGTCACATGGCAATGGCGGCGTCATGTCCAGCCAGTGCACGGTGATCTTTGGTTCCGAAAACACACTGTAAGCCACAAGCTGTAACACCCGGATGCCGGCGTTAAGCCAGCATCCGGGTTTTTCACTGCCGGAGGAGACCGTTTGTGAAACTCGAGTTGTATTACGCACCCAAGACCTGCGCGCTGGTGCCCTATGTCACGCTGACCGAGGCCGGCGCCGACTTCACGGTGCACGACATGAACTCGCGTTCCGGAGCGCTGAAGACGCCGGAATACCTCAAACTCAACCCCAAACACAAGGTTCCCGTGCTGGTGATTGACGGCGAAGCGCTGACGGAAAACGTTGCGATCCAGATATTCATCCATCGCAGCTTCCCGCAGGCAAAACTTTTGCCGCAAGACCCGAAACAGGAAATGAAAGCAATATCATTGATGGCGTGGTTTGCCTCGACCATCCATCCGCACCTGACGCCCAATGCGCGTCCGGAGAACTACTGCGACCTGCCCGGCAGCGCCGAAGCCGTCAAACGCACCGGCAACAAACTGCTGTTTGAAGACTTCCGCATCGCCGACGGCCTTCTTGCCGGACGTGAATTCTTTTTTGACCACTTCACCGCGCCGGATGCCTATTTCTTCTGGTGCTTCCGCCGTGCCATTACGTTCAAGCTCGATCTTTCGCACTTCCCGAATTGCATGGCCTTCGTCGAAAGCCTGCAGAAACGCCCCAGCCTGCAGAAAGTGCTGGCCCATGAAAAAGCGGTCGAGGCCGAATTCGCGCGCACCGCACAACCGTTAAACTGAGGATTCCATGGAAATCAAAATCCTCACCTCCAACAGCACCCTGCCGGTGCTCAACGCACTGATTCCCTCTTACGAAAAAAGCAGCGGCAATACCATATCGATCAGCGCTGACTCCGCCAAGGCCATGGTTGCACGCATCCGCGGCGGCGAAACGGGCGACGTACTCGTCCTCGGCAATGGTGCCGTCAAGGAACTCACTGAAGCCGGCTTCATCAACGGCGCCAGCCGCCGCGGCTTTGCCCGCGCCGTAGTCGGCGTCGGCGTTCGCAGCGGCACGCCGCACCCCGACATCAGTTCGTTCGAAGCCTTTCGCAAGACACTGCTGGCCACCCGCGCCATCGCACACACCGTACACGGGGCGAGCGGCATGTATATTCCCACGCTGCTTGAAAAACTCGGCATCGCTGCTGAAATGAAAGCCAAAACGGTCACCCGCCCCGGCGGATACATCGGCAAGGTCGTGGTTGAAGGTGAAGCTGATATCGCGCTCCAGCAAATCCCCGAGCTGCTGGCGGTACCGGGACTGGATTGCGTGGGCCCGGTACCGGATGCCGTGCAGAAGTCGTTTGAAACATCCATCGCCCTGTTCTGCACCGCGCGGGATGCCCGGGCGGCGCAGGAGATGGTTGATTTTTTTGCCAGTCCCGCCAACACTCCGGTGTTCCGCGAAAAGGGGCTGGAGCAGGTCCCTCATACCGTATCCCATACCAATAACTGAGCCGAGGAGAACCACATGATTCGACATTCGATCCGCTACGCAGCGCTGTTCGCAGCGCTTCCGGCCTGCGCGGCATTGCCTGCAATGGCCGCTGACAGTTACCCGACCAAACCGATCCGCTTCATCGTGCCCTACCCGCCCGGCGGCACCACCGACCTCGTTGCCCGCGGCATCGCCGGCAAACTCGCCGAAAAATACGGTCAGCAGATCGTCACCGACAATCGTGGCGGTGCGAGCACCATCATTGGCGCAGACATGATGGCAAAAGCCGCGCCTGACGGTTACACCATCGGCCTGATCACCCAGACCACGATGTCGATCAATCCGAACGTCGTTTCCAAGCTGCCCTACAACACCGAGCGCGACCTCGCGCCGATCACCCAGGTGGTGTATTTCCCCTATGTGATTGCCGCGCATCCGTCAGTACCTTTCAACAACATGAAAGAGCTGATCGCCCATGCCAAGGCCAAGCCCGGTTCGATCACCTACGGCACCCCCGGCACCGCTTCGACCAACCACCTCGGCGGTGCGCAGCTCGAACAGCTGATCGGCGCGAAGCTGCTCCATGTGCCGTTCAAGGGCGCCGGCCCGGCGCTGACGGCAGTGCTCGGCGGCCAGGTGCAGACGGTGATCACCGGCGCAGCCACCGTGATCCCCCAGGCCAAGGCCGGCAAGATCAAGGTCATCGCCTTCGCCGCCGAAAAACGCCATCCCAACTGGCCCGACATTCCCTCTACCGGAGAAGCCGGCCTGAAAGGTTATGAAGCCGGCACCTGGTTCGGCACCGTCACCCGAGCAGGCACGGCGAAATCCATTATCAACAATCTGAACAGGGAAATTATCGCTGCGCTCAACACCCCGGAACTCAAGGCCAGCCTCGGCGGCGCCGGATTCGATATCCGCACCCAGTCGCCGGAAGAGTTCGGCAAGTTCATGGCAGCGGACCGCGCCTTGATCGGGAATATCATCAAGGCGGCAAACATCAAACTCGATTGAGTTGGATCACTTTTTCCAGGACAAAGGGGGCTGTGCCCCCTTTTTTCTTGGTGTGCCGGGCGTATGATCCGGGTGTGAATATTTCAAACAACCACGACGGCCAGACCAGCCGGATTCCATCCCATCTGGAACTGCTCCAGGAAATTCTGGGGCAAATTCCAGTCAGGGTGTTCTGGAAAGACGCTGAGCTGCGTTATCTCGGTTGCAACGCCCTGTTCGCCCGCGACGCCGGATTCTCGACGCCGGATGAGATCATCGGCAAAGACGATTTTCAGATGGCCTGGCGCGAACAGGCTGATTTGTATCGAGCCGATGACTTCAAAGTCATGTCTTCCGGCCAGCCGAAGCTTGATTACGAAGAACCGCAAACAAGCGCGGACGGCAACAAGATCTGGCTGCGAACCTCCAAGGTGCCCCTGCGCGACGGTAACGGCAAAATCATCGGCCTGCTCGGGCTTTACGAAGATGTCACCCGCCGCAGGCTTGCGGAAGAGGCCTTGCGCGACAGCGAACACAATCTCCTCGAGGCACAACGCATCGCGGAAACCGGAAGCTGGCATCTCGATCTCGCCAGCAACAAGGTCACGTGGTCGCAAGAGATGTACCAGATGTTCGATCTCGACCCGACCCAGCCACCGCCGGACCTTCCGGCATTTTCCCGGCTGCTCACCCCTGACAGCTGGTCGCTGATGAGCCGGGCTTTTTCCGCGCTGGTCAATGAGGGCAGGCCCTACGAAATCGAACTGGAAACAGTCGAAAGGAACGGCAAGCGCAACTGGATCCTGTCGCGCGGAGAACCTGTTCGTGATATGCGGGACGCCATTGTCGGCATCCGCGGCGTTTCAGCCAATATCACCCGGCGAAAACAGGCCGAGGAAGACCTGCTGCGCTCCCGCGACCTGCTGTCGAAAATCGTCGAAAACATTCCGATCCGCGTGTTCTGGAAGGACACGGAATTGCGTTACCTCGGCTGCAATGCCGCGTTCGCAAGGGATGCGGGCGTAGTGAACCCTGAAGAAATTGTCGGCAAGACCGACTTCCAGTTGACCTGGCATGAGCAGGCGGAACTGTACCGCAACGATGACAAGCAAGTCATGGAGTCCGGTGCGGCCAAACTGGGTTACGAGGAACCTCAAACCGGCCCGGCCGGCGAAGCGCTCTGGCTGCGCACCTCCAAGGTGCCGATTCGCGACGCCCGCGAAAAGGTCGTCGGCATGCTCGGCATCTATGAGGACATCACCGAGCGCAAGCATGCGGAAATAGCCTTGCACAATGCCAATCGCGCGCTGCGTGCGATCAGCGCCTGCAATGAAGCCATGTTCCGCTCGCAAACCGAGACCGATCTGCTCAATGCCGCCTGTGCGCTGATCGTCGAAATCGGCGAATACCGGATGGCCTGGATCGGATATGCGAATGACGATGCCGGTAAATCCGTAAAGCCGGTCGCCATGCACGGCATCGAGGAAGGCTATCTGCAAGGCCGCGAATTCAGTTGGGACGAGAACTCTCCCGTCGGCCGCGGCCCCACCGGCACTGCCATCCGCAGCGGCAAACCGCAGATCAACCAGAATTTCCTGACCAACCCGGCGCTGGGTCCCTGGCGCGAGGCCGCACTGCAACGCGGTTACCAATCGAGCATCGCCTTGCCGCTGGTCGGCAGCAAGGGCGTTTTCGGCGCGCTGATGATTTATGCGCCGGAAGCCGACGCCTTCAGTTCCGAAGAAATCACCCTGCTGGAAGACCTGTCCAGGGATCTTTCCTTTGGCATCGAAACGCTGCGCACACGGACCGAACGTGATCGCATCGCCGAAGAAAACAAGCGCCAGATGCTGGCACAACAACAGACCCTGAAGGACTTCATCAGGGCCATCGCCAGCACCGTGGAAATGCGTGACCCCTATACCGCCGGCCACCAGTACCGCGCCAGCCAGCTCGCCGTGGCCATCGCCCGCGAAATAAAATTGAGCGAACACGACGTCAACGGGATCGAGCTCGCCGCCATCGTCCATGATCTCGGGCAAATCAATATTCCCGCGGAAATCCTCTGCCGGCCGGGCCGATTGAGCGAAAACGAATTTCTGCTGATCAAACAGCATCCGCAAACCGGCTACGACACCCTCAAGGACATCCAGTTTCCCTGGCCCATCGCCACCATCGTGCTGCAGCACCACGAAAGAATGGATGGATCAGGTTACCCGCAGGGCCTCAAGGGCGAGCAGATCCTTCTTGAATCCCGCATCATGGCGGTGGCCGACGTCACTGAAGCCATGTCCTCGCACCGTCCCTACCGGCCGGCACGGACCATTGATGCCGTGATCGCCGAACTGGAGAAAGGCCGCGGCACCCGTTACGACAAGGCTGCGGTTGATGCCTGCCTGAAACTGATGCAGGGAAAACCATTCGTCTTCAAAAGTTGAGCCGCATCACCCGGCATCTGCCGCGCTCATAAAATTTCGCAAAGGTTGAGGTAAGCTGGCGGTCAACATGAATCACACCGGCCTGCTTTCCACCGCACAGATCTGGACCAAACTGTTTCAGGTCAACGGCATTGATGCCATGCATCTGTGGCGCGAGGTCGGCGTCCCTCCAGAGGTCTGGCAGGAGGGACCCAACGCCCGTGCCCCGCTGAAATACCTCGATGCCGCCATCATTCGCGTCGCGGCACGCATCCCCGTTGAAGGCTGGGGGTTGAAGATTTCACAATGCTGGCACCCCGGAAACCTCGGCGTTCTCGGCCATGCCTGGCTGGCCAGTTCAACACTCCGCACCGGACTCACCCGCGTCGCACGTTATTCGCGCATCGTCGGCACGCGCGCACAAATCGGACTCCGGGACAGTCATGCCGGACTCGACTTCAGCTATGCAATGGCTGCCGATGAACCTGCCGTGGTGTCGGTCATTCCCGATTGCTGGCTCGCGCTGGTGCTCGACATGTGCCGCGTGAATGCCGGACGCCGCATCTGCCCGTTAAAGGTCACGCTGCGCCGGACGGCTCCGGCCAATCCGCAGGCATGGAGCGAGTTTTACGGCTGCCCGGTGAAATTCGCCGCTGCCGAAAACAGCTTTACGCTGTCTCGGGCCGATGTCGACCGAGTGTTACCGACCTCGAATCGACCGCTTGCCGGTGTACTCGACGGTCTGCTTACCGAACAACTGGCGAAACTGACCAGGGATGACGTGGTCTCGCGCTGCAAGGCAGAGTTCCTTGAACAACTGTCTTCCGGCGAACCCAGCGCCGAAGACATCGCGCAGCGCCTCAACATGAGCAGCCGGACACTGCAGCGCAAACTCGCCGAAGCCAACACCACCTATCTGAAGCTGGTCGATGACTGCAGGCGCGACCTCGCGCTGCGTTACGTCGGTGACCCGGACAAAAGCATCACCGACATCACCTTTCTGCTCGGCTTCTCCAGCCAGAGCGCGTTCAGCCGCGCCTTCCGCCGCTGGACCGGCACAAGCCCCACCGAGCAACGTCAGCGCACGGCATCCGCCGCATAAATCCGCACCACACCGGGGCACACCCGGCGCAACACCCCCGATTGGCGCATCCGGTAAAACGCTTGGCGTTTGCAGTCAAGTCCCGCCCGGCCGCAAAAGCGATTCTGTCCCTGCTGCACAACGACATTTTTGTCATTACGCATAGGGGACATCATGAAACGTTATTACCTGCGGGACACGCGACAGCAGTCCATGTGGAACGGAAAACCCGAGGGCGGCTGGCTGAAATCGCCGCCGACACCGGCGCGCTGGGTCACACGGCGCGAATACGCACAGGCATTCACCATCGAGGAAATCAACGCCCTTAAAACACTGTGGCACTACCTCGACGGTTGCGAAATCATCGCGGTGGACAGCGAGGATGTCGAATCATGAACTACCGGGTCATGAAACAGCATACCTTTGAACGCATCGACGCACTGGAACTGCACCTGTTGGCGCGCGCCTACTATGCAGCATGGAAACGCGTGCATGACAGCGAACCCATCCATGAGCACTCGATTCCGAGTTTGAACCTGCTGATTTATTTCGAACCGGTGAAACCGCGTCAAGATCCTTCACCGGACCGGGAGACGCGCACCTGACATGGCCAGCGCATGACAACCGGCAGCGGGTCCGACCCGCTGCCGGTGCATCGTCCGGGGCAATATCCTGCGTGGCACGGTAGAATCCACACCGCTTCCGATTTCAGGACCAGCCATGCTCCCCATTGCAAAACTCGTCGCAGCCGCACTGACTGTTGCCACCCTCGGCGGTGTCGCCAGCTGCCAGTCAACGACTTCCGGCGGATCCGTAGGCGCCGACCGCAAGCAGTTCCTGCTGGTGTCATCGGACGAACTTAACCAGATGGCGGCCAAGGCCTACAACCAGCTGCAGACCGAATCCGCCAAAAAAGGCACGCTCAATACCGACCCTGCGCTGACCAAACGCGTGCGCTCCATCGCCGCGCGCATCACGCCGCAGACCCGCGTGTTCCGCGCCGATGCCCCGGCGTGGAAATGGGAGGTCAACACCATCACCAGCAATGAACTCAACGCCTTCTGCATGCCCGGCGGCAAGATCATGTTTTATTCCGGGCTGATCCAGAACCTCAAACTCACCGATGATGAAATCGCCGTGGTGATGGGCCATGAAATCGCCCACGCGCTGCGCGAACACTCGCGCGAACAGGTATCCCAGGCGATGGCCGCGCAGGCCGCCATCGGCGTCGGCGCTGCGCTGCTGGGCCTCGGCGACACCTCGGCCAATCTGGCCGGCACCGCCTATCAAGCTCTGATCGCCACGCGCTTCAGCCGCAATGACGAAAGTGAAGCCGACCGCATCGGCCTCGAACTCTCGGCACGCGCCGGTTATGACCCGCGCGCCGGCATCACGCTGTGGAAAAAAATGCTCTCCGGCAACAACGGCGGCCGCCCGCCGGAATTCCTCAGCACGCATCCGGCGGAAACCCGCCGCATCCAGCAGATCGAAGCCTTGCTACCGACCGTAACCCCCCTCTACGAAGCCGCCCGGAAGGGCCGCTGACGCAAGCCCGCATGGCAGATCGCCGCACCGCAGGCGCAGTCTTCGTCGCAGGCCTCGCTCTGACGGCGGCCGGCTGCATCGGACTGGCGCGCATCGAGCTCAACAGCCTGCACGATGCCTTCGAAACCGATGCCCGCATCATCCACCGCCTGCTGAGCCAGCGCACTGCGCAACAGGATGCGGTGATGGCCATGCTGGCGCTGCTTCAACCGGGGACCGATGGCAGCGCCGCTGCCCCCGGCCCACGCATCACTGCGGTCTATCCGCAGATCATCGAAATTCAACAGCGCAGGGAAAACGCAACCTGGGCCAATGAAGAACTGCAGGCCGGAGAGAACGAATCCCGCCGCAGCAACCGCGCTGCGATTGGCGGCGTCGATTTCGACAATGGCCGTTATCGCATGGTGCAGTCTGCGCTGCCCGCCAGCTACGCCGTGCAGATCGACCTCCGCGCCATGGTGCCGTGGGAAGAATGGCCGATGAAGCCCGACGCCAGCCCGGTTCGGGTGACCCTCGAACACCAGGACCAGCGTTATATCGTGCAACCGGGCAATGAGACTGAAGGCTTATGGCGTTTTGAATTCCGCAAACGCCTCGCCGCCGACAGCCAGCCCTTTGATGTGGTGGCCACGCGCAGCGCCGGCTGGAGCGACCTGCCCTGGATAAAAATGCTGGTGTGGACCGCATTTGTCGTTATCACGCTGGGCGGTCTGCTTGCGCTGCTGCGCCAGCGCGCCGAACGCCGCCGCGCCGAAGAACTGCTACGCCTGGGTCAGGTTGCGCGCCTCAATACGCTGGGCGAACTGGCTGCAGGCATGGCGCATGAACTGAACCAGCCGCTCACCGCAATTCTCGCCAACACCCAGGCCGCAAAACGCCTGCTCGATGATGATCCGCCCGAACTCGACACCGCACGCGACGCAATGGCACGAAGCGTTGAACAGGCGCGGCGCGCTTCCGATGTGGTGGGCCGCATGCGCCGTGTGGTCGAACGTCCGGAAGTCGGCGCCAGCCTGCAGGTCGTCAACCTGCACGATACCGTCAATGACGCGCTGTACCTGCTCGAACCGGAATGCAAACGTCTGGGCGTGCAGCCGGCGGTATCCGGAAGCAGCATCCTGCTTAAAGCCGATCCCGTCGCGCTGGAGCAGATCATCCACAACCTGCTGACCAATGCGCTGCAGGCGCTGGCACAGGTGCCGCCCAGCGAACGCGCCCTGACCATCGCCATGCAACCCGAAGACACGCTGGGCGTGCTGACCATCAGTGACAGCGGCCCCGGCATCCCGGTTGATGTCCTGCCGCGCATCTTTGAACCCTTCTTCACGACCCGTGACGGCGGCCTTGGTCTCGGACTGAGCCTGTGCGAGTCACTGGCCGCCGACATGGGCGGCACGTTGACGGCGACCAACGCCGCGCAGCGCGGCGCGCTGTTCCGGCTGAGCCTGCCGCTGGCGGAGCCCGCATGAGCGATTCACTGTCACCGCTGATCCACCTGATCGACGACGATGCCGCCGTACGCGACAGCCTCGCGCTGCTGATCGGCACCGTCGGCCTGCGCGTGCAGCCCTGGGCAAATCCGCAGGATTTCATCAAACAGTTTGATCGCGCCGGCATCGGCGCCATCGTGCTCGATGTGCGCATGCCCGGCATCAGCGGCCTCACCGTGCTCGACAAACTGGTGGCCGAAGGCGTTGACCAGCCGGTGATCATGTTGACCGGCCACGGCACCGTCGACATGTGCCGTCGCGCCTTCAAATCCGGCGCCGCCGAGTTTCTGGAAAAACCCGTCGATGACCAGGCGCTGCTCGACGCGTTGCAATCAGCCGTGCAACAACATGTCAAATCACGCGCGCGCAACCGCGAGGACCGCGATGCGCGTGAACGTTACGCGCAACTCTCCGAACGCGAGCGCGAAGTGCTGGGCCTGATCGTCGCCGGCCTCACCAACAAGGAAATCGGCCGCGCGCTGGACGTTTCGCCGCGCACCGTCGAGACCCATCGCGCCAATCTGTTCGCGAAACTCGATGCGGAATCGCTGGCGCAGTTGATCCGCCGTTATGCGGCATTGGTCGAAGACGGCGCCTGACACTGCCGTTGCCGGCGCCTCGCCCGCCTTGGATGATTTTTCGTAAGTTATTGTTTAATAATCACTTTTTTAAATACCGCCGAATCCCTTTAAATCACTGCTCAGTATTAGTACGGAGCCCCGGACGTAACCCTGCGGATAGTCCCGCGCACGGCGTTTTCCTAAAGTGCATCCACGGTTGCAGCACAGGACCGCAACACCCAAAGGAGAACAACCATGCGCACCATCACCCAACTGTCCGTCGCCGCCCTGCTCGTCACCGCCTCTGTCGCCAACGCCCAGGCCGTGCGCACCGAAAAGAACATCTCGCTGGAACTCGCCAACCAGATCGCCGCCGCCAGCGTCGCCGCCTGCAGCGCCAAGGGTTACAACGTGACCGCCACCGTTGTGGATCGCGCCGGCCTCATCCGCGCCGTGCAACGCGCCGACAACGCCGGCCCGCACACCATTGCCGCCAGCCAGCAAAAGGCCTTCACTTCCGCCTCCGCCCGCAACAACACGCTGGCGATGATGGAAGCCGCGCAGAAAAATCCCGCTGCCGCCAACCTCGTGAACATCCCCGGCTTCCTGCTGCTCGGCGGCGGCGTTCCGGTGCGCGTGGGCAATGACGTCATCGGTGCCGTCGGCATCGGCGGCGCCCCCGGCGGCCATCTTGACGAACAATGCGCCGTCGCCGCGCTGGAACAGGTCAAGGACCAGTTGAAATAATCAAGTATTCAATCGCCTGCTGACCTGATGTTTAATCCCCTCTCCCCGCTTGCGAGGAGAGGGTTAGGGTGAGGGGCCGCCACGATCAGTCGCCACAGCACTTGAAGCAAAAGCACCTCATATCAGGAGCAACGCCATGAACCGCATCCTCCACATCCTGACCCTCGCATTCGCATTGCTGGCCCCAACCATGGCCACAGCCCAAATCCCCCCCACCGTCTCCGAAGCCGCCCGCTACACCGGCCTGCACGCCGCAGCCCACAAAGGCGACGTCGCCGAAATCGAACGCCTGATCGCCGCGAAAGCGGACATCAACGCCCGCGATCCCTACGGCCGCACGCCGCTGCATGTCGCCACCCATGCCGGCAAGGTCGATGCGATACGCGTGCTGGCCAAGGCCGGCGCCAACCTCGGCCTGCTGGAAAAGGACCGTTACGACGCCGTCACCATCGCATCGGTTGCCAACAATGAAGATGCGCTGCGTGCCCTGCTCGCCGCCGGCGCCAGCGCCAAACTCACCACCAGCCGTTACGACGGCACCGCGCTGATCGCCGCCGCCCATCTGGGCCACACCGGTGTGGTCAAACAACTGATCGCCGCCGGCGCACCGCTGGACCATGTCAACAACCTGCACTGGACCGCGCTGATCGAATCCATCGTGCTGGGCGACGGCGGCCCGCGCCACACCGAAACCCTGCGCGCACTGGTCAGCGCCGGCGCCAACCTGCAACTCGCGGATCGTAACGGCAACACGCCGCTGCGGCTGGCGAAGGGGCGCGGCTACAAGGCGATGGTGGAGATTCTGGAAAAGGCCGGAGCGAAATGATGCTCCAAGAGGATGCTTTATAAGTATTTGTTTTATTATTTTTTGCACTGTGCCGCCAGCGCATATTACTCCGGCGGCATTTTTTTCTGCTGCCATGCTTTGCGGGAAAGCCAGGTTGCTTTTGCTGGAAACTTGGAGCGGGTAACAAAATATCCATTCACCCTTCGACAAGCTCAGGGCGAACGGTCATTTTGAGAGCGGTTCGTGATGACGTTAAGCCTGTCGAAGCATCGAACCAGGAACGGCGGTAACATCTATTTTATTTCGAACACTTGGTACCGCAGGTAAGCCTGCAAGACCATGAAAAATGCTTGTTACAACATCAACCCTTCAAGGAACGCACGCGTGAATCGCCAAGAGCTTCATGAACTGCTCACCGTAACCCTTGGCCTTATACCGGAGCACACCTCAAACAACATCTCGCAAACCTATTTTCACAAAGTTATTGAATGGCACCCGCTGCGAAGTACTCGCGTTTTTCGCGTGCTTTTCGAATCCAACGGCGAGCCCGCACGTATTCAGCTATGCAGCTCATCGGACAACAATAACACCGTCCTGATTGTTCAACCATTTTGCAAGCAGGCATTGATCGAGGCAGCATCCATTGAGACTGAACTCATTGAAGCCCGCCTACAAGCGCTGCCGCAAATCCAAGGATAAACCGTGGCAGCATCCCGCCTCACCAAGAGCTTTGATCATTAAGAATCAGACTGCAAGGTGGTCACGCAGACACCACTCTCCGTCAAGCCGGCTCCAGCTCGACATGTACCCGGCAGCCGATTGCGGTCGCAATATTGACCAATGCATCCAGGGAAAAGCGCGAGATGCGGCCGCGCAGGAGGTCGTTGATGCGGGGCTGCGTCAGTCCGCAGCGCGCGGCGGCCTCGGTTTGCGTCCAGCCGTTTGTTTTGACGATGGCAGCAATCTGCCGCATCAGTGCGGCACGGGTGCGCAGGTTCGCAGCCTGCTCCGGGGTATCGGCCAGCGCATCCCAGACGCTGGCATGACTTTCGATCCGGCTTTTGCTCATTTTCGACCTCTCATCATTTGCGCATAACGCTCGCGCGCAACAGCGACATCGCGTTTTGCAGTGGCTTCCGTCTTTTTCTGGAATGCGTGCAGCACATAGACCGCCTCTGCGAAACGCGCGACGTAGATCACGCGATAAATACCCGAGTCTTCACGGATCCGGATTTCCTCAACGCCCTTGCCGATCGACGACATGGCCTTGTAGTCGTCGGGTTGTTCGCCGCGCTGTACCTTGTCAATCTGGTAACCCGCGTCCTGCTTCGCATCTTCGGGAAAATCACGCAGGCATTTGAGCGAGTCGCCGAGGAAGCGCACCGGTTTCATCAGCGGAATATACTGGTTTGGATATACTTCAGGCAAATCGAATAAATAATCTTTTAAAAACAATTACTTATTTAATTTTTATGGCAGGTAGCGCATAGCCCGGATGAAAGTCGCAGGCTGGAATCCGGGGCAGGCATTGAAATTTCGATTGCGGTGCTTCTTCCCGGATTCTGCTTCGCTCCATCCGGGCTACTCCCAAGCCCGGGCTAAGCCGCAGCCGCTTCCCGCTCCGCCGCGAGCTTGGTCTTGAACAGCCAGTCGCGATAGTCGTCCATGTCGCCGTCGAAGGGCTGCAATTTGCCGTCGGCAACGATCAGGAACTCATCGGTGGTCGCGCGCAGCAGGTGGCGGTCATGCGACACCAGCACCAGCGTGCCTTCGAACTGAGCCAGCGCCACGGTCAGCGCCTCGCGGGTTTCGAGGTCGAGGTGGTTGGTCGGCTCGTCGAGCAGCAGCAGGTTGGGCCGCTGCCACACGATCATCGCCAGTGCGAGGCGCGCCTTCTCGCCGCCGGAAAAATGGGTGATCGGATTGAGCGCCATCTCGCCGGGAAAGTTGAAACCGCCCAGAAAGCCGCGCAACTCCTGCTCGCGTACGCGCGGCGCGATCTTGGCCAGGTTCCACAGCGGCGACTCGTCGTCGCGCAGCATCTCGACCTGGTGCTGGGCGAAATAACCGATCGCCAGGCCCTTGTTGAAATTGGCGCTGCCTGCCAGCGGCGCCAGTTCGCCGGCGATGGTCTTGATCAGCGTCGACTTGCCGGCGCCGTTGATGCCGAGCAGGCCGTAACGCTGGCCGCTTTGCAGTGAAAAGTTGATGCCGCGCAATACCACCTTGTCGGCGGCCCCCTCCACCGATTCCGAGCGGTAACCGGCATCCACACCTTCCATCACCAGCAGCGGATCGGGCGCGCGCAGCGGCTCGCGGAATTCGAACTGGAACGGCGCCGACACATGCAGCGGCGCCAGGTCTTCCATCTTCGCCAGCATTTTCATGCGGCTCTGCGCCTGGCGCGCCTTGCTCGCCTGCGCCTTGAAGCGGTTGATGAAGGATTCGAGGTGCGCGCGTTCGCGCTGCTGCTTCTCGATCATGCCCGCGGCCAGCACCACGGCGGCGGCGCGCTGGCGCTCGAAATCGGAGTAATGCCCGGCGTAGCGTTTGAGCTTCTGGTTGTCGATGTGGACGATGACGTTGACCACGCCGTCGAGGAAATCGCGGTCATGCGACACGATCACCAGCGTACCCTGATACTTCTTCAGCCACTCCTCCACCCACAGGATGGCGTCGAGGTCCAGGTGGTTGGTCGGTTCGTCGAGCAGCAGCAGGTCCGACGGGCACATCAGCGCCTGCGCGAGGTTGAGCCGCATGCGCCAGCCGCCGGAAAAACTCGACACCGGCTGATCCATCTGGTCGTGGCTGAAACCGAGGCCGTGCAGCAGGCGCTCGGCGCGCGAGCGCACCGTCCAGGCGTCGGCGTCGGTGAGGTCGGCGTAAATCGAACCGATGCGTTCGCCATCGTCTGCGGCTTCGGCTTCGGCGAGTTCGGCTTCGAACTTGCGCAGCGTGGTGTCGCCGTCGATGGCATAGTCGATGGCCGCGCGCTCCAGCGCCGGGGTTTCCTGCGCGACATGCGCAACGCGCCAGCGCTGCGGGAAATCCACCTCGCCCTGGTCGGCATGCAACTCGCCGCGCAGCAGCGCAAATAAACTGGATTTGCCGGTGCCGTTGGCGCCGATCAGGCCGATCTTGTCGCCGGGGTTCAGCGAAACATCGGCGTTTTCAAGCAGGACTTTGGCGCCGCGGCGCAGCGTAATCTGGGTGAAACGGATCATGGGGTTATGCGAGTGAGGCAGTGAAACAAACGAAGGGGCGCATTCTACGCAGATTGTGCTTCCAGCGCCCGGCAATTACAGGGCGGAAAGGCTACTGGCAAGAGCCAAAACCAGACACTGCGCATTAAAGTCTTGGCGTTACGACTTAGAGCACCCTACAAGATGACTTATTGCTGCCCCTCTGCTTCGCCCCAAGTGTTCCCTTGACCCCAGCCCTCTCCCCGAAAGTATTCGGAGAGAGGGGGATTATTGATGCCCTGATGTCTAATAAGTAATTGTTTTTATTGATAATTTATCACCCCGGCAAACAATCGCCTTCTTGGCGCGGATACGGTTTGCATCCTGTGCACCAAAAAGTTCCGAACGCAAGGTGATGCCCTCAACAACAAGTAACATGACTGACGCGACCGCCATTCATGACTTGATGTTTCGACAAACTCAGAACACACCATCGAAGAGTGAAAGGACATTTTGTCGCCCGCTCACAACAAGGTGCATCTAATGCCGAAAATTAACGCTTACGAAAAGGAAATTCTCGGTACCTTCGAGAAAGGCCGGCTCAAATCGGTAGCCAGCAAGGCCGAACTCGCGCGACTCAAGTCTGCAGCCCGCGCAACAGGCAAGCGCAGCAAGCACCGGAAACCAGTCATTCCAGACCGGTAAAACACTGCCGTGGATGCCGACACCCCACCCTCGCCCCTGCGCCTGCCGCTGACGGTGCTGCTGGCCATCACCGCGCCGCCGCTCGCGCCGGTCGCCTGGATTGTGCTCAGCGGCGGCAAACGCCGCCTTTACTGGCGTTCGACCTGGATACGCGCTGCTGCGGTCACCTTCGCCATCGGCGCGCTGCCGCTGGTGATCCTCTCGCTGCTGGTGGCGGTCCGGCTGTGGCCCGACCCCAATCCGAATCCGATCGGGCTCGGCCTGTTTTTTGTCGCTGCCACCCTGCTGGCCTGCCTGCTGGTGCTGATCGGCATCCTGCGCGTCGCACTGCGGCCCGACGACGCCTGAACCGGCGTCACCTCAACGCAGGCCCAGCCGCCACAAGGTGGTCATTTCCGCGGAGCGCGCAGCATGCAGCGGGTCGTTGGGATCGCGCGCCTTCGGATGCTGCGGACGCGAATTCTTGCTGTCAATGACATGCAGCCCAGCGGCATCAATCCACGCCAGCAGTTCCTCGCGCGTGCGCAGGCCCAGGTGTTCGGCAATGTCGGACAACAGCAGCCAGCCTTCGCCGCCGGGTTCGAGATGCGCGGCAAGCCCGTTGAGGAAACCCTTGAGCATGCGGCTGCCCTGGTCGTAGACCGCGCGTTCGATCGGCGCGCTGGGCGTTGACGGAATCCACGGCGGGTTGCACACGATCAATGGCGCGTGGCCTTCGGGAAACAGGTCGGCTTCGACCACTTCAACCTTGTCGGCATAACCCAGGCGCCGGATGTTGTCGCGGGCGCAGGCGATCGCGCGCGGATCGTTTTCGGTGGCTATCACGCGGGCAACACCACGCTTGGCAAGGATCGCCGCCAGCACGCCGGTGCCGGTGCCGATGTCGAAGGCCAGCGTTTCCGCCGGCAGCGGTGCACCGGCCACCAGCCCGACGTATTCGCTGCGGATCGGTGCAAACACGCCGTAATGCGGATGGATGCGTGCATTGAGCGCCTTGACTTCGACACCTTTTCTGCGCCACTCGTGCGCAGAGATCAGCCCCAGCAGTTCGCGCAGCGACGCAACGCAGGGCTCGCTCCCCGGACCCCAGGCTTCGGCACAGGCCTCGCGCACATCGGGCGCGCGGCCCAGCGGGATCGTGTAATCGGCATCGAAGGGAATCAGCAGCATGGCCAGCGTATGCGCGCGCTGCGCCTGGATCTGGCGATGGCGGTGGAAAGCCGCGCCGGGCGTGGTGTCGGGCGCAGCCTGCTTGCGTTTGGGCTTGCGCGGCTTGTCGACGCGGCGCATCAGCGCCTGCAGCAGCTGGCGCGCGTTCTGGAAATCGCTGCGCCACAGCAGGCCGACGCCTTCCGACGCCAGCCGGTACGCGGTGTCTGCAGGCATGGTGTCATCGGCGATGACCACGCGTTTGGGGGCGGCGGCGCCGTTTTCGGCGTGCCAGCGCGCCGAGGCCGGCTCCTGGCCTTCGGGCAGAAAAATTCTGGGATGTTCCATCGATGTGCTGCTTTCCGCCGGTAAACGCCGGGCCGGCGCAGGCGCAGAGTGCGCCGCGGGGCGAAGCATAACAGGGATGCCCGGCGGGCATCCCTGCTGAGGAGTAAAGCTGTTTACTTCCCGGCGCCGAACGATGAATGCAGGGCCGTGAACGGGCCGCGCAGGCCCTGCGCGGATTTGGCAATCGCCTCGCGGTCGCCCGAGGACAGCGCCTGCTTCAGTTCAGCCACTGCCCGTGTTTCACTGGCCATCAGTTTGTTCAGGGCCTCGCGCCGTTCGGCAGTGGGCGCAAAGGCGGCATCACCGGCCGCAGACTGCACCTTCGCCCAGCGTTGCTCCGCCTCGCTGAAAAGCGCGGTGATCCTGGCGACATCGGCATCGCTCAGCTGCTCGCCGGACTTGCCACGGGCGGTGAGGTGTATCGCTTCCATCGGATCATGAAAACGGACGACGTCATCCAGCAAGTAAGGCATGTTCAGGCGCTGGCGCATGTCGAGGAAAGCCTGGCGCATCGCCTTGAGTTCATCGCGCGCCTTGGGGTAATCCGCGCCGGTTTCGACGATGCCGCTGGCCGCAACCATCATGCGATCGATCCTGGCCATGTCGGACGGCCATTGCGCATCACCGCCCTGGGCCGCCGCGTATTTCTGTTTGAAGCTTGCCCACTGTGTGTTGAGCGCTGCCATCGCGCGTTTGGCGTTTTCCGGTTCTGCGGGCGTGCGGTTGAGGACACCGTACGCGGGCACAAAGGCGCGATCCAGCGCCACCATGTCTTGCTTCAGATCCGTTGCTGCAGCCGTCAACGGAAACAACATCAACAGCAGCAGGCAACGCAATGCAAAACGCAGGACGGGTTTCATGACGACGGTCTCCGGACGGGTAATGGGCAATCCGGATTAAATATAAGGATGTTCTTATATTTTGAGCTTGACCTGCATCAAAGCTGAGAAAACCGCGCCACACCGCAACATCACGGCACGCCTCACGCACTTAAATCAATTAATACAACCAGTTAGACGGAACCATCCATTGCGGTACGCTGTGGATACGCGCTGCTTCCAAAAAGTACCCGTGCCAAATTTGCCCCATGAACGATTCATTTTGATGAGGTCTTCGTTACTGCGGCTTGACGCCGAGTTCGGCAAACAGTTTCCCCCATTTAACATTTTCCTTATCAAGGAAAGCATCATATTCAGCAGGAGTGCCCCCTTCCACGATCCCGCCACGGCTCTCGATCTGATGCTTGAAATCCGCAGTACGGGCGATACTGGCTATTTCCTTGTGCAGCAGAGTAATGACGGACTTGGGTGTTTTGGCAGGCACCAGAATTCCGTATACGCCTGTGCTGGCATCGTACCCCGGCACAGCCTCGCTGACCGACGGGATATCAGGCAACGATGATGCCCGCTTGGCACTCGTTACAGCCAAGGGGCGCAAACGGCCGGTCTTGAGGATGGGCAGGGCAGAAACCAGGTTTGGGGGATAGACGTCAATCTGCCCCCCCATTACGTCGGCAACCGCTTGTGAAGTCGCTTTGTATGGCACTTCCAGCATGTCGATTTTAGCCATCGACTTGAACAACTCGAGCGTCAGGAAAGCCGAACTGCCGCGTCCGGACGATCCATAACGAATTTTCCCGGGCTGAGCCTTGGCCAGTTTGATCAGGTCCTGCGTGGTTTTGGCCGGCACGGCCGTATTCACGCAAATGACGTTCGGCGACAGAACCACAAGGCTTACTGGTGCAAAATCCTTGCGGTTAAACGGCAGATCCTTGTACAGCATATGGCTGATCGCCAGCCCCAAAGAACCCAACAGCAACGTATGACCATCCGGCGTTGACTCGCCAACCATCTTGTTGGCAAGACCGCTGTTGGCTCCCGGACGATTGTCGACCACAACGTTCTGCCCCATCCGCTCGGTAAGTTTCTGACCCAGCAAACGCGCCGTAAAATCGGTGGTTGTGCCCGCAGTGAAGCCGACCACTATTCTGATGGGCCGATCGGGATATTTTTCGGCGGCATGCAACGCAGGTATCGATAGTCCAGCGCATATTAATGCGCTGACAACCACATTCAGTATTTTCCGGCATGTGTTCATCGCAATCTCCCTCGTCCGCTTGTTAACTACATGTCACCCCACAAAACGTTCAAATGCCTGCACCCAGTTCTCGCCGAGAATTTTCCGGACATCGCCTTCAGCGTAACCCTTTTCGAGCAATCCGCGTGTCAAGTTCGGCAACTTCTCGATCTTCTCCAGGTCCTTCGCATAATCCTGGTTAAGAAAATCATCGACCGAACCGAAAATATCGGGGCGCAAGGTACGATTCCGCACTGACTGTGGCAGCACCTTGCCCTCGCGCTTGAAACCTTCCACATAATCCAGACCCAGCCCCATGCTTTGCATGCCAAACTTTCCCGTGATGTAATCGACATGATGCAGCATGTGGTCGAGAGCGGGAGCTTTTGGCGCGACAGTACAGGGCAGCGCGTTCAATCCAATCACGCCGCCTTTTTCAGCAACAATTTTCAGCACATCATCCTTCTTGTTGCGATCATTCGGCGTGATTGCATAGGCATTGCCGTGCGTTACCACAGGCGCTCTTGCGAGCTTCACCGCGTCCAAGGAAGTTTGATGACCGGCATGTGATACATCCAGCATCAGCGGCAGTTCATTTACCGCGGCCACAAAATCCTTGCCGAGGAAAGTCAATCCCCCGTCATTTCGCTCACCGCAGCCGCAACCCAGCAAATTGGCAAACGTATAGCAGACACCAAGCACCCGGAAGCCCATGCGATAAAGCGTGCGGACGCGAGCCGGCTCTTTCTCGATCATGTCAGCGGCCTGCGTAATCAATACCAGCGCAATCTTGCCCTTCGCCTTGGCTTGCCTGATATCTGCAGCACAGGTAGCCAGCGTCAACGCCGGATTTTTTTCTATTTTGGTCAGAGCGGTCTCTGTACGGCGCAGCACGTCATCCCAGGGTTGCGGTGAAGCTATGCTCAGGAACCCCGCGCTGACTCCCCCGGCAGCAAGAGCTTCCGTATAGGGCTCGTCCAGCACGTACAGTGGTGTCAGCCCATCAAGCACCAACGCACTGCGGTGCAGGGAAACAGCGTCAACTTCTGTGGTTTTGCTGGCAATCGCCATGTTGTGTCCTCAAAAAACTAGCCGACAATGATCTCGTGCTTGAGCCATGGTGCGAGGCGCCTGATTTCCGGCAGGCATTCGCTGCGCATGATCTCGCATGACAGGTCAACAATACGCTGTGGCAATTCGCCGTACTCGCCGGCCCGGGTGATCAAATGCAACTGGCGGTTAAAGCCGGCGGCGGGAAAAGGAAATGTCCTGATATCCTTGATATTGCCCCTGGCCTGCAGAAGGCAAAGCGGCGTCGCAATTGCCCAACCCAGTCCGGCGGAGACCATTGCGACGAGAGTATCGGTCGCATCCACTTCCAGAAGCCGGGCCGCTTTGATCCCAAGCCGCCTTAAATGCCGTTCGATTTGGGTACCAATCTGCGATCGCGCCGAAAAACGGATCAGCGGATGAGCAGCGGCAAGAAACTTCAGATCAGGATGCCCGGAAGGTGAACCCAGGTTTTTGGGCATCAGCAGCAGAAAAGGTTCGGACAGAAGGACGTAACGCTCCAACCCGTCCACGTCATCCAGGGGGTCGCTGGTAATGATGAAATCGAGGTTGCGGCTGAGCAATCCCTCTGCCTGGTCATGAGCAAGGCCGGATCTGAAGGAAAGATGTGTCGCCGTGGTTTTAAGCAGCGATTTGATCAGTGTGGGTCCCACCGTAGAGGCAAATGAATCAACCACACCAAGACTCAATTCATGCACTTTGCTGGAACCGGCATGGCGCACCGCGACTTCGAGCGACTCTGCATCACTGATGATGGCCAGAGCGTGGCGCTTCAGAACGCGGCCAGTGGCCGTAAGGGTGACTGGACGTTGCGAGCGGTCGATCAGCACAGTACCCATGCATTCTTCCAGTTGTCTGATGAGCTGCGAAACAGCCGACTGCGTCATCCCCTGCCTGCCTGCCGCTGCGGTCATGCTGCCAGCCTCTGCCACAGCCAGAAAAACGCGCAACTCATGCAAGTCGAACCCGCGTTTGCCGCGCAAGCCCCCCGCTTTCATTGAACCGATTCCAGACAATATGGCGTAGCGGCGTTCAGACTAGTCAATTTCCGGGCTCCTGCTCAATCCATCAGATCGCAACATTAGCAGAACTTATACTATCCGGTAGGCTGGCTAATTACTCCTTCGTCCCGCCTTCTTCCGCATTGACCACACTGTCCGATGCTGATTTAATTGCGCTCGACTCCCGCCCCGGCATACACCCGGCACCACCGTGAAATACTCGATCATCTCCCTGGTCCGCAACGCCCTCAGCTATCACCAGCAATGGCCGCTCGCCTGGCGCAGTCCGGCGCCCAGGCAGGAATACGATGTTGTCATCATCGGCGGCGGCGGCCACGGCCTGGCCACCGCCTATTACCTCGCGCGTGAGCACGGCATAACAAATGTCGCAGTGCTCGAAAAAGGCTACCTCGGTGGCGGGAATACCGGCAGAAACACAACCATCGTCCGCTCGAACTATTATCTCGATGCCAACGCGCATTTTTATGAACACTCACTGAAACTCTGGGAAAACCTGTCGGCCGACCTGAATTTCAATGTCATGTTCAGCCAGCGCGGCGTCGTCAATCTTGCGCACAGCTACGCCGACCTGGAATCCTACTCAAGGCGCGGCAACGCAATGCGTTTGAACGGTATCGACGCAGAACTGCTCAACCGCAACGAAGTCGCAAGCATGGTTCCCCTGCTGAATTGCGCCCCCGATGCGCGCTACCCGATCATGGGCGGCCTGCTGCAACGCCGGGGAGGCACTGCGCGCCACGACGCTGTTGCCTGGGGATACGCGAGAGGCGCCGATGCCCGTGGTGTCGACATCATTCAGCAATGTGAAGTAACCGGATTCCGTCGTGATGGCAATCGCATCACCGGCATTGAAACCAGTCGCGGCCATATCGGCGCGAAAAAGATCGGATTGGCGGTCGCAGGACATTCCGGGCAAGTCGCGGGCCTTGCCGGATTGCGCCTGCCAATCGAAAGCCATGTTCTGCAGGCACTCGTTTCCGAACCGGTCAAACCCGTTCTCGATACCGTCGTCACTTCCGGCGCGGTGCATTTTTATGTCAGCCAGTCTGACAAAGGAGAATTGGTGCTGGGTGGTGATCTCGACATGTACAACTCCTATGGCCAGCGCAGCAACCTGCCGCCAGTGGAACACGCCATACAGTCATTGATTGCGCTATTCCCCAGTTTCAGCCGTCTGCGCATGCTGCGCACCTGGGGCGGCGTAATGGACATGAGCATGGATGGCAGTCCGATCATCGGCAAATCCCCGATCGACAATCTGTACCTCAACTGCGGCTGGTGCTACGGTGGCTTCAAGGCAACGCCTGCGTCGGGCTGGTGTTTTGCCCACACCATCGCTCAAGACAGGCCGCACGCGCTCAATGCAGCCTTCACACTCGATCGTTACGCCCAGGGCCGCACGCTGGATGAACGTGGTGCGGGGCCATTTGCCTGGGCTCACTGAATCATGATGCTGATGAAGTGCCCGCACTGCGGGGAGCGAAACGTGACGGAATTCACCTATGGGGGCGCCGCAGACCTGGCCAGGCCTTCCTCGGACACAAGCGACGGGCAATGGACTGACTACGTTTACATGCGGGACAACCCGCGCGGCCTGCACGACGAAATCTGGCAACACAGCGCGGGGTGCCGCCGCTGGATCGCCGTCCGGCGCGACACGCTGACGCATGACGTGATCACTTCCGCGGAACCCGGGGAGTTGCCGCCCCGATGACAACTCAGACATACCGGCTGATGCAAGGTGGATTCATCGACCGCACCAAACCGCTGCGCTTCCGTTTCAACGGCCAGGACTTCGGTGGATTTGCCGGGGACAGCCTCGCATCCGCTTTAATCTCGAACGGCGTGCACCTGGTGGGCCGAAGCTTCAAATACCATCGCCCCCGCGGCATATTCAGCGCCGGCGCCGAGGAACCTAACGCGCTGGTGCAGCTTGAAACCGGCGCACGCACCGAACCCAATATTCGTGCAACCCAAATCGAGCTTTATGACGGGTTGTCAGCCACCAGCCAGCACTGCTGGCCTTCCGTGAACACGGATATCGGCTCGGTCAACAACCTGTTTTCCCGCTTTTTACCCGCAGGTTTTTATTACAAGACTTTCATGTGGCCACCTTCATGGTGGCTGAAGTACGAACACTGGATCCGCAGGATGGCCGGCCTTGGCATTTCTCCGCGCGACCCTGATCCGGATTTCTACGAGCACAAATTCGCGCATTGCGACGTACTGATTGCCGGCGCCGGTCCGGCGGGACTGGGTTCCGCGCTCGCAGCAGCGCGCGCCGGCGCCCGCGTTATTCTGGTCGACGAGGGCTTTCGACCGGGCGGCAGCCTGCTGCATGAAACCGCACTGATTGACGATTTGCCAGCCGCCGAATGGACTGCGCGCACATTGGCCGAGCTCGCCTCGATGCCGGAGGTGACCATACTTTCAAGGGGCACGGTGTTTGGATACTTCGACCACAATTTCCTGACCGTCTCCGAAACAGTATCGCCATCCACGCCCCGTGCCCCACGACAACGGCTGTGGAAAATCCGCGCGCGGCGGGTTGTTCTTGCCACGGGCGCAATTGAGCGGCCGCTGGTTTTTGCCGATAACGATCTTCCGGGGATCATGCTTGCCTCCGCTGCACGCACGTATGTCAACCGCTATGGTGTGCGACCGGGCAGCCGCGCGGTGGTTTTCACCAACAACGACTCAGCCTACTCCACCGCCCTGGATCTCCATAGGGCCGGCGTTCAAGTTGAAGCAATCGTGGATTCACGGCCATCGGCAGGAACTGAAATCGGGGCCGAGGTACGCGCAGCCGGCATCCGGATGATTCATGACCATGTCGTCGTCAGGGCGCGTGGTTCGCATCACATCAACGCTGCAGACATCATGAGTCACCAAAATGGTTGCGCCGCCGGCGGCATCGAACGCCTTCATTGCGACCTGCTTTGCGTCTCCGGCGGATGGAGTCCTTCAGTGCACCTGTTTTCGCAATCCAAGGGAAAGCTGCGCTATGACGACAACCTGACTGCGTTTGTACCTGCCATATCAGCCCAGGCAGAACAGTCGGCAGGTGCCGCACGTGGTGTTTATGGATTGGCAGACTGCATCAGCGACGGCTACGCCATCGGATCGCTGGCGGCCAAGGCGTGCGGCTTTAATCCGCCCGCTTCTCCAAGCCGTGTTGCAGTCAAGGAATTGCCGGTTGGATCAATCCAGCCGCTTTGGAAAATCGAAGCTGACCAAACGCGTCACGCAAAAAAGTTCATTGACCTGCAGAACGACGTCACAACCGCCGACATCGCGCTCGCAGTCCGCGAAGGCTACGTCTCTGTCGAACATTTGAAACGCTATACGACGCTGGGCATGGGTACGGATCAGGGCAAGACGTCCAACATCAACGGATTGGCAATTCTTGCCGAGATCAATGCCGCCCAGATTCCCGCTGTCGGCACGACCACGTTCCGCCCTCCCTACTCGCCCATAACACTCGGAACCCTGGCCGGCACGGAAATCGGCCCGCATTTCGATCCAGTTCGAACCAGCGCCATGCATGCCTGGCATCAGCATGCCGGTGCCCGCTTTATAAATGCAGGACTCTGGAAACGCCCGCAACTGTATCCGCGCAGCGGCGAATCCGATCTTCAAACCATCAATCGTGAAGCACTTGCGGTGCGGCGAGGCGTGGGACTGGTCGATGTGTCGACGCTTGGAAAAATCGACATCAAGGGACCGGATGCAAAGGTTTTCCTCGAGCGCATCTACGTCAACCGTTGGCAAAACCTCGCAACAGGGAAAGCCCGTTACGGCCTGATGTTGCGCGAAGACGGAATGATCCTGGATGACGGCACCACGACCCGCATCGGTGACGAGCACTTCCTGATGACGACCACAACCGCCAACGCCGTACGCGTCATGTCGACACTCGAATACTGGCTCCAGGTACATTGGCCCGATCTCGACGTGCGGCTCACCTCCGTCACCGAGCAATGGGCGGCCATGGCACTCGCCGGGCCGGAGTCGCGTCAGGTGCTGGCGAAGGTCACATCTTCCAATGTCGGAGACCAGGCCCTTCCATATATGGGTTTTCGCGACATTGAGATCGCGGGTGTTCCTGCCCGGGTATTTCGCATCAGTTTCTCCGGTGAAATGGCTTACGAAATCAATGTTCCCGCCGACTGCGGCCTGGCCGTGTGGGAAGCGCTGCTGGCTGCAGGGCAACGCTTCGGAATCACACCCTACGGCACGGAAGCCATGGCTGTGCTGCGAATCGAGAAGGGGCATGTCGCCGGCATGGAGTTGGACGGCCGCACCACGCCAGACGATCTGGGGCTTGGGAAAATGGTGGCTGCGGACAAGGATTGCATCGGCAAGCGAAGCCTGTCCCGTCCGGGGCTCCTTGCCAGTGACCGCCGTCAGCTTGTGGGGCTGGTCTCTGTTGACAAGAAAACTCCAATACCCCGGGGCGCGCAGCTGGTTCTCGACCACAGTCATCCGCTGCCCAACCCGATCATTGGTCATGTGTCATCGACTTGTTACAGCCCGACCCTGGAACAACCGATCGCGCTGGCATTGCTGTCAGGCGGCCGAAAACGCTACGGCGAAAGACTCTACGCCATGTCCCCTCTCGCGAGCGCATGCGTTGAGGTCGAGGTCACGCATCATGTGCATTTCGATCCTGAAGGAACACGCCTTCGTGGCTGACACATTCCATCGCCTTTCCGCATTGGCCGGCCTTGCCGTCCCCATGCCCGCCACGCCCGCTTCAGGTATCAGACTGCAGTTGCGGCATCCACTGGTCATGCTCAATCTCCGCGGCACTGCTGACGCAGCTTTCTGCGCCGCCGTACGCGGCGCCTGCGGCTGCGAACTGCCGCTTGCGTCGAACTCGTCCAGCGAAGGTCCTGCCGGGAGAATCCTGAAACTGGGTCCGAACGAATGGCTGTTGGTCACACACCCCGAATCACCCTGGTCGGAAAAACCGGCCATCCCCGGCGCGACCCTGACCGACGTCAGCCACGCGCGGGTGGCCATGGGGGTTGGCGGCAACAATGCCCGCGACATGCTCGCGAAAGGCTGTGCGATCGACTTGCATCCCCGGGAATTTCCGCCCGGAAGCTGCGTTCAAACCAGTATCGCCAAAATCGGCGTCATTCTGCACAAGCAACAGCATGAAAACGATTTTGAGCTGTATGTCGCGCGCAGCTTTGCCGGCTCTTTCTGGCATTGGCTGACCCAGGCGGCAAACGAGTACGGCTATCATGTCCTCGAACCAAAAGGTTTCAACGACATGCACCCCCGGTAACCAGAGGAATGACGATGCCTCGAACCGAAACCCCATCACGGCCAAGCTGGCGCCCCACACTCATCGGCAAGCGTTATGCAGTAGCCTGCGGCCACTACCTCGCCGCCGCCGCTGCTGCCCGCATACTGGAGCGTGGCGGCAATGCGGTGGATGCCGGGGTTGCCGCCGCCATGTCACTTGCCGTACTTCAGCCTGACATTGTCAGTTTCTCCGGAGTGGCACCCACACTGGTTTACCAAAAAAGCGACCGCACGGTGCACAGCCTCGCCGGCCTTGGCTGCTGGCCGCAGTCGACCGACATCGAACGCCTGCGCAGCGAAGGCAATGGCGTGGTACCAGAAGGACTATTACGGACAGTAATGCCCGCCGCACCTGCAACCCATATCGAAGCGCTGCTGCATTTCGGCACCATCAGCTTCGAAGAAGCTGCAGCTGCGGCATATGAAATCGCCCGCGACGGGTTTGCCGCGTACCCGGTGTTCGTGCGCCACATGGAAAAGTTCCAGGACAAATATCGCCGCTGGCCATCGAGTGCGGAGGTCTATCTGCCAGGCGGACAGCCTCCGGCAGTCGGAGATATTTTCCGGCAAGAACAGCTGGCACGCTCCATCGCCGGGATGATGCAGGCCGAGCGCAACGCACCGGGCAATCGGGCAGAAAAACTGCGTGCGGCACGGGACTACTATTACAAGGGTCCCATTGCCGACGGCATAGCGGCATTCCATCGAGAGCACCGTGGATTTGTAACCAGGGAAGATATGGCTGCTTTCGAGGTGCCTGTTGAAAAGAGCATCAGTTGTTCCTACAAAACCCACCAAATCCACAGTTGCGATGTGTGGTGCCAGGGCATATCGCTGCTGCAGGCGCTCAAGATACTCGAAGGCGTCGACCTTGCAGCACTTGGCCACAATACGCCGGCCTATATCCACATGGCCGGCGAGGCCCTGAGCCTGGCGTTTGCAGATCGGGAGGCCTACGTCGGCGACCCCCGTTTCGTAGACGTACCGGTCGCCGGGATGCTCTCTGCCGAATATGCCGCGACGCAACGAGCGCGCATCGATTCCGGCAAGGCCTTCGGCACACTGCCGCTTCCCGGCAAACCACCCGGCACAAAACGTGAAGCATTCGTTCCCGATCTGTCCTCTTATCCGGCTGCAGTGCCGGGTGCGGCACTCGACACCATTTATTGCTGTGTCGTCGATGCCGATGGCAATGCCTATTCGGCAACGTTGTCTGACAATGCGCGCGATACACCGGTAATTCCGTCGTTGGGCGGCACCATTTCGTCACGTGGCGCCCAAGGCAGGCTCGAAAAGGGGCATCCCAGCGAAGTGCGCCCCGGAAAACGTCCACGGCTGACACCTACACCGGCTCTCGCGCTTTGCGACGGGGAATTCGCAATGGGGTTTGGAACCCCGGGCGGCGACGTGCAGACACAGGCCATGCTGCAGGTCTACCTGAATATCACCGAGTTCGGGATGACCGTGCAGGAGGCCATTGAACAACCGCGCTTCGGCACCTTCACTTTCCCGAATTCATTCTCTCCGCATGCGATCGGAAAGTTCAATGTCGAGAGTCGCCTGCCGGAGAGCACGATTTCCGCATTAAAAAAACTCGGCCATGCCGTACAGCTCTGGTCCGACCTCACTCCGGCGGCCGGCGCGGTCTGCGCGATCAGACGCGACCCCAAAACCGGATGGCTGCATGCCGGTGCAGATCCCCGCCGCGAAGCTTACGCAATCGCCTGGTGACAGAACAGGCATGCGCCTCACTTCAAAACCAGAGGAACGGGAATCACCTGCGGTTCATGATCAATCGCCGATAGAAACCGGAAAAGATTCTCACGGTCGACAACCAAAGTCGCCGTATTCACCAGCGGGTGACACTGCACCGCCTCAGCGTCGCACAAGGTCTGGTCCAGCACCAGCGTCACGCGCCCGGCCCGATCATTGACGAGTGCCAGCATGCTTACCGCCCCGGGCGTGATCCCAAGGGTGGACTGCATGACTTCGGCAGATGCAAATCTCAGCTTGTTTGTGCCGAGCACGGAAGCCGTACCCGCCAGATCGACCCGCACCCCGAACGGCACCGTCAACATGAACAGCCGCCCATCCTTCCGGTCTTCCACCAGCAGATTCTTGGCATGCGCACCACGCGCCTTGGGCACCAGGAGTTCAGCCTCGTCCGCGGTATACACCGGCGGATGGTCAAGGCGTTCATAGACGATATTCTCTTTGGAAAAATAGTCGTAAAGATGTTGGCTTTCCCAAAGAACCTCAACTGCATTTGCCATATTTTTTCCAACAAACAGGGATGATTGAAAACTCATGATAAACCATGCCTGGTAGATTTTTCCCGCCTGACACATCACAGATCAGATATTCGCAACACCTGCTCTCCGCGAATTCGATCGCCCTCCTTCCTCGGAATGCAATCACATCGAGCCCGTAAAAAAAGGCCTCACGGCCCTTTTATCTGTAATGCATCGCACCGGTGTCAGGCATCGTTCGCCGGCCACGCACTGGCATCGATGGTGTCGCGATAGGCATGCCAGGTCGCATGGCCCAGCACCGGGATGGTCACGGCCAGGCCCAGCAGCGCGGTGACGAACCCGATCGCGGTCAGCGCCACGATCAGCAGCGCCCACACCATCATCACCCGCTTGTTGCGCAGCACCGCGTTGACGCTGGTGACGATGGCGGTGATGGCGTCGGTCTGGCGGTCGCAGATCATCGGCAATGAAAACGCACTGAACACGAAGGTCAGCAGCGCAAAAATGGAGCCGACCGCCGAGCCGATGGCGAGGAACAGCGCCAGCTTCCACACATCCATCACCCCGCTGTCCGGGAAAAACACGTGCACCATCGATCCCGCGCGCGCCCACACCAGGAACAGCACCAGCAGCGCCAGCGCAAACACCATCGCGTTGCCCAGTGCCTTGCGTTTCTCGACCAGGCAGCGGCCGATCGAAGGCTGCTGGCCACGCTCGAGCTGGCGGCTGATCGAATACAGGCCCATCGCCAGCACCGGCGCGACGAACACAAAACCCGACAGCAGGATCAGCGCCGACCAGTAACTGCCGACCCTGAGCCCGATGCCGGTGACGATCCACGACAGGATGACAATGACGATGCCGTAACCCAGGCTCTGCCTGGGCGCGCGCCTGAAGTCCGCCCAGCCCTTGCGCAACCAGCTGAAGGGCATGTCGGTGCTCAGTTGATGGAAAGGCGCCGCAAACGGGAGCGGCGCTGCCTCCCCCGCCCCCTGTTCACCCTGCAAATCACTCCCGGTCATGTCGCGAACTCCTTCCGATTGCAGCCCCGCGCCGCTACTTCGCCAGCCCGAGATCGACCAGCACCGCCTTCATCGATGCGTAATCCTGCTCCAGGTCCTTGCTGAACTGCGCGCTGGGTGTGAACACATTGGACCAGATGTTCTTGTCCAGTTCTTCCTTCCACTCCGGCGCTTCAGTCGCCTTGCGCAGCACGCTCTCCCAATACGCCAGCTGCTGCGGCGTGATGCCCTTGGGCGCGAACATCGAACGCCATGCGCCGAAGGTGAAGTCGGCGCCCTGCTCCTTCCATGTCGGAATTTCCGCGAACGCGCCGGGGAACCGTTTCGCCGAAGTGATGCCCAGCACGCGCATGCGGCCGGCGGCGACATGCGATGCGACATTACCCGCTGCCGTGGTCACCAGGTCAATATGACCGCCGAGCAGATTGGTCACCGCGTCGGACGAACCCTTGAACGTCACCACCTTGAGGTCGCGCGCAGCGCCGCCGATGGTTTTCATCAGCACGCCGGCGGCGATGTGGTTGTGGCTGCCGAGCAACGGCGAAAAGCCGATGGTCACCGACTTCGGATCCTTGCGCAGGCGTTCGATCAGGTCCTTACCGGTCTTGAGGTTCGAATTGGCCGCCACCGCAAACACCGTGTAATCGTCGAACAGCGACGCCACCGGTGTCAGGTCGGAATGGCGCAGCGTGCTGGAGCCGACGATGTGGTTGGTGAGGATCGCCGGCCCGGCAACCACCAGGTAATGCGGATCGGCATTGCGCTGCTGCACATAGGTGTAGGCGATGGAACCGCCGCCGCCCGAGCGGTTGTTGATGCTCAGCGACACCGGCAGCAGCTTGTTGGCGAGGATGATGCGCTCAAGGCTGCGCGCGGTCTTGTCGTTGCTGCCGCCCGGCGGATTGGGCACGACGATTTCAACGTTTTTCTGCGGTGACCAGGCCTGCGCCCAGGCTGCCGCACTGATGCCGGTCAGCAATGCAGCAACCAGCGTTTGAGCCGCCTTTCGTGCATATTGCATGGTTTCCTCCTCCGGAAATCCTGCGACAAACACCCGCGGACGGTACGTCCCGTCCGCGGAAATGCTTACTGCTGCCCCTGCAACAATAACTCTACGACTTGCGGCGCAATCTCTGCCGCGCGCTGGTCCATCTGCTCCGGCGTCAGGTTGGCGATCGGATGCGGCATCACCAGGAACTTCAGGTCCGGCACGCCCCAGGTTTTTGCCATGGCCTTGCCGGTCACCGTGAACACATGGGTCACGATGGATGCCGACGGGATTCCGTTCTGCTCAAAAACTATGCTGTCGAGCACACTGCCCGAGCTGCATGACCCTCAGTCGCCGACGCCTGCGACGATGATGTCGCAGTTCTGTTTGTATTCGGCAACCATTTCCGGGCCGGGCGCGGAACCGGCGCTTTTCTTTTTGCGGATCACATGCGATGTGGCGCCGTGTTCCTTTTCAAGAATCGCGGCGATGCGCATCAGCAGCTGATCGGAGTTGTGCTTGGTGTTGTCGACGAGGCCGATGCGCAGGCCTTTGAGCGACTTCGGCCGCGGCACGAAGTTGATCGTGCGCGCCTTCACTTCGGTGGTGGGATCGTAGATCTGGATGCTCATGGGAACCTCCTTAAAAAGTTCAACAAAAACAAATATTTAGCCACATAGGACACAGAGAGCACAGAGAACTTCAACGACACCAAACCCGGGGCACTCTGATTGTTTGTTTTTCCTCTGTGTTCTCCGTGCCCTCTGTGGCTAAAGGTTTTTCGCTTTTAAACAGTCTTGATTTCCCACGTGACGCTTTGCGAACCGTTCTTGCCGCCCCAGCCGGGGATGTAACAGGACTGCACACCGGCCTTGCCGCCGGCGGCGATGACCAGCAGGTCCTGCGGGGTGTGCACCAGCGGCTGCATCGTGGCCTCGGATTCGGGCGTGACCGGACCCGGGCGGATGTTGGCGCGCTGCATTTCGGCTTGCGACATCCTGCTGTGTTCGAACACATAGTTCTGCACGTCTTCACGCGACCAGCCCGCCTTTTGCATGATCAGCTGGTGCTCACCGGCGAACACCATCGCATATTGCGGCTGACGGTTGGTGCCCGCGGAGAAGCGCATCTGCGCGCAGGCGGTGGTGAGTACGCCTTCGGGCGTTGCACTGAGGCCGTTGGAATACTGGTGCACGCCGAGGGCTGCAAAAATCGTCACTGCGTTCTGCGTCGGCTTGAAGCCGCGCGTGGTGTGGAAGGCCGGCCACGGACTGTCTTCCTCGTTCTCGGCAATGCAGAAGGTGTATTTGCCGGGATGGCCGAGGCTGCTGCGATCAAGCACCCCGGGCGTGGTGCCGATGACGTTCTGCATCACCAGCCGGATCGCGCGGCCGATGGTGGCGTTGGCGCGCCAGCCCTGACCGAACACGTTATCGCCGCTGTTGATGTTGAGCTGTTTGGCGATCGGGCCGTTGACCAGCATGAACACTGCCGAGCCGCCGGTGCTGGTGGCCGGACCGTGATAACCGTATTTCGCATCGGCCAGCGCCTGGACGGTCGCGGTGATGACTGGCATGTATTCCGGTTTGCAACCGGCCATCACGGCATTGATCGCGACCTTCTCTGCGGTCACCGAGACCTGGCGGTTTTCAATGAAGGACAGTTGTTGCCCGGGTTCGAGGCCGCCGGCTTCAAGCATCGCCGAAATGCGCTCGCCAGTCGGCGGAATGACCGGCAGGCCGTCGGTCCAGCCATTGGCATAACAAAGCTCGATGGCGCCGCCTTCATCATCCGCCGTCAATCGGCGGGACTTGAGTTCAATCATGCTGCTCCTCCGGAAGATCCCGGGTCAGCCCGGGTTGTTGACAGGCAGTCTAACCCAGTTCTGCTGCTGCGCCGGCAACCCCATCCACATCATGAGCACACAACTCTGGTAACGTGGCTGCCTTTCCAGCCATAGCCCGATTTCATGACCGAACTGATCCTGCTTGCCCTGTTTATAGCCCTTGCCTGGTTGTGGTGGGACAGCATGCAGGCGCGTGAAATCGCGGTGGCCGCGGCACGTGCGGCCTGCAATGCCGAAGGCCTGCAATTCCTCGACGATACCGTCGGCATCGCCAGCATCAAACCGGCGCGCAACGCTGACGGACGCCTGCTGCTGCAACGCGCCTATGATTTTGAATTCAGCGACAACGGCGACAATCGCATCAGCGGCAGCGTGGTGACGCTGGGCAGACGGGTGATTCTGCTCAACGTGATGCCGCCACGTTCACCCGCGCCCGCCGTTTCGAACGTCATTCCATTACGCTGATTGCGCACCCGCGCGGTGCGCCCGCACCAATGCTGCGCGGGTGACTCGTGTCTGGTAGTTGGTGGAATAACTTATGCTTTGCTGAAGGGGTCACCTGACCAGGAGCCCTGCCATGCTCGATCGAACCGTCACCAAGTTCTCGCACGTCAAACCCGGAGACACGCAATTCCGCACTGACGGACTGCGTGATTTCTTCATCTACCGCGACCTCGGCGTCGCCGAAGCCACCGCCGGCAAGGTCATCGCCCAGCTGGTGCGCGCCAACAATGCGCCGGAAAAGGGCACGGGCTGGCACCGCCATGAAGCGGATTTCCATATCGTCATCATGACCAAAGGCTGGGCCAAGTTCATGTACGAGGACAAGGAAACACTGGTCAGCGCCGGCGACTGCGTGCACCAGCGCCCTGGCATCGTGCATTACCTGTTCGACTATTCGCCGGACATGGAATATCTGGAAATCGTCGGCCCTGCGGATTTCAAGACCGTCGACATGCCCGGCCCCGCGCCTGTACCGGCGCCAACCCCCTGGAAATAGTCCGGCAGGATCACTGCGGCTGAAGAACCTGCGGCGGCAGGTTCTTCAGAACTCCATGTCGAGTTCTTCGATGTCGTCGGATTCGAGTATGGCCGCGGCGATCCATTCCTTCATCTCCGGCATCGCCATGATTTTTCTGCCGTAAGCGGTGCACTGCGCATCAACCGTCACATGGTAGGTCAGGAAACGCGTCACCACCGGCGCATACATCGCATCGGCCATGCAGCGTTTTTTGCCGAACAGCCAGGGGCCGCCGTATTCGTCAAGACATTCGCGCCAGATCGTGGTGATGCGCTCGATGTCATCGACCGCCTTGGCCCAGATCTTGTAGCCGGGGAAATCGCCCTTCAGGTTCATCGGCAGCGCCGAGCGCAGGCTGCTGAAGCCGGAATGCATTTCCCCGCAAACCGCCCGGCAATGCGCACGCGCGGCACGGTTTGACGGCAGCAAACCGCTTTTCGGTTTGATTTCATGCAGGTATTCGGCAATGGCGAGGGTATCCCAGACCTTGATGCCGTCATGGTGCAGGCAAGGCACCAGAATGGACGGCGCCAGCAACAGCAGTTCGCGTCTGGCGCTGGCATCGTCAGGCGACAGGATGACTTCATGGAAATCGAGCCCGGAAAATCGCAGCAGCAACCAGCCGCGCAGCGACCACGACGAATAGTTTTTGCTGCTGATGCTTAATGTCGCCTGCGCCATGATGCCCGGCCTCCATGCGGCAAACCGCCGCAGCGCACCTGGATGGTGCCGGCGAACGCCGTCACAGTGCCATTAGCAGGAGTCATGCCACGCCGGAGCAGGATGGTGGTGCGATTTTTGCGTGACCTGGGCATGCGCCCGGCCGTCCGCCGATATTTCAGGGGTTGCTGATGATTTACCACGCTTACCAGACGCAAGAGCGCGTACTCAATCCGATGCGCGAGATTGCAATGCTCGCCGCCCCGGGTCTGCACGATCTCAACACCTGGGGCCTCAATCCGCTTAACCCGCTGAATCCGCTGCGGCGGTTTGCAGCCGCCTGCGAAGTGTTTTCACTGGCGCGGCTGAGTCACCAACGGCCGGAGTTCGGCATCGAATCCATCACCTGCGGCAAACGAGAATTGCAGGTCACCGAAGAAGTCGTGCATACAACCCCTTTTGCAACACTGCTGCGCTTTCGCAAGCACAGCAATGCAGCACAGCCGCGGGTGCTGATCGTGGCGCCAATGTCGGGGCATTTCGCAACGCTGCTGCGTGAAACCGCGCGCACGATGCTGCGCGATCACGACGTCTACATCACCGACTGGCACAACGCGCGCGATGTTCCGATGGAAGCCGGCCGCTTCGGCATTGATGAATACATCGACCACATCATCGAGTTCCTGCATGTCATGGGCCCCGGCGCGCATCTCGCCGCGATCTGCCAGCCCTGCGTTGAAGCGCTGGCGGCGGTTGCAGTGATGGCCGAGGACAAGGACCCGGCAACCCCGCGCAGTCTGACGCTGATGGCGGGTCCGATCGACTGCCGGATCAACCCGACCGAAGTGAACCAGCTCGCGACCAGCCAGCCGATCAGCTGGTTCGAGCACAACCTGATCGAACATGTGCCGGTGCAGTTTGCAGGCATGCGACGGCGGGTCTATCCGGGATTCGTGCAACTCTCCGCCTTCCTCAACATGAACCTGCAGCGGCACATCAAGTCATTCAAGGATTATTACCACCAGATCGTTGCGGGCGATCATGAAAAAGCCGGAGCGACGCGGCGTTTCTATGAAGAATATTTTGCAGTATCGGATCTGAGTGCGGATTTCTATCTGGAAACCGTAAAGCTGGTATTCCAGGAACACGCACTCGCGCGCGGCAAGCTGCAATGGCGCGACCGTCCGATCCGCCCGCAGGCCATCCGTCGCACCGCGTTGCTGACCGTGGAAGGCGAACGCGACGACATCTGCGCGCTGGGCCAGACGCTGGCGGCTCAGGATTTATGCGAAAAACTGCCGCAGTATCTGCGCACGCATTATGTGCAGGCGGGCGTCGGCCATTACGGGGTGTTCAGCGGCAAGCGCTGGGAGAATCAGGTGTATCCGGCGGTGCGTGAAGTGATCCACGCGGCGGATTGATCCAACAGATGATTATTCCCGGCAATACAAAATCCCGTTCCGGCTGAGTGCTTCGGCAAGATCAGGACAGGCCTTGGCGAAACCCGCCCTTCGACAGGCTCAGGGCGAACGGTGGTGGTGATTCCGAATCCGGAAAATTACTGCGCCGTCCACCCACCATCGATGGACTGGATGGTGCCGGTGATTGATGCCGCTTCATCGCCGGCGAGGAAACAGGCCAGCGCGGCCACCTGCTCCACGGTGACGAACTGTTTGGTCGGTTGCGCCGCCAGCAGCACGTCGCTGACCACCTGTGCTTCGGTGATGCCGCGCGCCTTGGCGGTATCCGGAATCTGCTTTTCCACCAACGGCGTCAGCACATAACCGGGGCAGATCGCGTTGCAGGTAATGCCGAAGGTCGCCGTTTCCAGCGCAATGGTCTTGGTGAGCCCGGCAACGCCATGTTTGGCGGCGACATAAGCGGACTTGTACGGCGAGGCCACCAGCGCATGCGCCGAAGCGATGTTGATAATGCGTCCCCATTTACGTTTTTTCATGCCGGGCACGGTGTGGCGAATGGTGTGAAACAGCGCCACGAGGTTGATGGCGATGATGGCATCCCATTTCTCCGGCGGGAAATCTTCGACCGGCGACACAAACTGGATGCCGGCATTGTTGATCAGGAGGTCGATGGCACCGAAGGAGGATTCAGCCTGCTTCATCATCGCCTCGATATCTACCGGCTTGCTCATGTCGGCGCCGTGATGTTCGACGCGTACGCCATGCGCCTGCGCCAGCCGCGTGCAGATCGCCTTGATTTCAGCCGCATCGCCGAAGCCATTGAGCATGATGTTGACGCCGCGCGCCGCGAGCGCGCCGGCGATGGCCAGACCGATGCCGCTGGTCGAGCCGGTCACGACTGCTGATTTCCCCTTGAGCATGGCGATGACTCCGTATCTGGATGAACAATATTGTCGAGCAAATTACGGGCCAGCGGCTGACTGTCCTCACGGGTTCAGCAGTCGGCGCAACTGTGACTTGCCGCACATTTTGTCACGCCTATGGGAGGAAATATCCAGATCAATCGGGAGGGTGCTCCGATGACCTGTGACAGGCCGCGGGCGTAATGTTTCGGCAACGGTTGTGGGTTCAAAAAAAATACTTAAGGGAGTCACGACATGATGATCGACGATGCCATCCGCAACGCCCAATCAGACGGCCAGGTCTGCGCCCTGCTGGTTGCCTATATGGAATCACTCGACCCGGACATCGGCAACCGCGAGCAAAACCTCGAGGACCGCGACATCAACAGCGTCAGGGCCCGCTTCCGCCAGCTGATCCACTCGCTCGACAAGATCTCGACACGCGACAGCGACCAGCGCCCGCTGATCAACCAGGCCCTGCACGTCTATGGGGAGGCGCTGTCCCGGTTGAATGCGCTCACCACCGCGCAACAGCAGGAAAAAGAAATGGAATCAATGCCTTATGCAGCCGTCATGCTGCCTACGCGCGAATCCGCAAGGCTTGCGGCCTGACGCCGGCGGCCCATCCATAAAAAAACGGCAGGGTATTCCGTCGCGGAATCCCTGCCGTTTTTGTTGGCAATCGCCGGATCAGAGCTTGCGCAACTCCGCCAGCAGCTCTTCGCTGGTCGGGATCGTGCCCTGCGGATAGACCTTGGCGTAACGGATGATGCCCTGCGCATCAACGACGTAGGCGGCGCGCTTGTCCATGCCGCGTTCCTCGTTGAAGATGCCGTAGGCCTTGCCCACCGCGCCATGCGGCCAGAAGTCCGACAGCAGCGGGAACGGCACCCCGCCAAGTACATCCGCCCATCCCTTCAGGCTCGGCACCGGATCGATGCTCAACTGGAGGATCTCGACATTCAGCTTCTTGAATTCTTCGTAGTTCTCACGGAACCCACGGACTTGATTGGTTCATCCACCCGTGAATGCAAAAGGCATGAACGCCACCACGACCGCGCGCCCCTTGAAACCGGACAGCGTGACTTTCTGGTCGGAATTGTGCGCGCCGAGTGTGAAATCGGGCGCAGCAGTGCCTGCTTGAATTTCCATGCAAGTTCTCCTGATTATGTTGAACACTGAACTGCCGGCAAAGAATACCTGCCTGCCCCGGCCGCAGCAATCAAAGCCGGAAAATTCTTCATCATGCCCGGCGTTCGGCACGGATCATGTAGAGGCTGCTGCCGACGATCACTGCGGCGCCTGCCAGCAGCCACAGTTCCGGCACTTCGCCCCAGATCAGGAAACCGAGCAGCGCCGCCCACAGCAATGCGGTGTAGCGTACCGGCGCCAGCGCCGAGGCCTCGCCGGTGCGCAGCGCTTCGATGATGCAGAAATGCGCGGTGCCGTTGAAAATGCCCGCTGCAAGAAACCAGAATGCATCGTGCAGCCTGACCGGCGCCCAGCCCATCGGCAATGTCAGGAAACCGCCGGTCATCAGGATGATGTTCGACCAGAACAGGATCGAAATCGAGGTTTCCGTGCGCGCCAGCCGCCGCGTGACCACATCACGCAGCGCATTGATCATCGCTGCCAGCAGCGGCAGCATCAATGCCCACTGGAAGGTCGATCCGCCGGGGCGCATGATGATCAGCACGCCAATGAATCCGCCGATCACCGCAATCCAGCGCTGCCGGCTGATGCGTTCCCCGAGCAGCGGCACCGACAGGATCACCATGAATATCGGGCTCATGTAGAGCATGGTGATCGCCGTGGCCAGCGGCAGCTCCGAAAAACTCCACACAATCAGCACCGATCCTGCAATGAACAGCGTGCCGCGCAGCAACTGGCCGCGCAAATCAATCACGCGCAGCAATGACCACTGGCTGAAAAAAATCACATAGGGAACCAGCACCAGCAAAGTGCCCGCCTGGCGCAGTCCCACCACCTGTCCGATGGGATAGTGGTGGACGAGGTATTTGCTGACGGCATCGTTGGCCGTCAGCAGCAGGATGCCCAGGGCCATCAGGCCGAGGCTGCGCAACATCGGAGACATCAGTTCATCTTTCCCGGCGCCGAGCGCCATAACATTGCCGCTGAAACAACCAGCACCGCACCCGCCAGCAGGAGGCCGCTTGAAAAGCCGAATCCTGCATTCAGCAACACGCTGGTCACCACCGGACCGAGGATCTGGCCGAGGGCGAATGCCGCCGTCATCGCCGCGGTGAGCGGTACGACGCGCGCCCCCGCCACGGCCCGCGCTTCCTGGATGCTGAGCATGGTGATCACCATGAAGGTGCCGCCGACGCACAGCGCCGCGGCAACAATTGCAGCCATGCCTGCGTAAAACACCGGAATCACCACACCGAATCCCATTACCAGATGGCAGCACATCCACACCCGGCGCGGCGCAAATCCGCGCAGCAATGCGGCCGCCATCAGGGTCGAGGCCAGCGCGGCCAGTCCGAATGCCGGCCACGCCCAGCCGAATACCGCAGGGTCGCGGATGATTTCACGCGCCATCGCCGGGAGGAAGGTTGCGGGAATGATGTAGCCGAAACCGGAAGCGCCAAAACAGAACACCAGCAGCAAGGCTTCACGGCTCCACGGTATGCCTTTCGAACGCGGCCGCACGACAGCATGCTGCGCGCGGCCTCCACCCGCATAGGTTGTCCACACGGCAGCGGTCATGGACAGCGCCAGCACGCCGAAAGTCAGCCATGCCTGCGCGGAAGAGGCTTCGATGCGCATCAACGCCAGGCATACCAGCCCGGCGAGCATCGTGCCCGCACCGACGCCGGTGAAGATCAGACTGTTCAGCAAGGGACTCTGCGCCGCCGCCAGACGGTCAAGGCACCAGGAAAACGCGAATATGGCGATCCACGCATTGGCAATCCCGGCAACCAGCCGCAGCAGCAGCCATGCCGGATAATGATCGACAAAACCCATCACCAGCGTCGCCATGCCGATCAGCAGCATGCTCCCCAGCACTGCGACTTCGTCACGCACATGCAGCCGTGTCGCAATCAGCGACCCGAGCAGATAACCGAGGTAATTGGCGGAAGCGAGATAACCGCCGGACACCACGCTCAGGCCGGCGTCGTTCTGCATCATCGGCAGGATGGGCGTGAACGCAAAACGGCCGATGCCCATCGCCACGGCCAGCGCGGCCATGCCGGCCAGTGCAATGCGAAGCGCGGGGAGCTGATTCATGGAGCCGCGACTATAACCGATCCGGGCAATGCCAAATTTTCAATATAAACAATGGTTTATAATGTGGCCTTGGAGACGCCGAATCGGCACAGCACCTGGAACACCATGACATTCCCTGCACCCACCATTCCCGCCGGCCGCTACCGCCATTACAAGGGCAATGAATACGAAGTGATCGGCATCGCCAAACATTCGGAAACGCTTGAGCCGATGGTGGTGTATCGCCCGCTCTACGGCGAAGGCGGCCTGTGGGTGCGGCCTGCCGCGATGTTTGCCGAAAACGTCATCATCGACGGCAAGACACTGCCGCGCTTCGCGCGCCTGTAAACGGACAACTCCATGAGCATCAACTGGTTTCCCGGCCACATGGCCGTTGCCGTCGAAAAAATCAAAAAGGCGATGGCTGATCATGATGTCGTCGTCGAGATCCTCGACGCGCGTTGCCCGATGGCCAGCGCCAATCCGCTGATCGAATCCTTGCGCCTGCACCGCCAGCGGCCCTGCCTCAAGGTGCTGAACAAGGTCGATGCCGCCGACCCGAATGTCACGCCGCAATGGCTGACGTATTTCAATGCACAGAAAAACACCCACGCCATTGCGCTGTCGGCCAAAAAACCCGGCGACGCCCAGAAGATCATCGCAGCCGCGAAAAAACTCGCACCGCACCGCAATGAAAACCTGAAACCGCTGCGCATGCTGGTGATGGGCGTGCCCAACGTCGGCAAGTCAACCTTGATCAACGCACTGCTGAAGCAACGTACCGCCAAGGTCGGCGACGAACCGGCTGTGACCAAATCGCTGGCGCGTTATGAACTCTCGCCCACCGTCAGTTTCACCGACACGCCGGGTCTGATGTGGCCGAAGATCGACCACCCGGATGACGGCTGCATGCTCGCGGCCAGCCACATCATCGGCAGCAACGCCTATATCGAATCCGAGGTGGCGACGTTTCTCGGTGACACGCTGATGACGCGTTACGCCAAGGCACTGGCCGCACGTTACGGCACGCCAGCCAATGGTGAGGGCACCGACGGCACCGGCGTCATCGAAGCCGTCGCCGCAAAACGCGGTTTCCGCATCAGGGGCGGCGAATTCGATCTGGAAAAAGCGGCGATCACGCTGCTCAATGATTACCGCAGCGGCGCGCTGGGGCGCATCAGCCTGGAGACGCCCGCATCCCGCGCTGCGCGTCCCGTATTGCCATCAAAAAACAACGATGCCTTGCAGGAATCAGCCGAAGATACCGATTGAGATACGGATTGAGCTGAAATACCGGAGGCAGCGGCAGTACGATTCAGTCGTACGCGGGGTCAGCGGGGGGCGTATAGTGAACCGACACTATCGCGGATCGAGAACAACATGAGCATGACCGAGCAGGCCTACGTCGCCGCGTACCAGAAGATCGCCGGCAAATACGAGAATAACCAGTCGTCGATGGAAGACTATCTTGAGGCGATGAAAAAGCTCAAGGAGTCCTACCTCAAGGGCAGGACGGAAACGACGCTGCCGGTCGTGCCGTAACCGGAACCGCGGCTCACTTCACGCCGGCGAGCTCCAGCCACTTCGCCTCATGTGCGGGGCGTGATGCCTCACGCAGCACCAATCGACCGCCGCGCTGCTCACGCGTCGGCAGGTAGTTGCGATCAATACGGCCCTCCAGTGTCATTGCCAGATCGCGCGCAAACACGCGGTTGCCGATATGCCATGAATGGTTCCACCAGCCGACCTTGTCCGGCTGCGCCGCCGGATCGAGCGCACTGAAATAATCACTGCAATCGACGTTGACCGCCTTGGCATGCGCAGCGTCCGTCAGGCCGACCCGACCAACGCGCGGCGCCGTGCCCAGCCGTTTGGCATTGGATATGCCCAGTACATCGTCAAAACCATTCTGGTAATTGGTCAGGCGCATGATGCGGCGGAACATCGGTTCGGCCCACTGCGATTCGGCATTCAGGCTGCGCGCCGAAACATCGCCGCCGATGAAACCGACCTGGCCGATGCGCCAGTCGTTTTTGAAGAACTCGCCCTTTTTCTCGGCGGCGATGAACGCTTCCATGATGACGAATGCACCGGTGGAATGGCCGAGCAGATGCACATTGGTCTGGCAGCCGCGTGCCTGCCCCTTGATGATCAGGCCGATGCCGCTGCTGACCAGATAACGCGCGGTTGCCGCCGCATCGGCGCGGTCCTCCAGGTAATTCAGCGTTTCCTTGCCGGACGGCCAGTCGAACGACACCACGACACCGTGCCAGCCTTCTGCGGCGAGATCCGCCTTGAGGATTTCATGGCGCTTGCGGATTTCCTCCAGCGAGTTGTTGTAGCCATGCACGAACACCAGCACATCGCCGCTTTCGGAAATCCGCTTGTCGGCCTTGCCGTCGGCGGCATCCTGCACGCGCTCCAGCCATTCCGGCGCGTTCATGCGGTAGTCGTCGTCAGGGGTGATCGGCTTGCCTTCGGGTATTTCCAGGTAACGCGGTTTGCCCGGTTCCGCAACAAACTCGCCCTTGCTGATCACGCGTGCGCTCAGAATGAAATTCGACATGATGGTTCCCCCGTTGCATGCCGCATTTCCGGATTCGACTGATCCGTTCCATTGCGGTTGTTGCGGCCCGATCAACGTTTGCCGTGATCCCGCCGGAGTCTCGTCCGCCGTGCAGCGGTGCCCGGCCAATTCCCGTCAAAACATGTCACTGGAAAGCCCGGATGCTAGAAGTCCGGGAGAAGCGTGACAAACTTGACAAAATGATAAGTTCGGCAATTCTCTGCCAGTGCCGCCCTTGCTTGAATAATATTTATAAATTATTGATTTATATAGTTTATTCATGATTTTTTTGACCAGCAAAAGGACGCGAGGTCTTCGATCAAAAAAAGATCACATGGTGATCAACAGGCCGTTCTGACTGCGGCCTGACCGGCACGGATCAGCACAAATCCGGCACGACAGAACGCACTCCGGCAGCGGTTAGCGCACCCGCCAGAACCGCTCCATTTCGAGGTAGGTGAACGACGCGGTCCAGCCGATCATCACGAATCCAGTCAGGGCCTCCATGCCGGACATGAAGCGAATCGGTCCGACCGGCACCACGTCTCCGAAACCGACCGTGGTGTAGGTAATCGCCGACAGGTAGACCGAATCCAGCAAACCCAGAGACCCCGCCTGCACCGAGCCGCTGGAAACAATATGTCCGCATTCGGGCCAGCGCAGCAGCAACCAGATCGTGATGCCGAACACCCAGATTTCGATCACATGCAGCACCAGCAGCGAGAAAATGCCGTACAGCACCTTGATGCGCTGCGGTCCGCCAATACGCTGCAAGCCGCGCGACGTCAGCAGCAGGCCCTCGTAATGCAGCAGCACGCACAGCGCTACCGCAGCGACCGCGCTTGCCACCACAACCAGATTGGCCGGCCAGTTCTCATACATGGCCGGTTACCGGCAAGACCGAAACAGGATTCGCAAGTACTCCATGGAAGCGAAGTATAAAGACAACTGCATCAGACATCGCCGCTAAATCGCGGCGGCGTGCCACGGCTACCAGCGTAACAGACGCGGCCCGACAATGGCCCCCAGCATGGCGGGGATCAGCATCCCGAGCGTATACCAGATGCCGATGAAGGGCGCGGCCAGTTCGGGACAATGCAGTGCATAAATGACAGCACTCAGCGCACCGGCCAGCAGGCCCGCCGCAGTGCCGGCCAGCACTGGACGCACCGGCGCCAGCGTTTTCATGACCCACAGCAGTCCGATGAAGGCAGGCACCGACAGCATCGGGATATTCACGAGGCAGGCCGACCAGGTTTCACCCCAGATCAGCATGCCGCGGTCCTCGGGCGCGGCGCCAAGCAATGACAGGCCCGCCAGCAGCCAGATGGCCAGCACCGGTGCGGCCAGCGCGGAACCGAGGCGCCCCAGCGCCATGCCCGGACGCGACAGACGCATGGCAGCCAGCAGCGTGACTGCGGCCAGCACTGCCGGGAAAACCAACTTGACCCAGAACATCGGCAGCCGCACGGCATCGGCGATATCGGGACGCACGCCCAGCAATATCACCATCAGCAGCAATGCGCCCAGCAGGCCGGCGCCGAGCGCCACCGCGTAACGCTGCCGCCACACCCGAGGCGCAACCACAGCCGCGTCGCTCGCCAGCATCGCAATCAGATCATCGGTTTTCATCGTCACTCCTTATCAGTGCCGCCAGCGCCTTCAATCCGCGGTGCACGCCCACCTTGACCGCCGCTTCCGACATCCCGGTGGCGCGCGCGGTCTCGGCCACCGAAAGCCCTTCCAGCTTCATGTGCACGATCGGCAGACGCTGCCGGTCGGGCAGTTGTTCCAGCAGTTTGCCGAGGTCGCGCCGGGCATCGTCAGCGTCATGGTCGGAAACCGCAAATACTTCCAGTTCATCGTCCAGCGGATCGTTGAGCTGTTCGCGCCCCGCGCGCCGCCGCAACAGATCCACCAGCTTGTAACGCGCAATCGCATGAATCCACGCCGTCAGCGGCTGGCCGGGATCATAGGTATGACGCTGGTTGTGCACGGCCAGCAAGGTTTCCTGCACCAGGTCTTCCACGTCGTCCGGCAACCGCGCCAGACGCACCCGGAGAAAACCCCGCAGGTGCTTACTCAGTTCCCCGAGGAAGGCGTGATAAGCCGCCGCATCACCGCCCAGCCCGCGCACCAGCAAATCACGCAATTGTGTTTCCCGCTCGTTCACGCTGCCTTGTCTTTCTTTCTATTCGTAGCCGTTACGGTTTTGGTTACAGGACGGCGGAAAAATATTCCCCGCGGATTTTTGCATGATTTCGTAACCGTTGGTCGTTTGAGCGCGAATTACCTTGCACACCGGGCGACATGGGTCAAACGGTCAACCCATCAGAAACAGGAGAACCACAAATGTTCAAACGCAAGCTTGCAGTCACCCTCACCGCAGTATTGCTGTCCGCTGCCGGCGCCGCACAGGCCGCGACATCGACTTTCCCTTCCGCCGCTGAAGAAGGCTCGGGCGTATCCATCAACACGCCGCTGCCTGCAGCGGTCAGCGGGCACAGCGGTGCGCTCTCGGGATTCCCGTCCGCGGCCTCCGAAGGCGGCGAAACCAGCGGTCAAACCGCCACCTACAGCGGGACGCACAACCTCGAACGCAGCTACGCCCGCGGTCCGGGGGATGTGTTCCCCAGCACAGCCGTGGAATAACTCCCGATTTATTTGCTGCTTCCTGTAACCAACGGCCGCCAACGGCCGAATTAACCTGCAGACCACCCCCACCGGCCTCCTGCAGGCCGGTGGGGGTGGCGGCAAAAGCACCTACCAACCCACAAAAAGGACACTGCATCATGAACTCGAAATCCCTCGCCATTACCGCCATTACCCTTGCCGCCCTGGTTTCCGGCACCGCCATCGCCCAGGACAAAGGGGCTGAAAAAGAGAAGTGCTACGGCATCTCTCTCGCCGGCAAGAATGACTGCGCCGCGGGCCCGGGCACCAGCTGCGCCGGCACGTCCAAGGTCGATTACCAGGGCAATGCCTGGAAATTTGTCGCCAAGGGCACCTGCGCCGGCATCAAGACCCCGAAAGGCAGCGGCTCACTGAAGCCCATCTAAAAACAACATCCTGCGTTCGCAACGAGCACCTCGAAACCATGACCACATTCCTCACCGCCGGGCTGGGGCTGAAGCCGCAGCATTTTGATGCCGCGCTCGACTGCAGCTCGGCGGGGTTGTGGTTCGAGGTGCACCCCGAAAATTACATGGTCGCCGGCGGTCCGCGGCTGGCCTGGCTGGAAGCCATTCGCAGCAAACATCCGGTTTCACTGCATGGCGTGGCCCTGTCGCTGGCTGCTGATGCCGAACCCGATGCGGCGCATCTGCAGCGCCTGGCTGAACTGACCCGACGTTTCGAACCGGCGCTGGTTTCCGAACACCTGGCGTGGTCAAGCTGGCGCGGTGCCTATCATCCCGACCTGCTGCCCTTCCCGCGCAGCACAGAGGCACTCGTGCGCATCGCCGACAACATCGCGCGTACGCAGGATGTATTGCAGCGGCGCATCGCCATCGAAAACCCTTCGCATTACCTGAAGCTCGACGGCCACGAGTGGAGCGAAACCGATTTCCTGTGCGAGCTGACACGTCGCAGCGGCTGCGGACTGCTGCTCGACGTCAACAACGTGCATGTCAGCGCGCATAACATGAATTACTCCGCGCAAGACTATATCGATGCCTTTCCGGGCGAGGCCGTCATGGAAATCCACCTCGCCGGACACTCGCAGGACCCCAATCTCGGCGCAGCGCTGCTGGTTGATTCGCATGACGCGCCGGTCGCGCCCGCGGTGTGGGCGCTGTATGAACGTTTGATCGGCCGCATCGGCGCGCGGCCGACGCTGATTGAACGCGACGACAACCTTCCTGCATTCGACGTATTGCTCAATGAGCGCGACCGTGCGGCTGCCGTGCTGCAGGAAACGCTGGCGGAGGCCGCATGATGATTGCGCCCGGCGCCCTTGGCCGATTTCAGGATGAATTTACCCATGCACTGTTTGCCGTTGATGAAGTTGCGCCGCCGGCAGTGGCTGCGCTGGTCGGGCAACCGGCCTTCGCGGTCTATCGCAATACCGTGATCAAGGCCTGCATCGACGCACTGCAGGCGAATTACCCTGCGGTAAACCGTCTGGTCGGTGATGAGTGGATGCGCGCTGCCGCCGCGGTTTACGCGCGCAAGGCGCTGCCAGCAATGCCGATGCTGCTGGAATACGGCGCGGACTTCGCCGGTTTTCTCGCGGGTTTCGAACCGGCGGCCGAACTGCCCTATCTGCCCGGCGTTGCACGGCTTGATCGTTGCTGGACCGAGGCGCATATCGCAGCAACCGAAAATCCGCTCGACGCCGCAGCCATTGCGCAGTTTGCCGAAGGCAATTTTTACCGGCTGCGCCTGCAACCGCATGCCGCGGCGCGCTGGGCCTGGTGCGCGGAAGCACCCGCCTACACCATCTGGTCACGCAATCGCAGCGATGCGCAGGACGACACTGAAATCAACTGGCGCGCCGAAGGCGCCCTGCTGACCCGGCCGCGCGATGCGGTGATCTGGTGCGCACTCGACCACGCCGGCTGCGTTTTCCTTGATACCTGCGCGAACGGCGGCACGGTGGCTGAAGCCACACAGGCTGCACTCGACGTCGACAAGACCGCCGATCTGTCGCAATTGATCGCCACTCTGCTGGATGCCGGCGCATTCAGCAGGATCTGCAGCGAAGACCGATAAAACCCTTTAAAACACGGAGCGCACGCCATGAATCCCGCAACCACCATGCAGAACACGCCGGCCACCGGCCCCATCGCCCTTTGGAACCGCATCGCCACACTGCTCGACGGCTGGATCGGCCATCAACTGATCGCCTTGTCTTCGCGCATCGCCATCGCAGCGATATTCCTCTATTCCGCACGCACCAAGGTCGATGGCCTGCTGACCATCAAGGACAGCACCTTCACGTTGTTCGCCGAGGAATACAAGGTGCCGCTGCTGCCACCGGAATTCGCGGCGCACATGGCCACCTATGCCGAGCATTTGTTTCCGCTGCTGCTGATCATCGGCCTCGGCACGCGGCTGTCAGCGCTGTCGCTGTTGGGCATGACCGCTGTAATCCAGATTTTTGTGTATCCCGATGCCTGGCCGACGCATCTGACCTGGGCCGTGCCGATGCTTTACCTGATCGGTCGCGGCGGTGGCTGCCTGTCGCTTGACAGCCGCCTGGGCATCAAATGACGGTGAAATAAATAATCAATATAATCAATTACTTATTGAGTATATCCAGCACCGGTTTGCCGACCATGCGGCGCTCCTCGTAGGCCGCATGCGCCTCTTCGACATTGTCCAGCGTGTAACGGCCGGCGATGCGGATATTCAGCGACCCGTCGATCAGTGCGGAAAAAATATCATCGGCGCGGCGCCTGATTTCTTCGGCATTGCGCAAATGATCCGCCAGCCGCGGCCGGGTCAGAAACAGCGAACCCGCCTCACCCAATTCGATCGGGTCAAGATCCTTCAACGACCCTGAGACGTTGCCGTAATTGATGATCAGCCCGCGGGTGCGCGCCGCACGAAAACTGTCGCGCAGCGAAGTCTTGCCGATCGAGTCGAACACCACATCCACGCCCAGCCCGCCGCTCGCCTCGCGCACGGCATCCACATAACGCCCATCGTCATACAGCAGCACAAGGTCGGCACCGCGCTCACGCGCCACCGCGGCCTTCTCGGCCGAACTGGTCATCGCAATCACGTGCGCGCCGCTGCGCTTGGCCAGTTGGATCAGCACCTGACCAATACCGCCGGAGGCCGCATGCACCAGGCAAGTCCGCCCCGGCGCCAGTTGTCCGACATCATGAGCAAGGTAATGCGCGGTAAATCCCTGAAACACGGATGCTGCAGCGAGATCCAGCGGTACCGCGTCCGGCACCTTGACGGCCTGCCACGCGGGCACCACGGCATATTCGGCGTAACTGCCCCAGACAATGCACCAGGCCACACGATCACCGACGCGATGCGTGCTTACGCCTTCACCCAGTGCAACCACTTCTCCAGATCCCTCCATACCCAGCGTGCACGGCAATCGCACGGGGTAGGTACGCGACTGCGCGTACTTGCCCTGACGGGTGTGGATATCCATGAAGTTGATGCCGGCATGATGCACACGGACCAGCACGCTACCCGGCAGGGCCTTGGGCACCGGTGCATCAATACGTTGCAGGACTTCGGGACCGCCGTACTGGTGAATCTGGATGGTTCTCACGGAAAGGTTTTCTTGGGTTTGTTCGCAAAGATGGAATTATCCCGCATCCCGGCTGTGTCTTCAGAATGACTGTAAGGGCTGCTACAGTAGCGCGACCAAGTCATAACCATCAGTGCCGCGGAATTTTCCATGGCGGCCAAGGTCTGACGGTTGCAAAGGAGAACACATGAAAAGACGCGGATTTTTACAGGGCCTGACGCTGGCTGCGCTGGGTGCCACCTTTCACAAGACCGCCACCGCCGCCCCGGTGGGATCAATGAAGGAGATCCAGGCCATGCAGAACAACTGGCGTTCACTCCTGTCAGCCAGCTTCAAGGCGCCCGCGCCGACCGAGGCGCTGAAACTGTCCAATGACGAATGGCGCAAACGCCTCGACAAGGCGCAATACAACGTACTGCGTGAGGAAGGTACTGAACGCGCCGGCACCAGTCCGCTCAATGCCGAAAAACGCCCTGGCGTGTTCGCCTGCGCCGGCTGCGACCTGCCGCTGTTCACTTCGGAGATGAAATACGAGTCCGGCACCGGCTGGCCGAGCTTTTTCACGACCATCCCCGGCGTGTTCGCCACCAAAAAAGATTACCTGCTGTTCGCCCCGCGGGTTGAATACCACTGCGTACGCTGCGGCGGCCACCACGGCCATGTCTTCGAAGACGGCCCGGCGCCGACCCGGCAGCGCTGGTGCAACAACGGGGTGGCGCTGAAGTTCATTCCTAAACAGGCCTAGGCGGCGGACCGACCGTTAACCCGTAGCCCCTTGAATCTGGCCTAGGTTGAGGAACCGATTTTCAATGTCCGCTATCGGCCAAAAGGGGTCATCAAAAATTCTGGGGATTTTATTGTTGAATCGGTAGATCCAGTCTGCGAGTCGATCCACTCTTTCCAGGAAAGTCTTGAAATAGCGCATTGATCATGGCTGGCACCAGTACGGCAGCTTGGCCACTTGGCCCAATACCGATAACCTTGGCTTCATAAATCCTCTTCACTTTCCCTTCCTTAAGTGACTCAGCTCGGTCAACCATATCCAGGAGCAGATAGCCACCAAAGACCGTTTCCGAGATCGTCGAGGTCCCGACTACACCATATGTGGGAGTAGCGATTGTGGTCCCGCTTCTATACGTTGGAAAGCTGCCGGAAGGGGAGGGAGTGGCAGGTATATACGTATATTGCGTACCAGTTTGGCCGGTAATCGGATAAGAAGTCACCCGTTGGCGCCCACCGTCGATTCCATAGAACAGAAAAATATGCACATCCGCCTCTACCTCTGGCGCTTCTACATGACCGCGCTTGTTTAACTCCGTTTTTACGAGATCCCGATATGACTTGTGCTCAAGACTTACCTCTTGGTCGGATACTGAGACAACGGCATATTTGAGCGATTGCACTGTAGAAGTCAAATCGTGAAATACGGAAACTTCGACCCGAATAGATGCACAGCCAGAAAAAAGTAGTGCGATTACCGTCGCAAAGATTATGCGCATATTTTTTCTCCAAACTAATCCCAGTGTAGATTTTTAGTTTGGCGACCGTCCGTTTTGTGTCGGAAACCGCCCATCAACGGTAGGTCGCTTAACTGCCAGAGACGGACATTCGCTTTTCTCAAGCTTCATCGGGGAATCCCGAGCTGCAGGAGTTCTTTTACTCGTTTACCTTCGACTCTTCTCGCTTCACGAAGCTCGCGCACAAGTGCCTGCATTCCCGAAAAGTGCTGGTTGAAAATCGGGATTAACGATAACGCATGGTTCAAAAACTTCTTGTCTTCAGCTTCCGTAAATTCCTCACCTCTCTTACGCCCCCAGAAACCCTCGCGGTCTTCTATAGCATTGTGAAAAACAACCGCACTGATATCCCTTTTGTCGTCGGGGCCCTGCTTTGCGTAGCGCTTATCCAGTAAGTAGAATTCAGCAGCAAACCCACCGCAAGCCACACTCCTATCCATTTCCTCAGATGTAACTATGCAGCGCGCACGCGCGTGACCACGTTCATCGCCATTTAGAAATTCGATGAACTCCACGTCGCCGCCAAGTTGCAAGCAAACGGTTGCGTGGCCGACCTCATGCCAAGCCCTGTACTCGTCGCTGTCGACTCGAATCTTCTTCATATTAATCAAGTGGGAGTATAAACCCACCTCTCGTTGACCAGGCGTCCTTGGGGGGACGAAACGAACGACCACCACCGGCCAGCAGTTGACTAGCCCTCCCCATCCAGCGGGACTATCGTGTCCCAAATTGTCGTATTACCGAAGGAAACAAGGAGGGTATTGAATCGGTGTTCAAACCGGCTTGTTGCAAATTCCTGGCACAGCAGGTGTCCTGCCATACTCAGATACCATTGGTATAAACAATGGTCCGCGCTTGCGTTACACTGCCCCGCAGGAGCCGGCCCATGTCCCTCAAGCCCTGCACATTGCGCATTGCCCGCGGTAGCGATATTCAGCCCATCGCGGTGATGTCGCGTTGCCTGATTGAAGTCGGGCTGCGCGGCTGGACTTGGCACCCGACCCGCATTGCGCGCGCATTGCGCAGCCGCGACACCTGCGTGCTGGCGGCGGAAGTAGACGACAAGTTCGCGGGATTCGCGATCACCGAATTCGGCGACACCAAGGCGCACCTGTCGCTGTTCGCGGTGCAGCCTGCGTATCAGCGCCGCGGCATCGGCCTGGCGATGGTCGAATGGATCATCGAGTCGGCGCTGACCGCCGGCATCACCCGCATCGACGTCGAGATGCGCTCCAACAATTTCGCGGCGCGCAGTTTTTACGAGGCGCTGGGTTTTGTCGCCACCGGACAGGTCGCCGGTTATTACCAGAACATTGAAACTGCAGTGCGCATGCAGCGCCGGCTGGGTTCTTATGTTGCCGCGCCGGAACAATAAAATATTTTTTAAAACAAATACTTATAAAATATCCCTGTATCCAATAAAACGCCGGCTTGATGCCGGCGTTTTTTATTAAATGCGTGTTGCGAGCAGTGCAGTGAATTCAGCGCGCGCGTTTTTTTGCCGCCTTGCGCACCGGTTTTGCCGCAGCCGTTTTGCGATCGGCCTTGCCCGGCACCGTCGGATACACATCGCCGTAATATTTTCGGATCTCGTCGATCTGGTCGGTGCCGGGCGGTGCGTAGTACAGGCGTTTGCTGAGGAATTTGCCGCCCATGATGCGGTTCATCTTCACCGCGGCCTCCCCCATCTTCACCAGCGACACGATGCCGTTGAGGATCGGCGTGTTTTTTGCCGCTGCATGCACGCCGAACTCGGCGAGCAGCGCCATCACCACACCGCCCGCGGCGATGATGACTTCGGCGCCCTGCTCGACGTTGGCGTCAGCGGCTTTCATGAACTGGTCGAAGATGCGTTTGCGTGCAGCCGCGTTGGTGAATCCCTCATCGAGGTCGTTGATGCGGTCAATTTTCATCCGGTTCACCGCCGACAGCCTGCGCTCCAGCTTGTAGCGGTGCACGTTGTCGATGATGCGCGGCGTGAATTTTTCATTGATGGTCACCAGTGAAAAATTCTGTCCCATCATGCAGGCGGTATGCAGCGCGGTTTCGCAAAGACCGAGAACCGGCATGTTGGTGATTTCGCGGCAGGCGTGGATGCCTGGATCGCCGATGTTGCCGATCAGGAAGGCGTCGAAACCGCGCCGGGTGGCGATCTGCACGTTTTCCATGACTTCGCCCGACTCCAGATAGTCGAGGTAGTGGAACTGGTCGGCCAGACCGCCGCGCTTGGTGATGCCGTGCACTTCAATTTCAGTATCCGGATCCTTGACCCGGTCGAGGATGCGCCGCAGCGCAACGTTGTAATGTCCCCACGCCTTCTGGCGCGACATGCTCTGGTACCAAAGTTTCACGTGAACTCCCGGTTGCGGCGCGGTCCGCCGATATCGGGCGAAATCTTAGCACCGGGTCGCATGCGGACAACGTTCATTCCGCATGATGGCGTGACAACGCCCACGCCACGTGTTCACGCACCAGCGCTGATGCATCACCGGCGCGTGCGCGCAGCGCGGCAATGACTTCCGGCGACGTCGGCGCGTTGCCAAGGCCGACGGCGATATTGCGCAGCCAGCGCTCATGGCCGATGCGATGGATTGCGCTGCCGGCCAGACGTGCGGCAAATGTCGCCGCATCCCACGCAAACAATTCCACGAGTGAAACATCATCCATGCCTTTGCGTACCACAAAGTCGGGTTCGGCGCTGGGTTGTGCGTAACGATTCCACGGGCACACCAGTTGGCAATCGTCGCAGCCATAAACCCGGTTGCCGATCAGCGGCCGCAGCGTTTCCGGAATGCTGCCCTTCAATTCGATGGTGAGATAGGAAATGCAGCGTCGCGCATCGAGCTGATACGGTGCAACAATCGCCTGCGTCGGACAGATGTCGATGCAGCGCCTGCAGGTACCGCAGTGTTCGGATTGCGCTTGATCAACGGGCAGCGGCAGGTCGGTGTAAATCTCGCCGAGGAAAAATGCCGATCCGCCTTCGCGATTGAGCAGCAGCGTGTGTTTGCCGCGCCAGCCCAGCCCCGCTTTCTCCGCCAGCGTCACCTCCATCACCGGCGCGCTGTCGGTAAACACGCGGTAACGGGTTTCGCCGACCGCGGCCTGTATGCGTTCGGCCAGCTGCTGCAGCCGGTTGCGCAGCACCTTGTGATAATCGCGTCCCGTGGCGTAGCGGGAAATGAAGGCCTGTGCACCGTCGTGAATCACCGACCAGCTGTCGCGCGCCGCCGGCGGCGTGTAGTTCATGCGCGCGCTGATCACGCGCAGCGTGCCCGGCACCAGTTCGGCCGGTCGGGAACGTTTGATGCCATGCCGTGCCATATAATCCATGTCGCCATGCCAGCCGCGCGCCAGCCATTCGGACAAACGCGATTCAGCATGCGAGAGATCACAGTCGGCGACCGCGACCTGCTGGAAACCCAGTTCGGCGCCCCAGCGGCGGATGTCGGCAAGCAAAGTGGTGTAGTCAGTCATTACCAGATCAAATTCAAAAACTTGCCACAGAGGGCACAGAGTTCACAGAGAAAAACCACGACCGGGCGTCGTTTGAGGCCACGAGCCAGATCGGTGCGATTTTGATTTCCTCTGTGCCCTCTGTGGCTAAAGCTCTTTTGTTTAAACCATGACCAAGGTTAACCGCATTCTGGCTTCGGAAGACGAGACGCTGGCGCTGGGCCGTGCCATGGCGCCATTGCTCGAACCCGGCATGACGATTCACCTGCGTGGCGACCTCGGCGCCGGCAAAACCACACTGGTCCGCGGCGTCCTGCGCGGTCTGGGTTATGAAGGCCGGGTCAAAAGCCCGACTTTCACCTTGCTTGAACCTTATAATTTTTCTAGGTTATACTTGTATCACTTTGATTTTTATCGGTTCCTTGATCCGCAGGAACTGGTGGATACAGGCTTCCGGGAATACTTCAATCCGCAGTCCGTATGCCTGATCGAGTGGCCGGAAAAAGCGCCTGACCTGCCGCCTGCGGATCTGGACTTTGAACTGCAAGTTGCCGGCGAGGGGCGCTCAATCGCCATCACGGCGCACACGGAGGTTGGCAGGCGTTGTCTCGACAAGCTGACATACTGAGACCCGTCCCCCCCATTGCGGCAACCCCGCCGTCATCCCGTGATTTTTTCCGCCGTTTGCCGTCACTGCTGATCAGTTTCTTCGCAACATTTTTCGTCAGCATCGCCGCATTTGCCGCCGACACGCTGGTGAGTTCTACCCGCGTATGGCCGGCGCCCGACTACACCCGTGTCACCATCGAATCGCAGCAGTTGATCCGCCACAAACTGTTTAACCTCGAGAATCCCGACCGGCTGGTGCTGGACCTGGAAGATGTCGCCCTTAGCGCAACACTGACCGAAATCGCCGGCAAGATCAGCGCCGATGACCCCTATATCAAAGGCGTGCGTGCAGGCCGCTTCAAGCCGGGCATCGTGCGTCTGGTGTTTGATCTGAAGGCCAAGGTCAAACCCGAAGCTTTTGCGCTGGCGCCAATCGCCGGTTATGGCCACCGTCTGGTGCTTGATGTCTATCCACTGACGCCACCCGATCCATTGCTCGCATTCCTCAAAAACCGCGAATCGGGGCAAACCGATACACCAGCCGCCGCAGTTCCAGCGCCAGTCCCCGGACCCAACCCAGTATTGACGCCGACACCGGAAATCGCGACGCCCGAATCGACACCGCCGCAGGTGGCCGCGAAGAGCGACGGTCCGCCGGCACCCAAGCCTGCAGCACGCGCCGCACGCCCCGCTTCGGAACGACTGATCACCATCGCCATTGACGCCGGACATGGCGGCGAAGATCCCGGCGCGCGCGGTCGCGGCGGCACGCTGGAAAAAAATGTAACCCTTTCGATTGCGCAGAAACTGAAGGAACGCATCGACAACGAAACCAATATGCGTGCCGTGCTGACCCGCGACGGCGACTTTTTCATTCCGCTGCACATGCGTGTTGAAAAAGCGCGGCGGGTGCGCGCCGACCTTTTCGTGTCGATTCACGCTGATGCCTTTGTCAAGCCATCCGCCAACGGCTCCTCGGTCTTCGCGCTATCGGAACGCGGCGCCACATCGGCCGCTGCGCGCTGGCTGGCCAAACAGGAAAACGACGCCGACCTGATCGGCGGCGTGAACCTCGGCATCAAAGACCCTTACCTCAAACAGACGCTGCTCGACCTGTCACAGACCGCCTCGATCAACGACAGCCTGAAACTGGGCAAGGCCGTGCTGCAGGAAATGGGCGGCATCAACCGCCTGCACAAGAACTATGTCGAGCAGGCGGGTTTCGCCGTTCTGAAGGCGCCGGACATCCCGTCAATCCTGATCGAGACGGCGTTCATCAGCAATCCCGACGAGGAACGCAAGCTGCGCGACCCCGCCTATCAGAACAAGATGGCTGACGCCATTTTCACCGGCATCAAGCGTTATTTCTCGAAAAATCCGCCGCTGGCGCCAGCCCAACTGGCCAACAATCCGTAATCGCCGCCGATACGTGATTGATCTAATATAAGTCCGCTGAGATGCGCAACGATGCGCACAATTGGAGGGACAACATGAACAGGGTACGGCGCACGCTCACTGCACTCGTTCTGGCGCTGACCGCGGGCTGCGCGGTCATGCCGGAGCAGGAGACCGCCGACACGGTCGCACTGCCGCAGGTGCGCAGTTTTTCCGGACATCCGGAAGGAGAAGCACTTCCCCCGGGATGGAAACCCTGGATTCTGTCGCGCTTCAAACGGCCGACGGCCTACCGCCTGGTCAATGAACAGGGCCGTACCGTGGTCCGTGCGCGTGCCGAATCATCGGCATCGGGACTGATCCATCCGTTGAAGCTGGATCCGCACAGTTACCCGCAACTGCACTGGCACTGGAAGGTCGAGAACCTGATCCAGAAAGCCGACAACACGCAAAAACACCTCGAAGACTCGCCGGTGCGGCTGGTGGTGAGTTTTGCCGGGGACAATGACAAGCTCGACATCCGCGACCGCATGTTCTTCGATAACGTGCGCCTGCTGACCGGGCAGCAGATGCCCTATGCCACGCTGATGTACATCTGGGAAAACCGCGCACCGCGTGAAACCGTGATTGATAACCGCCACACTTCACGCATCAAGATGATCGTTGCGGAGTCAGGACGGGAACGGCTCGGTCAGTGGCAGGAGGTGACGCGCAACATCGTCGAGGATTACCGCCGCGCCTTCGGCGAGGAACCGGGACAGATCACCGCGATCGGCATCATGACCGACACCGACAACACAGGCGACAATGCGCACGCTTGGTATGGCGACATCGCGTTCCGCAAAGCCCCTGCAACGCCGGTGATCGCGGAAAAATAACCACCAGCCCATTCCAGCCACCAGAACAATAAAAAAACGTAAACAGCCTCAGGCAAAGATTTCGGCCATATTCTGGACAAAAATCCCCGCTTCCCGTAACTCGGTATGACAATGAAAAAGGGCTTCCGAAGAAGCCCTTTTGTATCGGTGTCGTAGGGCCGAAGCCCACGACTTGTTGCCGACAGTCCCCACCATCGGAACACTTGACACGGTTTTATCGTAACCAAGTTCCCGCGAGGAGGCAAGCCCATGAAATACCGCCTGGCCCTTGATATCGGCACCGCATCGTGCGGGCTTGTTGGAGTCAAACTCGATGAAAACTACGAGCCCACAGAAATAGTTCACCATAGCCTGCATATTTTCTCCGAACCGGTATTGCCTCACGCCGTAGGTGAAACAGGTGAACCCAAGAAAGCCAGCCGTCGCAAGGCTCGCCTCGCTCGACGTAACATAGATCGCCGAGCACGGCGCCTGCGACGGGTTGCGATGCTCGCCAGCCTCTTGGATCTTGACCACAAAACAATCCCTGCCGATAAAGGGCAGCGTATCCATGAAATTCGCGCTCAGGCCCCTCAAAAACAAATTGAGCTGGATGACCTTGTGCGGGTATTTTTAAAACTCGCGAAACGAAGAGGTTATGCCGGAGGATTCAGAACAAAAACGGACAAACAAAAAGACGAAGATAGCGGCATCGTCCAACCAGGGATCGAGAAATTGCAGATAGTCATGAAAGCGGTCGACTGCAAAACCGTCGGTCAATACCTGCAGCATCGCTTCAGGAATGGCGAAACACTAAAACTCAAAGAGGTTGGACTCTACACGCACCGTGACTCTCTGGTACACGAATTCGACTGCATCTGGAATGAGCAGGCAAAACATCACCCTATCCTGAACGAAACAAAGCCTGACCCAGTACATGGCGGCGAGCGGGCAATTCGGCAGCAATTTTTTGACGCGATCTTCTATCAACGCCCGCTGAAATCGGTAGCCCCTATGGTCGGCAATTGCGCCTTGGAAAAAAATCTTCCACGCGCACCGATGGCGCAACCCGCCATGCAGGCCTTCCGGATTGAGAAACAATTGGCTGATTTGCGCTGGGGCATGGGTCGGTCCGCACAGACACTGACCTCTGAACAGAAATCACTTATCAGGAATCTGCTTAATGACCCGGACCAAATCACAAAAGAAGGAAAACTGACTTTCAAGAAAGTTTATGCCGCCCTAGAGAAAAAAGGCTTGATGCCGACAACCCGTCGCTCACTCAACATGGAACGCTCGAGCCGGGAAGAACTTTATGGCAATCGCACCCTTCGCGCTATGCGTGATCTTGATGCCATAGAGCAATGGCTTACCTTTGACCCAGTGACACAGATACGCATCATCAACTTCCTAGCTGACTTGGGTTCTCCTGAGCAGGTAGATTTGCCTGACTGGCATGACCGCTTCACTAAGCGCAAACGCGCCAAAAATCCCAAAACTGGCCGCTGGGAGGAAAAGCAGGAAAAACGGGATTTGGACACAAACCTCGTCAGCTTCGTCAACAAACTGGTCGAGAACGGGAAATTCGGCAGACTCGGCGACATGGGCTTCGAGTCAGGTCGCGCCAGTTATTCAATACGCGCGCTGGAAAAACTAACACGCAAGATGCATGAGACCAATTGCGACGAACACACCGCGATCCAATCCTGCTACCCGCCTCCCCCGCCCACTGGTGAATTACTCATGCATTTGCCGCTCCATCCACCAACGGGCAACGTCGTTGTCGATGTGGCACTAGGCGCGGTACGGCGCGCAGTCAACAACGCGCTCACCAAATTAGGCGAACCGCCAACAGAAGTCATTATTGAATTATCACGCGACATGGCTTTGGGTTTAAAAGCCCGCGGCGAAATCGAAAAGAAAATCGACAAAAACCGGAAGCTTCGTGAGAACGCAAAAAAAGCTCTCGAAGCAAACGACCCGCCAATCCTCGGCACCGACAACAATGTCCTGCGCTATATCCTCTGGCAGCAACAAGATAACCATTGTCCTTATTGTTCAGATCGAATCAGCCTGGGTGAAGCCGTTTCCGGCAACGCAACAAATTTTGAACACATACTGCCCCGCTCACTAACTCGCGTTGGAAAGCAAAGAAACCATCTCGTGCTGGCACACCGGCGCTGTAACGATGCCAAAGGCGACCGCACACCCTACGAGGCATTCAGTCACGATGAGGAGCGATGGAATGCGATCAAATACTGCGCCGATGTATTGGAAAAGAAAAAGCAATTTCAAAAATCTAAGTTATTGATTTTAAATGAATATGAACGTGAAACTCTGGATGATGCCGCCATTGAGGAGTTCTCGGAACGGCAACTTCATGAAACATCATGGATCGGCAAACTGGCTGCGCTCTGGTTACAGAAAATCTGCCCCACGCCCGTCGCCCCTTCACGAGGAACGCTAACGGCGCATCTGAGGCGTATCTGGAAACTGGAAACTGTGATTGCCCAAGCGCGGATTGAAGCTGGCTTACCGGTTCTGGACCAAGACGGGGAAAAGATTTCGCCAGAGGAATTCGAACGATTCAGACCATATTGGGAAGGTCACAGCGGAAAAGGTATTGAACGGACTGACCGGAAAATCGACAAGCGCATCGACCACCGCCACCACCTCATAGATGCACTGGTCATCGCTCAAACTTCACGCAGTTTGTATCAGCGCATGGCCAAAAACTACAAAGCACTGGCAGAGCGCCAGCAAGCCGGGGAAACCGTTCGCTTACGATTGTTTGTGGAACCACCAATCAAAAATGTCCGGGAACAAGCACTTGCACTCATGCAAAGCGCTGATATTCGACATAAACCTGATCGCCAGATTTCCGGAAATTTCTTTCAACAAACCTCTTATCGAAAAACTTACACCGAAGATGGAAAATCCCGCGCTGTTATCCGCGTACCATTAACGCAACTGACGGATACAAAAGGCTCTTTAGAAAAAGCAAAAAAAGGAATATCGGACATCGTAAGTGATCGCACCCGAAAAATTGTTTCGGGCGCTTTTGAGCAAAGAATTTCATCAGGAAAAAGCGTTAAAGAGGCATTAGCTGAACCCATTTACGATCCTCAGTTCAATACCATGATTAAAAGAATCGCTGTGTATCAGCGTATTGGACGGGGCTTTCTCGATGGCTCAAGTACATTTCCGATTGAGCATGGCCGCGGATTCATTAAACACTACATCAGCGATGGCTACGCTTTTGTTTCAATTATCGAAAATGATGGTCGCATTGAATCAGCGGACTCTGTGCCCGTATTCCGGGCCCATCGCGTTAACGCAGCGCCAAAAGATGGCGAGCGCAGATTCTTTAGAGGGGACACATTGCTTGCGCCCACAAATGGAAAGAAATATGTAATTCATCAATTGCTGGCGAATGCAACCGTACGCGCGGCAGAGGTAACTGAGTCACGCTCATGGATTGCACTAGGGGCCGAATCCGGTGCAACCCAATTTGGGGCAACAGCACTTATAAAAATGACGCGTTTATAGTGGCTTCAGACCGTATCCTGCTTATCGAGAATCCTGCCGACCTGCATATAGATATCGGGAGGCTGCGCATCCGCCGCCATGGAATGGATGACGCGTTTATAGCACCCAATGATATTGCCGTTCTGGTTTTGCATCACCACACCATCGCGCTCAGTGTAAATACGCTGCGAGCCCTCGGCAACGCCGGTGCCACTGTGATGGTGACAGACGACACCCACATGCCCGCCGCACTGATGCTGCCCACCGCCGCCAACCGTGCCGCATCCTCGCGCCTGCGCAAGCAAATCGGACACTTGGGCACCCCCATGCCTGACACGCTGTGGCAGGCGCTGGTAAAAGCCCGGATCAAGACCCAGGCCGCCACCCTGCGCGCACTGGAACTCAAAGGCGCGTTACGGCTGGAACGGATGGCTGATGAAGTTGAGCTTGGCGACCGGACACATCGTGAGGGGCAAGCGGCGCGCCACTACTGGCAGAATTTGTTTGAAGATTTCAAACGGGAAAAAGAAGGCGCATCCGATGGAACCAATTCCCGCCTAAACTACGGCTACGCCGTTTTGCGAAGCTTGGTTGCCAGAGAACTGGTCGCCGCGGGCTTGAGCTGTGAACTCGGGCTGGGGCACAAAAGCACGGAAAACCCGTTCAATCTTGCGGACGACTTCATGGAACCCTACCGATTCACTGTGGAGCGTCACGTCTGGAAGCTGGATTGCAAAACGCCCCTGGACAGCAAAACCAAAAAGGAGGTTGTCGAATTCGTCGAAGGTGAAATATCCGTAGGCAAGCACTCTTACCGCCTTCTCCCCGCTGTGCGCGAAACGATTGCCAGTTATGTACGGATACTCGAAACCAACAAAGGGCAACTCACGTTGCCTGCTGGCTAGTGGGCATCAACGGCTGGCGCGTCATGTGGGTGCTTGCGGTCTTCGATTGTCCGGTGACAACCAGCGAAGAAGTCCGCGCATACACCCAATTCCGTAAGCAACTTTTAAAGGAAAATTTCGTCCAACATCAGTATTCGGTTTATCTGAAGCACTTCCCGACCATGTCAGCCGCCCAAGCAGAAATTGACCGCCTGAAACCCGCCGTTCCGGAGGGTGCGCACGTGGCTTTTTTTATGCTTACCGACAAACAATATGGCCTTACCCGCGAATTCTTTGGAAAAAATGCCAAGAAAATGGCCCCCGATGCCCCCGAGCAAATCGAACTTTTCTAATAAAAATGCCGCTAATTCAATGAATTAGCGGCATCCAGAGTGTATCAAGTGTTCCGATGGTGGGGTGTCGGAACAGTTGGTGATGTCGACCGGCGGCTTGATTGGGAGTGTATCAAGTGTTCCGATGGTGGGGTGTCGGAACG
>Ga0172373_10000155_pt1 | contig 102778 bp, 103 predicted proteins | sample Lak10m_2_FD_114546 | JGI IMG/M metagenome (GOLD analysis project Ga0172373, IMG submission 114546) | Freshwater microbial communities from Kabuno Bay, South-Kivu, Congo - kab_092012_10m | ecosystem: Environmental > Aquatic > Freshwater > Lake | place: Democratic Republic of the Congo...
ACCAAACGTCGAGCTTTTACAGCCTTCACGCAATAAAGAGAATCACCAAATTGTTCACACGAGTCTCGTTGGCGAACATCGCGCGCCGGCATGTGGGGGTGACAATTAGTGATAACATGCGCGCGCCGGCAGGTGGGGACGACGAAGGGGACCGGCGGGGACATCATCATTCTCGAGGAGGCGGCCTACGTGGACCCCGGGTTCTTTTACGAGACCGTGGCGCCGCTCATGACGATTGAGACGACTTGCTTCCTTGCGATTTCCACGCTGACTTCCGAGATTAATTTCTACACCACTCTCATGCGCAAGCGCGACAAGAGCACCGGCCTTCCCATATTCACGATTTTGCAGATCCAGCTTGCGTGTGATTCGTGCAAGGACCAGGGCAAGGCGACTGAGTGCGTCCACCTGCTGCACCTGGTGCCGCGCTGGCAGAGCGGGGAGAGGCACCGGCGTTTAAAGTAAGTGTTTGCATTTAAAGTATGTCACTGCGTGTTTTTTACTGCGTTTCACAGGACCATCATGGAGGACCGGCCAGACCTCATCCAGTCGGAGCTCTCCGGCATGGCGTTCGACTCGCTCCAGTGCGTGTTCCGGCCCGCGGACATCGCAACCATGTTTTCGCAAGAGGCCCCCGAGCCCGTGCTGAACGCGGACGTGTACCTCTTCATCGACCCCGCCGCCGGCGGCCCGCAGTCGGACTACGCGATTCTGTCGTTTCAGCGCGTCAAGGGGCTCGTGACGGTGCGTGCATTACGAAACCAAGTAGAGGTTTGTAACAAGGTCGATGAACCTATCCACCCCGAAGTTCTCGTTGCTGAGCCACGGGTCCACCACCTCCTGCCGCAGCGCCAGGAAAAAGCTCTCGGCCTTGCGCGCATTCAGCGGCTCGATGCAGATGTTCGGCAGTCCATTCAAAACCGCTTGCTTCAGCTCCATGTCCTTGTCCATGAGGAGAAAAAACAGCACGCGCGCCACGTCCGGCTCAAACTCCCGCACCTCCCACTCGGCGCCCAGCCGCTGCATCGACTGCACCACGTAGAACTGCACGAGGTCTCTGTCCCCGCCGTACAACACACTGAATATCATGTCGCGTGGGCAGGTCATCGGAATCGACGTGCTGCAGGGCTGCAAAGGTGAGAAAGGGTTGGCGGAATTTTCTTGTCATTCGCTGTCGGACGATTCGGGGGCGACCACGACTGGTTTGATTGTGTCGGTGGATGGGCATGCGGGGTCTGGTTTACCGCAACTCGAATCATTATCACTACTACTGTAATCATCCTCACTCTCAGAAGACGTGTCCCCAGAATTACTATCACAAGGATCCTCCGGCTTTTCGTCTTCTTTGGAAGAGCCATGATTACTTCTAGACTTCCGTCTTTCTCCATGCTTTACATTGACATTATTTCTCAGCGCCGCGGCCTCCACGTGCACCTGTACAATATTTGCCAGCCTGTGTATTGCGTTCCACATTAGGTCACGCCACCTCACACGCCTTTATACCTGCAGAACCCGATCGCCAGTTTCTCCTGGTAAAAGAGCACATCCACGAGATCCGCCAGGACCTGTACCGGACGCTGTCCAAGGTCAAAGTCTACGTCGAGCGCAACCTGGGCTTCGAGGCGGAGCACCACCACAGGGCGCTCGGGGATATCCCCGGCGTCGAGTTTTACATGGTGCGCTCCCAGTCGATCTCGTCGTACTTGCCGAAAAAGTAGATGAAGGAAAGGATCCAGTAGAGTTCCATGAGATTCTGGAAATTGTAGTACTTTTTGCTCCCTGAAAGCATATTGTAGACCCATGCAAGACCAAACAGGCCGCTTGACACGAACAGCGGATAGATGTGATTCCAAAGCCTCGTATCTTCCTTGCAGATTTCCACGGTAGCATACACGATCGAGCCCATGAACACCGATAGAAAAATAAAGTGGAGTACGACGTTATTGTCGATGTCGAAGCTCAGGATCCCCTGCCCCGCCACCCACACCAGCCAGGCGACGTTCGGGTGCGTTTTCTGCAGCAGGGCAAACAAAACTATGTTCCCAGCGCTCACGCTGAAGTGTCCCGCCTCGCGCCACAAGACAATAATCTCCGACACGGACCGCAAGTGTCGCTCCTTTAGGTCGTAGCCCACACCGGGAATGAGATACGTGAGAATGACAGCCGCGAACATTGCAAAAAGGACGAACGACAGGATCATAATCGTGTTTTCTCTCGTTTTTATACACCAGGACCACAAGGCCGGGCGCGTCGGGGTGCTGACCACAAACGACACCAAGCACGCGATGAGCACAATCCTGAACACCATGCTGCGGGAGCGCCGGGTGCACGTGGCCAAAAACATCGTGTCGCGGGAGCCCAAGGCATGCCTCGTCAGGCTGCGCGACCAGCTGGAGATCTACAGCTACCAGTTCAAGCAGGCCGTCAACACGTTCGGCAAGGACCAGATCGCGCTGAGCGGAAAGGTCGGGGGCATGAAGGACGACGTGTGCATTTGCCTGCAGCTGGGGGTGTACTTTACATCCGTAGAAATCGTCAATGCCATGGCTTGACAGTATATAAGGCGCAGGGCGCGCGGCAAGCACTTTCATCATCATGAGTGAACAAATCAACGCTGAGAAGTTCTACAGTTACAAAACGGAGGAGTTTGTTGCCATCGACGCCACATCCATGGATATCCTCGGATGTGACCCGATTCCGATACCCCCAGACAATCAGATCGCGGTTGCGACGGTGTGGGGCCCGATGTTTGCTCCGTCTTTGAAGGAGGTCCAAGACTTCTTGGTGGCATGCATCATGCTCAAAGAGCAGGGGCTTCCCGCCATCGGCATGTCCGATTACTACGAAGAGGAAAGTGGCCACATCCGCTGGAAACATGTATGGCTGCAGCAGACGATCAAAAAAATCATCACCACCACCGACGAGAACGGCAACACAACAACCGAGAACGTCAAGTACTGGGAAGTCGACCCCGAGTTCTGCAAGACATTCCAGGAAAGCGAGACCATCACCGACAAGGACGGCAAGGTCATCACCAAGGAAGTCATGACGACCGTCGTCGACCTCAAGCTCTGCACCGAACCCGACCCGTCCCGCCCTTTCTCTGGCTGCTTCACCCTTCGTCTCCAGATGGCGCAGCGGGTTCTGAAGGAGACCTTCGACATGGACCGCGACCTGCCTGAGTGCATGCATCTCGAACGTCCTTGAGTTCGCTACGTTTTCTGCCATTGAGCAGTCTTGTGCTACACATCTCAAACGTAACTTTTCTACGTTCTCTGCCATTGAGCAGTCCCTTGTCAATGCACTTCGTTTTAAACCCGCGCGTTTCCCTGACGTCCGCGGCGCGTTGCTTGATAGTAGCCTAGTATAAAAGCGCTTGAGGGGCTTTTGCACCGCAAACTCAATGTCTGGAGGGGTGCCGGAAGATGTGCCTGACACGGCTCCAAAGCTTATGCCGAATCCGCTGCCACGCAGTGTGACTCAGCACATTTACGATGTTACCGATGGTGCTACAGTAGTCAATCAGTTCTTGATCACGTGCACGGTTACACCTGACATGCTGGCCGTGTGCAAGAAGGAGAGCAACGACATCATGCTGTTGGACGTTCAGAAGCACATTCCATTTGTTGGAAAGCTCAAGGGGACTGCATCCTGGACACAGTTCAGGGACCCTGCAGCTCCAGAGTGCAACTCCTCGCTCATTGTCTTCACCGACAAAAAGCTTGGGAAGTTCTTCCTCTACGTCCAGCATGTTCAGCTTGTGAACTGCATCTTCAACGGCCGCCTGGCAATCCAAGCCGACCCCAAGTCCCTGAGGCCCGACGCGACCACCGTTGTGCACGTCCAGCTGCTCATGCCGTACACATGCAGGGCGTGCGGAAAACACGCCAAGACCCGCGCGGAGCTTCCCTCCTGCAAGGCCTGCCGGGACCAGGGCTTAAGGTTCTACTACTGCGACGCGGAGTGCCAGGCGAAGGACCACGCCGTGCACCTGCATCTCTGCGCCAAGAACGCCTGAGCTCTTTACAGCCTACCGTGGGTACACCACAGCTGTTTACTGCATGTCGTGGATACACCACACTTCATCCCGAGCCACAGCCGTCAGAGCGTTTCCGACGATGTTTGGATTGCGCGAGAACACCTTTTCCCTGACGGTGTCGAATGAACAATCCTTTGCGAATGCGTTTTGCGCGATTTCCGCGATTTCCGCGAGCGGCACGTTATCCGAGCAGTCGACCAGCAGTGCGTTCTGCATGGGCACGCGGTGCCTCTCGGCCGTTTTTTGCAGCTTCACGAGCTCCTCTCGCACTTGCGGGGACTCGCACTTGCGCTGCTGCGTTTTCACCGTCGTGGAGTCGCTCCATATGTTCTCCGCGGCCCAGCACTTATCCGAGAGCAGCGTGTGCCCGAATAATACCACAAGCCCGCTGCCCGGCTGGATGATGACACTGTACAGCCCGTCCTTGTCCGAGTGGGTTATTGTCTTGTTTATGAGGACCATGTCGGAGAGCATGGGGATGCTGCGGTTGACATTCCACGGATCGGTCATTTTATTGAACCTGGACTGCACAGCGCGTGGCGCGAATGGCGCTTTGTTTTACGGGACAACTAGCCAAAGGACCCACAAAGAGCCAAAAAAAGGACCGAACGCCAGGGGCAGGCCCCATCCCCAGATTTCCTTGTCCGCCCACGGCATTTTGTGATAGGCGGGATCTTCCGATGGTATCAGCGTCGCGTTGGACTTGTAAGCAGGCTGTGCGTAGCACCTGAAGTCCTTCGCCATATTGTAATTGAAAATCCTCCCAGCAATACCAACATAACTAGTGATCATCAAGGCGCCGTGGGTGACCCTGGACCACCTGCTTGTGCTGTCCACCTTGATAAGCACGTAACCCAATGTCAGCCCGCCCAGCACCCAGAGGAACGAGACCAGCGTGCCGAGCGGCAGGCCCTCGTTTCTGATCAAAGAGGACGTAGCCACTGTCCACAGCAACGAGAGAATGTACGCTCGGCCGGCCCACATGTGAAGGCCGTTGAAAAATCTCTTGTGTGCAACAACAAACGACAAGAGGCGAAAAACGATTGCAAGCGTCCCTGACAGAAACATAAGCCAGCAAAATGCGATGTGTACGGTGTACATGAACTGGACACACACGAACTTATCGTTCACCACGGTCACGTCCGATCTGACGTCGGAGTCCTTGATTCTAGCAGGGTCGATTGCAAACAGCAACGAAAGGGCGTACGCGACGAACAGGCCGCAGAACGCATATGCGTAGACATTGGATGGCTGCGATGACTCTAGTTTCAGACGGACGAAATTCACTTTCATGATGTTATACCAGCGCTGCTTTTATTTATATTCCTTCCTTCTTCACCGACCACCCCTTTCGCTCAAGTTCCTTGGCCATCTGCGCGTCGGTCATGATCTGATTCGCCTGCAGCAGGCCCTTAAAGTCCTCCATGGACAAATGCGCGACGTTAGGCTTCGGTTTCGGCCTCCAGCTCATTTTTATGTTTGCGCGCATGGCTTAAATAGTTAGGCCAATACTTTCACGCCGATGCCGCAAATCTCTAGTGTAGCATGTGGCAATGGGTCTTTTGCACCGCCGCCCTGTGTGTACTCGCCCTGGCGCTGCAGATGATCGCATTCGCAGAGAGGCCAATAGACAACACACCGCCCGATGTCGATCTGCCGTCGCACGCATTTGTCATTGCACTGGACCCAGTCAAGGGGGAAAAGGTCGCGGCACACGTCCAAGAGCACCTCCAGCTGCGCTCCGTGACCGTCGTTGCGGCCAACACCGGCGAGGCGGACCTGCCGCTCTACACGCGACATCTCGTAGACGAGGGCCGTTTCGACCACATGCAAATAGGAAATCGACCCATGGTGGGCTGCCTCCTCAGCCACGCGTCGGTGTGGGCGCAGGTGGATCGGTGGGCTTACGTCTTCGAAGACGACACTGTGCTGCAACCCGGATCACGCGCGCTGACGCTGTGGCTCATGAGCGACGTGCGGGGGCTCCCGTGGTCTATACTCATGCTCCAAGAGCGCTCGTACATCGCGGACGGCAGGTACACTCTCGTCGGCAAACTCGCCGCGACATGCGCAAATTGCACGTGGTTCGGGACGCGCGGTTACATTGTGACGGAACAAGGCGCAAAAACTTTACTCAAGTACGTGCATCCCATCGTGGTGCAGGTCGACTCGTTGATAGGATTGGTCAACCGGTACGATGCGTCGTTTCACATGTACTGGACGCGCCGCGAAATCGTGGGCATCTTCAGCCGGCTGCAAACCGCCGTATGGGACGGTTGCATGCGCTGCTACGCGGGAACGCCGATCGGGTGGTGGGCCATGGTATCCGCAGTGGCATGCGCAATGTGCTGCGGGTTCATGACCGCGCGGCGATAAGCGGCTGTTCGTACACCTCGTAGGCGGCGCAGAATTGCCCCATGGAATGAACAAAATCCTCGTGCATCGTCGCATCCCTGATGCAGCCCACAAGGCACATGCTCTCGACGCACAGCATGAGGGAATCATACGCCGACTGCGCGTAGTCTCGGAGCATTTGCTCCTGGGGAATTTTCGCGTCCGCTGCAGAGAATTTGATCAAAAAGACCTTCGGAGCCAGCTTGCTCTGCACCTCCGCAACCTCGGGGCTGAGCAGGATCTTGATGAAGTCCTCGATGAACACACCGTGCTCTGTGATGAGCTTGTACTTGTCAGACGACGTGCCTCGCAACTTCAATATCAAGTTCTTGAAAGCAATCGCGGCCTTCTGGTACTCAAATCTGCGAGCCGAGATGGTGGTCTGGTGAATGAGCATTTGCCCCAGCTTCAGCGTCGTGTTCATGCAGTGGGAAATTTCCCGAAGAAACACCACAGCAAACGTAATGCACGCCACGGACTGCACGATGAACAGAATTCCGTCCATTGCATTCATCGGTTTTGGAAATTCGGACTGCTCATGGCCTTTTGTATGCGTTCAATCCGAAAGTCAGTCCGAAAATCAAATAGTGAGCCCTCATTCCGAAAATCAATCAGTGAGCCCTCATTCCGAAAATCGCCGTTAGCTCTCTTGCGCCTCTTGTGTTCCATGGCTGGCAAAGCAGGGCTTGCGCCGCCTAATCCGCACGCTGCTCGCGACCCACAGACCGTCGGCCATTTTTTGAATGGGTTCGTTTCGCGTGGTTTGAAAATCGAGCGACTTCCGACCGACAACGACGACAATTGCTGCTTCGACGTGCAAAATGGCGATCACATCACCGTGCTGAACGGTAACTTCCCCGCTGTCGTGAACGAATGCTGGTTCAGCGGTGGATTGTTCCAATTTTCGTACGTGCGCTTGAACAACGGAGAGCGGTGCGAAGGGAAGTGCTACTACGACGAGTTCAACAAGACGTGGAGGTTTGGATGGGACTTCTCAACTCGCAGCAAATACCGCGCTGCAAAGGAGCTCTACGACTTTACATGCAAGGACGCGGTCCTCCGCCATTACGTCAAGGAGTTTCAAATGTAGGTTTTTCGGCATTTCAGGACCTCCCACCTGTTTGAATTAAAAAAAAACCTCAATCCGAATTTCCACGCTATTTAAATTCCTCACACTCGCGGCTAACCCACTCGATGGAAGATCGCCTCTTGAACACCATAGAGTATCTGAAGCGGGAAATCCGAGAGATATACGTGCTCAACCGCGCTTCCACCCGAACGTTCGACGCAATGCTGCGGTGCGCCGAGGGATGGCACCCGGGCGTACTGAGGAACCTGCGCCGCATCCACGATTCCATGTTCAGGCGCACAAGCCGCGCAGTGGAAAAGAAGCTGAGGTCGAATGAGAAGCGAGCCGCGCGCGACAGGGCGTTTATGCGCGAGATGTGCAGGGAAATGGACGCTCTGGTCGCAAAGGTCGCGCACGTCGAGGAACAGGTGGCCCTGAGCGCGTTCCCCGAGCAGCGCCGGTCTCGCGAGAGCAAGGAGATGCTGGCCTTGAGGGCTCAATGCCTTCGGCTGGAAGCGGAGAACGCGCAGATGCGCCTTGCGAAGCGCTGTATTGATTAAAATGAGTATTTAAGTGGTGTTGTGCGTAAGGTACTTTGACGCAATGTATAGATTTCCTGAGGAAAGGGGTGGAATAACCAAAATATGGAGAGTGCCGAAATACCTTCTCATGAGCAACACTCAAAACACATGGAAAGGCACATGCACAGAAACGCGTGTGGAACTCGGCTTTATGACGCCAGAACAAAGGGCCAATTATCATAACATCAATCATGCTGATTACCGCGATAAGTGGGCTGGAATGACGCCCGACATATTCATGAAAATGGTCAATTTTGCGGACGAGAAAGCAAAGAAGAAAAATAAGATATGGAAAAATCGCAATGTTTTAATTTCCGAGGGCAAGCGTCGGGGTCTTTATCAAGGGCCTGACAACGCGGCTGATGACACGGCTGAGGACGCGGCTGATGACGCGGCTAATGACACCCAGGGTGGGGACGACGAAGGCGGAGGCAATGACACTGCTGAATCAGATCATGGTGATGCCAATGTCGCCATTGCAGTTCCTGCGGACGTTCCTGCACCCGCTAAACCGGCACCCGTTCCTCAAAGAAATTTTCTTTTGGCTTCGGCACCACCAAGACAGCGTAGAGCAAAGAAACCTGCAGCCGCTGAGGTACCCAATCCATCACAGTCGAGGGTCAAAAGAGTGGCTCGACTTGTGGACCCATATGTACCACCTGACCTCACGGCAGGAGTACACAATCTTAATATTCCGGGATTCCAGTTCCCTGACGTAGTGATAGAACTGATGAATTTCGTGGTTGAAAACACGAAGAAACTCGGGGATGTACATTACGAATATAAGAGCATGGATGCGTTCATACCAAACATCATCAATCTCTGTTTTGCGATTTTTGATCATTTTGGAATCACAATCATCCCAGATATCGAAGTCCCCTTGAATGCCAAAGACATACTCAAGGCAGTTGATGCCGCACTGCGGGAGTACGCGAAAAACGGTCAGGGAAGCCTACTGTACATAGAAGTTGATTTGCCTGTAATCCTGGACTATGTGTGGGAGCAAAATGGGTTCAAGCCTACATGGGAAAGACTCTTCCATTTCTTCCGAAACTGTGTCGACAATTTGAGAGAGCCAAAGAATATCCCGCTCGGACTGAGCATCATTGAATTGATAGATCATTTGCCAGATCAGGATATTGCAAACTGGCAAACGCTTCAGGACACCCTATTCCAGCTCACGGTACCAGGCCGACAAGACATCAGTCTTCCAGAGTATATGAACCGTCTTGGCCAATCCCGCCTTGGTATAGCGTACCCTTCGCTCCAAAAAATTCTTTGCGCAAGCCTTCAAACTGCTGATATCATCATCAGTTGCGATGGCGATTTTCCCATACCGGAAGATTATCGTGAACTACATGTAAAGTATGAGAAAGTTTTGGTACAGTACCAAGGCACGACTTGCGAGACCATAGCAAAGTTTTTAGAGATGCCCATCATTCCTTACCACACACTTCTGGATTCATTCCCGAAGTGCCAAGACACTCATGGACGAAACGAGGAATATCAAAAAACTCTCCAAGAATTCATGAAAAAATTGATCAAGTACCCAGTCATGAACAGAAACATTCGCAAGGTCCCTATGGACACTCTCGACGATGGCGCCAGCGTATACCATCTGACCCCCGACGGAGAGTTTGTTCCGTGCACTGTATTGGGCGAACTGCAGGGAACAGCAAAGATGCCACGGTACAGTGTCCAGCACGAGAAATCTCGGCGGGAATTCGAGGTCGCGGGACTCTTTCTGTACCCCTCGGATTTCGTCGAGACTCATCACGTCCAAAAATCCATGAAATTGAAACTCCGCGTCCAGCACGCTGCTGGTTCCAAGGTGCACATCAAAAGGCCGGACGGCTCGTTGGAAGAAGTCACCTACCTCGGGGACGCGATAAAGTTCATAACCGCCGACGGCCGCACTGAGTACGCCGACATCGGCGACGTCCAGAGAAACCCCTAGATCCGCGAGGAAGAATTCGTTCAACCCCTCCCCCTCGAGGAAGAATTCGTTCAACCCCTCGACACCCCGACCTCTTATGGAGGCATTAAATCCATCTACACCGATCGTTGCGAGCGTATATAAACCGCCCGCGGTGCATGCAACATGCGGGCCTTGTTATTCGCTTTACTTGTATCCTACTGCGCTGCCGAGGTAGTCGTAGAAACGAAAATCGTCGGAGCCGACCAGCCCCTCGTGCAGGAAAGCCTCAACACCCAGCTCGAGAGCAACGACGTGCCTCCAGCCATGACCATTGTGAGCGCGGCGGGCGACGAGGTGGTCATTCAAGAGTGCGCGCGCGGCACCTACACCGAGGGCTCGGCCACGTCGTGCATAGACTGCGCCGCGGGCACTGCCTCGGATGTCTTGGGCGCTACTACGCACCTTACCTGCCAGACGTGCAGCGCAGGCGCGTTTTCGGCCTCTGCCTCGTCGCAGTGCACTCTGTGCTCCACCGGGACGTTTTCGCCGAGCGCGGGGGCCACCAGCGTCGCGCAGTGCCAGAGCTGCCCGCCAAACTCGAACTCCACGACCGGGACTGACTCCATCACCAAGTGCGCGTGCAACGACAGGTACTTCATGCCGAGAAACGTGATGCAGCCACTGGACCCGAGGGCGCCCGTGCAGTTCGCAAGCTGGGCGGCGCTCGCCATAGGAACGCTGCTCGTGGACGTGCCGCACGTCTCGTGCTAAAAACCAACATAAAAGCGCGTTGTCGTTAATGCAAAATGCCCGCGTGGGCGGTCGCAATGATTGCAGCGCACGGCTTCGCGTACTTTGTCACGGGGCTCGTGATCATGTTCGGGTGCGTCAGCAATGGGTTCATCGTGCTGCTAGAGGAGCAGCTGATGGTCGGCACGAAGAAGTCCGACATCGAGGCAGACGTCGCGGAAAACCCGGCATCGCACAGGCTCGCGCTCAGGCTCGCAGCATACATCATGGCCTTCCTGGGAGGCCTCCGCATGACCATCGCCGTGAGCGGGTCGTGCCTGCTGGTGATTGTCCTCTTGCACACGTACGTGTCGGAAAACATCATGCTGTGCAACGAACTCGTAGAGCGCAGGGGCATCGGGTGGATCGCGTGCGTCTTCTTGCTGAACCTCGCACTGGTCGGGACCACCGCGGCGTCGGGGTGGGACTGCTTGGTGTTGTAACCAGATTGATGGCTGAGTGACTGGGACAGTGTGGTTTACTATATAAGAAAAGAATCACTGATTATATGCGCTTACTGTTGCTGCTTATTGCGTCTGCAATGTGCGCTGAAGCTGCGTTTACAGGAGGTAATCTGTTTGCCGTAGTGGGAAGCTTCCATGGCAAAACGCTGACAAAAATAGATCTTGTCACTAACGATGTAACCACGTTGTGCACTACTGGGGGTAAGATTATGGGCGTGACGATTTCAAGTGACGGTACGTTTGCATTGTTGACAGACGGCAATCAAATCGATAAAGTCATCATAAGCACAGGTGAATTGAGTGCAGTAGCGGATGGGTTCAACTCTCCACGGGGTATGAGGCTATCCAAAGACGATTCATACGCTGTGATTGCAGACGCATTTAATAATGTGGTTCGGAAATTGACACTCGCTACTGGTGAAGTCAGTGTATTAGCAGGAAATTGGGCAGAAGGATACGTCGATGGACCTGCCTCAGAATCCTATCTGTATTCTCCCAGAGCAATTGCATTTTCCCCCGATGAAAAATATATATTAATCTCCGAACACGCTAACAGAATACGGAAGTTGACACTGACAAGTCCTATGATGGTCACAACCGTTGCTGGAAACCCAGTAGGTGTAGGTTGGCCGGGGTATGCATATGCTGATGGAATTGGAACCAATGCCAGATTTACTGGAATAACGGACATATCTATATCAAGCAACGGACTTTTTGCGCTAGTCGCTGATACTAACAATAATAAGATCAGAAGGATAAATCTGGTCACATATGAGGTCAGTACGTTGATGGATTCTTCAACCCCGTATTCCGTGGTTATACTTCCATTCGATCTGAGCGCATTAGTAACAGAAACAGGTACAGTCAAGAAAGTCGACATTGCCTCAGGAACGGCCACGGATCTGGCATCTCTATCGGGTATGTGGATGATTGATGCATGGAAATGTCGTGTTCCTGGGGGGGCATTGCTCTCCAATAACAACAAATGTGAAGCATGCGCCGCTGGCCAGTACGGTCCTGGAAATGGGACGTGTATCAGCTGTGGCACGGGAACAATTCAATTGTCTTCTGGGTCAGGTGCATGCAACAGATGCCCAGCACAATACATCACATATACCAGAGGGTGTGGAAAGTCTCCGTGCTTATCTTGTGATATTCAATGTGATACTGGTATGAGTGCTTACTCTGCATTTGGAACTCCGTATGAGGTCGGTATGCAACCTGTTCCGGGTCCTGGGGTAGGATTTTTGGAAGATGATTATAAGTGCAAGTTTTGCGAATATGGATATTACTGTCCCCAAAAGACATGGCCTATTCGATGCAGCGTTTGCGTTCCAGGGACCTACGCAAGCACTCTATGCACCGATAAAAGGACTGATGGTCAGTGTTCGCCATGTCCTGCAGAAAAGTACTGCCTAGGAAGCAATTCGACGAGTCAAGTAATAGCGTCATGCCGAGCGGCTTGTGCTGCTGGAACATATGAAACGACCCCGTGCAATGGCATCACAGACAGAATTTGCAGCGCCTGTCCAGCGGGATCATCTTGCAGTGGAGGAACATCGATATCAATATGTCCAGGACCATGTCCGATAGGATCATATGAGACAACTGCATGCACATCCACAACCAATCAAGTTTGCGTTCCGTGTCCGACCGGTTCATACTGCCTTGGTGGCACAGCTAGAAGTACATGCACTGTCTGTAATGCTGGAACTGTGCAAGTTACTCCCTGCACAGCCACTGCTGATCGCGTTTGCAGAGCATGTAGCGCGGGTAGTTACTGCCTTGGAGGAACACATGAGGACACTTGCAGTTGGCAGTGGGGTTGCTATGACGGATATTATCCATCTGTTGCATGTACAAGCTCAACCAACAAAGTATGTTCACCATGCCCGGCTAATTCATATTGCACCAATGTAGGATCAGACACGGGATTGAGAAGTTGCACTCCCGTGTGTACAACGGGCACATACGAAACGGCTACATGCACGAGCACTCAAAACAGAGTTTGCGAATCATGCCCAGCAGGCTGGACTTGTCCGAATGGAATCAAAACAGCATGTCCTGCTGGCTCGTTCTGCCTTGGTGGAATGTCTGTATCGTCGACCTGCGCAGCCGTTTGCACACCAGGAACATATGAAACCATAAGTTGCACAAGCACAACAAACAGACAATGTACCCCTTGTACAGCCGAATCATACTGCCTTGGAGGAACCCAAATAACCGCATGCAGAGCAGCATGTGCCATAGGAACATATCAATCCATCGCTTGCACTACTACCACAAACAGGGTCTGCACTTCGTGTCCCGCAAATTCATATTGCCTCACTGGGCTTTCTTTCCTCAGCTGCTCTCCTATTTGCTCAGCGGGATATTATCAGACTACTGCTTGCACAAATGTTTCTAATCGACAATGTTCGATATGTACTGCGCCAGGCGCCTGGTGTCCGGAGGGGTCTCTCCAGCAGACCATGTGCCCTGCCGGCAGCTACTGTGCTTCCTCCAGCACCAAGACTACATGCCCCGCCAACACTTACAGTCCATCGACTGGCTACACTGCCTGCCTTAACTGCCCGCAGGGAACAATCAGCGCCGCCGGGGCGTCGGTTTGCCAGACCCCGCCTCCAACATACAAGAAACTTGTTCCTGCCAACATCACAAGCGACGTTACCAGTTGGTACTGCTTTTCCGCTAGCAGGACGTTTGATGGAGTGTGTGATACAGCGACATGCACGGCCTGCATGGACCCTAATGCTGCGATTGACAACGACAATCAAACCTATTGGAATCCGTCTGGATCTGGCACCACGGTGTATTCAATTTTTTTGACGTACCCGCAAAACGTTATGGCACAGCAGCTGGTGGTTACAATTTTGAGTAGTTCTTACGACAGAACAGGCTGGACAATATACTCGTCGAACTTACCGAATAGCTTCACCAACCAGGTGCACACATCCACATCATCATATACACCCACCAGGACGATTTCCTTTCCATTTGCGAATCGTGTCTATGCAAAATACTGGAAAATAGTCACAAACACTTACTTGTATCAATTACGCTTAAACGAAATCTGGCTCAATGCACTGGTCTGCCCTGCTGGCTTGTACACGTCAAGCATCACATCATGCACACTGTGCCCGTGGGGAACCTACAGTTCTGCAGAGGGCGATGCCAATGCCTCTGTGTGCACTGCCTGTGCGGCCGGAACATACGCATCGGAACCCGGGAGCACGACCTGCACTTTGTGTACCAGTGGACTGTACTGCCCTGCAGCCGGGGCATATGCCGCATCAACCTGTACCACGTGCGCGGCCGGATCCACTTACGCCAGCTCTGCGTGCACTTCCATCACTGACACAGTGTGCAGCGCATGCACCACGTGCGTGGCCGGCTCGACATATGCCAGCTCTGCGTGCACTTCATACGCCAACACGGTGTGCAGCGCATGCACCACTTGCGTCGCGGGATCCACATACGCCAGCTCAGCTTGCACTTTAAGCGCCAACACGGTGTGCAGCGCATGCTCTTCGTGTGTGGCTGGGTCGACCTACAAGACGGCAACATGCACTGCCACTTCCAACACGGTGTGCACAGCCTGCACGGTTTGCTCCGCCGGAAATTACGCCAGCACTGCTTGCACCGTGGCCTCCAATACAGTGTGCTTGGCATGCACGGCGACCTGTATTGCGGGAACTTATCAAACCACGGCCTGCACCAGCACGATCAATCGGGTCTGTTCGGCGTGTCCTGCCAACTCTTATTGCACTGGAGGCACTGCCATGTCGGCATGTAGGGCAGTGTGCGCCGCTGGAACCTACGAAACCACAGCATGCACGAATGCAACGAATCGGGTTTGCTCCGCTTGCACGGCCAATAACTACTGCCCCGGTGGCGGGACCATCTCTCCTTGCACAGTGTGCGCTGCTGGAACATACCAGTCTCAAGCATGCAGCAGCACAACCAACCGAGTTTGCTCCGCTTGCACAAACCTCCCAGTGAACGCGACATACACTGGCGCCGGCACTACATCGACCAACTGTCCCTGGAAGTGCAATGGCGGTTTCTTTCTCACTGGCAGCTCATGCATACAGTGTCCAGCAAACAACTGGTGTGCTGAAAACGTCCAAAACAGCTGCCCTACAAATACACAATCGTCAACGCTGTCATTCTCTCAGAACCAATGCCTGTGCCAGCCAGGATATTTCGGAAATGGGTCGCTGTCAGGAACCAGTCCATGCCCCATTTGTCGTGCAGGAGACTACTGCCCTGGCGGGAACAACAACCTCAGCATTGCATGCCCTGCAAACTTCACTTCAAACACCGGCGCCGCTGCTGTGACGAACTGCTTCTGCAAGCCTGGGTACGAGCTTGTCGGTGGCGAATGCCAGCTTTGCCCCGCCGGCAGTTTCTGCCAGAGTGGCCTACCCAGCGCATGCCCCGCTAATTCGTACTCGCCCTCTGGGTCAGCGGACCTTTCCGCTTGCAGTTGCAACCCTGGGTTCTTCGGCTCGAATGGGATCTGCGCGCAGTGCACCGCCAATTACTACTGCACCGGTGGCTCTGCCATCCAGGCCTGCGTCGCCAACGCCGTTTCGCCCGTGCAGAGCACCAACTCCAGCGCCTGCTACTGCGATCGGGGCTACCAAGGCATCGAGAACGCCGAGTGCACCGCCTGTCCCGCTGGAACGTGGTGTTGGACCGGAGTGCTGAACAGCTGCCCCCAGCACACGTCGTCCCCCGCGCTATCCAGCTGGTGGTACAACTGCACCTGCGTGCCAGGGTACACTGGACCTGACGGCCAGGAGTGCCTTCCGTGCGCGCTGGGAACGTTCAAGGCCGAAAACGGCAGCGCGGAGTGCACGCAGTGTGAAAGTGGCTCTTACTGCCCGCCTGCGTCTGCCGAGGGCGTCCCGTGCAAGGACACATGTCCGGCCACCAGGGTCGAGACAGTCGCATGCACCCCTTCCACCGACAGGGTCTGCACGGCGTGCGACACGGGGAGCTTCTGCGCGGACGGAGCAAGCTCGAAGATCTGCGACCCAGGTGAGGAGTTGTTTGATTATGGTTGTATATAAGTGCTTGCGGGGTTATTGCATGCGTTGGTTGCTTTTAGGACTTATTTCTGAAGCTGCGTGCAATAGCATATTCAATTTAGACTTTGATTCCAAGACAACCGGCGTTGTACAGTCAGATTCAAGTATCGGCTTTCTGTGGTCCAATAATTACGGGTGGGGGGATCAAATGGTCATAGACTACCCAAGCTACAGAAACACGAAATTCCTTCGCTACAACGGGGCTTCGGGCGGAATGCACACAATAACCACGTTTAAGAGTGGGCCAACCAATTGGTACAAGCAGCCAAAAATAACAGCCCAAACAAAATTCGTGGGGATGGAGTTTTCGACCACCAGCTGCTACTGGGGTTGCTACTTTCGGTTCGGATATGACAAGAGTGACAACGGATTGATCGACCAAAACGACGATGCAGAAAATGGGCCAGGGCTCTTTTTGGCTTGGGCTGGTTCCAACATGTCGCCGTATCCGTCTGGAACAAGCAGCCCGTACGTGTCGACTACGTCGTATGGGATGTCTGCATACGAAAATTGGAGAAGGTATCGGATAGTCGTGAATATCCCAAGCAACACCATTGACGTATTTTACCGGAATGTTTTTCCAACAGCGTCTGATTGGACGTTGATTCCCGAAATCTCAGGAGCGAGCGCGAATTTGCTTATGTCCGCAGATAATGTGCGGAACCCACTGCTCTGGAACGCAATCTCGTTTGAAGCAGAAAGCGAGGGGACGGTTATCGAGGGATTTCAGGTGTTTACGGCATTGTTGTACAAGCCACAAACATTTACGCTAGATCTAGCTTCTTATCCGACCGGAACTTTCTACGCAGACTCTTCAAAGGGATTCGGCACCAGCAATAATTGGGGCTGGACTTCGGGGGTTAACATCGAGTATCCAAGTTATCAAAATACAAAGTATTTGTATGTTCCGCTGTGCGGCCCCGCGGCATTCACTGGGTACATGTTCAAAAACGGATCTTCATACATGTACAATCCACCCATTGTGTCAACGGACATGTCTTACATTACAGTCGAATTCTCTCAGGCTGTCACGGGATGGGGCGCATACTACTTTCTTACGTACGACGCCAATGGCAATGGCGTAAATGACAGAACCGCGACCGAACAAGGCCCCGGCGTATTTACCCAATGGAATTCAGCGACAATCTCGATATACGCCGCTGGGTCCACTTCAAGCCTTGCTTCAACTACATCATATTCCATGGCAGCTGGAATCACATGGAGGCGATACAGATTTGTAGTCGATATCATGCAAAACAAAATGTATCTATATTACAGAGAAGTTGCCACGACGCCCAGTGCAAACTGGATTCCAATTACGCCCTTTGCAGGACTTTCAGCCAATTTGGACTTTACAGCAACCAACGCTAAAAACCCACTCTTGTGGAATTCATTTTCTGTTGGCTCAGACAGCTGCTATGCGACTTTGGAAAATCTCAAGGTGTCGTCTGATCTTCAGGGGTCATATTACGACGCAAGTTACACTCCACAAGTGTGCAGCGCCGGCAGCTACTGCCCCAATGCAATGACAACCACGGCTTGCGCCGGCGGCACATTCAATCCTTTCCAAGGAGCTACCTCGGCGTCCGACTGCCAGACCTGCCAATCGTGCAACGCTGGAACCACTTTTCAGGCGGCCGCGTGCACGTCCACGTCTGACGCGGTCTGCCGGAGGTGCTCGGACTGTGTGAGCGGCAGCACCTACAAGACCGGCTCATGCACGCTGAACTCCGACACGGTCTGCACGGCATGCTACGTGTGCCCCGCGGGAACAAGCTGGGCGAGCACTCCCTGCACCCCTACCACCAACACCCAGTGCAGTGCATGCGGCACATGCGTCACCGGGACGACATACGCCAGCTCAGCGTGCACTTCATACGCCAACACGGTGTGCAGCGCATGCTCTTCGTGCGTGGCCGGGTCGACCTACAGGACGGCAACATGCACTGCCACGGCCAACACGGTATGCACCGCCTGCACGGTTTGCTCAGCGAACAACTACGCCAGCACTGCGTGCACGGTGACATCAAATACAGTGTGCTCGGCATGCACGGCCGCCTGCGTCGCGGGAACTTACCAAACCACGGCCTGCACCAGCGCAACCAACCGGGTCTGCTCGGCGTGTCCTGCCAACTCTTACTGCACGGGAGGCACTGCCATGTCGGCATGTAGGGCAGTTTGCGCCGCTGGAACCTACGAAACAACCGCTTGCACGTCTACAACGAACCGCAACTGCTCCGCTTGCACGGCAAATAACTACTGCCCTGGAGGAACGACCATCTCTCCTTGCGCCGCAGTGTGCGCTGCTGGAACGTACCAAACCAGAGCATGCAACAGCACGGTTAACCGAATCTGCACAGCGTGCCCGGCAAACTCTTACTGCACGGGAGGCACGGCCATGGCGGCCTGCAATGCTTCGTGCGTGGCTGGAACATACGAAACCACCGCTTGCACGAGTTCAACGAACCGGGTTTGCTCGGCATGCCCTACTAGCTCATACTGTCTGGGTGGCACAGCCATGGCGGCATGCAGCCCCGCTTGCTCCGCTGGATATTACGAGTCCACCCCATGCACCAGCGCGACCAACCGAGTTTGCTCCGCTTGCACCAACCTCCCCACGAACGCGACATACACTGGCACCGGCACTACATCCACCAACTGTCCCTGGACTTGCAATGACAAGTACTTTCCAAACGGTAGCTCGTGCAGCGCATGTCCCGCAAATAACTGGTGTGCTGGAAACGTCAAAAACAGCTGCCCCACCAGCACGCAGTCGTCGGAGCTGTCGTTTTCACAGAACCAGTGCCTCTGCCTTCCTGGGTTCTACGGCAACGGGTCGCTGTCCGGAACCAGCCCATGCCCTATATGCCAGAAAGGAAACTACTGCCCTGGCGGGAACAACAACCTAAGCATTGCGTGCCCGGTAAACTTCACTTCCAACATAGGTTCCTCTGCTGCGTCAAACTGCTATTGCAAGCCAGGGTACGAGCTTGTCGGGGGCGAATGCCATCTGTGCCCCGCAGGCGGATACTGCGAGAGCGGGCAACTCAATCTATGCCCTGCGCATTCAGCTTCCGCGGAAGGATCCAGCGACATCAGCTCGTGCCGTTGCATTGCTGGATTTTATGGATCGAGTGGGGTGTGCACTCAATGTCCCCTGAACTACTACTGCCCTGGTGGAGAAGACCTGACCGCATGTGTTGACCACGCAGTTTCCCCGGAACAGAGCACCAACGCCTCGGCGTGCTACTGCGACAGAGGATACCAAGGAGTCGAAAATTCGGCTTGCACCCCGTGCCCGTCCAATACCTGGTGCTGGACCGGCGTCCTCAACGAGTGCCCCATACACACAGCGTCGGCGCCGTTGTCCAGCTGGTGGTTCAACTGCACGTGTGTGCCTGGATACTTCGGCCCCGACGGCTACGAGTGCGCGCCCTGCGCTGGAGGGACGTACAAGTCAGAATACGGAAGCGCAAACTGCACGGAGTGTCCCGAGGGCTCCTACTGCCCGGAGGCGTCGTTGAATCCAACCCAGAGTCACACAGGGCATTACAGCTTGCGGAGGGCTTTCGTACCGACCACCTGTGACATTGGGACGTACCAGACCGGGTCCGGAATGACAGTTTGCGAACTGTGCAGCCCTGGATCGTATCAAACGGGGTCCGCATCGACCGGATGCTCAATATGCGCACAAGGCAAATTTCAAACCGGCTGGGCAAGCACAGGCTGCGCTGATTGCTCATCTGGCACGTTTCAACCGCAGTTGGGCGCCAACGCGTCGTCGGATTGCCAGTCTTGCTTGGCGGGGACTTACAATACTGGCTTGGGAGCACAGCAGTGCGCGTCATGTCCTAGCCCATGCAGTCCCGGGACTTACGAAACCACGCACTGCGAGGGGGGAAATAACTTGTATTGTTCTAGTTGCGCCTCTGGTATGTTTTGCTCCGGCGGAACCAACGTCCAGGTTTGCAGCGCAGGTAGATTCTAATATAAAAGCATGCGCGCGCCGCGATTATGTTGTCGTATAGACTGACATTGTACTTTTTATGTGCAGGTTTCTTCTGTCTACCAGGCGCGTCGGCCCAGACCCCCTGCCCGTCAGGAACCTACCAGCCGAGCCCCGGGTCCACGGAGTGCCTCACGTGCACGGCCGGACACTACTGCCCGAACACGACGTCCATCGTCGACTGCCCGGAAGGAAGCTTCTGCATCAACGGGGACATTCAGAGCTGCCCGGAGAATACATTCTCGCTGGCTTTGGCCTCGGAGTGCACCCAGTGCCCGGAGCTCTCGGTCAGCCCTGCTGGATCGTCCAAGTGCACTTGCACCGGCACCTACATCATGCAAAACTCGCAGTGCCAGCTCTGCCCCTTCAACACGGTCCCGGAGAACAACGAGTGCGTGTGCCCGAGCGTCATGATGTACATGAACACCAGCGGGCGGTGCGAGTGCAAGCAGCACGCCGCCGAGATCAACGGCACGTGCGCCTGCGTGAGCAGCGAAATGAGCGTCAACACAAGCGGCAACTGCATCTGCCCGGCGCCCAAAAAGGCCGAGTCAGCGTGGACACATCCAACTCTCGTCATGTCTGGCGAGGTCTGGGCCGCTGGAACCGGGGGCGTCGCGAGCAATCAAGAAAACAAGTGGTTCGTGCGGAAGAACTGGCTTGGAAGCGAGTTTGTGGACAAGAAGCTCAGCACGTGGACGTTCACGACGGAAGGCGCTTGCACCGTGCAGCCGTTTGTGGCCGTGAAGTCCAATGACGACACGTCGCTGGGTGTTCCGCAACAGTACTACGCACAGAATATAGGCACCCCGAGGACTGTCACTGCGGCTGGAACGTACACATTTCCGTTTGACGACCAGTCCACCACACGGAAAGGTTACATTCCCAACGGCTTCGGGCCTCACGTCGGCTGGATCGTGACGGGCGGGGCAAACTGCATCTCGACGAAGCCGGGCTCGGTGGAGTATTATCAGTATGGGTCGGATATCCAGAATAAGTTCAATGGAATGTACGCCAGCCAGTACCCGTCCGCCGGGCCGCACTACGCCGTGCAGTTCAACGCATTCGACGATACAACCCAGGTGTACCTCGGAACCTGCGAGAGCTGCAAGGCCGGTCAGGAGTACTACTCTGCAAATAACACGTGCTCGCTCTGCGGGCCACTGCAGACATCCGACCCGGGAGCCAGCAAGTGCAAGTGCGCGTTGCCGGGGTACCACATGAGCAACGGGGTATGCGTGGAGTGCCCCGCGAATTCGTTCTGCCCCGACGAGGATCTAGTGATTGAGTGTCCGCCGCTCTCGTCGTCGCCGGCGAGGTCGTACCAGCCCTACCACTGCAAGTGCATTCCGACGCATTACAACATCTCCAGCGCGCACCCGTCTGGCATGTCGTGCGCGGGGTGCTTGGCCAACAACTACTGCCCGGGAGACAACAGCATGCGCACGTGCACGGCAAACTCCACGTCGTTGATCGAGTCATCTTCTCTGGCAGACTGCACGTGCAACCCCTCCCGATACGCGCCCCCGTACTTGCTGGAGGACCTTAAACTGAGCCAGTACTTCATGTCGGACACGAGCAACAGCATCGACCCGCGCATTATTTTGAACGGACAGCTCTACACAGACGGCCTGGGCTGGTCCCCGCTCAATGGCTGGACAGCCAGAGGATACATCATTGTCGACATGCTGAACGTCACCACCATACAGGGAGTGGCCACGGGCGGCTGGGTTGTAACCGGGAGGTATGTCGCCACGTCCAAGCTCGAAATCAGCAACGACGGCGTGACCTACACGACCTACATGGACTCGTTTCCCGGGAAGCTTGAGATATCTTCGGTGTTTTTCTACCCGCCCATCCAGGCGCGCTATCTCAAGTTCACGCCGACACTCGTGGTCAGCGCGCAGAATATGATGATTGGAGTGTTCACCCCGAGAGGCACGTTTGAGCTTCCGCGCACATGCGAGCTCTGCCCCAACACCAGCTATTGCCCTGGCAACATCCCGGTGGCGTGCCCTGACGACTCCATGTCGCTCGGAGGTGCGATCGCCCTTGAACAATGCAGCGAGTGCAAGACCGGCTACCTCAAGTCAGGACCGACGTCGTGCAGGCCTTGCTCGCTAGGGTCTTACTGCCCGAACAAGCTCTCGGAGCAGACTTGCCCCAACAACACTTTCTCCAACGCGACAGCGCTAACTAAATGCTTGGCGTGCCAGGACAATTCGACGAGCGCGCCTGGGTCTGATGCGATGGCGGATTGTAATTGCAACCCTGGATTTACCCTGCAGACTATTCAAAACAGGGCATGTTCGATCGGTGTTTCGAATTATGGTTACTGCATCCCGTTTGAGAGAAATATTCTTCATTTTACTGGTGTAAACAACGCATTGCAGGAACCTGCAGTCACAATCTATGAGGGTCTGGGCAACACTGGAAATATCAACACATGGATAAATCCAGATATGATGATTGGAGAGGCAGGGGGCAATTCCATAAATATGAATGTACAGGCGATGAAGGGAACCACTGTTCAGCTAGATTTACGATCTGCGAGAAAAATGGGTAACTTTTACTTTTTTACTTCCTCTTATACCACAAGACTGCATATTTGGGTTGGAAACTCGACTTCAAGCATGAAATTGCTTGTAGAACTGGCTCGTCAGGCGGAAATTGGCAACACCTACTTTTCCATGGTCCAAGACACCAACGGCGTGACTGCGCGCTATTTATGGTTTTACTTCCCTGGAGCTGACAATGGCTGGGTTCAAGCCGGATGTTTCCAGCTCGACAGCTTTCGCGACGAAGGAAAACGGTGTGCAGTGTGTCCGAAAGGCGCGTATTGCGTCGACGGCCAGGTCAACTACTGCCCGGTAAACACCACGTCCGCGCCCGGCTCCATTTACGCTTCCGATTGCTCAGGCTGCGTCGCTGGGTACATCAAGGATGGTGCCACAAGCTGCAGGCCGTGCAAGGCAGGATATTACTGTTCCAATAGCTCCCTGGAACGGATTTGCACTGCCGGTTCCGCAAGTCCCGCTGCCTCGACCGCCTGCACAACCTGCGCTGCCAATACATTCGCGGATGCATCTGGCATGTCCACGTGCACCGCCTGCCCCCTGAATTCCGCGTCGGTTGCCGGGTCCACCGCCAAGAGCGCCTGCAACTGCAACGCCGGGTACTACCGCGACATTGACAACAACTGCATTGCGTGCCCCGCCGGGTACAAGTGCACCGGAAACAACCTCATGAGCGCTTGCATTCCCGGCACTTATGCTGCCGTGGGCAAGTCGGCGTGCACCTCATGCTCGGCCGGAACCTACTCGGATGTCTATGCCATGGGCGCGTGCCTCACGTGTCCTGCCGGGACCACCGTGGTCACCGTGTCGGAGGTCGTCATTGGAAGCGCGGGCTCGGACCGGACCAACCACCCCTCGGACAGCAACTTCCTCTACATCCAGCGCAAACCGCTGCCGGCCACCTCGAACCTGACCAAGTGGTCGTTTTATGCCTTCGACGCCTGCACCATTACGCCCGTCATCGCGGATACCGTCGGCGCCGTGTCGAACTCCGGGTATGACACCATCACTTTTACCGTCACCACGGTTGGCACCAAGCGGACCGTCCCCGTGGCTGGCGCCTACACGTTTGACTTTCTCGCCAATCAAATGATCAAGACGAAGGCGCTTAGCTATCCCGGTGGGGGGCTCATCTACAATCAAAACTACCTGGGGTGGTTCTTTGAGGGCCCCGGCTGCATTCCGTACGACACTGTCGCACCCGACCAGTACGCCTCCAACGACTTTGTGGTTCAGAAGAGCACGTACAATGCCTCGGCCACCTGGGCCTCTCAGACATTCACTAGCACCATCACGACCCGCCAGAACATGCGCTACAGTGTCAGCATAACCACGGTGGCCGCTGCCACGGTGTTCTCGTCGGCTGCTGCGTCCACCTCCATTTTCAATTGCTCGTGCGGCTCGGGGCTGCGGCAGCTGTCCGACGGAAACTGCCAGGGCCTGTGCGTCGACGGTAAGTACATGGCCCAGGAGACGGACGCGACCTGCACGACATGCCCTCAGGGCAGCTACTGCACAAAGTCCGTCCGGACGCCTTGCCCGACCGACACTTCCGCGCTGCCCGGGTCGGCCCAGTGCATCACCTGCGTCGGGCCAAACACCCACAGCGACGTCTCGCTTGCCACGTGCGGCATCAAGGCATGCGCCGCCGCGACCCCCGTGGCCCTTGCAGGAACGACGTGGAAGGCGCTGGGGCGCGTCACGCTGGGCCTCGGAGGCAACGGAGTGATCCCGACCACCCCTTGGTTCGCGGCATACAAGTGCCTCGGGCTCGTGCTGAACGCCACCGCGGACAGGCCCGTGACCCTGCTGCAGCACACCCTGACTGTCACGCCCAACCAAAGCTACGCCCTTCGCTTCAAGGTCGTCTGCACGGGCGCTCAGTGCGGCGCAGCATTCACCGTGTCCCAGGGAAGCAGCGCGATTTACTCCACCAACACCGTTGCCAGGACCTGGACGGAGGCGGCGACGCCCTACTTTACCACCACCGGAACTTCCGTCACGATTCAGTTCCGCGCCCAGATGGTTACGTCGTCGTGCACAATCTGGCTGGCGCAAGTCGAGCTCGTGGACCTGGGGCAGTGGACATATCCTTCCGTGCAGTCACTGCAACTCCGCAACGGGGCATTCCTGCCTGTGCGCTACTCGGCTGCCTACAGTGAGTCGCAGCAGCTCGTTCCCATGCAGATCTCTGCCACGGGCTACTTGCAGCAGCAGGTATCCGTTCTGGCCAACAACGTGTACGAAATGCTGTACTGGAAGCAGGGCGCCGTGGACGCTTTCTGGAATAACGGGACCGACTGGATCCTCGCCGATGAGCAAACCCCCTTCGACACCGCCACCGACTGGACGCAGCGCATTTCATACATCACCCCAGCCACCACGCAGCTCTCGATCCGGTTCGTGGGGCCAGGCACCCTAAGCCCGCCGTCGTTATCGCTTTACACCGAGCCAGCATCGCGCCCATGCAAGAACTGCATCCAGGGGTACTGGTGCAGAGGCGCCACGCTGAACAAGTGCCCGCTGAATACCAACTCTTCCGTCGGGTCGTCGCTTCAGACCGACTGCTTTTGCATCCCGGGCTACTACGGGCAGGTGCAGCTCGGCGAGGAGTACGGCTACAGCCCGTGCGCGATCTGTCCGATGAACTACCACTGCGACGGAGGCAACCAGATGGCCCCCTGCCCGCCCGGCACCAAGTCCCAGCCTGGGTCCGCCCTCGACGGCTGCAAGCCCTGCGACCCCGGGGAGTTCTGCGAGAACGGCCTGGTCGGCGTGTGCCCCGCAAACTCGTACGCCCCTGCGGGATCCAACGACATTGGCGACTGTGGCTGCATGCCGGGGTACTACGGCACCATGGGCTCATGCACGCTGTGCGAGTCGGGCTTCTACTGCCCCGGGGGGACCGGCAAGCTCTCGTGCACGGCCAACGCTGTGTCGCCGCCGGGCTCGACCGACCCGATCCAGTGCTTCTGCGGCCGCGGGTACTACGGCGTCAACAACACCGCCTGCCAGGCCTGCCCCGAGGGCTACTGGTGCTGGACCGGCGTCCGAAACACCTGCCCCGCCAACGCGTGGTCGCCGCTTTACTCGAGCTACCAGGTCAACTGCACTTGCACCTACGGCTACACCGGTCCGGACGGAGAGGCCTGCGCGGCGTGCTCCCAGGGCTACTACAAGACCGAGAGGGGGCCTGGGTCGTGCACCGCGTGCGGCAACGGAACGAGCTCCACCGCCACCGCCGCGACATCGCCCTCGGTCTGCGCGCTGTGCAACCGCGGCCACTTCAACCCGTACATCGGGCAGTCGGCATGCCTGGCCTGCGACGCGGGAACCAGCGCAGGGGATTTCGGCTCGGTCAGCTGCGCAACCTGCCCGGCGGGCGGCTGGTCCGCGGCTGGCGCTGCCTCGTGCGTGCCGTGCGTCGGAGGGACATTTTCCGTCACCGCGGGCGCCGCAGACGTCAGCACTTGCGCGGCATGCCCCGCGGGCTCGTGGTCCGCCGCAAGCTCGCTGTCGTGCAACCAGTGCGGCACATGCTCGTTCTGGAGCTGGCCGATGCGCGTCACCGCAACCCTCCAGGGGACTTCATCGCTGATTGCCTCCATCAACAGCAACTCGCAGACATTCATGACCCTGATCAACTCCACGACCGCGGTCATCAGCGAGGGTTTCGGCATTTATTACTTGCATATCGCCACGGGAGCTTACACCCCCATCTCATACGAGGCCATCGAGCAGGCTACGTACACGCACGTCGAGGCCTCGCGGGACAGAACGTCCATATTCCTCGTGCAGAGCGGCATCTCCAGGCTGGCCATGCCCGGGCTGTACCTCATGAACTACTACTCCACGAATGCGCCCATGGGATGCACGGAAGGATTCGACGGGGTCTCGCTCTGGGTCACGCGCGCGGACGGACTCTTGCGCTTCAACATTGCGACCGAGGTCAACGACCCGATCATCCCGTACCCGTCATCCCTCACGGGCGTCACCGCCAGCCCTTGCATGCACTCGAGCTACCCGGACTTCGTCTTCTTGTCGGGAAGGGCCGGCTCCAGCGTGTTCGGGTTCCGCAAGTACAAGATCAGCACGAAAACGTGGAGCGTGGTGACGACAACACAGCCTTCGCTCTCGAGGTGCACATTCACGCCCGACGGCAATTTCGTGGTGTTCACGTCGGTGACGGGGTCGTTCCTCTACAGCATGACCGAGGACACCATCGTGCGCATCAACACCAACATCATCAACGGCGTCTTGGTGGACCCGCAGTCCGCGTTCCTGCTCCTCGCCCGCCAGAGCTCTGGCATTCTGAGGCAGCCCGTTCTCATCCAGGACTCGCGCAACTGCGGCCCGGGGCTGTACTCCGCAAGCGGGGGACTGTCCTCGGCGGCCCAGTGCGAGACATGCCCGGCAGGCAGCCTGTGCCCGGGCGGAGCAAACATCACGCAGTGCGTCCCAGGCACATACTCCAGCGCCCAGGGACTTCGCGAACAGGGCCAGTGCCTCACATGTCCCGCGGGAAGGTATTGCCTGGGCGGAACCTCCAACCAGCTCTGCCCGCTCGGAAGCTACTCCCTCGCCGCAGGCGTCACGAGGCTCGCAGACTGCGGAGCATGCCCGGCGGGGTTCTACTGCCCAAACACAACCTCCATCGTCGCGTGCCCCTCCAACACGTTCTCGCCAGCAGGGTCGTCGGACCTCGCCAGCTGCACCTGCAACGCCGGTTACAAGTGCGAGGTCGTCAAGGTCATCCACGCAGAAATCACCCTGCCGGTCACCGTCGTGCAGTTCGAGGACCTGCGCCAGGCATACATCAACGCCGTCGCCGCAGCCGCTGGGGTCGACCCGAGCCAGGTCATCATCGTGTCCGTCACTTCCACCACGGGATCGGCCCGACGACGCCTCCTGGCAAGCGACGAGTTCGCCGAAATCCACACAAGCATATACGGGTCACGACACGTCACTCGCCCCATGCTTGCCATCGTCGCTCTGCAAAGGCACCTTGTGCTGCGAGGACTGCCAAAGCACGAGTCGAACACAAGGGTCACGTTGCACAAGGAGGTCACGCACTCTATGAGGCAGCGTTAAAACCCCCGTTGGAATTTTATAATTGATTTTTAAAAATAAAGTTTGTAATTTTTCATAAATCGCCATAATTCCCTTCCCCCCCGGACGACCTTGAAACCGAAAGGGGAAAGTGGGCAGTTGAAAAACCCACCTCCATTTTTGGATGTAACATTTTAAAATTGAAATTCGTAATTCAAATAATTCGAGAAAATGGTCATAAATCCCTCCCCCCCGGCGACGCGCGTAAGCAAAAGTGGAAAAGTGGGCGGGTGAAAAACCCACAAAGAAAAAGAAAGAAATAAATATTTACAGAATCATAAAAACGGATTTTATTGTTTTTTTTCATTATTTCATTTTAAATTTAATTTATTTTCACTTTTTCTTTGTGGGTTTTTCAACTGCCCACTTTCCCCTTTCAGTTTCAAGGTCGCCCGGGGGGGGGGTCGATTTATGGTGATTTATGTTGAATTATATAATTACATTTTATTTCAAATGGAACCAAGATCATATTTAAGTCACTTGAAAAACAACTTATCACGTCAATATGATTATGCTTACTTTAAGGGTTGGATCCAAAACTCAGTGGACCGTCAAAAATGTGAGTTCTCAAGGGGCACCTAACATGCAAGGGGCGCTTTACATTGCAACCCGTGCCACTTTGTGGACCCCGCTTGATGCCAAAAAAGCAAACGAGGACTCGTTCAAGTTGGCTCTCATTAATGGGACGTACCAAGACACCATGTCGAGGATGACTTTGGCTATGGGATCCATCATTGTCCCTCAGAACTACAGCATTGTGGTGACTTATGACAACGCCGACAACCTGTTTGAAATGCGGGTTTTCTTGGAGGATGACACGAACTTCAAGAAATTCATGACACCGAACCGAGACTCCATTCTGGAGACCATGATTCGCTCCAATCCCACTGCACCCAATGAGGTGTTCTGGAATGGGGCGTTGATTTACACGACGTGCCCGGACACTCCATACGAGGTGTTCCAAACTACCTGCCAGTGGGGAGGAAAGTCAGGGCTTCAGTACAGCCCCGATTCCCTATTCCGTTTTGAAGGCTACACGATTATTCGGAAGGATGCTGGTGCTTCTGCCCGGGTTAACACTGATGCATCGGCTGCTATGAAGAAGATGACTAGTGCCCCGGTGAACAAGCAAGTCTCTGCTGCTGCTCCGGTGAACAAGCAAGTCTCTGCTGCTCCGGTGAACGCTGGTGCTCCGGTGAACGAAGACGGTGCTGCTGCTCCGGTGAACGCTGGTGCTCCGGTGAACGCTGCTGCTCCGGTGAACGCTGCTGCTGCTCCGGTAAACGAAGACGGTGCTGGTGCTCCGGTAAACGAAGACGGTTCTGGTGACGTGGTTTACATCATGGATGCCAAGACCAAGAAATACACGGTCATGATCAGCTCCGGAATCGCTGCGGCTCCTGTTCCCATCAAGTCTGAAAAGGCTCCCATCAAGCCTGCTGAGGCTCCCATCGAGTCCGCTGAGGCTCCCATCGAGTCCGCTGAGGCTCCCATCAAGCCCGCTGCGGCTACCGGCAAGTCTACCGGCAAGCCCGCTGCAGCTCCCATCAAGCCCGCTGCGGCTCCCATCAAGCCCGCTGCAGCTCCCATCAAGCCCGCTGCGGCATCCGGCAAGTCTGCCGGCAGGCCCGCCGTCAAGTTCGAGCCGGATGATATGGAGGAGCCCCCACAGAAGCGCGCTAAAGGCGGCTGCTGACGTGTCACATGCGGTGCCGTCACTGCTCCCCCTGCGACGTATCTGCGAGCTATGCCTCCGTCCTGCTACTTGGCCGTGCCGACCTTTTGACTTCAGTGGAAGAAATCGAGTCGCAAGGCATCGTGCCAAGCCTCGTCGCCATTTGCCCTGAGTGCGGTAAAATGTCCGCCATTTTGTGTGAGAACCGCGCCCCGCTCGTTCACTTTGTCGCGCTTTGGCGGCGCCTGGGCTCGTATTTGATTTGACGTGAGCGCGCCGATGGTATAGCACAGCACCGCGATGGCGCTGGCGTAGATGGGTGCGGCCTGTGGGTCCCAGAAGGAGGGCCTGTAGGACAGCCTGTAGTGCATGGCTATGAGCATGGCGTCGGTGGTGATTGTGAATCGCTCGACCGCGTTGAATGCCGATGCGTGGAGCTTGTGGAAGAGCCTTGTGAGCAGCAGGACGAGGAATATCGTGGAGTACGGCGTCTCGAAGCTGCAGTACAGCCTTGCGGTGACCAGCATGAGTGTGGCGGTGATGACGTTGAAGGTGTAGACGTACGACTCGAAGACCAGCTCGAAAGCCTGCCGTGCGATGTGTATGGCCAGGTATGCGACGGTGGCGAACATCATGACGCGGTCGTGCTGTGCGACGAATACCCTGTACGGGTTGTTGATGGACATGAGTAAAATGCAGAGCGCGAAGCACACGGCCTCCGTGACGTATGGCTGCGTGACGGCGTGCTCGTCCCCCATGATGCGAGCTATGTTTTGCCCCAGGCTGATCACCAGAAACAGCACGGCGACCGCTGTGATGATGTAGGCCCAGTCGGGCAGGTGCAGCGCGGAGTCGATGTATATGCTCCCCTGGCGCCATATGACGTCGAGCTGTGCGGTCACGATGTCGCATACGCTGATGTCGTAGACGCGCGAGTCCGCTACGATGACGCGGGATGCGCTGGAGCTGCCGCACTGGGAGGCGCCGAACGCGTATCGGGGCGGGTCGCGCTCTGGGAACACGCGGCTTGCGTTGCCTATGGCGCAAAGGCAGTCCGGCGCGCGGCGGCACGGGACGGGGTCGCTCTGGGGGCTGACGTCGTGCTCGTAGAAGTGCAGTCCGCGCGAGCTAATGCGAACCGCGAGGGACGTGTCGGTGAGTCCGCCGACGATGCCGCTGGACCAGTCTACGAGCCTCCCGTCCCACGTGGTGAGCGCGGGTGCTTTGGATTCGTCTATGGCTATGTAATACGCTAGACAAGGCTGCAGGAGAAGCAGGATCGCGCGCATGACACGGGAGTGGATTTACTGATATATCAACTTAACCCAGGTGATCTGGAACTGGCTGTAGCGCGCCTCGCATTTCTTGAACGAGTCCGTCATGAGCTTGTACTCGAACGAGTCCGTCATGAGCTTGGTGACGACGGCGGGGTGAAGCCGGCCCGTTTGCCAGACGGCGATGCGCTGGCCGACCTTGATGATATGGCTGCGAGAGTCGTAATGAGTTGGAAATATGAAAAAATAAACAATGAAAGCTTACCAGTACCCTTGCTTGCACCTGAAATTCGGAATGAAGTAAGTTTCTGGCGAACAAACAGCAACAAAACGAAAAACTCACCGGGGGAGCTTGGAAATCGGAATGTATTTCCACGTGTCGAATATGGAACCAGACCTGTTCAGTTTTTCGGATTGAATCTTCACCCTGAACGAAATTCACGATTAGAATTCATTGCGCACTGAATTTTCGGAATGAGAGGGGCCATGCTACATTGTCTGAAACGGCGTAAGGGGTCCGGCCCGTAACGGCTCAAGGACCCGGCCCGTAACGGCTCAGGGGGTCTGGCCCGTAACGGCTTAGGGGGTCTGGCCCGCAACGGCTTAGGGGGTCCTGACAATCGCGACGATTCGGACTTGAGTGATTTTAAGGAATCGTCCGTTGCGAATTCCAATCCGAAAATGAGTCTCCACGAGCACGCGATGCGCGTCCAGTCTGGGTTGCCGCTGGATGCGTTGCTTGATAGCTATTGCGACCTTTTCCGAATGGATGGAGCGTCGTTCTTCGACGAAAACAAGAGCTTGCGTGAATCCTTCTCGGCGTCGCCTCGCAAGATCGAGCCTGCGGAGTGCACGATGCGCGCGATTGTGGGGACGAAGGTGCCTGAGAAGCCCGACAAAACCGTGAAGGAGTTTCCTGCTGAGTTTTGGTCCGGGGAAGAAGGTCCCATCCGCGCCGCGATCGCGCTGTGCTATGCCAAGACGTTTGGCTTAGGCGCTCCGGATTTCGTTACGGCCAGTGTGGTCGGGTACCTCAAGTCGCGCCTTGCGGCCGACCCGTCGCTTGCGGAGAGCATGTGTGCGAGCTATGGTGTGATCGCCAACGTGTTCGCCTCGCGCGGCTTCGGTTCGTGGTCGTTCATGGCTGTCTACCTCAGCTCCCTCCACCCCATCGCCGTCGGCACGAACGTGAAGCTGGCTTTTGACGAGAGGTGGTCCGATGGCTGGACCGTGATGGAAGCTCGCAAGTCCGACCAGCGGTTTTGGCCGTGGTGGTACAATCTCAAGCACCCCGAGACGGACTATGTGACCGGGTTCTTCGCCTACAACTACTGGGTGCTGCCTGCGGATTACCCGCTGGATTACAAGATCTGCCAGACCATCGACAGGATGAACTACAGCCGTATTGATCGCCTCAAGAAATTCATCGATTACACGGTACGTTGTGGTTCCTTGATGTTTGTAACTCCTCTTACGCGGGTGTTTCGCAGAAGCCTGTGGACTCGGACTCGGACGACTACGTCCCGCAGACTCCGCCTGGCCATCCCACGTCATCGTGATGTTCGATCTTCTCGGCGCGCGCCTGAATGTCCGCGACTTTCATGTGCTGTCGCAAGTGAGCAGAGGCGTGCGCGATACGGTTTACGAGCTGTCCGAGGAGATTTTCTCGCGGCACTATTTGGTTCAAAAAGTAAATCGCCACGTTGTGTTGTGTCCGAATCCGCACGTCCCGTGCACGCATTACTCGGTCGACAGCGGGCCGAATCCCCTCATGCGGATCCCGCTGCCGCACGGCGTTAGCTCGCGAGGCAAGCTGCGTGCCGTCGTGGAGTACATGTCGTACTGGCGGACGAGTGCGGTGTGCGTGCATGTGGGCGTTGGCGACACTCGTGAGTGGCTGTTCGCGACGGACGTGTTCGTCAGGCGGATGGCAGCAGAGCGAATGCCGCCGCTGAGGCGAATATAAGAATTTGCCGCGTGCCTCCTTAATGCGCGCGCTGATAGTCGCGGCGACGGTCTACGCGGTGTCTTCGTTCGCGGTCAGTCGGCTTGCGGCGTTCTCCGAGGCGTACCACACGGCGAGCGCGGAGGAGCGCAAGCAGGACTGGCTGCGCACGCAGTGCATGAACGCGACGTTTTTCGCCAACATCGGGCAGCACTCGGACATCTGCGAGGCGGTGCAGCGGAGAAAGGCACCCGTGCTGGTCGCGCTGGAGGCCATGGTGCAAGCCGGCGTCGCCCCGTGGGGCTGGCCGCTGTTTGCCTGCGTGCTCCCGGTGTCGGTGTGGACGCTGCAGTGGATGTTTCGGGCGCTGCGGAGGAATAGGCGGAGGATGCTGAGGCAACGAGATCTGTTTCTTTGAGTTTATTATATAAAGGTGGCGATTGTGCTGAGCACCTGCTATTGCTATGAACGACAACGAAGATTGGAGTGGAGACGCTGTAAAGCCCGAGGACCCTAAGGACCTGCCGGAGCAGTCCACGGGGCAGACCGGGCCTAAGCAGCCGGGTGTTCTTGCTTCTTTTACCAATGTTCTGACTGGCATGATCTCGACTCCTCGTGGTCCTGCAGCCGGAAGTCCTGCAGCCGGTAGTCCTGCAGCCAGTGGTCTTCCTCCTGTGAACAGTGGGCTTTATGCCTTTCCATCTCAGACCCCGACTGCGACCCCCCGTCTGTCTACGCCTGCTTTTATGGAGGTAGACTATTATGTGAAGAAGAGTGTTGAGACGCCTTCCTGGCTCACTTCTCCGAAGACTGTGGCGCCCAATGAGATGTCTCAGTGGCTGAAGACTGCTAGTGGTAGCTTTCTTACCGGGCAGGTCACTACCTACACAGGCAAGCCAGACGACCTTGCCCGGTTACAGAAACAACTCAGGATCTTGACCCCGACTCAGCGGCTCATGCAATTCGGCGACATGTGCGCGGCACTGCGTGAAAGAGACTATCCGGTCGGTGGTGTCGTCCGTGTATCGGTTAAAGACAAAGACGTGCAGCTTACTGGTCTTGCGAATCCGGATCAGGTATTAGAAGCCTTCGACCAGTTCCTGGGGTCCATGTCTGAGAACAAAATTGTAAACGAACCGGTGTGGGGCGCTCTCAGCTACATGCTCATCAACTACTTCTGCGCGCTTATTTTGAGCTCGAACGTTTTCATGTTCGTGGAGCAGAGGGCGGGACCCCAGAGCATCATTTCCCAGAAGATTGGGGAGATGTTCCGTGCGTTCAACAGGGCGTACCAGGAAGGCCTTCAGAAAATCTACCAGAGTTACGGCTACGTTTCTCTGGAAGACGTCGACTTTTCCATTACGAGGGACATCATCAAGCATCTCAGTCTGAACACCTCCAGGCTCTTCAACGGTCGCCCCGACTTCGACCTTTTCGCTGAGTGCGTGATGAAGGCGCTCGAGTTTCAGTACCTTCGCACCAGACTCAACGTCGCCTCGGCGGTCCACAAAACTCAGGAGCTGGCTTTTGTGACTCAGCAAATGGCAGCAATGCAAGTTGAGAACAGCCAACTCCAGTGTGTTGTTGAACACCTGGGGGGACACGGCGCCTAGGACCTACATTCTGCCGGTCAACGTGCCGAATTTTGCCATGCGTGCCTGCTACGAAGAGCAAACATTTGCGGGTCAAAGAGCAAACATTTACTTCTGCCATGCGTGCCTGCTATGCGGGTCGAAGAGCAGACCCTCCACCCAATACACTTTTTTCGACGCAATGAGCCTCCTTGTGACCTCCGTGTCGTGCGTGCAGTATGCCGCGAGCTCCTGCCAGCGCCCCTCGCGCGCCATGGCGACGGCGTCGAGTCCCGACCCTGTTTTTGCCGGGAGGCCGTTTAGGGTAAGAACGACGTCGAGCTTGGCGCATGCCTTGGTGCCGAAGAGCCCCTTGGCGGCGTAGAGCGGGTCCACGAGCTTTGCCATCCAGCGCCCGATGGTTCTGTCGTCGAGTCGGAAGCAGCGCTGCATTACCGGGAAGTCGAACCCCGGGGCGTTGAATGCGTAAATGAGCGGGGCGTTGTCGAGGATGGACACAATGGCGGCCCTGTTGCACTCAAAGTCGTCGCGTGGGCCGAATGTGTAGCACACGCTCCAGTCAGGGCCGACCAGAGCTACTGCGGTAATCAAGCAGTTGGGATCGAGACCTGTCGACTCAATATCGACACTCACAGCTTGAGCCTCTTCTGCACCAGGAACAAGTACGTCTTGAGCGCCTGCTGCTTCTTCGAGTGTATTTCGCTCACGCACGCCGCGATCGGGTCCGTCTTGTTGTTCTTGCGGATAATATGCAGGAGGTACTTGTTCGTTTGCATGTGCGCTGTGCATGGGGTTTTGCAACGTGGCGAGGTTGGGCGGTATTTCTGGTGATGACGTCAGATGCCACGTGTGTGGTCGACTATAAGTCTCAGCACGTCGCTGTTCAGCCTGTACTCCAACGCGAGGGACTCTGCGGCTATGAGGGTCATGAGCTCGCGGTACTCCTCGTTCAGAGCGCTGAGGTCCTCGCACAGCTGCCTGGCCCGCTTGCAGTACTGGCCGCACCAGATGGCGTTGCTGCTGCTGCGCGCGGCCAGGCTTATGAATCGCTGCAGCCGGGTGTGGGCGATCTGGATGCAGCACTCGATCTCTCGGATGTCGTCGTCCATGGAAAGTTGCTTGGGAATGTCGGACATGTAAAAGCAGTGGATGGCACGTGAGTTAACTAGAGAATTAGAGGTCACACCAAATTATGACGTCAGCAAATTCAACACGGTGATGGCATCATCCATATCGTTTTCCGAGCTTCAGGCTGGAGCAAGCGTGCGATATGTAACCATCCAAGAAAGGTTCTACTTTTGCGTACGTGATCTGATTATTGTTATCTGCAATCAGTCCAACAAGGACGCATCACAAACCTGGCTGAGGCTAAGGAACTACAGGAAGACAGAACTTTCTGGTCTCATTCGCAGAGTTCAATTTCCTGGGCGGGGCCAATCAGAACAACCCGTTATTGAGTTTCAAGGTGCTTTGAAATTAATAATGTGGTTGCCGGGCGAACACGCGAAGAACTTTAGATCAGTGGCTTCGGATATTCTGAACAGGGTTCTCACTGGTGACACCACCTTGATCAAAGAAATCAAGTCCAACAAATTGACAAAACCTGACATTGTGTGCAGTGATTTTCTAACCAAGTCCATAAACACAATCTGCTGCAAGCGAAAACGCGAACATATCACGAGAATGCCAGAGTCTTCGTGGGTATATGGCTCGGTGTCGGATGCATTTCCTGGGCTTGTCAAAATCGGTCGATCTGTGGACCCATCTGCCCGTCTCAGCTCTGGAAACACCTTCTGCGCCCCTGAGCCGCATCGTTTGGTCGCAGCTGCTCCTACCTTAAACAGCAAGAGGGACGAAACCCGCGCTCATAGATACTTCTCGGAATTCAGAATTCGGGGTGAGTTTTTCCGGGTGTCTGAATCTGCAGTGCGAAACTATTTCACTACTGTGATTACACCTAATTATCAGCAAGAGCTCAATGCCGCAATGGCGAGTCTCGAGGCAGAATAAACGTAATTTTCGCGGAGGAAAGTAACAAATGCGTATTTAAAGCGCGGAAACTTTGCTAGCACCTGTATCATCATGATCACGTATTTCAGTACTAATCATCCTCAGGACGGCGACTTTGAGTTTATGTGGACTGGAGTCTGCGAGTCCGCCGCGTATCGAAAGTTTTGCGCTCGCGCCAAGAAGGCCTCGCAGCAGAAGTTCCGGCGTTGTGAGATTCCTGGCAAGGGTCTCGGCATTGTCGCCACGGCAGATATCCCCAAAAACACCGTCCTTGCCGTGTGCAAGGGAGTGTTCTTGCCGGACTCGGGATTTCAGCACACTCTGAAGGCCCCGGTGCACATCTTCAATGGAAAAAAGAAGGCCGTGACACACGAGGGCCATATCGTCCTGAGGCCGAACTGCGACTTCAATATGTTCAACCACCAGTGCAGCGGGGCGAACTGCAAGTTCCACCGCCACTACATCTGTGTCGGCGTCGGCCGTGCTCCGATCCCGGTTGTGATGGCCACGCGCAAGATCAAGGCCGGCGCGGAGCTGACGGTGAGCTACAACATCAAACCCGAGGACCTTGAGGGCCTTCCGACTGTGCCGTGCTGCTGCCGGGGTTTCGACGCCAACGGCAACGCGAAGTGCCCGAAAAACACCCGCATCTTCGACCAGGATGATGATGACTTCAAGCGGCGGCAGGAGAGGTTCTGGGAAGGGATATCCGACGACGAATCTGACGACGGCGACAACGACGATGACGGCAACGACGACAACGACGATGACGGCAACGACGGCAACGACGACGACGACAACTAGACCTCGTTGCACAGATAGTGCTGGAGCGATCTAGCCACGTGGTCTGCGCCGTCGACGAAGCTCCTGTGCATTGCGCGTAGAAGATCATCCTGCTGGGAGAAGGCCGCCGTGAGCTCTGCCATGGACATGTCCTGGTCCTGTTGCTCGAGCCATGACTTAGTGAATGAGCGTATGACGTGCTCGAACCTGTGCACATAGTATAGCATCAGGACAAAGTAGTGGAACCTGCCGTTCACGATCACGGGCGCGTCCGTTTTCGTCGCGCGGCTGACGTCGATGCAGTCCTGGCTGTGGGACCCCGTGAGGCTGCACGCCGCCAGGCCCGAAACCGTGCGCACCGGCGCGTGCATCGCCGTGACAACCTCGGTGCAAACGCGCGCGAGGGGGGTTTGGAGCTGGCGGACGCGCTCGACAAGGGCCTGTATTTCGCGCACTTGCGCAGTGACTTTCGCGACCGACGCGTGCATGCGCACCGCCCACGGGTCCTGGTTTTCAACGCACTGGTACAGGTACCGCTTGTACGAGCCGTCGCCGCTGATCACGTCAAACGCCTTGCACTGCACGTAGTCGAGGAAGTCCGCGTACTGCATGCGAGTCGAAAGCGGCCCAACGGCGTGGTAAGGTTGGCTGCTTGTTTTATGGTCAGCAGGTACTGTCGAGCTTGTTTAGGTCGGGCTTGATATAGTTTGGATTTTCCGTGAACTCGTGGTGTTCGGCATAACGCAGACTTCTGTAGTGGCTGACGTCTGCTCCTGCATATTTCAAGAAATCACTTCGGTCACAAATCGGTTTAAATATGATATTTGGAATATTGTTGAGATTAAAAACTTTTTTGTCGTTTTCGTCGGGTTGGTCTGCGGGAACATGCTCTTGAACTCCGAATGCGATCGAGTTCGGCAATGGTGATTGTGTTCCGGTTCTTTGAGCGACAAGCCCCTGAGTATCTTCCCTTGTCTTTTCACGACCACGTTTCGGATTTGCATCAGGCAATGAACCGCCGGCTTTTACAATTTTCAGCTGTTCTCCCATTTCTTTTTCTGCTACATCAGCTGCATTTTCAGCGGCTTCTTCTACAGCCCCGTCGCCACCCGCGGCTCGTGCTTGGTCTTTTGATACCTTTGCCGCCCACTTCATCTTCCCGGCAGCCTTCTCCGCGTCTTCGTAAGCTGACATTTTAGCTTCATTGTTGGTCGCTATTTCAGCCAAATACTTGGATGTGTCAAACATGTTTTTAGCTGCTTCATATTGCGTGCGTGCCAATTTGTAGGCTTCTACAGCAAGAGGACTTGCAGTTTTCGTATAAGCGTCATATGCTTCCCATGCATTTTGATATGCTACTGCTGCCTCCTGGTATGCATTAGATGCAGCAAGTTGCTGGGCGTTTGATTGTGCCTGTTGGTTTTGTTCTTGTGCCAGCTGTCTAGCTCTTTCGAATTCGGCCTGTTGTTGATTAATCTGTGCAATTGCTGCTGCAGTTATTGCTTGTTGCTGTACCGCAGTTCCAAGTAACATGGGAAATCCTTCTACCTTTTGGGTTAGACATGCGTCGATCGTCCTGAAATTTATGTTTTTTAGATGTAGATTGTACGCCTCTGTAATAAAATTACCAGAGTAGTACGTTGCATCAAGTTGTGGTCGACCGTAGAGTTCATACATCATCAATAATGTCAGGTCTCCATAACGTATCTCATTGTTTTGTGATTTTTCAGCCTGTTCGACTTTGTGAAAAAATTCAAGTTTGATCTGGTCATTGTACTTACCCGTGGTCTTGCATAGCTGATTGATAATGCTCATGACGTTGTGTGCCTTGGCTGCGACCAATCGTTTATCACTTCCCTTCTGCGAATAACCTTGTATCGCTGCCTTTGCTTTTTCCATTTCATCATCTAATGTTTTTTGTATTGTGTCTATATAACTAGTCCTGAGGTCTGTGTTAAAAGCATTGGCATCGATTGCTACAGGCCAGGCGAATGCCCCATATGCATACGCTACAAGCGCTGCCTGTTCTTTGGTGAAACTTTTTCTCTCGTTGTTTGGGGACTTGAAGGCCTTGATCATCTGCATGATGTCTTTTCCATGGGTTAGTAACCTGTTGTTATTCATCTTTTGTTTTGCGAAATAGCCCACAAAGTCCAGATTTGCAATGAGAGCCTTTGTGAACTTGTCGTGCTGTACCGGGGCATGTTCGGGTAGGTTGTTATGTTGTTCCTTGGGTAGCTGGAGGTGCTGTTGATTTTGCATTCTGGTTGGTACAATGCCATGCAGCAACGAGGACATGATTAATGTGCCACTTCCGTGGGATTCGCCAGACGTCGCCAAATCCCCAAGGGCTTTGTATAGAGTAATTGGTGTCTTGTTCTCATTCTCGTCAAAGTCTTCACCTACCTTGGCACCCAATGCCTTGCCCCATGTTGTCAAGATGTTGGTATTCCAATTCGTGACACAATCGTAAATCTGCGCCAGACCCGTGTAGAGCTTTTCCACGGTTGCTGCCTTATCCCAATGCTTATCGTGTAAAAGCGACATCATGGCGTGGTTGTACGTGTGGAGCATGTTGTTGGTTGCGTGGCTTGTAAATGTGTACTTTCCCACAGTGGCAATGCACTTCAACACCAAATTGTGCATCCTGCAATACTCAGTAATCAACAGGTCATACATACATTGGCCCACGGCATCCAGTTGCACGCGCCTCTTCAGGTCGTGGTTGCACTCATCGTGCTCCACCTGCTTCTCTGTCTTTTCGCATGCTGGATTGAGGTATGATGTCTTAAATCCTTCCTGCTCCTCTACCCAATGATGATAAAATTCCTGTTCGGACTTCTTCTCACAGTCAGTCGATAAAAACTGGTAATTTAAAAACTCCAGCACAGCGTTAAAAGTTCTGATTTCTCGCGCTGAGTTGTAAATCATTCCTCGGAGAAACGTCATGTAGGATTTTTCCCAAAACACACCCAGCTTATCAATATTTCTTTCAATATCTAGTAGACCATCAGCTGACATTCCCTTCGTTGTGTCGTAGAACTCCTTCTTCATTTTTTCATTGAGGCTCTGCATAACAATCTCATAGAAATCCTTTGATTCGCCCATACCTTTGGAGCTTTTACTTGCAAGACCTTTTACAATATTAACTCGCAGCTCATTAAACTTCGCCATCTGAAGAATTCCAATGCACTTTGTCATGGTGTTTGCTGCAATTCGACAGGCCAGGTCCAACCTCCTTCTGGTATCGATTCTTTTATTGTAAAAATGCCCTGGGATCTTATCGAACAGCTCCCTTGATTGCTTGATGTTTTTCGATGAAATCAGGAAATGCTTGTCCACCTTCTCCATTTCAAACCTGTCTCGAATCAAGCTCATGATGTAGCTCATGGGCGTGCGCGCGCCGTTGTACACGTGGTGCTCTGTGACGTGATGGCCGTAGTCGTGGTGCAGGTGATTTTCGTGGACGCCCTTGGTTACCAGGTGCACGTGGGAGGGGTGGTGCACAGGATGACTCTGCTTGGTTTTTTCATTCTTTTTCTTGTTTTTTGCATTGTTCTTTTTGATGTGATTTTTCCTTGCTTTGATTGCATTTTCATTTGGGTGATTAGCTTTCACCTTTCCTCCCTTTTTCTTTTTACCGAATTTATCACCCATGGTCACCATAGGCGCATCCGTTTCAATCCTTCCCGGGCCTTTTCTGCCCTGCGGTGCGAAGGACTGCATGTTGAGGTCAAAGCTGCGAACGGGCATGCCTGTTCTAGTTTCCTGCCGTCTTTTATAGTTACTTTATAGTTTCAGCCCTCTGCGCGGCGTGCTACTTTCCAACTTTAGCCCTCTGCGCGGCGTGGAGCTGCTCCGGGGTGAGCTTGCTTTCGATGTACTTTAGGTAATTCTGGGAGCGCACGATTTCCTTGTCGATCGCGTCGAGCTGCTGCTGCTTTGAGGCGGGCATGCGAATGTCGCGCGCGAGTCTTTTATACGATTCAGCAAGGTTCAATATCGATTTCTCTCCTGTGCCTCGGGGGCAGAACAATGGTGTGTCGGATGATGTGCGGGGATCCCTGTGGAGTCGCGGTGGCCCACACGCCGAAAACGCAGAGGAGCAGCACCAGCAGGAACCCGCTGAAGAGCAAAACGTCGTTTGTGGAGTAGTCTCTGCTGTCCGAGTCGTGATGATCTGCGACGAGCAGCCACAGCATTGTTCTTAGTTGTTCATGTTTATATATTCGCCTTGAGTCGAGTGAATGACATGGCCAGGACGATCAGTGCCGGCACGAGAACGATTGCGATGAGGTCCAGGGTCCACATTGGGGGCCTTGCGTAACGTGCTGATATATCAAAAAAGACCAATCCTACCTAGTCTCGCGCCCTTTCGTCGCCGTGTGCGCAACATGCACCTCTGCATCAACAAGCGCCGCATATCGTTCCACCCCACGAGCTCCGAGCACGAGGTGTTTCGAAAAGCAGTGGCCAGGAGCTCGTGGCCGAAGCACAAGGTGTTCCTGGAGTTCAGCGAGTCGCGGTTTGTCGAGATCAACAACGAAATAGAGCTCATGTTTGCGAGCAAGCTCGTGAGCGAGTTTCTTTATAGCGAAATCAAGGACTGGATGACCGACTTTCGGCAGCGAGAGGAAAAAATAGAGCTTCACATGCAGGAGCCCGACTCGGATTTCGACCACGGAATGCACTCCGACGACGACCTCACGATGGACGACTGGTACAGCATGGGGTACCGCCACGAGACCGAGACTTAGGGCTCAAGGAGCGGGCGGCCCAGCGGAAGGAACGAGCGCCATTTCGAGCTCCATTTCGTCGCTGTCTGGCATTGGCACGTCGCCACCAGACTGCCCATCTGCAAGCCCACCAGACTGCCCGTCTGCAAGCCCACCCTCTGTGGCGGGAAATTGCCTTAAATATGCCAGAATTCTATCCTTTTTGTTCTGTTTTATTCTCAGTTCCATGATCTCCTCTCTTGTCCACTGTTTATCTGTAGTTCTCACGACTGTTGGTTGTTTTCCGAGGTGAATCCGTGTGCGGTCTCTCCGCGCGTAGCACCTTGTCATGCATGCACACGTATACTGTCCGTCGTCTGGTGCTTCTTCGCTGTATTTCCATTCCACTGGCAAGCATATAAGGTCTCCTTCGGTCACCAAATACGGGTGTTTGGTTACTGAATATCTAAGAAGGGTTTGATATTTTTCCAGCATAAAATTGCCCGTAATGTCGACTTCTGCAACAATACTGCAGTGTTTGTATGAAAATTGGGCCCCTTCCACGACATTTCCTTGTTTGTCTCCGATGTGCGACAGTCGAAACGAAAACAGTGGTTCCTGTACGCACGTGCTGTTGGAGAAGAAGCCAACATTTCCTATACCTGGCCTCTTTCCGTTGGTCTGTGATGTGGACACGAGATTTGTGATGGGGAGGCTTTTGTCTTCATATCCATGGTTGGCTGGCCTGTAAATTTCAGATGCGTATCGCTCGTGCACGCTGAGATCCAACGGCCTTATTTCACCTTCCAGGCTGGTTATGATTGTGAATTTCGGTATCAGGATTTTGTCTCGGTTGGCTTCGACGATATTACGCGGAATCCCTATGAAGATGTGGTAGCCATGTGTGTAGTTGTGCGACACGTAGAGCTTGAACGGTGGCTTGTACCACACGTTGCAATTTCGGAACCACGAGAAGAAAAGGGACGTCTCTGTGCCCGCTACTGCTGCAATTTCGTCAAACATCAGTCTTTTCTCCAGTTTTGTGGCCAAATAAAGCAATTTTTTGTATATCGGGTCAGTCTTATAGAGCCTCTCGTTAGTGCCAATGATGCGACCGCATTGTTCCATTTCACTTGGGTATGCCTCCGCTGGTTTTACCGCTTTGGGATTGTGATAGTGAAAGCTCACTGGGATAATCCACGGCAGGTCTACACTGTTCTTTACAATCCACCAAACGCCGTCGACTTCCAAGGACTTTGTAGTTTCTCCATCGAGATATTGCATTTTGTAATCATGTCGTGCCTCTTTGTATTCAAGAAGAACTTCCTCGCTTTCACTCAAGAGCTTGTCGATCATTTCGTATGTGCAGGTCTTTTCTTTCCAATCCACGCCGACAAACAGTTTCCACACCCATTCATTGCATTCGTACAATTGCATGGGGATAACATCGGTCTCTCTTGGGGTGTTAGGATTTCTCTTGAAGTGCCCAAAGAACAATTTTTGCAGCTGTACGAATTCTGTATTTGCGACTCGTTCTTCTTCTGGGGTCATCATCGTACTCTGCGCATATTGATGTGAATTTTCCCGTGGCAAATTTTTTGGCATGTGAAGATTTGTCGCGAATTGCTCAAATTTGAGGTATCTTTTCGCTAAATCGCGGATGCTTTCAACGTCGCCGATTCCCGCGCTTTCATCTGCCTTTCTCCTTTTAGGGCGTGTTTCTTCCATTCTTTCTTTAACAACATACCTTTTATACGGCAATGGAGTGTGCTACTATCGCTGCCATGCACGCAAGCGCCGCTGCCGTGACCAAGACGCGCTGGTGGTGGCTCTTCTGCAGGCGCAGTCGAATGACGAATCCACTGAGCGACGAATGGTCGGAGAATATGTCGATCAACAGCCGCGGACACGCTGCCTTGAGCTCCGAGTGCATTTCCTCTGTGAATTCCGCGACGTCGAAGACGAGGCATTCGTTCAAACTGAGGTGCTGAAATCTTCCGCCGGACGTGTCCACGGAGCACTTCTCGCGGACTAAAGCGACGACCTTCTCCATGTGCCATGTCAAGCGGTGCTTTTCTATGGTATCCATATAAATCGACCATCGCACGCGGGCATGGAGTTCATGGGGGGCTCGTTTCTGTACCGGCAGGTGGTCGACGATGACACGCTGGTTCTCGACCCCGAGAGCACTCCCGCGTCGATGCCGCAGGGTCGGCTGAAGCAGGAGATCGAGCGCTACCAGACCTATTTTGACATGGACTTGCACTTTTGCAGGTTTGTGGAGGGCGCGTCGCAGGAGTCGAACCTGTGGGTGGTTCGAAACGCAGACGCCACGGGGCTTTCGGAGGTGGACCTGCAGCGGTTCAAGAACATAGCGTGGAACGAGTGCGTCGTGAAGAGATTCCTGCCGACGCTCAATGGAGACGTCTCGACCGTGGGCAAGTCCATGCTGCACATTGTGCGGAACCTGAACTTGCAGTGGAAGGGGCTCGAGGTCATGGGGCTGCACCCAAAGGTCGAGTCGGCCGAAAAGCAAATCGTCATGTCGTGCATGGAGAAGCGGCTTCTGGCGTATGACCTGGACGTCGGGCGCATCGCGAGGTGCCTGCGGCGCTGCCCGCACTTTCGGGACCACTTTGCAAACGCGGTCGGCTGTCACATTGTGGCGAAGACGGGGCACACGCCAGGGCTCAGCAAGACGCAGTACAGTGCGGACTTGGACTACGTGTACAAGAATCAAGGCCTGTTTTTCCTGGAGAGTGCTCTGAAGCGAAACAGGGAGCTGGTATTAGAGTGCACGGAAGCGTCGTCGGCGCTCGGGACCGATTACATCCCGCGACTGTGCGGCTTGAAGCTCGTGACCAGAGGCGATGTGCTGCTGCAGAACCCGCCGGAGAAACCAGGCGATGCGAAGGAAGCAGTATATCGACCCGCGGCAAATACGGATACATTAGAGGAGCTGATTCGCACGCATGTACATCAATTGACAGAGGTGACGGCAAGGCTAGACCCCATGTCGCGGAAGAGGGATTGGGAGACCTACAATGAGCAGATTCAAACGTACACAACACGTACTTCCGACTTACTTGTGAAATTCGAGCAAGTAGCAACCATTTTGACTAACGGGATGAGTGAAAATCGACGGCAGCTGGAGCAAGTGGGTGGTTTATTGCAGGTGTTATTGCAAGGAGGCGGGCCGCGTTCTTCCCCTCCACCAGGCTCGTCCCCACCACCAGGCTCGTCCCCTCCACCAGCAGCAGGCTCGACTTCCGGCGGTGGCCGCTGGTATAACTGGTTTTCTCGTCCACCTAGTCCGCCACCTGTTGCTCCGCCAACAGGAGGACCACGAGCACCAGCACCACCACGAGCAGCAGCACCACCACCAGCAGCAGCAGTACCAGCAGCAGTACCACCACCAGCAGCAGTACCACCACCAGCAGCAGTACCACTACCACCACCAGCAGCAGTACCACTACCACCACCACCGCCGCCGCCACCACCAAGAGCAGCGCCACTACCGCCACCACCGCCGCCACCACCACCAAGAGCAGCACCACTACCGCCACCACCACTACCAGCACCGCCATCTGCTGCGCCACCGCTGGCCGCTGCATCTGCTGGTCCGGCTGCTGCACCTGCTGTTCTACCATCGGTTGTAGTGCCGCCACCACCTGCGAGAAGAGACTCTAGTCGTGTTCATTTTCCTGTCATTCCCCATGCAGACGGTGATTTGCGTAACGTTCCTGGAAGACCGACTTCAGGAACAGTAGACGTTCGCAACGTTGACGACGATCCATCCATTCAAGACGGTCAGGTGGATCAGACAGCATCCAACTTGATAGGTCCATATCTCAATGCACGACTATAAAGACCTGCATCGCGTGGCTTTGCATGGAGTTCTTCATTCTCGTGGTATCTCCGTTGGTGCTCCCCGCCGTGTTCTTTCGAAGGCCGCTGAAGCACTGCCCATGGATTTGGCTGGGCATGGCCATTTCTCTCTGTGGTGGGACGATAGCCGCCTTCCGGGCAGAGCCGTATCCCATCTCGGTCCTCATGTACCTCTGCCAGCTGCCCTATTCGTGGTCGTTTTACTACATGTTCTTCGTGCGCGGCCATCATTCCGACTCGCTGTGCGTGATTATTGGCCTGTGCATGTCCAACTTTGTTATGCTGATGCAATATTTCACCATCGACGAGTTTGCGGGCTGGTTCACGGTTCCCTACATTGTCGGGCTGTGGTGTCACATGATCTGGAACCTGCACTGCGCTTTTCGAGTTGCCGAGCCAGAATGCGCCACTTCAAGCACGGTCTGCGGCGCACAACCAGTACTTTCTGCGGTCTTAATGCCCGACAGCAAAGCGCCGCCGCCAGTATGACGAGTGCCCAGATCATCGATGACGTCATCATGCACATTCCCGAGTTATGGCAGATCGTGCTGTGCAATCTGACCGAGGACGCCCGTTCGAGCATTCGGCTGATGCGCGCAGTGGGCAGTCTGTATCGTTCTCACCGAGCGGACGGCAGCTACTGGAAGAAGCTGGAGCTCAGTCTTTACCCTCACTCGCAGTACCAGCTGTTTCGGAGGTACATTGGCCACCTCGGCGTGCGCAAGCGGCTTCTGCTGTGGTCTGGATTTTGCGATGCGCCGTGCTTTGTGTGCAAGGTCCCGCTCTTCGGAGTTTGCTGCAGCACGTATGCGGTAGGGCGGAAGTTCTGCTCAGGGTGCCGGAACCAGCAGATGGTGGGCGAGTCTGAGCTGTCGAGGCAGATTCCGATTGCCTGGATTGCTTGCATAAGGGCGGGGTTGCGGCACAGCTGGCTGGAGTATAAGCCCGGCGTGCGCCAGCGGTATTACTTGCGGTCGCACGTCCATCAATTTCTAGTTCATTTTCACGCGGATGTGCATTGGGGTAATGGTGTTTTCGCGGAACTGGATAATTTCGGCCGATTTCACGGGCTGCTCGGCGACTTCTGGCGGCGGCGCAACCGGCTTTCTGAGGAAGAAACACAGCAATAGGACGAGGAGGACCGCCACCACCACGGCGCTTGCAGCTATGATAATTATCATCAGGGGCACTTCCGTGTGGGAGCCGACGCACTGTGGGTCGAGCGGGTTGGAATCGATCACAAATCCGTCGTTGCACTTCCATTCGCACGTGTAGTCGACGTACCAAGTCGGGGTGTAAATGAACCTCGCGTTTGCCTTGAGAATGTTGTTGCATTGCATGCATACTCTGAAGGGTTTTCCCGGGACCTCAACGTTGTGGCACGGCGCGTGTTTTACGATGGCGCTCATTTCGACTGTCCCGTCTTGGCGTATGCTGAACGTCTGAACGCCGTCGAGGACGTAAAATGGGTCCAAGTGCACAAACATCATGGCGACAAACGGAGTGTCGAGTGGCACCAGCGCTGTGAATGTGTTTGGGCTCTGCATGGTCACACCTTGTCTGGAACCAGTGACGAGGTTGCCTGTGAGTCCTGTCAAGCACTTCGGCCCTTGCTGGCGCTGCAGCTCGTCGTTTCTGTAATCCAATAACAAGTCCCTCATGCAGCACAGATCTGCCGACTTTCGGCACGGGTTTTCCCACGTTGCTTTTCGCGGCCACACCAACACGGGAATCGTTCCGCTGGCCTCAAACCGCCCCTCGATGCTCATTTTCGTTTCGTTTGCTGTTGCTTTTACGGCGGTCAAGCCCACGGGCGTTGCGCTGCTCTCCAGCAGCATCGTCACGAGGACGAATAGCATACACTATAGGCACCGCGCGCATATATAGATTTCGAGTGTATTCGAATAAGGGTCCGGCTCAAATGGCCAGAAAGGCGGTGATATCACCAGTAGCTGCGGGGAACCAACTTCTTGCCGTCGAAATAGGCGGGTTGTCCATCGTACGTCGTGCAGTTGCAAAGCCAATAATCCTGGCAGTGTCGGCATTTGTGCCTGTAGAAGCGCCTCGAAAGGTACAACTTCACATCGTGTACCACCACCAATACCAGCCAGCACACGAACCAGCACACCAAGAGCGTCACGGTCATGTTGTAAAGCCAGGAGAAGTAATAGGCGATCGTGTTGTAGGTCTCCAGGTAGTACTCCTCACTGGTCTGCTCATTCCAGAGCGCCCTCCCCAACTCTTCACACGCGGCTGCGGCATCCTCGGCTCCATCATAGTCATACGAAAGCTTTGAGCACTCGCAAAACTGTGTGCGGTCATGCTTGATTCTGTAATCGCGAATCGCATTGATGAGAACCGCCACCGCAATAACGACAAGCAATTTGTTCATCTGGCTGTTCAATGCCCATTTCCATTATCGCTTTATATACTTACCAGCGCCATATCATGTCCTCGATGTTGACTGCTTCTTGCTCGAGCACGGCAGGCATAGGCCACGGTACTGGCGCTTCTGCTGGTAGATGATTCGCTGTTTGCAGTGGTCGCATCGCGATTGGCAGTCCTTGCATAGGAATTTTTCCTTGAGGGACCCTGATATAAAGCGCCTGCGAATGTCCTTGTGAAGCAGCGACTCGTCTAAAACGAAAAGGCTAGCCGGCCCAAACCAGTTACCGCACAGGCAGCACGGGTTCTCGTCGCTCATGTGCTGACGTCAGCAAATGGATTTGTTTGTGCTTCGGAAAATGGGATATGCGTACTTTTCCGACGCCAGAGCTGCCAACGGTTTTTACATTATAAGATGCTGTGCATATATTTGCGATCTTATCAAAATGAACAGGTTACAAGGAGGTTTTGTTCACTGGACACTCACGCATAATGCAATAGAATTGAGCATAGATGTTTGCGGAGGAACGTATAATATTTTACAACTGTATGAGTTGCCTGGGAAACAAGTATGGTCGGCGCTTGTCAAAATCCAGAGGTGGCTTCGACGCATTTACTCCAGGCCCAAGCTAATTGCTGTCGCCATGTGCCTTCACAAGCGCCTCGGTGCCGCGGCTGGCGTGGGCTGCATTGGGATGGACAACGTAGAGCTCGTTATGCGGTCGCTCTGACGTCATCACTATGCGCGTCATATGTGGTCTTTTTATGCTGCTTGGGGCTTCTGCATTCACTATGATGGCATCGACAGGAGATACGAGAAACGGCATTGAGCACACTACGCGGATGCTGTGCGAGAACCAGGCTGCGATGCGCGGAATACTCGCGAGGAAGAGGCAGCTGTTTGGGGGAATGCCCAACGTGTCTGCGCGCGAGCACGAGTGGCTCAACCAGAAGTTTGAGAAGTTGTTCAACGAGGAGGAGGAACTGCACTTGGAGCTGCAGCGTCTTATTGTCCAGGCGTTGGAGCAGCAAATGGACAAATAAATTATTCGTCTTTAGCGTGCCACCCCTTCATGAGCATCTCCATGAGCTCAAGGCGCTCGTTTGCGGCGGTCACTTTTGCCTCGCTCTCGTGCAGGGCTGCATAGGTCTCCTGCAGCGTCACGCATGTTTTCGCCAGGTGTAAGGCAATTTGCTCCATGCACGTTGATGTCTCTATGTCTCTGGCAAGACTGAGATGGCCGTTCTCAAAAAGTCGAATCTTGAGCGCAGAGTCTGGCAACAGCAGTCAAAAAGCGCGCTGTCCAGCTCCTGCCACACTCCATTGGTGATCTTGGTCGTCAGAATGTTCACGTTGCACCGGACCAAGTCCATCACTGGGTGGTTTGTAAGGACCCACACGTAATGGTCGCCGCGCCGAACGCCATAGGAGTCGAGATTTGTCCCGTTCCACGATTTGTACTTTTTCTTCCACTCCACCCATTCTTGGTTGTTTTCAGCTTCCAGGTGAAATTCGTTAATTAAAAGTTGCAGTCGCGCCTTGAACACAGGATGCTCGACCATTTTATCAACGTTGCAAAACAGACAGCTGCAACCAGGGGCGCAAAGCGGCATTGCGTTAAACTTCATCAGCTTGCGCCGTGTGAGACATATAGTTATTCAAAAAAGCGCATTGATGTAATACCGCAAACCGCGGCCAGTGCCAAGAATATACAGTAGGCCGAGCCAAAAAACGATAAGTGCAACAACCGTTTGTTGTAAGCGAGCCTCTTTCAGGTTCTGCTTTGACTTTGCGCACTCAATTCGCCTGTGCACTCGTCGCATGGACTCTATGTCCTTGCCCATTCTGTGCTTCCAGGCTGCCGCGTGCCACTTTCCTATTTTCTCTGTCAAGCGACGGTTCATGTTACAGTTTGTGAGGGGTACGATATTGCGTGAGCAGTCTGGTGTTTGTTTTGTTAGAAACTCATCCAATTATGCAACCTCCGTCAAAATCCTACGCTCTTGATATTATCCCACAGCCCTGCGCAAGAGCATTCTGGTGGTTTCTTTGTTTTAGCGATATAAATCCAGTTCAAGCACTCCCATGTCGTTTCTATTTGGTGGGAACCCGCCCACAACATCACAGATGGCGGCCCGCTTCAAGACCCAGATAAACAGGAACGTCCGCGAGATCGACCGCGAGAGCGCGCGCCTGTGTGCGGAGGAAAAGCAGCTCATGTCAGAGGTAAAAAAGGCGTCCAGCAACAACATGAAGCTTTCCATGCAAAAGGCGCAGGCGGTTGTTCGCACGAGGCGCATGGTGAACAGATTTGCAAACATGAAGGCACACTTGCAAGGCATCAGTACGCGCATTCAAAGCGTGAGGTCTACCGAGGGACTGCAAAAGGCAGTTGGTTCTGCTGTTCAGATGATGCAGCAGTTCAACCGATGTGTGGGTGTGAAGTCACTGAATCTGTCTCTACACGAACTCGAGAAGCAAAACGCGAGCATGGCAGTGCAAACAGAAATGATTGACGAGCAGATGGATGCTGTATTCGAAGAGGACAATGATGAAGAAGAAGGGAATGACTTGGTGCTTCAAGTTCTTGCAGAGGCAGGGGTCAGTTTCCCAAATGCCCATTTCGACGAATGCGATATGCTCTCGTTGGAAGAGCGACTGGAGCGGGTCCGGCCCGTCAAGGTTTGAGCGATTACTAGTCGGAGTCATACGTAATGTCTATGACCGTAGGCGGAAGCACTGCGATGAACAAGTTGGCCAGCGGATTAGCATTCCCCCCCGGTCCTGGCTGCAACACCCTCGGCTGCGCCGAACGGTTCTGCGTGTCCATGTCAAGAATCTGCTGTGCATGGTTTCCAGACGAATTTCGCATCGGGGTTGTCTCAGGGGTTTGCTCACGAGAAGACATGAATAAAATAATGCGGGAAACTTGCATCCTTTATACCAAAAAAACAAATTCCAACACTGACTTGCAGTCGATGCAGTCCGTTCGTGGCATCATGATCGCCTCTGTGTGCCTCGAGCCGTGCCTTGCCGTGTGTGACGACCACATTCGGCAGTTCTGCCGGCCAATAACGAAGGTCACCGAGCCTCCTTCAGGCCATATGCACACGTGGATTCCCGAGGGATCCGACATTGTGTTCATCGTAAAGTCGTCAGTATACACACTGCTGTACATACCATCCAATGACATGATGTACTATGCGCATCCTATGTTCGCGCTTGGGCCTCAATGCGCCGATCATACTATTTTTATTTCCCAGTTTGTGATTGACCATGGCAACACGCCGCGGCTTCTAGTGTTCGACATGTTAACCGACGGGGCGGAGTCTCTGTGCGGCATGCCTGCGTCGGAACGATACGGCATTCTCCAGAAGCGGTTGAGTTGTCTGCAGGCGCCGCAGTGTATCTTACAATGGGTCGGCGAGCTTCACGCCATGGACCATGTTTTTCTCGGCGGACTGCCACATGGGGTCAAATCACTGCTCACGCTGACGGATGACCCTCGCCGTGTGTGCATTCATGGTCGGCAAAAACCATGTGCATCACGTGATGGTGATTCAGTGGGTGCGCCTGCACGAAAGATTCAACGTCTCGAATGATCTGTATGGACAGTACCGGAAACAGGCTCTTCCAGACTGTCTTCCAGACGCAGTCGGACTGATATGCGGCCATGTAAAGGTGGAGGAGGTCATTCAGGCGAAGCTTCGCGGTCTGCTGCATGGAAAAGCTGTTGAAGCACCTCTCTCTGAATAAATGAAGTTCCGCAAACGGCTCTGACGTGATGCGAGTGTGTGCGATGGTGTCCGTGATGACGTCTGTGTCTGGTAACTTCACTTGGTACTGTAACAGTGTTGCCGCTAGCTCTTGTTCCTGCACGAATTTTCGCACATACGTCTCTCTGTCGATTCGTGTCTGTGACATGGTATAGTAAAGCCTCTTTTTGTTGATCATGGAAAACACGTTTGGGAACCGTATAGCGTCACACCAAGTCTTAAATGTGTCTAGAGTGGTCAGTGCATTGCTCTGTGCCGTCCTCTGTTTCAGCTTCGAGCGCAGTTTAGGGCGCAGATTCGACGCCTGCAAATGTTTTTGTTTAAAAATTTGAGTCAGCCGCGACTCCTTGTTGTGCAAAAGCTCAATTTCGTTGTGGAACTCCTCGTGCCTGACCATCGTAAAGTCTTTCAGCAGAGCCGTGACGGCGTTGGTGCGGTCGCTCTTGTCGAACGGCACGTCGGCCCACACGCTGAAGAACGCGAGTGCCTCGGTCTTGACAGCCTTATTGTACAAAATGGAAAAGAACATCTCGGTCGCGTTGAGCGCCTGCAGGTTTGTGGTGTTCAGCAGCAAAAAGAGGTGGATCATGTGATTTTGTGGAAGTTCTAGGCGTGCGCTGGCAAGACTGGCCTGGAAATGCGCGAATATTTTGTGTTTTTGAACAAACATCTTCCAGTTTATCTCGTCTGTGATAAAGTCAACGTACTGAAGCAGTGTAATCCACGCCGACGTGTCTTTGTACAACTTCAGTGTTTTGATTTGATCGGTTTGTGCCCAGTCGAGAAACGGGTCTGTTGCAAATATTTGCCTGTACGCCTCGCGGACGTCAACGTTTTTCTGAAACAGTAGTATGATCGATTTGATGTTATTTGATAGTTTCTTAGTGTCTACGCTCACGTCATCGCAAAATCTCTCGTACATATTAACACAGTTTATGACGGACTGTGGATCCATGTCGGTTTTAACGCACCTTACTCAAATACCGGTCGGTGGTCTGCGTTCGTTAGTCAGGATGCTCATGTTTTCCTTCAATATGCCGTCGAGCTTTTCGTTGTTTTCAACAAATGAATGATCTTCGGCGAGGCAGCTGGCGACTTGTTGTACGGTGCTCTGTGGTGAGTTGCAAAGAAGCTTGATGGTCGCCATGAGCTGGCCGATTTTGTGCTTGAGCTCTGTGTCTGTGAAGCTCGACATGAATTTTCGGAATGACGTGTTCATAATTGCATTTCATCGTGTATATTAGGTCGAAGCATTCGAATTTTCGGAATGACGTGTTCATATTTGAATTCTGCATGTGTTTATTGCAGCATTTGAATTTTCGGAATGGAAAAAATCAGCGACCATATCGCAGTTCGCCATTCCGAAAATTTTAAATTTACAATGTTTTTAATTTTAACGGTCACTAGCCGCACGAGACAAGCATGGGCGACGTTGCTCGGCCCACCTTTCGTGCCTTGTACACGCAATATCAGACCATCATGTCGAATACAGACAAGGCCCTGGCGGATTTCGAGCGTATTCTTGACGCGAATGCTCAGGCAAGGTTTGATCACCTGAAATTGAGGCATATTACTCCTTTTATGAATGCCATTTCGAGTTTCTCCGACTACGTCGATTCTGTTGATGATCTTCGGCGCAAATTCGGTATTTTGAAGCGGCTTGGGGAAAGTGTGGACGCTGATGATGGATTTCCGTACAACATTGATCTCGTGCAACGTGCATCTGAGCCGTTCTTCGAAGAGCCGAGTGTCGATCCGATGCATCATCTTGGGTACCAGATTGTCTCCATTCGCGGTGAGCTCGCGATGTTGTCTGATGCTATTCAAACCTATGAAGACATTCCGCACGACCATCTCAAGACGATTGCCTTCCACATGTGCGCCGCGCTTCGGCTTGCGTTGGACCTTTCTTCAAGCGACCATGTTGTCGATGACTCCATGCTGGGAAATGTGGGACCGCCGTTGAAGTTCAACGATCTCAGCTATCCGTTCTCCTACTACCTTTTCAATCCGGACGAACCTACGTTCAATTCCGACGACGAAAGCCTTCCCGACGCTCCGTTTTCTGCGACCGCCGACTCCACCAAGGCTGCCGATGCGGCTAAGCACGGGGCTTTCCGGAATCTGACTTCCCTGGCCTTTCAGAATAGGGCTTTTGGTGGTTCCTCCGCATCACGGGCTCCTGTGAAGGCGGGCAAGGGTGCTGCGGGGCGTCCTCCTGTGTCATCGCAGGCTCCTGCGAAGGCGGGCAAGGGTGCTGCGGGGCGTCCTCCTGTGTCCTGGCGTCCTCATGCTTCCGACACTGCTGCGTCCTCGACCGGTGCGTCTGCTTCCGACACTGCTGCGTCCTCGACCGGTGCGTCTGCTTGCGACACTGCTGCGCCTGCTTCCGACACTGCTGCTCCTTCCAAGCGCGCGCGCGCGGATTCGTAGACACTGATGACGTCATCGCGCAAAAAAGAGTGGTTAATCCTGTGTCGCGAGCGCGAATGAGTCTAGGCAGACAGTAATGGTAGCCACTACCAAGCCCGACTCGACCATTAAGAAGTCACAGCGGAAGACCACCGCCCTCACTAAGAAAATCGAAAAGCTCACGCAGCAGCTTCAGCAGCTTCAGGAAAAACTTAAAGAAGACGTTCTCGCGCGAATCCCCCCCGAACCCGCGCCGCCGCTTCCGAGCGCTTCGCCTGCTGTTGGAGTTTAATAAATGGCCGAAGCTCCTTTCCCCAACTACGCCTTCCTGCTCAACTGTGCGGCGACGATCGTCATGACATTTGTGACCATGCCAAAGTAGAACCAGGTCGTCTCTGACATGCCGAATCCCGGCTCGAACACATCAGTCCCTGCGATCTTCTGAGAGATAATGTTGACGAGGTACATGAGGATGGTAGCCAGGATGGAGATGTAGAGGTATTGGACTGACTTCTTCGCGTAGGACTTCATGATCATTGATCCATGCGTCTTCCACGATAGGTTGGGGGTGATGTTCCTGCCGTGCTGCACGGTGAGAAGCATGCAGACCGTCACGATTTGAAAGATGGCTTGGGGGCCCAGAAAGCATGCACTGCGCACGACAGCCGTACGGAAGCCGTTCACGAACTTCTCAGACAAGGTAAAGTAGCCCCAGAGCTTGAAGTACGTGATGGTAGCCAAAACGGTCACCAGCGCGAATGTGGAGATGAAAATCGCATATTCCCGCGGCTGCATATCGTTGCCCTGTGGCTTTTCCTCTTTCTTGCTGAGCAAGGCGAGCGCGGCATCGCGGATTTGCGGGGGAATATATCTGAGCGGATTGCCGAATTCGTGCAAGGCCATTCTCGGTTCCCCGCCGATCTGGACTGAGAAACTGGCGATGATGCGCCAAGAGGTGCGAGCGTTGCACACCCAAGCGACGTGAAGTTTCCCGTTGACTGAAATGACGAAAAGCTGAGTACTCGTCTCGTAGAACTTCACGTTGGTGGGAACCATTCCCTGGATGGGGTTTGTGCCGTCATGGCATATTTTCAGCGCAGAGGCACCCTCGAGCGTCTTCATACCCCCATCATACATGTCCACAAATTTGCACCAACAAGGATTTTGATCTTCCATGTACGTAAATGTGCTGTCGTTGTGCGTCATCTTATATATCGACAATGGACCATCACAGTGGAATTGGGATTTATTATATAAAGGAGTGTGCGATATGTGTTCATTATGAAAAACCGCGCAATGCGCATTCGATCCCGAAATGTCATTCACGAGACCGCATCAGCATATCACAGCTTGCTGATGCAGGAGTTTATCAAGAGCGAAATATTCAAAAAGCAGTGGATTTACAAAATCATTGGAGGCGAAAAGGAGCAAGACCAGGTAATTTACAGGTGCGATGACTTTATTATTCTGCCGGATTCAGAGAACTTGGATGACCCAGCGGTGCTGAATTGGATGGTAATTTTTACGGACGTGGACCTGATATCTATGCGATGCCTCCGCGGTAGGCACCTATCCGTGCTTAAATCCATCAAGTCTATGATTTCGCAGCTGTTGCCGCCCGAGTTCGACTCTCCAATGCTGTACTTTCACTACCCCCCGTCGGTCTGGCAATTGCACTTACACGTGGCTGCGCCTTGCGACGTCCTCCGCACCACGAACAGCATGCAAAAAGTTTATTTTCTCGAGGATGTCATCAGCAACATCTCAATCGATCCGGAGTACTACGCCAAGGCCACCATGACGTACATCTTGCCGTCAAATCACGAGCTGACGCAGCTCCATGCAAGGCCTCCAACTCTCAGGCCGTGGGCGGATGACGTGTCGTGCAAGGGCTAATGCTTGCCAAGCTCAAGAGGTCAAGCCTTCAATGCCAAGACATCATGGGGATGCTACGCGAGGCGTGCGACTCCATCATGCGAGAGCACAGGAGTGGTCACACGGAGTGTGTGTACGAAAAGCTGTTGTCGCAGTACTTTTACGAGCGGTGCATTCCATTTCTGACGCAGGTCGACTGCTTTATTCAGAGGTCGAGCACTCAGGTCTATGTGGGTCGGCTCGACATTGAAATTGCCCATTCAACGATTGTCGAGCTCAAGATCGGCCAGCGAGTAAAACAAGCAGACATCGATCAGCTGATGAAGTATGTCCGCGCTAAGCAGGCGTGTGGGATGAAGCTTCGCCATGCCGCTGTAGTGTGCTTTCGCACGGATAACACTGTTGAAATCGTAGAGATCGACTTTCATTGACGGATTCTGTCAAGTGTCTTGAGAAGCTGCAGTGTTTTGGCGCTGTAGATGGAGAGCACGTTGCAGTTTTGGAGAAGGACCCTTCCATTGGAAATTTGCTTTTCAATGTGACCCCTTCGGCACTTTGCGAGAAAGCCTACTTCTCCAACGGTCATTTTCCGCGGCAGGCACATGGTGCTGCTGAGTATGAGATCACTAAAAATAAATTGAAAGCCAGACGGCTGCATTTTGTATGTTGTGACTGTGGCGCACGCGTTCACAAGCACCCACGATTCTTCCGTGTGCGCCTTCGTTTCTGTCACGGGCTGCTCCTCGAATGCAAACGGCGCCTCTTCCCCGCTGGCCGATATGGATATGGTAGAATTGTCATTGCGCAACACTAGAAACGGGCATGATAACATTTTTGCTTCTGTTGCGCTGTTAAGATCGAGCATGCTCTGCATAGACGCTACTGAGATGCTGGGAGTGGCTTCCTTGATCAGAATGTATTCGTAGCAACCTATGTGGTCATAGATTTGTTCTTTGAGATTCCACCGGTACACAAGCAGCGGGCTCGGCAGGGGAAATTTCGACATTGTGTGCTGACGTCATCAAATGTTTCTCACAAGCGACCTCGTCATTCTGTGGAAGGAATGTTCGCTTAGCCTTTCATGGAAGAAGCCCAGAACGCCGACCAAATCGAATACACACTGATGGGTAAATACGAAAAGCTCGAACAAAGGCGCGCTGTAATGTGGCATCCATGCGTGCTGATGTGCACCCTGATCTTGTTCTTGGCTGCTGTGGCGCTGCTGGCCATGTTGATTGCTTTACATTCCATGCCATGGCTCTTTCAAGAGTGCCCCTACGAGCTCAAACGGGTATATTCCGAGACGTTTGCTGATATTCACACTATCGCTTTCGGTTCCTGTGTCAGAAGTCATAAGTCCTTATCGATTTTCGACGACATCCATGCTGACGTGGTCGTGTTTCTCGGAGACAATGTTTACGCCGACACGAAGGACCCAAACACGATGCGCGTTGCATACAATAGACTATCATGCAGGCCCGAATTTCAGGACCTAGTGCGCAGGACGCCGTATGTTTTGGCCATTTGGGACGACCATGATTATGGGGATAACGACCTCGGAGCGGAAAATCCAATCAAGCCAATATCTCAGAGCTTGTTTTCGCGCTTTTGGAACTTGACTCCCAGTCGCAAGCGCAAGGAGGGGATTTATGGCAACTATCGATTCCGCGGATCTAATGGAAATGTTAGCATTATCATGCCGGACCTTCGCTACTTTCGTGATCCCTTAAAGGAATGTAATCCGAAGCAGTTCATCCAATCTACCGCCTTGTACTGTCCTACGAACGGATCCATGCTTGGCGCTGCGCAGTGGAGGTGGTTGGAAAACACGATACGGGCTTCGCAACTTCGCGACAACCTGACCATAATAGCGTCTTCTTTGCAATTCGGTCACACTCCCAACGGATACGAGTCATGGAACAATTTTCCGCGAGATCGAGAACGCCTGAAAGGTCTCCTGGACCCGAGCAAGTCACTCGTAATCTCTGGGGACGTGCACTGGGCTGAGATTTCCAAGTTCGATGGGATTCTCGATGTCACCTCGAGCGGCTTCACGGAAATCGACCCGAACTTGCAGCCAAACGATAATCGGTTGGGAATGGCAGTGCAAGAGCCAAACTATGGGGTGATCGATTTAAAGTCAAGGACGGTCTCGATATTTGGGATCGAACACAGGCGGCTCCTTAAGGTCGCGTTTTGATTGTATTAAATCATCCTGTACAACGACGGCGCCTTTGCCTCCGGCTTGACTCCCTTTCCAGCCCTGAGCATGGCCACGCCGACGTAGTCTGGCCCGTGGTGTCCCGACCCGAGCGTCTCCTCGGCGCTTCCTGGAGAGTCCGTGCGCTTGAGCCTGAAGGTTCCCTGGAACGCGAGGGCATTCTGCGTGGTCTCCATGTCGATGGACGCGTTGCCTGGCGGCTTGCGCACCTGGTGAAAGTAGCTAAAGTCCGGCATGCGCTGCAGATACATTCTGTACTGCTCCCTGTAAATATCACTGTTGAAAACCCTCATCTGCTCGTTTTGCACGATGTAAATAGACTCTGGGTCCGGCGAAAGCTTTGGTGGCTCCTGGTTCAGGTACTTGTCGTGGAACACGATCGGGCTGGGCCAGTAGCTCCTGTAATTCGGGTTTGTCTTGTCGACCTTGAACCTCATAACCATCATAGAGGGCCCCTGGTACGGCACACTCATGTCGGTGGCATACCTGTTGAAAATGCGCGACCTGTTCGGGGCCTCGTCGGTCCAGTTGACCACCGAGTCGTCCTTTCCGCCGTTGTACCCGTCGTAGGCCACGTCCCAGAGCCTGATCATGTTGCGTTCGTTGGTCACAAGGGCGCGCTCGTGGTACTTGTAGCTCATACCCCACACGCCGTGAAACGAGTCGTCGTAGCAGCTGAGTTCTGTTTGCCCCCAGAATGTGGATCCCAGCTCTTCCGACCCTCCTCGGCCAAGAATGACCCCCAGCATGTTGTGCTCGATGCATGGCCTGATGATTACATACTCGTAGTCTTCTCCACTGCGGTCCTGAACCTCCAAGTGCGGAAGCATTTCCGGGTACATGTTTTCTGGCGTAAGGCCGCGCACGCTGCTGAACAGCCGCTTCACCATGGTGACCAGGAAAACATTCAGCGCGTGGTCCTCGTCTAGGTTTGTAACCGACACGTCCGAGTAAATAGGTGGCAGGACATTCCAGGAAAAGTTGTTGGGGTTGTCCTCGTATGCCTGCTCTACTGCGGGGTGGCTCAGGCTGTCATGGGTCTCTGAAACATTGGCGTAGTGCACGACAGTGACACCTGCATGGTCCCTCTCGTCTGGCCACGGGTCGTAAAGTGCGCTGGCCTGCGAGAGATCCGGTCCTAGCACCCCCTGGAATGCCTGTGTAACGTACTCCTCGAGCAAACGCCCCAGCTGAATGCGATTGTGCGGGCGCTCGTTTGACCTCGGGTGGAAGCTTGCCCTGACGAACCGCGCAATGACGGCTCTGAGACTCGTGGTGTGAATGCGGGTGCTGCGCATGGCGTCGTTGAGCTGCCTTTGCACGTCGAGGTTCGGGTGGAGCGTTGCCACGAGCGACAGCACGAGGACTGAGTTGTACGGGTTGAGCTCCTGCGAGGTTTCTCTGTAGCTTGCAACGGCCTGGTCGCGCAGTCCCTGGTCAGGAAACAAAAACGGGATGACCACGTCGTTGATCAGCTCATTCGAAACTGCCGTGATTGGATACCACAAAAGCGACATTGTGCGCTGCATGAGCGCGACCTGTGAGAACAACCAGGCGCACGCCTGAAGCTGTGTGGCTGATCCAGGCAGTGGCTCCTGGAGGGCAATGTGATTTGGCTTGAGGTAGTCAATGTTCAGGGTGTCTACAATTGTCTTGTAGTGGTGCCTGCGGAATTGCTTCTTGTCGTAAATTCCATTTTGCATGGCATTGATCTGGCGCATAACGTCGCTCCAGTTGGCCGGGATATCAAAGTTGAGGCTGTTGTGGGCTGGTTTAATGAGCTTTGACCTCCAGTTTCTGGCGTCGGGCCAGCATATTTCTACCGTGTTTGCAAATGGACAGTCCTGTGGATGGCTGAGGTACTCTGCGATTGTCATGACAGTGTCAGCCGGAACGTTGTAGTGCGCGCGGCCAAAGTCGTCGAGCAAGGCGTACTTGTCGAGCTCCTCGCGCCTCACTGTGAACCAGGTATCGCGAGACTCGTCGTACAATTCCACCGCCCACTTGGTGTTGACTCCCTGTGGTGGGATGCGGTAGTACTCTGCGACCCTGACTCTCCTTCGCAGAATGTCTCTCGGGGGGGTTCCCACCTCCATGGAAAACGCGCGGGTATTGATGATGTTTAGACCGCGAAACGACCCAATGTCTGGCCCTGCCCTGAGGCGCTTGACTCCGTCGATTCCCTGGGTCAAATAGTTGGTCTTCTCAGGGATCATGGTCATTTGAAACGTCAACTTCTGATTGCAAAGCATAAACGATGGCGGAGGCGAGCCCCACAAACGCAGCACGGACTTTGCCTCTTCAATCATGATGTCAAGCGCGTTCGGGTTCTTCTGCAGAAATCCAAATAGGTCCACAAACTCTCTGCAAATTTGCGCGTCTGTCTTGTCTGATGAGCTGTACTTTTCGGCCCATTGCTTGGCGTAGGAAGGTGCAGTCACCAGCGCAATGTGAACGTCGAGGTCGTTGCTGTACTGCACTGATCCAACGAGCTGCTTGAGCTGATTGGAGAAGTTCTCGCGGCCCTTTTGGCTCATCATGAAGTTGTGCTCCATGGTGATGGCCAGACCGTGGCGAACCAGGAATGCCTTGAACGACCGCTTGGTCTGCGTGAGAGTTCGCGCCGCAGCCTCATACGGCACGCGAGACGCAAGGCCCTCATCAAAGGACCAAGAGTTCCACGTGAGCTTTTTATCAGGGTTGTCTATGTAAGTATAGGGCAGAATGAGGCTGGTAAATGGCGAGTTAGTGGCGTCGGAGATCAAGCCGTCAATACGGTCCGTAAGAAACGGGTTCGGGCCCCGCAGCACGTCGGGAAGGTGAAGCCGGCTTTGGCGCTTGTGGCGTTGGTGGTCGATTTTTACGTCGCGACCTGCGGGTCCGAAGATGTTTTCGTAGTCGGAGATTTGCGGGTCTAGACTTTGGCCTGTGTACGAACCGCCGCCATATGGCCCCATATTTCCGTCTCCGATGTAGCTGGGATTGGTCATAGATCGTGACTCGTTGGTACGGCCTTCCATTTCCATTGGTGGCGCGCATCTTTTATATAGATCTATCGAGTTTGAGTTCAATATCACGACAAAAGCAATTACGATATATAATGTGCTACATGTCTGACGGCATGCACAGTAGATTCTGGACATTCTGCGCTGCTAGCAACATTTTGCTTTTTTTCGCCACCATTATTGTAATTTTTGTGAACAAAGATCTTTCCACGGAGATTGGCATGTCCCTTACACACAGAAGCGTTAAGAAATACAGCAGTGCCGTTCATATATGGCGCGATTATTACAACACTATTAGCTCCGTCGCTGAAACTCCGGATTATCACTCGTTTCTTCAAGTGGGGCTCGATGCAGTTGGATGTTCACGGAACAGCACTCTTTCGATGTGCACATGCCTCGTGGAGGCGCATGCGGCGGGTGTCACGGATTGCAAGGCGGTAGCTCAAAACAAAATGTCGCGGTGCTTCATGATGCTCAGGCCCGTGACGCAGGTCGATGAACTGGACAGAAAGTTGAACCCATACGCACTGCTAGACACTGTGAACTTGTGGGGAATGTTAGGATCGCTGCTGATCTGGATGCGGATGGCCATAAGTAAGGAGGACGAATCTATGCCGTTTACAGTTCAGATGATGTTCGGAATATTCGCCGTCGTGATTCACTGCTCAGTATTGGAACCAAGGTGGGAATCGTATGTGACATTTTCCGTTTTGGTTCTGACAATGTCTTTCATATCCTACTTGCACAGAATGGACAAGGACTGGTGGATTTCATTATTTCACGTTCAATACATGTTTACTGTGCCTAGCTTGATTGTTTTGGAGAAGCTTTTGACTCAGAGACGAGACTTTTCCTACATTGTATTTGCATTTATTCTGAGCATCGCATTTGTCTTTGTGGCGTTTGCCAAGACGTTTATTGAGCAGCTAAAGCAGGATTCGTCCGAGCTGAAAAGCGTGGAAAACAGCATGCGGCTGGCCCTCTTTTCCATGTTCGTTGTTATCTGCTTTTCAAGTTACCCTGCCTCTGGATTTCAGTACTTTGAGTCTGTTGGCATCACGTGGGCACTGACTTGCTTCTATCTGGGACTTGGTCTTTTTGGAACTTACAACATCAAGCGAATTTATTTCATGGAGATGTTCTTTCGGTTGGTTATCTCGATAAATATGCTCGTGGAGCTGGGACTAGCACGTCACTAACTTTTCGCAGATCACTATTGCGCCCTTGACCCAGATTGTCCAGGCCACAGGAAGCTTGATAAAGAGCGAGCAGAAGTCGAAGTACGTCGTGAGCCAGCCCCAGTCGTCTGAAGAGAATGGTACACACCACATCAGCCGGGGAATGTAAAACCGCGACGCCAAAAAGCCGAACATGGAATACATCACTAAAAGCATCCAAATTAGGAACAGAACCCACGACGGAACGTACGTATCGTCTGGGCTGCGGAGCAAAAATTCCCTTGTAGTCCAGACAAATACATACAACCCAGCCACAAATGCAGTCCAAGAAGCAAAAAAGAGGTAGTTTGCCGCTTTGAAGGTCCTGTTTGACTCCTCTGTGATTGATACCATCGAAAAGTGCAGGCTTACGCCGATCAGGTTGCATGCAAACAGAGCAGCAAACTGCGCCTGGAATTTCCACGTCTCGGCGTACGGCACTGAATTTGAAAAGAGAGCAACCAAAAGAAGAGGCGCCGTGATGCAGTACTCGAGGTATCTCACAATGGCGCCGTATCCTGGCTTTTCAAGTGCCTGGTTGTACGAAGGCTCGTGGAAGTTTTCGTTTAGGCTCCCCTCGCTCCAGTTGTGCCTCATGTCTGTCTTTTTGGACCGGTTGCGAAGAAAATGATCGGTGCGCCATTGCATGGCTGACTTTACTGTCTCCGACTTGACTTCCACTAGAGGCTCGGATTCTGCATCCTGAACTCCAGTTCTTGATATGGAGAGGACATTTTGAACTACAATAGTAAATGCCAGGCAAAATGAAAAGATGATTGCGTTGTTAATCGGTAGGTTCATGTGTGTCCTCGCAGCCCATATGGCAATCAGCATTCCCGCGTTCCAAGCAGTGCAAATTACAGGGACAGGGTGCATTCCCCACCAGAGCGAGTCCAGCTTCAGCCAGCTGTCAAATGGGTCAATGTAAAATAGGGCGTAGCTCGCGGAGATCCACTCGAAAAGCATTACGGTAGCAATTGTGTTCCAACTGGCCCCAAATATGTGCGAGTTGTCAGGGCTCAGTATGTCGAACAAATCTGGGAGATTCTGCGCGAGACACCACGCAGTTTGTACGTTCCACGCAGAGGTTACATTACAGTCTTGCACCGGCCAATTTCTCTCGATTGGTAATGGGTATAGTTCTGGGTGCGTTTCCACCACTATCGGGTCGGTTTCTCGCACCATGAGGGAACTCGAAAACACAACACTGTCGCATCCCACGCCGTCAAGTGAGCCAAGTGTTTTTAAAAGCATGGCAATGGCCGACGCTGCGTGCGCCAAAAACAGAAATATTCTCAAGTACAGCTCAGTGTCGCTATAGAATGCTTTTCGCGCTTCGGTTACAACCATGTGCTGGTGAACGAGATGTTTTATATACTCAATGTGGGATCTCGTAAGTCAGTTCAAGACGTGCCATAAACGAGCACGGCCGGTCAAAGATCGAGCCCTCGGAGTCGTCCACATGCTCCTGCAGCACCTCACCCAGGTCAGTCCATTCCTTAGCGTCGAGGCGCTTAAGCTGGACCTGCATCTGATTGAGATCCTGGCAATTAATGCGGGTGAGTACCTTGTTTTGCAGGGTCGCGCAGCACGTATTGAGGACCTGCTTACCCACCTTGAACCACTCGCCGTCGATCTTGGCGTGCTCGTCGATCTTCGACCCCAGCAGCTCTGAGTTGGCTCGCAAAAGGCTGATCACAGGGTGATTTTCGTGCACAAAGACATACGGCATGCCGCTCACCTCGAGCACATTGTGCGTTGCGAGGTTCTCGCTGGTGTACTCGCGGTAGTTGGCGCGCCACTCGTGTCCCTCGGAGAGATTCACGTCTGCTTCAAAGAGTGTGTGTGGCTGGTTGTTGTACGAGAGTGGCATGCAGGTAAATGCGTACCGCTCGCCGGTTTCGACGATTTCGTTGTTGGGAATGCAGTTGATCATAACCCCGATGGGCGCGGGGATTGAGTTCTTCACCTCGAGAACCTTGCAGCTCACAATGTAGGCGTTCTTAATGGCGTTGGTGCAGGTCGTCAGGTCGGCATTGTCGGTGTTGTGGCCAAACATGTAGACTTGCTTGCCATCAATGGGCTTCCAGGTTGCAGCGCCCTGGCCCTCGGCGAAGAAGTTAGCCAGCGTTCCAGCTATGCAGACGTTGACCCGTCGCGTGAGGCGTACGTTGGTTCCGGCCGCAGTTTCATTAGTGTTGTTCAGTGATGCGTTGACAGTGGTTCGCCCGCTCATGATAACTACCGAGCATTGTACTTAAATACTCGCCATGAAAGACCACACAGGCAAATTAAGTATTTCTCACCGAGATTTGAACACTGATGGACATTGGAATGCGTGTCATGCAGCAAATCAACATAACCACTTCTCTGACATTGGTTAGATTTCTTAGCGCAGGGCTGGACCCGCTCATGAGCACGCTCGACACATGCGTTATGTCCTTGCTAATTCTCATGGTTTCTTATGTTTCAGGATCGCAGTACACTATAAGCACGCTTTCGCGACGCCTTGCGGTACTGCTGATTTTGGAGGAATTTCGTCCATTGCTGGTGGAGACCGTGTCTGGACAGCGCTTTTTTCACATTCGTAGTCTCATGGTGAATACAGGGGTAATTTCGATTCTGGCAGTCGTCCCTCCGTCGTGGAAGGAGTCTCAGGATGCCCAAGTGTTAATTTCTTCCATCATGTACATGTATGCGGATATATTTCAGGTTCTGGCAACGTGGGGGGACTTTCACCTGTGCCTGTTGGTGGTAAGCGCGGTGGCCTCGCATCTCATCAACACGGTATCCATATCCGGCCCGGTAAACTCAATTATCAATACTTCTTTGCAGATAATATCCACAGCAATCACAAGTCTCGTGCTGTACATCATTACGCTGCACATCGAAAAGAAGTCAGACGCGGCCATAATACACTTGATATTGTTGTTTACCATAGTTCACTGCATCAGTATTCCTGCTATTCATCGGTCTGAGGATTACATGCTCTACAAAATAGCGTTGATATTGCAGGGGTTCGTTGTTAGCGACGAGCTGCTCTGGTGCGGATTTTTGCTTTTACTTTCTCAGTTTTTGACGCAGTGGGTTGGCTTGGAATTTTGGGCTACTCGAGTGAATATCCTTATATTGGTAAATATTGCAGTGTCTCAGGCCATCGTTTACATTCAGAGGCTTGCGGTGTACGACACTATTGTGACGCTGAAATCCAGCGCTTTGGTCATTCAATTTGTGTTGCATGAGTTTTGCGTTCTCACATTTACAAAGTCATAGCAGCGGCTCAAACCAGATTGTCTTTATATCTGACGGGGCGTACACAGAGCATACGCACGGCACGCATTTGTCAAGCTTCCAGAAATACCCAGGCGCACACTGACCCTTTACGATAGTTGCATTCATGAATACTACTTGAAAGTCTACATTCAGTGGCTCAGACAAGTTATAGCTGGCAAGGACTTCACTCAGTGCAGATTTCACGATTGGATTTTCGCTTTTTGAAACAACATTAAATTGTACTTTGATTTCGGCGTGTATGCACCCGATAAAGCACAAGACACACCAAAGACGCATGACCGTTGTTTGCAGCCCTTTTATGAGCAAAAATTAAAAGTCCATTATGTTCAGATTCGCCGCAAATGCGTAATCATTGTCATGGATAGCGCCCGGGAGATCCGTGCCATGACCATGGCGTCGTTTCCATGCCCCCCGCTTCCGATGATCGGCGCCGACGTGTTTGGCAACACGCAGACAGTCAACTCACACGACCTCCTGGCGTTTCTGATCAACACTGCCGCGCGGCGCGACGTGGAGTCTGAAAATAAAAAAAGAATTGAAGATCAGGTGCAACTTCATGACGAGTATCTCAAAACCATAAAGTGCAGCAAGGATCCTTGGGCCGACATGACGCGCTTTACGCGATCCTACATGATGACTTACTCACCCGCCATGCATAACCTGCGCTTTCTCCCGTTCGACGCTTCGACGCCCCCCGTCAAGGCACAGGTGTGCTCGTGGCTTGCGGCGCAGTACATTTTGAACGACAAGGAAGCCCGGGCCGATGAATTTCAAGGCTTGTCACTTCAAGAATTGTATCAAAAGTGCGCTAGTAATGTTTGGCTAATATAATCACGTGCGCGGCCTTGTGGGTACGCCTGTATTCATGCAGATCCCTGCGACTTGGAACACTAATAAGCGGCAGAGGTCTAGTCGGAGTCGCGGCGACCCGCTGCGAAAAAAGACTAGGTGGGCCTATGAGCAAAATGAGCCGGTGTCACTTAACGAGCTGTGCGGCACGATTTGCCAGACGATATTGGACTCAAAGTCTAAAGAGGTTGAGGATACTTTGACATTTGAGACCGTGCTCTCCAACGTGCCATATCAGAAAATACTCGAAAACTTATTCGGTGGTGGTTCTGTGCCCGAGTGCAATGTGCCTGTCATTACCAAGGCGTTCGAGGAGTCATTCATGCGAGAGTGCATGTACCAAAATGAGCGTAAGTGCGTGATGGGTATGGAGTGCGAGTGTAGATTCATAGACAAAGATAATCAGTTCACTGGCGTGGAATTTCTCGTCCCTGGACAGAGCGCGTCGGATTGCACCCCGCAGATGTGTGTGTTGTGCAGCAGGAAGCATACGCAGAAGCTGTACTACGACCTCTTGTACAGGCCGCCCGTCTCGCACATTGGCGTCATCCAGAGGTATGGCGTTCTCTGCTCGGCAGCGGGAGAGTACAGCATGGACTACGCTCTCGTGATGCCGCCGCATGGGCCTGTACATTGCATGCCGTATCCCAGCCCCGTTCACAGCCGCAACAACTACAGCATTCGCATACATTCGGCTACGAGGTACATCAAGCAGAAACCTGAGATGGCTTTTCGGCTGCCCTCGCTTATTCCGCTGTCGAACGCTTAAAGGTGGGGGGCGTTCCATGGAGCGAGGGCAATGACCCCACAATACATGACAAAATCACAAGACTTCACAGCGCTTTGAGCTCCGAGACACTGAACGTGCGGGCGGAGATCGACGCGCACCTCCTGGCATTCTACGTCAACCGCGAGCAGCCAAATCCTCTTTTGGTTTTGCGCAGGGAGGACACTTTTCACTATCACGCGCTCCCGGACTTGATGAAGTATATGCGCAAGAGCATAGCGTATAACGACTGGACGCTCAGTACCACGGCGGTTTTAATGGCTCCGTTCTGCTTGCAGATAAAGCGGCAAATCAACAAGCGATCCTCTGTGCCGTGTTCAAGGTGTGAGCGGGCGGCATTGTTGAACCTTCTGCACGGCCTGCTGCTGGGTCTGTACCCATACAACCTGAAGCACATGACGTTTGAGCACAGAATTCGCATCGCCGGCGAGGTGCACAAGATTCTCACGGGCAGTGCAGTAACACAACGAGGTTTCATCGTGAAGTACGAGCCACTGCTTCTGGTAGCCATGATTGAGTACCTTGCAAACGTCATTCCTGATTTTTGCCCGGTCGAAGAGCAGTTGATTATTCGATGCCTGCAGTGCCGGTACAGCCTGAATCAACTCTGTGAAAATTTTAGAGTCGCTGCCATGGATGTCATTCTTGACAATGGCGACATGTGGGGCAGCCTGAACAAAATAGCAGAGGCGCAGCTGCCTATTATGCTGCGGCAGCTCAAGATGAACAACCACAAATTCGGGAGAACTCCAAGCTACTCCCTGCGCATGCCCGCGTCTATTTGGTCGACTCTTTTGGACTCTGGGTTTTACGAAAAATTAATGGCGCTGCGATACATTCCTGTTACCCAGTGCAACATGATTGCGCAGATCAAGCTTACCCAGCCAGATTTAAACTTTGCAGAGCTGCAGGCCGTGGAGTACTTCTGGAATAATATCTTTGTGTGCGCTCTCCCCAACAACATTGTCATGCAGCAGATGCAGGCCCTGAATAGACTCGGCTCCTGCTCTATACATCAACATTCGTTCACGCGGCTCCACGTGTGCCTTTTGTGTGCGCTGCGAAGCAAGACCCCGATGCTCGCACAGAAATTTGCGTACAATTGCACGACATCCATGCTACAATGTGCTGCATGCAGCAGGAAGGCGACCCCGATCAACCTCCTTGGGCGATTGCTGCGCATAAAGAACAACAGCTTCTACCTCTGCACGAAGTGCCTGCACCCGGTGTTGTGGGACGGCACCAATGACTTCGACCAGTGCGTCCACTGCAAGACGCCCCCAGTGCCGCAAAATATGGCCGCGTGCGCCGTCTGTAACCACAAGGCGGTGGAAACGGCGAGCAACGTGCTGCACGTCGAGCGTCTCAAGCTGGTGCAAGTGCCACTGTGCGTTGTGCACGCCAAAAAGTTCATTTCGTCGCTTGTGTACGACCTGCACTCGCTTGCAAATGATCTTCATGGGTGAATTACAAATAATATATATGCATCTGTCCCCGCACATGTCCATGCCTTGTCTTTTTGTTGTTTTCAAGAAGGCTGTTCAAACGCAGGTAGAATCTGTGGTCCGTTGGTTCGCAGGGCCCATGATTCACGTAGATATAGTACCGGGGGACGAAAAATTATCCTACACCTCGTACATGTTCGAGACATTTTCTGTGAACCCGGTCCAGGGATACAGCCCAGAGACACACGCGTGCTTGAGCCTGCAGGTTTCACAGGAAGAGCACGATGCAGCAAAAGAAATGCTGCTGAGGCTCGTGAAGAAAAATATCCAGTACAACTACAACGACGTGTTTCGGTGCATGCTGCCGGGACCTACCGCGTTTGACGGAAAGGACGTGGAACACGAGGACGACCTTAACACATTGTATTGCTCACAGGCTGTCTTACTGGTGCTGCGATCGTGCCTGGAACCAAGCAAGGACGTGACGTCTACTCTTGCTGCCATGAACTCGCGATTTACCACACCGAACATGCTCTACGACGCGCTGAAGCCTCATGCCGAGGAGGCAGAATCATTTCTCGTTCCTTGAAAGGTATATAGGTCGGTAGCATATAGGCGCATGGCGTGGACAAGGCTAAATTGTTTACTGGACATGGTTTTGTTAAAAACAGACGAGAAATATTTGATGGTGAATGGCAGGGGTCCAAGCAATGCCCGTCCAAGCAGTGCCCCCCAAAACAGTGCCTCAGTCCGTCCAAGCAGTACCCGTTCGCGACCACGTGCAAAACTACAAGTTCAAGAGTTTGACGGATTTGACGAAAAGTCCGCCCCCGCCAGGCAGTCTTTTGCAACTTTTGACAAGGAAGATATGTCATCGCATATGTTTGACATGATAAAAAGGGGGGACTCACGCGCCAAATTTGCACGCGAGGTGCCTGTGTCGGTCAGACGGTTTATTTGGAATACATCACCACACAAATTCTGGGCTGAACACTTTGTCGACAAGGAATTTGAGGCTGTATCTGCAATGATAAAGTACGATGGGTGGTTTGTAGTTTTGTATGTGACCGAAGACAAACGCATCCGGTGGCAAACGACAAGTGGCTTTTTGCACAACGACCTCAAAAAGCATTTGCACGCGTTCAAAGAGTTTTTGAAGCCCAGGATTCAAGAGAATCGTCTGAAACCAAATCACGCCATTAAGCTTGAGGTCACTGTGCAAGACAAAGACGGAATTCAGTACCTTTGGCTGGTAGGGAAGCCATTTGACCAAACCCAATATCAATACAAAATAATTGTCACTGATTTCTTCCAGCCTTACAATGACTCAATGCTTTTTCTACTCATGCACGCGCTGATTGAGCAACGAAGAAAAGCTCGTAAACACAAAACAGCTCCGTTGAGTGCTTCTCGGTGGACTGACATATTTGCCGACATACAAGGTAATATTGTCGAGCGATTAAAAGCCTTAGGCGACATTATGGGAGCCTTGCCACCGGGCATTGAGATTGGCATGAATACGCATGTTCTTTCTGATAACCAACCAAAAATCAGCGGATCTAAACTAATTTTAAAAATGTCCAGCACATTACAGAAGCGTGCCATCGAGGGCTGTGTTTTGCATTGTTATGATTCAAATATGAAATATGCCATTTACAAGTTCAAGCAGGAGTACTTGGGCGGCCTTGGGTATTTTTATTCACGAAGAATAGATGATATTCTTAAAGCAGAAAACCCCGATGTCAAAATGAAAGCTGGACGGCAGTTCGTCGTGCGCTGCCTTACAGTAGAGTGTCTTCACGGGACGAGCATTCCATACCAGCTTGGAATTGGCTATTACGACGAGGATTTATGTCAATGGGTGGTAAGTGACTGCGTCAAAGTCAAATACGTTGGCGGTGCACGCATGAAAGACGTGGAGGATCCTTCTCCATATGCTGGAGAAAGGTACATTGACGTGACCAAAGGGAAGAAAATGACAGGTGATGAGGATTTCGGTGGCGCGAATGTCAAACACATGGGAGTGACCATGCAGATACAGTGGTTGGCAAATTTCATTGCAAAAGTCCTTGATTTTACTGGAGTGAGCAGAGATTTTTCTAATTTACACATGACGGAGCATTTCAAGCAAGAGTCATCGCCTGACATCCTGAATGTTTCAAGTATAGGGCTCATTGTGGGTGGAAGCTGCAACGCAGTGTACTGTTCTGAGCCACATAACTATCACATGCAGGCGGTCGTGCTGAAGTGCATGGGAATAAGTAATAACGGAAGTGCCCATACCTTTACAGCAGCAGAAATAGAAAATGCAAAAAAGTTCACTAATGGTATGGACAACCTGTTTGTCATTCCTGGAGATATTAGCAATGAGTGGACCAAGCAACAGTGGGCGGAAATGACAGAGATTGGGAAGTTGAATAAAAGTGACGTGCTGTCTAAAACGACAACTGAGGTTCGGTTGCATGAGAGATTAGCGCAAGTGGTAATACCCGTTCCGCTCATGATTTACAGCCCTCCGACAAACCTGAAATTTATTCACTGTAGTGCTTATAAAATCCCGAAATTGATTACGGTTAGCATTAATGGAAAACGGACACTCAAAAAAGTATATGAAGTAGTCAACGAACTGCAAGGTACATTCAACGCTAGTCCTGATGCCAACGTGAATAGCCCGATACAGGAACAAGTTGACATTGTGTTTATACCCGTTGAAGGTGACAAGTTCGATGTAGCGCTCTTTGAAAATATCAAGACAAAGCTCAAAACACAATTTTTGCTGGTTAGGGTGAGCTGGCTAATTAAGGCCTACCAAAACGTTCAACGTGATAAAGATACTCCCAACTATCCCGATATAAACCTTTACAGCGTAAACTATGGACCGACTGGCCCTGATAACGTCTATATTCAGCATACTGGGAGATTTTTATGGAAACGAGCACATGAAAGAGGGTTGTCTGGCGCTGCCGGATCTTCGACAGCAGTACCACAATCTGTACCAGCGCCTGCACCTGCACCGCCTGCACCTGCACCCGTGGCTGCACCATCGGTTGCAACCCATGACTCTGACTCGGATGTGGATATAGATTCTGGTGGTTCCTCTCCCGTCCTAACCAGGCCTCCAGCATCCGCATCGGCTTCAGTGTCTGGACCAGCATCTGCATCCACGGCAGCAGCATCCACGGCAGCAGCATCCACGGCAGCAGCATCCACGGCAGCAGCATCCACGGCAGCAGCATCCACGGCAGCTCCATCATCTGCATCTGCACCAACAGCAACTCCATCATCTGCATCTGCACCAACAGCAACTCCATCATCTGCATCCGCACCAACAGCAACTCCAGCATCTGCACCGGCACCAAACATTCATCCAACTCTCACCTGGAAACCGAGAATACCTGCTGCTTCACCACGCCCTGCTGCTGCTTCACCACGCCCTGCTGCTGCATCACCACGCCCTGTTTCATTTTCACCACGCTCGGTTGCTGCTAGTTCTGATACCTTCACAAATGCCATAAGGCAAGCTAAAGAAAGAGCGCGCCAGGCTGCGCAATCTGCAGGTGCCAGTGCAGGTCCCTCTGGAGGCTCAGTGCCCGATCCGTCGGCTGGAGCTTCTGCACGGCCCGATCCGTCAGATGGAACCTCGGCAATGCCTGATCCATCGGCTGGAACCTCTGCAAGGCCTGATTCTTCGGCTGGAGCTCCTGCTAGGCCCGACCCGTCGGCTGGAGCTTCTGCAAGGCCCGACCCGCCGGCTGGAGCTTCTGCAAGGCCCGACCCGTCGGCAAGCGCCACAGGATCAACCCGAGCACCACCCCAAGACTCGATCGTCCCTGACTCACAACCTTCTCAGACTGCAAATCCGCCCAATCCGTCGGCAAGCGCCAGAGGATCAACCGGAGTACCACCCTCAGACACGGTCTCTGACTCAGAACCATCTCAGCCTGCTGCCCCTGATGTCATCGTCGTAGATTCGCCACCCGAATCGCCAAAACGCGCTCCAAATTCGCCACCCAAATCGACAAAACGGCCAGAACCTGAATCTGTACACGGCCAAGGGTGGGGCTACAGTCACGATGAATCTGATCATAGCCCACCCGAATCTCCGAGCAAGCGATCAAGAAATAATAATGCTGGTCCTGTACCTGGGCCGGCTGGTTTGAATCTAAAGCCATTGAGTGGTAGAAAGTTTTTCTTTGACGATTATAATCACAGACACTTTGCAACCGAGTTAGGCGCAGAAGTGGTGTATGATTGGAGCGACAGTGGTATTACGGCAGTCGTCTCGAGTCTTCCCGATCGACAGCAGTTTCAAACATGCGTGCATGTAAACTTCATCAAGCTGGTTTATTATATTCGAGAAGAATACAGGAAAAACCCACCTTCAGCCACTGACTTATCTGATTACGACCATAATATTCAGTTTATAGAAGAAGAGTTTACATTGACGAAGGACACATTGAAGGACAAATCTCGTGGATGGATGTTCGGCAACACCAGAAAATTTGTTCATGGCAGGATTATATATTACAGCATTGCATCTAACGGCTTTTCCGCGTTCAATGAAGAAATCAAAGAAATCACCGAACCGTACTTGACAAGATATAAACTCGACACAAGATTCTTCTAATGCTCAGCCTGAGCTCACCGCCCACGCACCACCGGTACCTCGCGGAGATCAACAACCTGCTTCGCGTGTGGTCGCGGCCCATCTATATTCAAGGCCCCCCCCGCGCGACGATCGACGAGATACGGGCGTTCGTCGGTGCGCGCAAGCTCTCCTACCGCGAGCTGTGGGTTCCAACCTACGCGACGCGGATTGTTTTCTACCGCAACTGTATTGCGCTCAAATCGGCACCCACTCCTTGCGGAGGTCCCTGATTTTGGAAGGGTCGGGAGTAAAGTTGCTGATGCCCCCTCCGCGCATGTACGACTCGAACTCGTCCCATACGTTCCCGCGCGCTGGCTCCTCCGTGAGCGGCCGCTTTGAACCCACCCTCGCCTCCTCGGTGTGGAAGGTGCCGCCCTCGACCTTGGTCTTGAGCGCGTTGTACTCCTCCTGGACCTTCTGCAGCTGCCCCACGTTGCGCCGGTGCGCCGCCGACGCGCAGCACATGACCTGCCACACGCCCGAGTCGTCCTTGGTGTCCTTGACGATGCGCTCCATGCCGCTCATAAACTCCTGCTTCAAAGACTCGTCAGTAACGTCAATATTGTTAAGCCACTCGGAAATCATCGTGTCTAGCTGCTTCTTCATCTCCTCTCGCTTCGACGCGGTGAGCTTCTCGAGTCGCTCGTTTTGCTTCGCTAGGTACTCTTGCAGCTGCTTCTTCTCGCTCTCGAGCGTATTCACGTGCGTCAACACTGAGCTCAGGTCTGGCTTTTCGGCGTCGGCCATGGTTGCTACGGCGGGCGCGCATCTTATATACCGCCGCGAACATTGCGCAAACAATCACGATTCTCACCCGCCAAACACGCTTTCCATGTCCTCGTCGAGGTCCGATACGTCGTCGTCGTCCGTCTCGTCGTCGCACGTCCAAGCACTGTCCTCCGCCACGTGGGGAATGCGCTCTTGTGCTGCTTTGACAAAGTGCTCGACGTAGCTCGCCATATCCACCAGCACGTTCCCCGGAATCACATGAAGATTTTGCTGCATGTACCACGCTGGGTAATAGCTAGCCCACAACTGATAGTGGTCACTGAGAAACTTGCTCGCGCGCAGCTTTGCGCTTTCGGCGGTCGACGCGTTCCACAATCTTGTTTTGCCGTTGTTGATGCCGTGCTGAATTTTGGACTGCATGATCTCCTGCACGACGCTTTGGAAATTTTCCAACGCCATCAGCGCGTCAGTGCGAACGAAATCCCACAGATGTTCGGGGATGTCAGCATATATTTCGCTTACTGGGAATTCCATTTCGAATGAATAATGAAGCCATTCCATGCTGCCGACCTCATCAAATCCCGTCATTACCGGTCCAAACCTCAGCTCATACGTTTCATTTTCAGTTCGCATTTTCGATATCATAATGGTGGGCAGGCTTATATCCTTGAATTTTCGGAATGAAGCAAAGAATGCTGCGATTCGGAGAAATTATTTTTTTGAAAGGTTGCGTCGATTCGGAAATTCGCCATTTTCGGAATGAAAAAAAAACTTATAAAAACTAAGTCAGCCGTTACGGGTTTTGCAAAAGCATGGCGTCTGAGGCCACGGCCTTGACTGTTTCGATCGTGAAGCTAGATGAGAAGAACAACCTCTATCGCAAAAAGGGTCCTGCATCGCTGGCTGATGAAGTGACGAAATCCCAGTTTGTGAACCACCCGGCAATCGCAGTTTTCCATCAGAACACAGAAAACGGATTCGATTTTTGCATTGCTACGAAGGGCAGATTCGCAACGTTAAAGGACGCGCTCCCAAACTTGAGATCCAAGCGCAGTGATTCCGAACAACTGGTGATGCAGATTGCCGAAGGTCTGTTGCAGATGAACACTCGCTTTCTGATACACGGATTCCTCAACCTCGAGACGATCTGCGTGACGCCGAAGTGCGCGAAAGCATGCATCATGGATTTTCGGAATGCTTCCTTTGAAGGTCAGAGCGTCGCAGATTTCACTGCAAACGGGTTTTTCAGTGCTCCCGAAATTCTCGGATTGAACGTGGCCTCCAACAAATCCGATGTTTTCAGCCTTGGCATGCTGTACATGTGCATGATTCAGGGCAGCTCCCCAGATACCTGGCCTGGCGCGCCGGACTCTGACAAGATCCGTATGTTCGCTGCTACGACGGAATCGACGCCTGATTGGGTCAGACTCGCGCTTCACTGCGATCCCCGGTATAGGCCCTACGTCGGCTACTTGATTCGTCTGATCAACACAACGGGTATCAAAACGTGCTCAGGCAACCCCTTTCATGCTTTGGTCGACGAAGCGCTCAACACCGACGACGAAGGCGCTCAGCTTGCCGCTCTCGACAGACTCGTGCAGTCGCCTCTCACCGAGCCGTGGAGGTGTGTGATGCCTTCGTTGATGATCTTCATTCCATCGCACATGTTCCCTCTGCGCCTCACTGAGCATTCCAATGCCATGCTTGAGCGCTTGATGAACGTCCTCGCGCATGCGTGCCAAGTCCCTGACGTGTTCGCGCACGTACCAACGACGCTCAACATGAAGCAAGTCTCTGCCTTTCTGCTGACGTGCTTCGCTATCGACGGTAAGAAAGCGATCGCCATCATGCACGCATGCACCGCGGCCAACTTGTCTATCACCCTAGACAGCGACGCCGTGAACGTGCTTTTGGAGGGCGTCGACTCACCTGACGATCAAATGATCGAACTTTTGGCTTTCGCTGCACTGCCCCCCAATATGATGGCTCGCATCATGCACGCGGGTATCAAGAGGCACAGGGAGACAGCGGATGCGCTTTCGAAAAAGCTGAAAACGATTTCCGAGATTGTGGGGCTGAATTCACAGGCGTGATTTATTTTCGGTAATAAATGGTTTTGCCCTCTGCGCTACAACGGTAGCGTCTGGCTGTTGTGAATAAATTCACTTTTTTTTCTTGGAATTAAGATTCCTGGAATCATTAGCAGCAGGCCTCTTCGAACCCGTCTTAGAAGTTGGTTCATCATCTGAATCGTAAGTGTACCCACCTTCGTATTCTTCGTTTAGGTCAGTGCTTGCCGCCGCTGCAGAAGTGCCACCCTTCGCTGCAGTAACACCCTTCGCTGCCGCTTTCTTTGGCCCACTGCTTGCCGCCGCTGCAGGAGGGCGATCCACCGTTGCAGTCCCTACCGCCGCTGTGTTTGACCCACTGCTTGAGTTGCTCATGGTCGACTGAATCTGTTTCAGCTTAGCTTGCTCCGACACCAGAGCTGCTCTTGCCTGTTGCAGTTCTGTTTTTGTCTGTTGCAGTTCTGCTTCCGTCTTTTTCAGCCTTACCATCGTCTCTTCCTGTTCGGCGTCTTGTGGATTGCGGGCATGGCATTGGGCAAGTTTGAGCTGAATTGCTGCGCGTAACGCAGTGAATGCATCTTGAATCTCTCCTTGAGGCAGCCTGTCCTGCATCGCGGCAGTAAGCTCATTGAATGCTCTTGCCGGGTTTGAGGGCTGGGGGGTTTCTCCGTTGAAGGCGCGGAGAAAATTAGTAAAAACATCAAGGTGGGTGTCCATCACAGCCCCTCGAGCTGCCCATGTATTCATGAATGCAATTATTTCTTCCACTCCTTCAACCACCACGTCTGCCTCTTCGCACATCCGAGCCATGTCATCGTCATTCGTATAGTACTCCTGGAGGATCAGTGACATGGGTAGTCGTTCGTCCAAACTTGGCATGGGGGAATAACCTTGGACAACGGTAATGTTGAATATCGTGCCAAACTCTGTTGAGATTGCATTTTTAACATCTTCTGGGAGGTCCATCGTGGAAATATCACGCATCACGGTTTTGTCGTAAACATCATTCAGCGTTTCACGAGATGCCATGCCGCCTGTTGATTTTATGATGAGATCTTTCAGTGCTTTGGCTTTCTCGTGGATCGTTCTGAAATTTTCCACAAGAGCTTCTTCGAATTCAACGTCTTGGTCAGCACAGCAATCCCTCAGTTGAGATGTTACACTCTTGATACATTCAAACCTAAATCCAGAAGGGTTTACGGACACTATATGCGTCATGTTTATATCGGCGTTTACAGTGCTTGGAAACTCCTCAATCTCAGGCTCTTCGGATAAAGCATAAGACTTAAGGTGGATGGTTCCATGGACATAAACGGTAAATTTGTTGTTTACAGTTTTCTTGATGCCGCATTGATTGAGGTTGATATGTGCCAACACACCAGTGTTTTTGACAAGCTCGTACTTTCCCCTGGTTTTCTTTACTGACAGTGTTGTCGCGTTGAGCCATGCAATGATATCCCCGAAGTAATCTTCGTTTATGGTTGACTTCAGCGCATGGAACAATTTCACACTGTAAGGTGCTTCAACCAGATTGTCCTTATGTACGCGCATTACTTTGTAGGCTTCCACTGGAGTTTCAATTAGTTGCCAGGGAGACAGTATAACCACCTCGTGATGATTGCTTCTGGCTTCTGTACCAAGAGAAAATACACATCGATTTTCAGTCACCAATCTGTGACCCCTTGTATCGTCATCGTTGTAGTTCTTGTGTGAGACAATCATCAGATTTGCAAAATAGTCTGCGAGCTCGTAACACTCATACATACTGTGCTGTTTAAAAGCAGACAGACCATCATGAATTTGATTTTTCTTATCGAGCATACTTGTGGTTACATGTATCTGTGGAGACGGCGGCGGGTATTTCTGGCTGGTGCAGTTTTTCCATTTTTGCTGCAGATCTGCTTCGAACGTAGCGTTTTCTTGTTCGGTTCTGTCAGGAAAGACAGTGGCCGTCCTGGGACTTGGGTTTGTCTTGTTGAAGAAGACTTGGCTTGGGTATTGTTGGGCCATTCGTGCCTTGTACGCGTCAAGCTTTGACTTTCCTTTGTTCGACCTGCCTGCTTTTTTGAGGTCTGCACGGCCGGCTTCAGACCCATCTTCAGTGCCGGCTTCAGACCCATCTTTAGGGGCTTCAGACCCATCTTTAGGGGCTTCAGACCCATCTTTAGGGCCGGCTTCAGACCCATCTTCCATGGCCAAGGCACACAAGGCGCCAAGTGCCACGAGTATTACCAATAAACGTACTAACTTCATGGACTGTCTCGTGGCGGTGTTTTTCAATTGCTTTTATAGTCTGCCGACACGTGCTGCGGTGTCTTACGAACATCGGTGTATTTGAGCTTGGTGTCGACTGTGCCGCATGCTGGGGAGACTCAACCGCGACCTCGAGGCAGGCCGGGCGACGCTGGGCGAGGAGTCCTGGACAGAGTGGCTCTGGGGGAGCGACCCGCACGCGGAACTCTGCCCGCATTTCAACCAGTGCCACCTGCTCGGGCTGCTGATTGCCCGATATCGCGCGAGCTTCCAGCCCGAGAGCATGTCCTTGCGCCTGCACGACGCGCTGCCCACGATTGTGCACGGGTCCAAGGTGATTTCGGAGCTGTCACTGCGTCAGCTGCGGGACGCGCTGGAAGACCTGCAGATGCACTTCAGCCTGCACACGCGGGACTGGGACAAGGCGCTGGCGGTGCTGGACGGGCTGCTCGCGCGATTCGGGGCGCTGAATTTAGTGCCGCGGGCGCACGACGACCTGGCCTCGATCGAGCCCGAGACGCCGCTTCGGATGGGCAACGCCGCGATTCGGCGGTTCACCGTGACTTTTTGCATCCTGTACCGCCACGCGCACCTTGAAATGACTTGCGTTGAGCACGAGGAAGTGCCCGAGCCCGAGACCTCGATCCAGACATACCACGTGCAGGCCGGGCTCGATGCCTACTACGAGCACTCGATGTTTGCGGACCTGCCTCCCGCCGCGCGGCTGATTTACAAGCAGGACTTCGCTGGCATGTACCACAGCGTGACGCAGGTCGTGTACTTCCACTTTCCGGACTACGCGCGCAAGAAGCAGCTGTCGCTCGACGAGATTCGCGCGGGCACGCCGCCCGTCAACTGCCTGTCGGCCGCGCTGGAACTGCACCCGGACATTCCTTTGGTCATGGAGGACGAAATGTGGCGAGAGGGGTGGAATTGGATGCTCGTTTCGGGTGGTCATGTGTATTTAATCGCGCCGGATCGAACCGTGCACAAGGCGCAGAGCATTTGGACGCTCATGCGGATTTGGGAGGGAGTGCCGCGATGTACTCCACATACCTCTTGACGTCAAACTTCATATCTTTGTGTTGAGCCGAATTGCTAATGATCTTTGTCTGGCTCAGGTCGTACATGTACTGATAGAACTCTGTGATGGTGCGCAGGATGATTGGATCGTGCACAATCATGCGCCATTTGGCGTCGTTGTCACATCCGCACGAATTCCACATGTCCTTGATGATTTTCCCAGAGTTGGTGTAGGTGAGCAGGTCGCACACCAGTAACAAATACACGACTGAATAAATCGATTGGACCGTCTTGTATCCAAAAGAACTCTGCTTGATGATTCCCAGTTCGTAGGTGAATCGCACCAGCCCCGGCATGGCACGGGCAAGCATCTCACGTTGAAATGCCGTGGGTACTGAGAGATCGGCTTTGAAATCCCCGTTTGAACCATCGTTGAGATCATGCCACGAATACTGATTGTTGCCAGGCCCATCGGTGAGACTCCTCATGTAATTTAGCATGCCAGCGACTCCGGAGCGCAAGATGTACATGTCGTCGTGGTCGATATCATTCGACGCTATCTTGTTCATGGCTGCGCAGATGCACGGCACCAGAACCGCACTTGAAATTTTTGGGATGACTTTGCGTTTTCCCAGCAGTTTCAAGAGCTGGAAAAAACTTTTCATCATCCGGCACGCCCCAAGAGCTTGCATCATATCCTTCAACGCATCGCACGCGGTGTCGTCGAAATCCAGAATATTCGGATTTGGCTTCTTGGAAAGAGGAAACCCCGGGTAAACCAAGCGTTGGACGGGTTGCCAGAGCACGGTAGTGTTCGGAAGCTCCAAACCAGGAGGAGGTGGCTGCATGAGGGGCTCCAGCGTTCTCATCTCGCCGCAGGAGTGGAGGAGGGTCAAATCCACGTAACCATTGTGGTACACAATCTTTGCCGAGTTGTCAAAATATCCAGAGCACACAAACTTTCCGCCAGTCTGCTCAGCTATGTCTTGTAAAGATTTTATGACTTCTTCGGCCGTGGTGCCTTCAGTGACAAAAGCCTTGAGGTCCAGGTCGGATCCTCTGGTGCACATATTGGCTTCTTTACCTGCCCCAAACGAACCATGAGGCAGCAATTTGAAGTGTCCTTGGGTCTGCGCGATGTGCCGAATCTTCTCGTAAATGTCACTCAACGAGTCGTAGGCTTCTCTCGCCATTCCGTCCATAAACGACGTAAACCGGCTTGTTGCCGTCACCCGGCTTGTTGCCTTCATTCGTGTTGTCATGTTTTGGTCGTGATCTCCGCTCGCGGCGCTTCTTTTATACCTTTTGGTCAACATGTGTGAGCGGCTGCACCATCTCCATCTGCATGTCGACCATGGACCCGTCGAACATCACGGTGACCTCCTGCATGCGGTCCTCGTTCCACATGCAGTACTTGGTCTTGTCGACGATCTTGTGGCGCATGAACTTGAACGTGGTGAAGGTGTTGGTCATCAGGTCGGCTATCATGCGCACCGCCAGAAAGTCAATCTGCGACGTCATGAGGCCAATGGCAAATATGCTCATCACGCCGCAGTACACGCCCCAGAGCTGCGAAATCACGTAGCACGTCCACTTGCGGTACGGCAGGTACTTGGTCTTGTGGTCCTGGATCGTGTTCTGCAGCCACGGCACGATCGCGTCCGACATGAAGTCCGTCACGCACGTGTTTGCAAACGTCGCCAGCGACAGCATCCACCACTTGTGCCAGGTGTCGATGGACACTGTCATGAACTTGGTGTGCGGCGAGGGCCCGACCGTCATGAAATCCGAGTGCAGCAGGTCGATGCTCTGAAGCGCCACAATCACCCCCAGCATCCACAGCATCAGCACGGTAATCGCGAGGCGCTTGTCGTCAAATACGAGGTCCAGACACCTCATTGCAACGCTGCGTGGCCGGCGGCATGTATACCAAAAGCGGGCGAAACACGGCAAGCCGCGCATTTACCCGAGGATGTATTTGAGTGGGGGGCGACGACCCGCATGAACTGCACCGGGCTTCAGTGGCTCAACCACACCACGTGCGCAAATTGCTCCGTCTGCAGCCCGCCGCTCGTTGTGGCGAGACCATGCGGGCCCACATTCGACGCCGCGTGCAGGGCTTGCCTCCCGGGATTCGCCCCGGTCAATAACACCTGCGAGCTGGACACTGGGTCAGACGACCTGCGCCACCTGTGCATTTTCGTGCTGGTGGTGCTGGAATGCCTCGCGTGCGCGTGCGCGTGGCGGTCGTGGGCAAAGCACAGGTGCGAGTACTCGAGAGTGGATATAAAGGGCACAGGACAGTAGGTTATGCAACATATTAAAGATATCAACACTTATTTGCGCTTGCTGAAGTACACGGACGTGCTGACTGACATTGATGGGGCAATGAAGGAAATACCACACCCACCAGGAGAGTCTTGGAGTGATGTTTGGAACCGCGCGAAGAAAATTGTGTATGAACGTTTTGAAGCTAAAATCACAGATGACTTTATTAAGGAAACTGAAAACAAATTCAAAAGATTGTCTGTTCAGTTACACCCGGACAAAAGTACAGGCAACGAGAAAGAAATGCAACAGCTGTTGGAATACAGAGACAAATTTTACGCATCTGTGGGGGCTATTAGGGGCGAAATTGAAACATTACATATGGTTAGTGAGATACACAAAATGCGTGATTCAACGAGTGACATGTCTGCTGGAGATGGAAGCACTCGAGCAGCAAAAGAAGATGTATATAAGGACAGCGGAAACGATGATATGGCCAGTCCAGTTGCCCCTGAACCTAGCAAAGTTTCCAATGAACCAAGTTTCGACCCTGATGTTTACGGAAGAGTTCAACAGCATGAGGCATTGTTAAAACACTATGGTGCCGAAATTAAAGCGCAAGACGAAGCGTTACGTATCCTCACCGGCAAAATTCAAACTCATGAAAAAATAATTATAGATCTTGCATTGGATGTTAAAGCAATCACAGCACAAGGAAAAGTCATAGAATCAAGTTTACACAAAATTCTACAAGGTGTCATTGGCGTTTCAAAGCCCAGACCTTCAAAATCCAAGTCTTCATCAGAACCGCCTGGAATTCGTCACAAGTTTGCGGTGGATGTATTCTCAAATCTCCCAATGCGAATGCAGAAAGTGCTAGACGCTGGGAACAAAACCAAACCCATGCTGGTTTGCCACACGGATGACAAAAGACATATTGTCGAAAGCGCGAAAGAATATTTTGATCTGAACGATGAAGCAGACTTTAAATCAAATATGAGTCAGTCGGACTTTGCGATTGTTGATGGTGTCTTTCACAAACCAAATCTCCCAATCTATGTATTTGCTACACCAACATTCGATAACATTATAACTCACAGCAATAAGATTGAACACACGGATCTGCTGTTTTTAATTTCACATAATGACAATATTTATCAATTTATAGAAAATTTGAAGAAAGCCAGCAAATCCTTGAGAATTATTTGGTTTCTGAAATCTCAAGAGGACATTTCTGCACTTAAAGACATGCATGTTGAAAATGTTGAAATAATACCATTGATTCCTACGCAGGTTTAGTGGCATCTGGTCAATTTTCCTTTATTAATCAAGGTCTGGAGTTCCCATGTTCATTCGACTGACACCTGCGCAATCAACCGGAATCCACGGGTGGGGATCAAAGCTGAAAACCACGCTTTCTTGGCGCGACATTGAGGAAAACGACCACATCAACTACGACCTCCTGATGCAGTGGGGCGTGTCTCCAAGTGAACTGCGAAAGCTGCAGCCCGACGTTCGCATGTGGGTTCTCCACGCGGGCTGCGCTGCTCGGCATGCGGTTTCCATGGGAAATTTCCATCCCATCAACGATCTACACGGAGACTTGGCCGACGTGATTGCGCTTCGGGCCACGAGCAGACAGCTGCGCGCTATGGGGCTGACCTACGACGACCTTCGCAGGGCAGGCATGACCCCCGAGACTATGCGGCTTATGGGATTGACGTTTCAGGGATGGATAGACCTTGGATTGTCCCTGCAAAATGTCGAACGAGACTTTACTGACGCGCAGATGGGGAGGGTTTTTGGAATGACTAGAAATGCAATAAAGTCATGTTTCAAGGACGAACAGGAGTGGTGCTGAGTGATTATCAAGGAGGAGCTGGGCCCGGAGCTGCTGCTGCCGGGGGTGGGCCCGGAGCTGCTGCTGCCGGAGGTGCTGAAGCTGCTGCTGCCGGAGGTGCTGCCGGGGGTGGGCCCGGAGCTGCTGCTGCCGCTGCTGCTGCCGCTGCTGCCGCCACCGCTGCTGCTGACGGTGCCTTAGGTGCTGCCGGAGGTGCTGCTGCCGCAGCTGCTGCTGCCGCCGCTGCTGCTGCTGCCGGTGATGTGGCTGCTAAAAATGCTGCCGAGGGCGTTCCCGGTGGCTGTGCGCGTACTTTGTGAACTTTAGCGGTGCGCGTACTTTGTGAACATTGCATGTAATAATAAATGAGCAACGTCTCCTCGTCGTCTGTTAGCATCATCAGGTTATTTTCAATCCTATATACTCTGTCTGAAAATCATGAGATCGACCGCTTCAAACGGCCTTGCGCTGCAGAGCGCCCTCGCGAACACCCTCCGCCGGTCGTATATGCGCTCGTTGTTGTCGTCCCACCGGAACGGCTTGGGGAACGCCACGCGCTGCTTTCCCTTGATGTTTCCGTCGCGCGACGGGGCGGAGAAATTTCCGTTGCCGCGGTCGAAGAACTTCCTCCTGCGCTCGTCGTCCGGGTCTGTGTCGTGGTTTGCCTGGAGGAATCGCACCACGTCGTCGCCGCACAAGGTCCCCTGCGGGCTGGTTATTTTCCGGGGGTGCCTGCGGCCGTCAGTCTTGAAACACGGCCTCTCCTCGTCCCAGTACCACTGCACGTCGTCGCCGCAGTGAATGGCAAACGCGCCGTTCAGTACCGTCTTCAGTCCTCCTATCATGGCCGTGGCCACATTGTCTCCCGAGTTCGGGTGCGCGTACGCGAGGCCCACGCTGATGCCTACAAAGTAAAACTCGGGCATCTCCTGTATCTGCTTCTTGGCGAGGTCTGTGTTTCCCGTGGTCCCCACCCACCTGTCGACGGTGCGCTCTACGTCCTCTACGAATCTGTCGCGGTCGGACATGGTCAGGCTGTTGTGGTAGAGCGCAATGAGGTACTGCACGGCCGCGGGCTGCATGTCAGCGAGCGTTACCACGACAGAAGGATAGGCCTTGTTTCTGGTGTTTGTGCGCTGCGGCTCGTTATTTCGGATGGGCACCGAGCAGCCGATCACCACGTCGTCCTTGTGCATGCAATATCGCATCTTTTCGCGCTGCAGCACCTGGTGGTCGTACCCCACCCAGCTGAGCATGCGCTCGTAATCCACTCGCACCGCGATCTGGTGCTTGGCGGCGGACTCTATGAGAGTTCCGGTCATCATCGGCAGTCCGGGGCCTACAGACATTGCGACGCATCGTGGATCGGTTTATATAGTTTGAATTGGCCTTCGTGCGCATCTATGGCTCACGGCTACTTTTTGTGCCTGTACCCCCCCGACCCCTTGGAGCTATTGCAGCTCTGGCACAGCCCCGTGAGCTTGGCGTGCTCGTCGTGCCACGCGTGCCATTGCGCCGCGAGCTGCCTGCACCGGAACTCGCTGTTGATGCCAGTCCACGCCAGCAGGACCGACTCCAACGGCGTGCCCTTGTGGTCCAGGAACTCGTCTACGATCTGGGCAAACGGCTTGCCGTCGTGGTCCACAGCGAGCTTGCAGATCTTGCCGCACGCGTCGCAGCCGCCCACGTCGAATCGCTCGTGCGCCGCCTGCATGCCCTTGCACCGCTCGGCCTCGGCGCGAAATGCCGCGATGATGCGCTGCCGCTTGGCCTTGGACTTGTCGTGCTTTTCGTACAGGTTTCGCAAGCATTTCACCCACGACACGTCCACGGTGCGGCTGCCAACGAGAGCAAACAGGCTCGGTTGGTTGAATGGCGGGCGCTTGGCCCTGATGAAGCCAGTGATGTTCTCTTGTTTCCATCGTTTGGCGGGGCTGTAACTCACAAGATCAAGAATAATATCGTCTTGAAACTCCTTGTTGAGCCTGTATACCTTCAGTAACTCAGACACGCGCCTGTGCGCCTGCGTCAGGTTCGGCCCCAGCTTGTCGCGCAGCGCCTGCATGGGTGACGTCATCATCATGACCCCAAGGAGATTCTACGTCATAGTTCGCGTGCAGCATGGATGGCACTCTACACCATACTGTATGCAACGCGGATGACGCGATATCTAGGTCTGGACCGGCCACTCGCATGCTCCAGTACGCGCTGCTAGCGCTCGTGGTTTGCTCCGTGGGAGCGACGATCGCAACTCCATTTTGGGTCCTGGAGCGGTTCGTGCAGTCCAGCTACATCACGTACTTTCTCAGCTGCGCTGTTGTGTTTCTGTTTGTTGAAAACTGGACCCTCGTGGGTGACCTTAATCAAAAGCTAGAGCCGCTACGTAGCCTTGATGCGATCGAAAAAAAGCACTTCATGATCATAGGAGAGCTGTCTGTACAAAACTCGGAACTCCAAAAACGCAACCGAGAGTTGCAAAGGTACGCGAATGAGAGCCTGACAATCTTGCACTGGAGGCTCTTTGCGCACAAGGCCGCTGCGCTGAGCGCGATCAAGAGCTTGCCGGTGAAGCAACGCATTTCTCGTTCGATGAGCTTTAATGGATTCTGTAAAAAACAATCGCCATTCTAGTGCCTCGAGTCATGCGCGCTACGTATGCCATGCAGCACACGATCGCCCTGTGGCGCAGCATAGCGGACCCTTTCGTCGTTCCAGCCTGCATTCACCGGTGTCGGCTGCCCGACTGGGAGCTCCTTGACTGCGACGTCGCCGGCTGCACGTTGTGCGGAAAGATACACGCTTGCAAGGACGGGGGCTGCCCCCTCATAGTGTACGAGGGCAGGCAGGTGTGCGAAATCACAGGCTTCTGCGTGCGCAACCAGCAGTTTGCCGATAACGAGTACATGGACACGGTGGCAAACATCCCGACGCCCCAGATCCCAGTGCATCGAACCATCCACTCGGAGCAAATCGAGAACTGGGTCGCGTCCGTGCTCTGCTCGGAAAAAACCCGCGCGTCCCTACAGGCCGAGTGCCACAAGCGAAACGCGCGCGTCAAGGCTGTTTTCATTCGGCTCGCGAAGCACTGCAAAACAAAGTGCCAGCCGGTCAATGTCGTCGATCTGTGCACGCTCACAGCGCACGCCGTAGTGAACATTCGAAAGCCCAGGCTCATGGACCAGCAGTGGCTGGGCGCGCTTGCAGCTCAGTGCGTCGAGGCCTGCGTGTTCTTTTGTCGGACATTTCTCGACGTGCTGCGGTGCACGCCTCCGGCCGTAAAGATGCATGGCTTTGTGGTGGGGCTGCTGTATCTCATGCGAACTGGGATGTGCATATGCGAAAACGTCGAAATCGTGCCACGCATTCCCGAGCTCGCAAACGTTCTTCCTTCTGAAAATCAGGTCAAAACGCTTTTCAAGCTGTCCACTAAGATCATGACCGAGGTGGAGAATATAATTAAAATGACGCTGAGGCGATTCACGCGGGAGCAGTTGCTGGCAATGGGGTTCGAGCAGTATTAAAGGCTTTGGTCGCGCGCATTTCATGGAGACTATCGCTGAGAAAATGGCAACGATGGAGTCGGAGGACAACCGCGAGGAAATATGGCAGCAGGTGACGGAAGAAATACGGTTCATGCCGCGGCACCAGATCCCGATGCTCTGGGCGGCGCTGCTCAGGCGGCTTGCCGTGGACCCGCCGAGGATTCCCAACAGCGACATCACGCCGGCGCAGTGGCTGGACTTGTGCAAGGCACAGTACCACGAGCTGTACAGGTGCGCCCTCAGGGACGCGGGATTGAATGAAAGCGCGAATGAGTCGTCGGGGTCAGAAAAGCCGGTTGTAATGCGCGGAAGGCGCCCACTCCCGGCCATAGATGGCATCAGGCGGTCTATGGAGCTCGCAGTGGGGCGCATGACGCGCGAAATAGAGAGAATACGAAATGAGTCCGTAGCGGAGTGTCAGAAAGCAGGAAACGCGATATTGGCCAGTTTGCAGGCGAAGGGCGTGACCATCGACGAAGCCTCGAAGCAGGCGCTGCACGACTCGCTGCAGGCCGCCATGCAAATGCAGCCCCATTCACTCGACGCGTTTCGCGCAGAGATGAACAGAGTTTTTGACGAGATAAAAGCAACCAAGGACGATATAGAAGCACATTTGGATGAAAAGACGGCCGATCTTCAGGCGCAGCTCAATCGCATCGTTGAGGCTAGCTCGCAAGAAATTCAAGCTGCAATCGCACGAGTGCAACAAGCAATCCAGGACTGGGGGACTGAAATGAAAGCTGCAAATGGACAATTAGGCACTCAGATTAACGAAGCATTGGGTGAACAGTCTGTGTTATTGCAGTTTTTACAAACGGGACTCGCAAGCATTGACAACAATTTGACCGAAGTGAACACAAACATAAATGAAAAACACGCGGATATTATGTTACAGCAACAGAATTATGCAGATCACAATGATAAGTTATATGAAAAGTTGGAATTCATGCAAATTGATGTGGAAACACAGAAGAAAACATGCGACTCTATACTTGCTGCAGTGCAAGGCGCAAGTCCAAAGTTATTTGAAACACTCAATGACAAGATAGTAGAGGTGGAAAACCAATGCCAGTCCATACTCACGGTCATGCAAAGCGCAGACCGAAACCTTCTTCAAAACACGTCGCAGTGCTTGAGTATGCTGCAATCACAATCGAACACGAGCGCACAGTTGCGCACTGAACTAAGCACAATCAAGTCTGAATTGGGCACTTTGGCGCAAGAAGTGGTGAATCAAAGTAAAACTCTGCAAGGACACATGTCGCAGCTGCTACAATTACACGGCGCTGAACTAGGCCTTATCAAATCCGATTTGCAAACTGTCCAACGCGACTTGGCTTCAGTGACCCAGGCAGTGGCAGGTGCCGCCGAAACAGCCATCAAATCGGAATTGTCGGCTTTGCAGTTGGGTATTCAGGCGGACATGCAGAACAGCATCTTGGCTTTGAAGTCGGGTATTCAGGCGGACATGCAGGCTTTGCAGTCGGGTATACAGGCGGACATGCAGTCGGAAATAGGTGCACTTCAACAGGATATCAGGAATGTTTTGCGGTCGGAAATAGGTGCACTTCAACAGGATATCAGGAATGTTCCAACGTCGGTTGCCGCTGCGAACCTTACAATCCTGGATGCGGTGAGGAAAGAGCTGAATGACTTGAAACTTCACGTTGATTCAACACATGATCTGAGCGCGCTCAAGACTTCCGTCCTTGCAGAGATTACCAAACTGGCCAACGTGCAAGACGGAGCACTGAAACAACTAAAAACAGACTTAATCAAAGATAACGACACAATCCGCGCAGAATGCGAGGAAGTGCACAGGCGCATAACAGGTGTTTTCAATCAAACGCGATTTTCCGACGTGGAGGCAACACTTGCTCGCATAGAATCGAAGTTGGATCGGCCTGTAAAATTAGAGGATCAAACTGCTGCAATTATTGCGGGAATTGTCAAGGACAACATTCAGATCTTCTTGAGAGACGAGCTGGCACGGGCACCGCCGCCGCAAGTTTTGTCTCCGCCACGGCCTCCGACACCGCCTCCGCAAGATTTGTCTCCGCCACGGCTTCCGTCTCCACCACCCGTAGAACGGTCTCCAACACCTCCATTATCCCATTTCCAGTTTGACCCAGATAAAGAAAACGGCACTATTGCAGATATCACGAGATTACGCAGACAAACAGCTTTCAGTGATTGGATTGGGATCTTGGCAGAATATGACAGGCAAGATGTTGAATCTGTAAAAGATATGCTTCGCCATTTTGCAAATTATTTGAAGCAATTCGTTGCATTCAATACCATCAAACCCAGCAGCATTTCGTTGAGCAGTACGGATGGCGAAAACTGGTTTTGGAAAACTGAAACACGTAACAATATAGCATTCATACACAAGGACATTCTGAACTTACTGACAAGAGCAACGTTTCTTGCAACTGACGTTTTGAAAACAGGAGCACCTTCAAATCCAGTGCTTCCAGTAGATCCAATAAAATCAGGCATAACTGGAATTACAAAGTCTATAGATTCTCAAAAACGTATTCCAGCAAGCCTGCTATGCCTAATTTTAAATAGATACTGCGAAGTCGGCGACGCTAAGGACGCATTTGAAATCTACACCAAATTTCCAATATATTTTGAAAAGGTAACTGTCAAGAATCCTCATTATTACAAATTCAGCGCAAACCCAAACGTATTCAGGTTTGAATGCAACCTGGCGTATTACTTTTTCGCAGCATCATTTGCATCTCCAAGGGAAAATCCATTTGATGTACCGCCCTCTAATCCAAAATTCGTAACACTTGCCAACACCGCCTACGACCCCGACGAGTGGTTCGAGCGAGAGCTCACGCGGCCGGCCGACTCGTGGTTTGCGTCTATCGCATCCACTTTGAGCGCTTCCGCACGTGAAGAACCTGGGTCTCCGTGAGCATCAGCGGCTCGTTTCTGTCGGAGATCCTGACCTTGAGGCTGTTTTTGGTTCCCTGGCGCTGGAGCGACACACTCACCACGCGCAGGGGGTTCACGTCGTGAAGCGAATCTAGCTCTCTCGAGCTGAACTCGCAGTCTACGTCGTCTATGTGGGCCTCGACGATGTAGCAGCCCTTGGATACGTTGCAAGTCCACGAAGTAAACAGCTTTCCCCGCTTCATTACCTCTATGGCCGCAATGACGTTGCGTACGATGGTGCGATCCTCTTCATGCACTCGATCCAAATTCGCGTCCATGAACCGAGGCGATAGCGCTGCTCAAATAGTGCGAGGGCCGCCAAAAACGCGCATACTACAGCGGCGGCGAGCCCCAGCGCGGGGAGGTGAATTTCGAGCATGTCGTCCCAAACGGACTCTAGGACGTCCATGTCTACCGTGATGTGTCCTGTCGGTATGGGGTCGATCATGGACTGCAGCATGCTCATGCGGAACAAGAGACACACGGCGCGCGAGAGGAAAAACGTTTTTACTTTTTAGCCGCCTGCTTGGCGAGGTACCCGGAGCACTCCACGCGGTGCTGCTTCCAGTGCTGGGCCTGGTGCTCCTTGCAGCAGTAGTAGGTTCGCATCTCCTTGCACAGGGCGCACTTGCGCGCGTTCGGGGACTTCTCGCTGCAGAACGCGCAGATCTTGGTGTCCGTCAGCAAAAGCGCCTCAAACGTCTCTGCGGCAGTGGAGGGATCGCAGTTGAAATCACGCGGAACGCTGAGTTTGAACAGCTCCGTTGCAAGCTTGGCTTGATCCTGCGACAGGGCCTTGGCAGGCTTGTACGAGGCCATCCTCTTCTCCAGGTCGGCAACGTCCATTCCCGAGGCCTCCATCATGTGCCGCAGCTGGTTGAACTTTTCCATGGACATGACGCCGTCGACGACCTTTTCCATCACCTTCCGGTTGAACTCGATCTGAAAGCAGGCGGTCTCTCTCGGGTATTTCGTGATCAGCTCCTTGAGGTTGCACAGCAACGCAAATCGGATGTGTTCCGGCCATATGAAGAGCTCGGTTTCGATCATCGTGCTCAGTACGCCAAGCGACTCACCCGAGCTGAGCATTTTGCGGGTCATGTACGGGAGAAGAACCTTGCCAACCATTTGCAAGCTCATGTCCTGGGTTCCGTTGGCGTACATCGCAGCCCGCACAAAGAGCACGTCGCCGAGCACGCGGCCGTCGATGGCAAGGGCTGTGTTGCACAAATCGAGCAATGCGCCGATCTCCCCGGGGATGTTCTCGTTTGCCATCAACAGGGCAATGCTCACCATGGCATCTGCGTTCACGCCAAGTCCGCGCCGGCACGGAACAAACTCGCCCATGTTTCCGATGAAGGCGATCTTGGCATTCGCGTCGCCGGAGTGCAGAACGACGGACGAATACATCCTCCAGGCATTCTTGTACTGTCCCTTGATCCGATACACATGGCCGAGACTCACTGCGTACAACAGCATGGGATCGATCCAAGTTGCCCAAGACCCGATGTTCTCCAGCTGCCAATTTTTCGGATTGCTCATGCGATCATCGAACTCAAGGGCATATTCTGCGATTGACCCGAACCTCGTATACTCACGGAGCAAAGCATCGAATCTGCGCTCGATGATCTGGGTTTGCTTGGCTTGCGTCTTGCAGGACCAGAACGACAGCAGCGGGAACTGTTCGTTCGTCATGTTTCTTTTCAGTTTCAACTGCCAGGCACATCCCTTGAACTCGAGATCCACAGGACAGTCGCGTATCACGAGCTCAGAACAGTGCTGCAGCAACACCTCCTTGTCGCGCTCTTCCTTTGCCAAATGAAACAGCGCCCCGTCGCAGAGCATCGAGCAGACTTGGCTTTGGACGAGAATCCGTTTATAGTGGTCAAAGTACCCAATCCGAAAATGCCCGTTTATAGTGGTCAAAGTACCCAATCCGAAAATGCCAGCCATGCAGTCCGAAAATCGTCGTTTCCGAATGGTTTTTCTTTCTTTCCGAATTTCTGGTTTCGGATTCTGTCATTCCGAATATTTTAAATAGCGCGTCACACTTGATCGAATCATCGAATGACCCTTCCGCAAATCGACATGCCCGAAAACGAGAAAATCGCCAGTTGCATCAGGTACACCCAAGGCATCGACACTACCGAGTTCCTTATTTTTGCGGGGATGATCTCGTGCTCGGCCATGTTCTTTGTGTTCTGGACCTTCCTCGTGCTTGCTGCGGTGGGGATTGTTACGCACAATGATTTCAAGGTCGTCCACTCATTCTGTCTGGGCAAGATGATGGACATTCTTACGTACGCCACGTGCAAAACGAAGACCGAGACGATTCGCGTGATCAATGCTTTCAATATCTCCGAGGCCAGTGATGACGCCAAGACCGCCGATGCTCCCAAGACCGCCGATGCTCCCAAGATCGCCGATGCCCCCAAGACCGAAGATGCCCCCAAGACCGAAGATGCTCCCACTGATACTTCCAAGGCAGCTGATAAGAGCGCGGACTCCTCCGACAGCGACGCCATTTCCGAAGCCGACACCAAGGAGAGCAACACGCCTGCAGGCAGCAAGCCTACAAGTCCTTGAACAGCGGCGGCTGCGGCCTTATCCTCGGCCACATCATGAGGTTTGGCTTCACTGGCGGCGCGCTCGGGGCTGGCGGCGCGCTCGGGGCTGTGTCTTCTGGCTTCTCTTCGAACACCCATATTCCCACCAGCCACGCCGTTGAAGTCAGCATGACAGCCCCGCCCACGGCGACTTGCAGCCAGCTCGCGGTAAATACGCTCCACACCGTAAACGCGCCCGCGCTGCCGATGCTGACTGCGAGTCCCACTGTGCTGAATGGCACGCACTGGGCCGCGATGATTAAAACCAAAACGAAAAACGTCACCCACTCATTCCAGCACCGAAAAAACTCCAGCGCAACACCGATTAACAGCGCGAAGTGCCCTCTCTGACTTAGAAACAGCGCGGTTGTACCCACGCACGACGTGAAAGTCATGCCGAGCGCCGCTACCTCGATCACTATGAAAAACGCCAGTGTTATGAAAGACGCCACTGACCCCAACGGCCTGCTAGCTGTTGCGAGTAGCATAGACGTGACAACGCACAGATACGAGACCGATATGCTGTGGTGACCGTCCCACTGCGCCGCGAGAGCAGCTATGTGAAGCACCAGCGTAATGCCACACGTTAGGAGCTGTGCGTAGACCAAGTAGTCCGACTCGCACACGGCCATGGCGATTATGCCGAATATCAAAGACTCCACGGTCCACGTGAATATCATGGACGTGCTCGCGGCAGGCATGTTTCGACGGACCTTTTCATCTTTTTATACGTCTTGCGCATGCACGGCTGATAGCACAAAGCCTCCGCGCGAGCACGCCTGCATCGAGGCATTGTAGTGAACGGGCGGTAGCGAGATGGTCGGCACAGACGCAAACGCCGCCTGCACTTTCCTGCACTCTATCTCCACCCGCCGGTCGCGGTCCGAGTTGTAGCCTCGCTTGTGCGCCAGCAGGGCCCCGGCTTCGTTCATTGCGGTGTCGACTCACGGCCCATAAATATCCTTTCTCCATGACCAAGGTCCGTCTGTGCAAGATACTGCGATGACGTCATTCTAATGCTAATAAATACCGCAACACGTGGCAGCCAGGCAGCAACCATGCAGTGCGACAAATTTTCATTTCCCGACGGGGATCGCAACACCTTTTGCATCGACACCATCGAGAGCTCCGACGCCTTCTCTGCCTTGTTCTCTAATGGCACTGTTTACATCAGCGGCGTATTCACTGACACGGGCATGAGCGTGGAAAAATTCCTGAGACTCGTATATCTGCTGAGAGACGCCGATTTGCCCAAGACGGCAACTGATTTCTACCTTCTTGGATGCAAGCCGAACAAGGAGTGCACAGACGAGGTCGTTGCTAAGTACAGCCACACCCACGCGCTGTGGAAGCAAGGAGATACGGTCGTGGAAGGGATTTTCTTCTTTAGAGACTTCAGGTGGTTTTACTGCGGCATGGCCATGTACGAGTCCAACTTCGGCAAGGGCCAGTTTTGCATAAGCCTCAGGGACATTCTTCCCCCGAGAATGCTTTCCATCAGCCTGTTCCAGACCCACCCGGAGCTTTTGGACAAGAACCTCACCAACGGCGAAATGGTGATCCAGCTCTTCAAGATCCTGCGCGCGTTCACCCCCGAGTTTGCCTCAGACGACGAGGCCAGGAGGAAGAAGTCGGCGCTGGCGCTGAAGCTGCCGGAGACGGCCACGGCCAACGAGATCAACACGGAGCTGGCCGTGCGCATCCTCACAGGAACCAACGACAAGGAGGTGAAGAAGTGCGGGAGGCTCGCGGTGATTAGCGACTCTGTTTTTGCCAAGATGGACGGCAGCGTCGTGCCTATTGGATCCCAGGATTTGGATTCCTTCAAACAGCTCGGGTGGAATGCCATCCAGCAAACCCTGATCTTCACCCTGCGCGGAACGGACGACAAGGAATTTTACGCCTACAAGAGGCTGCTCTGGGAAAACGACATATCGGTGGCGGAGTCCGCCTTCTACGGCGAGAGCGACAGCAAGTTCGGCAGCATCCCAGGCATCCGCGCGTTCGTGTTTCCACACAAGGTCTCGGACGGCAAGGAGTACTACGGCGCCCTCGGGCACGGGTCGACGTTTGCCAGCGAGATTCTGTTCAATGGATTCCTCACCAACTTCCCGAGCAACGGACCAGGCCCGCGGGATTTCCGGGAGCAGGCCGTGGCAAGCCTTGCTGACCTGGTTTTTTGACTGACGTCATGCTAACATGGATCTTGCGCCTCGAGGACCCGCGCCATATCTGGATCAAGAACGAGGGGTCTCCCGTGCTCATGCGTCTGTGCCTGCAAGACAGCCTCACGGTCCAGCAGATGAAGCATCTGAGCCTCGCAGAGTGCTCGAGGCCTATCCAGGCAGAGGTGGAGGTCGGCGAGTGGCGTTCCGATGCCTTTCTGTCGACGTTGCGGGAAATACACTGCCCAGGGCGGGCTGAAGTCCCCAGGAAGCGCCGCAGGGGGTATGCAAAATCCATGGCGGCCCATTGAGGCGTTGTTTTCATATATAAACTCCCTGCTGATTCTGGCACGATGGGCCGAGTCGTCGCTTTCCCTAATTTCGAACGTCGCGTAGCTATATCAAGGATTTCCGAACAGTATCCGATTTCCTAGGCGCCAGCCCCTTTCATACAGCGAACACGCGGCAAACAAGTACACTAGCAATGCGCTGACCTCCGGGCTTGCGGATTCTACCAAGTACAAAACTACCGAAATAACGGCCATGCCGGCAACGCACACATACGGGACGAGCATGTGGGCGGGCGGGAAATGCTCTTATAGATAATGTAATAAATAAAGGCCGCCGGGCCCCTGTATATATGGTCTCTTCAATCGGGGAATGGACTATGTAGATTTGTGCGAGGCGCTGCGCAGGTCGGAGGAGCTGGTGAAGCAGTCCTTGAAGGCACTCGAGAGGTTTCAGGAACCGGTCCGTGAGACTTCGAAAATACCTACCGACGGCCTGCGACGCAGAATATATAAACCAGCGATCGCGCAAGAAAATAATGAGTAACGAGACTTTGAAAGATACGGTGCGCAAAATCTGGGCCTCTGTGTCTAGAATCATACAAAGGTCAGAGCGATGCAGCAAAGTCACGTTTCCGGTGGAGATCCCGTTCAAATCAAAACAATGGGCTGCGTGGAAGATGTGGATTGAATCGCAGACGCGAAACTGCATGATTTTAAACCGCCATCTGCACTGTGCAGAGGGGGATGCGGTTGAAATCCACTCGTTTTGCCAGCCGACGTGCGTTCGCGTGCCCAGAGCACACCCTTTGTCGGGGATTCTGCAGCTTTTAAATGACACATTCAGGGAATTGGACAGAGAGATCAAGCCGGCATATCAAGGGACCGACATGGGAAAGCGATCGAACATGAAGAAAACATGCAAGCAGCGGGGAATCGTAAACACCAAAAACTTCCCCTGCCTCGTGGCTAATTGCTGTCATTTGCTGCACGCCCTTGAGTTTATAGAGGCAGCCATGAACAAAAATCCCGACGCCTGGGGCGCGCTGCAGCGCATCTTGGAGTTGGTCCATCAGGTTCTAGAGGAGCGTTCAAAGTCGTCCGGCTCCGCTATATAAAAGCGCAAAGCGCGTCGCAGCAATGCTTCTGTGGGGCACGGTCAACCCCGACGGCGAAGAAAACAGCCACACGGGCGTGCTGCTGCGCCAGAGAGACATCGAGGAGATAGCGCAGCATCAAAGCCTGGTTGGTAAGCCAGTCAAGCTCGAGCACAAGGGGGACCCGGTGGGGCGGGTGTTGTCAGCGTGGCAGCACGGCAACAGGCTCGACTGCGTTCTGCAGATCGACAACAACGTTTCCGGCCTGTTTGCTCAGAATTTTGTGACCAGCGGCAAGTGCAGGGAGCTGAGTCTCGGGTACACCATCGAGATGCAGCACTCAGACGGCCAAATCAAGGGCGGGAGAAAGGATGTAGTGGAGGTGTCTATCGTGAAAAAGGGGGCGCGGCACGAGTGCGACATTCGGGGGTTCACCAAGTAAGTATAAGAGCGAGACCGAACGCGGGAGGGATGCTTCGACGCGTCGTGCTGCTGTTGCTGCTTGTTATTACGGCAAGTTCGTTTGAGCTGAAGATGGCGCCCAAGTCTCGCGCTCCGTGCAAGGAAAAGATGTGCTACGAGCACTACCTGGACAAGATGCGCGGATTCATCAACGGAACTGCCTAATTCCAGCTGACCGACAGGCCCTTGCCCCCGCCGAAGCGCCACCCGTGCACCCAGAGCACCCCGAGGGATGCGCACATCACGATGAACATGAGCCTGTACTGGCAGCAGAATACCAGGCTGACCAGCATGATCACAAACACGCCCAATGGGTATGCGAACATGGTTAAATACAGCGCAACAGAGCAAAACAGGAAAAGAGCGAGCTGTACGTAGGGCTGGTTCGCGTCTTCCTGCAGCCACGCGCCGAGCCGGCACAGCCGAACCCAGATCGACTCGTCCTCGGACATGCCCGCGCGCGCTCGCGCTTATATGCATCAAGGCAGTATGTAGTCCGAGATGTCGTCCGCGTCGACGCCAGAACCCTGGAGCGTCATGCAGTGCTCGATGGGGATCGGTAGGACCAGCAAGCTCTTGAAGTCGTCCGCACGCTCGCCGACGCGAAACGCGACATAGATCGCATCGTTGGCGTCGCCCCCCTCGTCGCACGCGTCCGGGTAGCGCAGCCAGCCAGAGACGTAGTTCTGAGTGCTCTCAGGGTAGCTGCGGCTCCCGGGCATGTGCGACTTGAGGATCACCATGTGCGTGCCCAGGGGAAGCAGACGCTTGTGCACATCCTCCCACTCCATATACTTCGTCCCGTCATCGAACAGCACGTAGTATTTGCCCTCGCAGTTGAGGAAATTCCGCTTCTCGGTCACGTGGATGGCCGTGTTGTACTCCTCCTTCCACCCTTCCAGCTCCGCGCAGCGCTGCTCGAGCTCGGATTGCTCCTGCAGCACGCCGAGGCTTTTGTCCTCCATCTGAATCACCGCGTGCTTGCGGAAGATCAGCGGGGCGACGCTCAGCATGTGGTTCTGCAGGTGCAGCTGCCAGCGGTCCAGCGGCACGGCCGACCCGGTGGTGGCCTCGTCCATCTGCACAAGCGCGAACGAGAGACCCTCGGGGCACACGCAAATGACGCCACGCTCGTTGTCTCCGCGCAGCAGCGGATAGATCCGCCCAGGGACCAGCTCGGCGCCGCGCGGGACCATCGACGGCATGAAGTAGAAGTGCCTGGGGGGGCTGCCGCAGAGCATCGTGTGCTGCTGCACCCACGCGTGGATGTGAATCACGTCCTCCAGCGGGTGCGCGCCGAGAACGTTCGCCATCTGGCCAAGCACCCCCTTGCGCCACGCGACGCAGCACTTGCGCTTCCGCACGAAGTATTCGCGGTCCGAGAGCACCGGAAACAGGTCCTCGGTCACCTCGCCGTACCGGTACTGGAAGGTCTCGCACATGAGCGCGCACGACGGCACGGCCTGGCGAGGCACTGTCCAGCGGACCATGAAGGCAAAGAGGTTCTTGGCGAACTCGGAGGGGTTGTTCGAGTGCAGGTCGCAGTTGCCGAGCAACGCCGAGACGAACAGGTGCTGCACCACATGCACAAACACCCTGCCCACCGTCGTGGTCCCGGCCCTGTCCGCTGGCTCGGGCACGAGGATCAGGTAGCGATTGCCGCTGACCTTCTTGTCCCCGGGCGTGTTGTACCACTGGTCCTCGTAGCGCACCCCGCACCTCCTGAACAGCAGCCGCACGTCCATCGCGGAGTCCTCAAGGTCCAGGAAGTCGGTGGGGTCTATGATTTTCTGCGAGGCGTTTTTGAATGCCTGCATGTAGGAATAGAGGGAGCCGTGGTTCATGCCGCAGAACTTCTGAAGGTAGTGCTCCACGATCCCGTAGTGCAGGCTGCTTCCAACCAGCGGGACGAGGGCGTACGACCCGGTGAATCCGCCCTGCGGGTACGCGTCGCTCAGCGCCTGGAGGTACTGCTTCAGGTCCTGAAAATCTTTGCACATGTAGTTCACCGTCTTGTCCTTGTCGAGCATGGAGCACAGGAAGTCGATGCCGAGAACAGGTGACTTGCCCCACAGTCGGATCAACTGGTTCACGTACAACAGCCCGGAGTCCGTGAGGTGGTATATCCCGTTGAGAAGCCCCATGTTCGCATAATAAAGCGTCAGCGCGCTGCACTCGGTGCACAGCAGTATCTGCAGCCACGCCTCCTTCGAGTCCTGCATCTGCTCCTCCTGCGCGGCGACGGTCGCCACGAGGCATCCGGCCACCGCGCGCGAGATGTACCCCTTCATGATGCGGTCGTTGTTTTGGTCCAGCGTTTGGCTTATAGACCAGCCGAAGGTCGAGAAGTAGCGAATCTTGAAGTCGTCGATGTACTCCCGCAGCGGGATGCTGATCTCCCAGTTGCTCTGCCCGGTCTTGTTCAGCAGGCCCAGGTGGCGGCAAATCATCGGGATCACACTGAACAGGTACGCGAGGTGCTTGCGGTCCTCGGGGCTGGTCGGCAGCGACGGGTCTCCGGTCGACATCGCGCCGCCTTTCTCGGTCCCCCGCTTCCGCTTTTGGTTATCCTCGATCAGCTGCTCCATCCCACTCGCCTGCTGCGCGCCGGGAGGATACACTGAGAGCGCGCCCCTGATGAGAGTAAGCAGCGCCTCGGCGGTCCTTTGGTTCGTCGAGTTGGTGTTGGTCGACAGGAGAAGAAAGTACATGCCCATGCCGGGAAGCTGCTGGTTGCACCCCTTCTCGCGGGGGCCGCGGTTCTTGGACTCCTGGCTCTTGAAGGTCGCGCCCTCGCCGGCGAGCGAATCGCGGGGAAGGCCGGTCGTCACAAGACCTTGCAGAGCCGCCTCGTCGAGCTGCCGGTGGAACTCGTCTGCGAACAGCGGCTTCATGAAGTCGGTGCTCAGGGGCTGGTTGTAGATCTTGCCGTCCGTCCTGCACACCGCGTTCATCTCCTCGAGGCTCGGCCGCGTCATGCGGTCCACCTTCAGCATCTGCAGCGCCTTCATGAACTCGGGCGGCAGTGGGAGAAGCTGAAAACAAAAGCAGCGTCAGCGCAGTCGACGGCCGGGGGAAAGCGGCAGCACTCACCTCTCCCACCAAGTGCAAGAACCACTGAAAGATCTTGAGCACCACCTCGTCCACCCCAGCTCCGTTCGGCTTGGCGAGCAGCATGCACTCGGAACGCGCGCTGTGCCCGTCCTCGGTCTGAGCCCGCAGATGCCCCATCCCGGGAGCGACCAGAATCGGGAACATCACCCAGCGCCAGGACTCGTTGCGCATGCCCAGGTGCGTGAGAACGTCCGAGCACAGCATCGCCCAGATGATCGACAGGTTGATCGGGTTCGCCTTGCCGGTCTTGTTCAGGAAGCACAGCGCAGCGTTCATGCGCGCCCACGCGAAGCTCACCTCGTCGTGCGCCAGGGACTGCATGCTCCGCGCCGCCTCGACGGTCAGCCCGGTGGTTGCCCACTGAAGCGCCGCCGCCGTCTTGTCGCAGAGGTCCGGAGACAGCCGCCGCACGCACTGCGCGCACCTCAGCACGCGATCGGACATCCAAGCGTCAAGCTCGAGGCCGTTCCACGTCGTCGTGAGCTGCAGCCGCAGGTACTCGTAGTACAGCTGAATCATCTCGGGGGTCACCTCGTCGGGATTTCGGATCTGGTCCAAGTTGAGCTCAAACCCCATGCGACGGTCCCGGAGATTGCCGTCGTACGGAAAGTCGCCCAAAGACTGCGCGTCCGTTACCTTGTACTTTTCGTGAATGCTGGTCTCGGTCACAATCTCGTTGTTCTCGCCGACGTGGGCCTTGATGAAATTGTCTCGGCTGCATTCTTTCAGGTTGCAGTCAAGAGAGCTGAATTGGAACAGGTCCATGAGCGCCACCACCAGCTTCGGCATGGTCAGCTTCTCCACTTCCCTGTACATCCCCTCCTTGGATAGCGCAAACCAGTACTTGAAGTAGAACACCATGCACAGGTCCGGCTCCAGGCAGTTGTAGTTCACGCCGTTGAAAGACAGGATCGGGACCAGCTCCACCTCCTCCTCGGGGTCCTTGCTGCACTTGATCAACCCTTGCTCGAATGCGATGTCCTGCGCCTTCACGGCCTCGAGGTACTTCTCCTCGCGGTCCTCGTAAAAGCGGATCGCCGCCTCGGCGCTCTCGGGGGTGCGAACGTCGGGAAAGCCGCTGATCACCAGCGTCGACTGGTCGTAGCCTTCGCTGACTTTATCCATCCCAGAGTAGCCGCCGGGAAGATTGTTGAATATCTTCGGGAGAATGAACGGGCTGAGCAGCCGCTCCACCGATGTGGCACTCCTGGGGTCGGTCAGCGCCCAGGGATTGGGAAGCGCACCTCCCCACATGCGCGTCTTCTTGAGATTCGTGTCGACCTCTATGTTCACCACTTGCTCGAGAAGGTCGCACACCTCGGCTATCATGGCGGCGTTCTTCTTGTTCGAGTAGCGCTGATCGAAGAAGTGCTTCTGGAGCAGCAGCCGAAGGTTGAACCCTGGGGCAGGAATCGCCCGCAGAACGTGAATCACCTCCCGATACAGCACCCCGTCCTTCATGTACTCCACGGGGATCAGTCCCCACATTAACTCAACGAGGTTGACTCGCGCATAGGTTGTCACTTCAGGATCTGCCGCTCTCTCGGAACACTTCGACATGAATGTTTTGTGCTTCGTGGTGGTCTGAGGCCAGTTGCAAGAAACAGAGGTGTCCACAGCTCCATGCTGCTCGACTCGCCGCTTGATGCCAATGACGTCATATTGCTTCGACTTGCCCGAAACCTTCGCGATCTGCTCGAGTTGCGTAGTATCTCGAACAGGGACTGCACAGCCGTTGATGTACTGCTTCCGATTGAGCTGAAAAAACAGAAGTTAACATCGAATCACATCGAGAACGCGAAATTCGGAATGAAACCTGTTCCATGCAATACGCGAACATGTGAAAGTGTTTCGGCATCGAAGAACCCTTTCCAACGAGCACATATTCAGCGCCGGTAGACAGGTATCTTTCATCTAAATTGATCTCACAGTGAACAAACTGATTCACAGCGCACATTCGGAGTGGCTTTGTGTACATCTCAGGAAGCTGCAGCCAGTCCCTTCGAACTATTTCAATTCCCGTCGTGTGCAGTGAATGAACCACGGCTTGAGATGGAGCTCGAGTATTTTCGGAATGAACAGCGCTTAATGCTGATCGGCTGTATGCATCGCGGATATCATCATTATCTAACTCGTCATCAGAATCCATATCGTTCTCGGACGCCATTAAGAAATTAAACTTGGTCAAATTGTTTTTAGACCCTCCCCCCCGAGCCAACCCCAAGAGAGAAAGGAATTGGTGGGCAGTCGAAAAACCCACCACGTGACTAGAAAATTCGGATTTCGGATTTTTGAATTTCCGAATATTTTTTTTTTACCCCTCCCCCCCCCAGCCAACCCCAAGAGAGAAAAGGAATTGGTGGGCAGTCGAAAAACCCACCACGTGACTAAACCAAATTAAAATAAATAAAATAACTATAATAATAAAATAATATAATCCGTTTTTATATTTTTGAGAATATTTATTTATTTTAATTTGGTTTAGTCACGTGGTGGGTTTTTCGACTGCCCACCTATTGCCTTCTCCACTGAAGGTGGC
>Ga0172373_10000157_pt1 | contig 101906 bp, 104 predicted proteins | sample Lak10m_2_FD_114546 | JGI IMG/M metagenome (GOLD analysis project Ga0172373, IMG submission 114546) | Freshwater microbial communities from Kabuno Bay, South-Kivu, Congo - kab_092012_10m | ecosystem: Environmental > Aquatic > Freshwater > Lake | place: Democratic Republic of the Congo...
CAAAGGTGAAATGGCTGGCCAGCCGGTAAACGCCGGGCGACACCACCACCGTCTTGCCCGCCGCCGCCCCGTCCGCCGCAGCAAAGGCCGCCCAGTCATCCGTCACGCCATCGCCCAGCGCGCCGAAATCGCGCACATCCACCCAGTCAAACATCTCGGCATGGAAAATCGCGGTGACATCTTCGATCACAATATCGTCGATGCGCAGAACACCCCCCGTCGGCCCGGTCAGATCCAGCCCCATATGGCCATAAACCGGGGTGGTGCCCCAGGTCATATCCACCCCCATGCGGTTGCCCGACGCGATAATGGCGCTGACCGTCACCACCTGACCATAGCCGGGCAACGCCACCGCTGGCCCCTGCTGCACCGCCGCGCCCACGTTGTTGCCCGCGGAATTGCCCGCCCAAGCGGCGATTCGCACCGTTGGCAAAGGGCCGGAAATGGCTTTGACCCGCGCGCTGACCCGCAGATAAAGCCCCGGCTGAAACGGAATTTGCTGAAAACACCGCAGCTTTTGCGTGGCCGTCAGCTTTTGCAGCTCCAGACAGCCCTCAAAATCCTGATCGGCAGGCACAAAGGCCGCGTTGGGCTGCCCGGCATAGCTGGCATCGCCCGGCCGGCCATCTTGCGAAGACCACAGCCCCAAGCCCGCCGCAAACGCCGGCGGCATCAACACCAAACCTTCGGTAATCGCCTTGTTCATCCTGAAACCTCGCCTTTTGCCCGAATTTTGTGCGCCCCGATTGTCAGGGCGCGCCTGTGCAAGCATTTGGCAGAGCGCGGTTAATCCCCCCCCGCAGCGGCGCGCGGCGCCCCCGCCCGCCGCGCAACACCCCGCGCCGCAGATTTCGCCCCAGATTTCGACGCAAGGTTTTTGCCGCAAGTCTTCGGCAAATTAACGCCGGTTTCACCCTTATGGGTTGTATGGGCACATCACAAAGCTGTGCAATTTGTCACGCCTGTGTTACGGAAGCCACCTGTATAGGTTGATTGGTTGGGCGGTAAATGACTTCAAGGCGCAACAGCACTGCCCCATTGCAAAGCGTCTACCGGCATTTGTTGGGCCTGAGCCGGCGCAATAAAATGGCGATCCAACTTTTGGCCGATACGCTGTCGATGCTGCTTTCTTTCATCGCGGCCATGTGGCTTCGGCTGGACAGTTTCTACTTCATTTCCAACCCGCGGGCCTGGGCGGCGCTGCTGCCCGCCCTGCCGGTTGCGCTGATCTTTCTGCACGGGATGGGATTTTACCGCGCCGTCATCCGCTATATCGCGGCGCGGGCGCTGAAATCTGTGGCGCTGGCGGCGATCGCCTCGGGCTTTGTGCTGGCTTTCACGGCGCGCAGCCTGCACCTGCCGATCCCGTTTTCAGCCCCGCTGATCTATACCGTGCTGGTTTTCATGGCCATCAGCGCCTCGCGCTTTGTTTTCCGCGAAGTCGCCTACCAAACCCAAAGCCGCGCCAAGGAGCGGGTGGTGGTCTATGGGGCGGGGGCGGCGGGGCGGCAATTGGTGCAAACCCTGCGGCAAGGGAATGAATACCTGCCCATTGCCTTTTTGGACGATGATCCGCGCACCCATGGCACCATGGTAGCAGGCTTTCGCGTGCATCCGCCGGAAAAGATTGACCAGCTTATCCGCAACAACTCGGTCACTTCGGTTTTGCTGGCCATTCCCTCGGCCACGCGCGCCCGCCGAAGCGAGGTGCTGAAATCGCTGGAGCAATACCCGCTGCACCTGCGCACCGTGCCGGGGTTGCATAACATTGTCACCGGCGTTGCCCGCATTGATGACATCAACGAAGTCGCCATCGAAGATCTGCTGGGCCGTAACCCCGTGCCCCCGCGCGATGACCTTCTGGGCGCCAATATCACCGGCAAATCGGTTCTGGTCACCGGCGCGGGCGGCTCGATCGGGTCAGAGCTTTGCCGCCAGATATTGCGGCAAAACCCGCTGCGTCTTGTGCTGTTCGACATTTCCGAACCCGCGCTTTACGCCATTGAACAAGAGCTTCTGACCGTTGCCGCGCATGACCGTCACGCGGTGGAAATCACAGCGGTTCTCGGCTCGGTGCAAAACCGCGTGGCAATGGAACGCACCATGCGGCGCTTTGGCGTGCAAACCGTCTATCACGCCGCCGCCTACAAACATGTGCCACTTGTGGAACACAATGTCGCTGAAGGCATCCGCAACAATGTCATGGGCACCCGCACCGCGGTTGAAGCCGCCATTGCCTGCGCCGCCGAAGCCTTCATCCTGATTTCCACCGACAAGGCCGTGCGCCCGACCAATATCATGGGGGCCTCAAAACGGCTGGCCGAACTGGTCTGTCAGGCCCTTGCCGCCGCGCCGCATGTGCGCACCCGCATTTCCATGGTGCGCTTTGGCAATGTGCTTGGCTCCTCTGGCTCGGTCATTCCCACCTTCCGCCGCCAGATCGCCGCAGGCGGGCCGATCACCGTTACCCATCCCGAAATCACCCGCTTTTTCATGACCATCCCCGAGGCGGCGCAACTTGTCATTCAGGCCGGGGCCATGGCGCGCGGTGGCGATGTCTTTGTGCTGGATATGGGCGAACCCGTGCGTATTGCCGAACTTGCCGCCCAAATGGCGCGGCTGCACGGGCTGAAAGCGGTGTTGCAAGCTGAAAACACCCCCGTCGGGCCGGGAGAGATTGGCATCATCTTCACCCGCCTGCGCCCCGGCGAAAAGCTTTATGAAGAACTGCTTATCGGAGATGGCCCCATGGCCACGGCGCATCCGCGCATCCTGACCATGACCGAAACGCATCTGCCTTTGGCCGAGGTGACGCAGCTTCTTGACCAGATCGAAGCCGCGTGCAGCCGCAGCGACATCACCGCCATTCGCCAGCTTTTGATAAAGGCGCAAACTGCCTATCGCCCGCACCGCGACGTGGTGGACCATTTCGCAGATTTCGCCATAGCAGCGCAGGAAACATTCGCCCGCCCCGCCGCGGCCGATGGCGCGCGTCTGACGCTTATCAGCGGCGGCTCACAGGGGTGAAATCACGCCCGGCCCACCGCGCGTGATTCGACGGGAATCACCGCCGCGCAGCCTTTTTTTTAAACGCCTCATGCCAACTGTTGCCAAATTGCCGAAACCGGCAAATGCCGCTGAAAATCGACAGCGGACAACGCAGTAAGCCAATTGTTTTCATGTTCGAAAACAGCTAAACAGGCGGCAAGAGGTCAATTTGGCTATTGGCGTCACCTCTGTAATCATGCCTGACGCCTGAACTGGAAACTGGAGATCCTTATGAAAAAGATCGCTCTCGCTGCTGCTCTGTCGCTCGCTGCTACCTCCGCTTTCGCTGGCGGCATGGCTGAGCCCGTTATGGAACCGGCCGTTGTCGAAGCTGGCACCTCGTCGTCGGGCGGCGTTGTCGTTCCGCTGCTGCTGCTGGTGCTGGTCGCCGCTGCTGTGGCTTCGAACTAATCCTTAACGGATCTGTTCACGAATAGGACGGCAGAGCAATCTGCCGTCCTTTTCTTTTGCGCAAGACCCTGCCGCCCTGCGCCCCGTCCTCTTGAAGCCCGCCCGCCTGCGCCCCATCTTCGGGAAAACCCGTTGGAAAAAGGTGCATCATGGTGAAATCGCTTCTCGACAACCTGCTTGGCGGCGTCAAAGATCTGACCGGCGGCCAATCGGCAGGTCAGCTTGCGGGCAAGGCCCGCGCCACATGGGATGGCCAGTCCAACATGACAAAAGGCGCGGTTGCCGGTGGGCTTTTGGCGCTGCTTTTGTCGGGCAACGCCCGCAAGCTGCTGGGAACTGGCATAAAACTGGGCGGGGCGGCGCTGATCGGGGGGCTGGCCTATAAGGCTTATGAGGATTGGAAGGCCGGAAAATCCGCTTCCGATGGCCCCGTCGCCCTGCCTGAACCGAACGACAGTTTCCTGCCCCATGACCCGGTTGCGGCGCAAGATCTGTCGCAGCGGTTGTTGCAAGCCATGATCGCCGCGGCCAAGGCAGATGGCCAGATTACCGCCGATGAACGCGCCCGCATCAGCGAAGCCCTGCCGCAGCTTGGCCTTGACGAAGCCGCACAAGAGCTGATCGCGGCGGAAATCAGCGCGCCCTTGGATATTGGCCAGATCGCCGCATTGGCCCGCACCGAAGCCGAAGCGGCAGAGGTTTATGCCGCTTCGCTGATGGCGATTGATTCCGAAGGCGCCGCCGAAAAGGGTTATCTCGCCATGCTGGCTGCAAGGCTTGGGCTGGAGTCCGGGCTGGTCGAACATCTGCACGCCCGCGCCCGCGCTTTGGCCTGAAACCGCAAGAAGACCTTAGAACACCACCGGCACGCCAAGGCCGCGCTCTTGCGCGCGGCGCAACGCCACCCCGGCCACGGCCAAATCCTGCAAGGCAACCCCGGTGCCGTCAAACAGCGTGATCTCCTGCGCGGTTTGGCGGCCGGGGGCCTGACCGGCCAGCACCGCCCCCAAGGGCGTGATCGTCTCGGCCTGCAACAGTCCCGCCGCGACGGCGTGCTGTGCCTCGCCAATGCTGATGGATTGCGCCACCTCATCGGTGAACACCCGCGCCCCGGCGACCAGCGCCGGCTCCAGCTCTTGCTTGCCCTTCGTATCCGTGCCCATGCAAGCCAGATGCGTGCCGGGTGCCACATGTGCCGCCATCAGGCTGGCCGCCGGCGATGAGGTGATGGTGATGATCGCATCGGCCTTTACCATCTGCTCCAGTCCAACCGCCTCAAAGGGCAGGCCGATTTCGGTCGCGACATCGGCCAGTTTTGGCAACATCTCGGGGTGCAGATTCCAGCCGATCACCCGCTGCCATGGCCGAACCCGCGCCGCCGCGCGCAACTGATACCCCGCCTGATGCCCCGCCCCCACGATGCCCAGAACCCGCGCCTCAGGCCGGGCCAACAGGTCAATCGAAATGGCCGAAGCCGCCGCCGTCCGCAGTGCCGTCAACAGATTGCCGCCCACCATCGCCTGCGGCTGGCCCGTTTCGGGATCAAACAGAAAGATCGCGGATTGGTGATTGATAAGCCCGCGTGCCGCATTGCCGGGAAAATACCCCCCGGCCTTGACCCCCAATTGCCCCCCCGCCCGGTCGATCCCGGATTTGAAACCATATTGCCGCCCCGCGCCCAATGCCTCGCGGATCACCGGAAAGTTTTCGGCCTCGCCGCGGGCCATGGCCACCAGCGCCGCCCTGACCGCGGCATCTGCGTCTTCGGCCGAAACAAGCTGGGCAATCAGCGCCTCTGGGATCATCAACATGGGCCGCCCCCTTTTCGCACGCTCAATAGGCCTTGCCGCGCGCCGAAACCGGCCAGACCACCTCGACCACACCGCCGCGCAGGCCGACATACCAGTCATGCACATTGCAGGTGGGGTCACAGTGCCCCGGCACCAGCCGCAGCTTGTCATTGACCTTCAGCGCGCCGGCCGGATCTTCGACCACGCCATGTTCATCGCTGCATTTGGCATATCTGACATCGCTGCGGCCAAAGACCACCGGCAGGCCGCTGTCAACCGACTGCGCCTTCAGCCCGGCATCGACCACCGCCTTGTCAGGTTTCACATGGCTCATGACGCTGGTCAGAATGAACAGCGCGTTTTCCCATTCCCCCTGATCAATGCGCCGACCGTCCTTATCCAGAATGCGGCCGTAATCGGCGTCCATGAACGCATAAGAGCCGCATTGCAATTCGTTATACACCCCCGAGGCGCTTTCGAAATAATAGCTGCCCGTGCCCCCGCCCGACACCAGTTCCGCCGTGATGCCAACCGCCGCCAGCGCCGCAACCGCCGCTTTCACCTGCACAATCGCCGCGTCCAGCTTGGCCTTGCGGTCGTCATAGCGGTCAAGATGCTGCATCGCGCCCTGATAGGCCTGAATGCCGGTAAATTTCAGCCCCGGCGCCGCCACGATTGCCTGCGCCAGCGCCACCACTTCCGCCGGTGTAATCACCCCGCAGCGGCCCGCGCCGCAGTCAATTTCCACCAGACATTCCAGCGTGGTGCCATGTTTGCCCGCCGCCGCCGACAGTTCAGCGACATTGGCCAGATCATCAACACAAACGATGATGCGCGCGCCCCGCTTTGGCAGACGCGCCAACCGGTCAATCTTGGCCGGGTCGCGCACTTGATTTGACACCAGCACATCCTTGATGCCACCGCGCACAAAAACTTCGGCCTCGCTGACTTTTTGGCAGCACACCCCCACCGCACCGCCCAAGCGTTCCTGCAATCTGGCCACGTCAACCGATTTGTGCATCTTGCCATGCACGCGGTGGCGCATCCCATGCGCGCGGGCATAATCGCCCATTTTCACGATATTGCGTTCCAGCGCATCCAGATCCAGCACAAGGCAAGGCGTCTGAATGTCGGCTTCGGCCATGCCCGGCAGCGCGGGAATGTCATAACCAACCTCAAGCCCCTGATATGACGTCATATTCATCTTTCCGCCCCCTACATCCACGGCAGTTTATCAAGATCGACATTGCCACCCGTCACGATGACCCCCACGCGCTTGCCAGCAAAAACTGCGCGGTTTTTCAAAATCACCGCCAAAGGCACGGCGCTTGACGGTTCCGTCACCAGTTTCATGCGCTTCCAGATCAGCTTCATCGCGTCGATGATCTCATCTTCTTCCGCCGTCAGAATATCGGTGACATGGGCCTGCACAAAATGCCATGTCAGTTCTTTCAGCGGCACTTTCAGCCCATCCGCCACGGTTTCCGGCGCGTCATCGGCAATGATGTGGCCGGCGCGGAAACTGCGCGCGGCATCATCGGCCTGCTTCGGTTCGGCGGCATAAATCTGCACCTCTGGCGCGAGATGCGACAGCGCCAGACAGGTGCCCGAAACCATCCCACCCCCGCCAATCGGTGCCACCACGGCCTCCAGCCCCGGCACCTGCGCGATCAGTTCCATCGAACAGGTGGCCTGCCCGGCAATCACCCGCGGGTCATTATAGGGATGCACAAACTCCGCCCCGGTTTCGGCCAGAACTTCGGCAAAAACCGCCTCGCGGCTGCTGGTTGAAGGCGCGCATTCCACGACCCGCCCGCCATAACCGCGCACGGCATCTTTCTTGGCTTGCGGGGCCGTGTGAGGCATGACCACCGTGCAGGCAATGCCGCGCCGCCCGGCGGCATAGGCCAGACAGGTGCCATGATTGCCGCTGGAATGGGTAGCCACCCCCCGTGCCGCCTGCGCCTCTGTCAGGCCGAAAACCGCATTCGACGCGCCACGCGCCTTGAAAGCGCCGGCTTTTTGCAGGTTTTCGCATTTGAAAAACAGCTCTGCCCCCACCAATTCGTTGATGAAGCGAGAGGTCATAACCGGCGTTACATGCACATGATCGGCAATCCGCGCCCGCGCCGCCTGTGCATCGTCAAAGCTTGGAATGGTCATCGTCATTTGCTTTGCCCCCGCGCTCATTCCGCCGCCAGCGCCATGGCCGGGGCCGAGCCGCGGTAATATTCCTGCGCCGCGGCCACGCCGCTGCCCAGTTGCACCGGCCAACCCAGATCGGCCATGCACATTTCGGCGGTGGCCAGACCGGCCAGCACCATCACATCGCTCAACATCCCCAGATGACCGATGCGAAACACCTTGCCCGCCACTTCGCCAAGACCCACGCCAAAGGCCACGCCGTATTTCGACGCCGCCAGTTGCACCAGATCGGTGCCATTGCAGCCCTCGGGCACCAAAACGGCGGTGATCGTGTCGGAATAGAGCTCAGGATTGGCCGCGCAGGGCCGCATCCCCCATGCCGCCACCGCATGGCGCACGCCTTCGGCCAAACGGTGGTGGCGGGCATAAACCGCCTCCAGCCCCTCATCCTCCAGCATCTCGATGCTGCTTGCCAAACCGGCAATCAGCCCGACCGGCGGGGTATAGGGAAAGCCCCCGGCCGCATTGCTGCGGATCTGATCGGCAAAGTCGAAAAAGCAGCGCGGCAGACGGGCGGTTTCCATCGCGGCCAGCGCCTTGGGGCTGACGCCCAGAATGGCCAGACCCGCCGGTAACATAAAGCCCTTTTGGCTGCCGGCCACGGCAATATCCACGCCCCAGGCGTCAAACGCAAAGGGCATCGACGCGATCGAGGACACCCCATCGACAAACAGCATCGCCGGATGCCCCGCCGCATCCATGGCCCGGCGAATACCGGCGATGTCAGATTTCACCCCGGTTGCGGTTTCATTATGCGTGGCCAGAACCACCTTGATATGGTGGTCACGATCCGCCTTCAGCGCTGCCTCAATCCGTGCCAAAGGTGCGCCCTGTCCCCAAGGGGTTTCCAGAATTTCGACGTTCAGGCGGTGGCGCTGGCACATGTCGATCCAGCGATGGCTGAACATGCCAAAGCGCGCCGCCAGCACCGTATCGCCCGGCGACAAAGTGTTGCTGATCGCCGCTTCCCAGCCGCCCGTGCCGGTGGTGGGCAGCAAAAACACCTCGCCCGCGCCCATCTGCAACACGCGCTTCACCCCCGCAACCGCCGGGCGGAACATCCGCGCGAAGGCGGGGGAACGGTGGTCCAGCGTCGGAATATCACAGGCCTTCCGCAGGCTTTCGGGCATATTCGTTGGGCCGGGAATGAAAACCGGGTTTTGGGCAGACATGGCAAAACTCCCTTCTTGCCTGGCAACGATAGCCCTACCCCTATCCATCCACAATTTTTTCGCAAAGATTTTTCAATAGGCGAAAAATGTGGTAAAACCTTCTGAAATCAAGCGACAAGGGTTTTTCATCGCCATGGCAGAACCGGCAAGAACACGCGGCCGCCCGAAATCCTTTCACGACAAGACCGATCAGAACACCATTCAGGCGTTGGACCGCGCGCTTGGGCTATTAGAGATTCTGGCCGCCCATCCGGGGCTTAGCCTCAGCGATCTGGCCGCGAAATCTGATCAGGCAGTGGCCACGGTTTACCGCGCGCTGGTCACGCTTCAGGGCCGCGCCATGGTTGAACTGGAAGATCCCGGCCAGCTTTGGCACATTGGCGGCGGGGCGTTTCGCATCGGCTCGGCCTTTCTGCGCCGCACCAAGGTGGTGGAACGCGCCCGCGCCGCGATGGAGACGCTGATGCGCGACACCGGCGAAACCGCAAATCTTGGGGTTGAGGTGGGCGATGAGGTGCTGTTTCTGGCGCAGGTCGAAACCCATCAGGCGATCCGCGCCTTTTTTCCGCCGGGCACCAAAGGGCCGATGCATGTCTCGGGCATCGGAAAGGCGCTGATGGCATGGTATGCGCCGGCAAAACTGTCTGGCATTATCGCCCGCCGCGGGCTGGAGCGTTTTACCGAAGCCTCGCTTGCCACGCCCGCCGCCCTAGCCGCCGATCTGGCTGCAACCCGCGCCCGCGGCTTTGCGATTGACGATCAGGAAAAGGCCATGGGAATGCGCTGCATCGCCGCCCCGATCTTTAATGCCCATGGCGAACCCATCGCCGGGCTGTCAGTGTCAGGCCCAGCCTTTCGTATGGATCTGCAAGATGCCGCCCGCATCGGCGCCATGGTGCGCTTCGCCGCCGATCAGGTAACAGCAGCCACCGGTGGCATACGTCCAGAGTAAGAAATTCCTCCGGCCCAAGGCCCCGGCCCCTGTTGCAAGCCCGCCCGGCGCATGATGATCTGCGCGCAAATCGGGCGCGTCGGCAAAGGAGACCCTGAATGAAAGTCTTTCTCAATGGCTTTGGCCGCATCGGCCGCTCGGTCTTGCGCGCTTGGGCACAAGGGGCGGCGCCGGGGGTTGATATTGTCGGCATCAATGACATCGCCGCAGCAGAAATGTGCGCCTATCTCTTTGAATTCGACAGCGTCTTTGGCCCATGGCGCGGCAGCGTCGCGCTGGATGGCGGGCGGTTGGTGGTTGATGGCCGCGCCATTCCGCTGCACCGCACCGCCGATATTTCAACGCTGAACCTTCAGGGCGTCGATCTGGTGATGGAATGCACCGGCCGTGCCGATAGCCGCGACATTGCCGAACGCGGCCTGCACGCGGGCGCCCGCCGCATCCTGATTTCCGGCCCGTCGAAGGCGGCTGATGCCACCATCGTTCTGGGCGCGAATGACGCGGCCTTGGCCGATCAGCCCATCATCTCAAACGCCTCTTGCACCACCAATGCGCTGGCCCCCTTGGCCCGGCTGATCCATGAACATTGGGGCGTGGTGACCGGGTCGATGACCACGATCCACTGCTATACCGGCAGCCAACCCACGGTCGATGCCCCCGCCGCCGATTTTTCCCGCTCGCGCGCGGCGGCGCTGTCGATGGTGCCCACCACCACCAGCGCCCAAAGGCTGCTTGACATCGTTCTGCCCGAAATCGCCGGGCGGATCGAAGGCTATGCCGTGCGGGTGCCAACGGCCAGCGTTTCCGCGGTGGATCTGGCACTGATGACCGAACGCCCGGCCACGGCTGCGGCGGTAAACGCCGTTCTTGCCAGCGCGGGCGGTGTGATTGGCGCCACCACCAAGGCGCTTGTATCAACCGACCTGCGGGCACGGCCCGAAAGCATCGTCATGGCCCTGCCGGAAACCCGCGTTACAACGGGCGGAATGCTGCGGGTCTTTGGCTGGTATGACAATGAATGGGGCTTTTCCAACCGGATGCTGGACATGGCCCTGCGCATGGGGGGCAAACCATGAGCCTGAAAGACTTTTTCACCGCCGGCCCCTTTGACGATGGCGATCCCGTCACCGGCCATTATTTCGAAATGGCATCGGCGGACCCAACCCGCCCACAGGTCTGGGCCTATACCGATGCGCTGTCCTACCGGCCCGGCGATGTGCTGCGCCTTCATGCCATGTCTTCCTGCACCGAGGCCGATCTGACCATCGCCCGCGACGGGCTGGTGCCGCAGACGCTTTTCACCGCCAAGATCGCCACGCGCTTTGCCGAAACCCCGACGGATTGTTCGGTTTCGGGTTGCGGCTGGCCCGAGGTCTTGCGCTTTGTCATCCCGCAAGATTGGCAAAGCGGGGTCTATACCGTTACCCTGACCGTGCCGGGCCACCGCGCGCAGCATATGTTTGTGCTGCGCGCCGCCAAGCCGGGGGCGCGGCTGGCCATGGTTTTGGCCACGGGCACCTGGTGCGCCTATAATGATTGGGGCGGTTCGAACCATTATCAGGGCCTGACCGGCCCGGCGGGCGATGCCTTTGCCCCTCATGTCAGCCTGTTGCGCCCTTGGGCCAAGGGCTTTGTCGAATGGCCGCAGGACGCGCCGCGCATTCCCCATGCCTCGCCGCTTCTTAGCCGGCCGCGCTATCCGCATATGGATTACGCCCGCGCCAAGGGTATTTCCAAGAAATACGCCTCCTCGGGCTGGGCGGCCTTTGAACGGCCCTTTGCCCTGTGGTGCGAAGCGCAGGGCATTGAACTGGACTATCTGACCCAGCACGATCTGCACCGCGACCCACAGGCCCTGGCCGGCTATGCCCGCGCCGTGATCGCCGGCCATGATGAATACTGGACATGGGAGATGCGCGACCATCTGGACGCATGGCTGGATGCGGGGGGCGAACTGGCGCGCTTTGCCGGCAATTTCTTTTGGCAAACCCGGCTGTCTGACGATCTGCTGACCCAGACCTGTTTCAAAACCCGTGGCGAGGTGGAAGACCCGCTTGGCGCCACCAACCGCCTGACCAGCTATTGGGATCATCCCCGCGTTGGCCGCCCGGCTGTTGCCAGCATGGGGCTGACCGGCGCGATGGGGGTTTATGCCGGTTGGAGCCGCTGCGCCGCCCATGGTTCGGGCGGTTTCGCCATTTACCGGCCCGAACATTGGGCACTGGCGGGCAGCGGTCTTGGCTATGGCGATGTGCTGGGTGCTGCGTCGAAAATCTTTGGCTACGAGGTGGACGGCATCGACTATACCATGACCCACGGCCTGCCCTTTGCCGCCGAAGGCTGTGGCTTGCAGGGCGATCTGACCATCATCGGCCTGTCCCCCGCAACCACGCTTTCCCATTCCACCGGCCCGCAGGACCGCGACCTTTTCATCGGCACGCTTGACGCCGAAGAAGTGGCCCAGCAGGTCTATGGCCGGATTGATGCCGAAACGCTGGGCCGGGCCAGCCGGGGCAATGGCTGCATGGCCGAATACCGCCGCGGCAAGGGGGCGGTGTTCAACGCCGGGTCTTGCGAATGGGTGGCCGGGCTGATCGCGCGCGAACGCCCGGTTGAGCAGGTCACGCGCAATATTTTGTGCGGCGACTGGGCCTAAGTTCAGCCCTTTTTCACCGGATTTTCGCTTGGCGCGCCGCCTTCGAAACGGTTGCCATGACGATAATCGCAGGGCGCTTCCTGCATCTGCAAATGCAGCCCCGTCCCGGTGAAAGGATGGGCGCGCGCAAGATCTTCGTCAAAGTCGATGCCAAGGCCGGGGCCATCCGGCGGCAGGATATAGCCATCTTCCCATTTGATCGAATTGCGGATCAGTTTCAGATGGAATTCCCCGCCGGTTTCAATGGTTTCCGCGATCAACAGGTTCGGAATGCTGGTGGAAAGATGCACATTCGCGGCCCACTCCACCGGCCCGCAATACATATGCGGGGCCATCTCGGCGTTGAAAATCTCGGCAATGGCGGCCAGTTTCTTGGCCTCCATGATGCCGCCCAACCGCCCAAGGGCAGGCTGCAAGATCTTCACACCACCGGCGCGCAAAAGCGTGCCGAACTCGGCCTTGGTGGTCAGCCGTTCCCCGGTTGCCAGCGGAATACGCACATGACGGGCAACCTCTGCGAATTCCAACAGGTTATCCGGCGGGATCGGCTCTTCATACCACAGCGGATTATAGGGTTCCAACTCGCGCCCCAACCGGATTGCGCCGGGGGTGGTGAACTGGCCATGGGTGCCGAACAACAGATCGGCCTTATCGCCCACGGCTTCGCGGATTTTCTTGCAAAATTCGACACTTCTGCTGATGTCAGACATCGCCGGCTCATGGCCGCCGCGAATGGTATAGGGGCCGGCCGGGTCAAACTTGACCGCCGTAAACCCCATTTCCACATAGCGCGCGGCGGCTTCGGCGGTCATGTCGGGGTTCACCCAGAACTCTGCCGCATCCTCGCCCGGCTGGGGGTAAAGATAGGTATAAGAGCGGATCCGCTCATTCATCTTGCCGCCCAACAGCGCCCAGACCGGGCGGTTCCGCGCCTTGCCCAAAATGTCCCAACAGGCGATTTCCAGCCCCGCAAAGGCCCCCATCACCGTTGGGTCAGGCCGCTGAGTGAAGCCCGACGAATAGACACGGCGATACATAAGTTCAATGTTTTCAGGGTTTTCACCCATCATATGGCGTTCGAACACATCTTCGATCACCGCCCGCATCGCCTTGGGCCCCACGGTTGACGCGTAGCATTCGCCGTAGCCGACGATCCCGGTATCGGTGGTGATTTTCGGAAAGATCCAATAACGCCCGCCCCATCCCGGTGCCGGGGGGGCAACGACAAAGATTTCCAGATCCTTGAGCTTCATGGGCAATCCTCCGCTTTGATCCGCAGGCTGGCGCGAGATGCCGCGCCGATCATGTCAAGCCGCGACAGGAAATGTCGCGACAAGGCGATGAATGACCGCCGCCAGCGCCACAGGCATTGCCAGATGCGGACAGTGGCCCGAAAGAAGTTCCTCCTGCACCATGCCGGCCGCCATGGCGCGCTGCCAGTCGGGGGGAATGGCGCGGTCGTCACCGGCAATGATCGCGGCACGGGCAAGGGCGGGCAAGGGGCCGGGAAACGGGGTTTCCTGCGGACGGATCGGCTCTGGCCCCATACGGGCGGCAAGGGCGGCGGGGTTTGGGCAATCGTGGAAGAACAATTCCGCGCAGGCGTCTGGCGCGAAACGATAACTTTCCCGATCGGCGCTGATCTGAAACGCGCCGCGCATCGGTTGCGCGGGGCCTGCGCGCCGCAGATCGGCCAGCGATTTTCCGGGCTGCGGGATATAGGCGGCAAGGTAGATCAGCCCCGCAACCTTTGCCGGATCGGCCAGCGCCGCCGCCGATATGGCATAGCCCGCCGCCGAATGGCCAACCAGCACCGCAGGGCCGGAAAGGCCCGCCAAAATGGCATCGGCGTGGTCTTGCAGGCTGGCCCCGGTGCCATCGCGCCCCGGCAGATCAAGCGCCCGCGCGCTGTGGCCAAGGGCGTGCAGCGCCGGGATCAGCCGACCATAGGCCCAGGCGCCAAAGCCCGAGCCGGGAACCAGCAAGACCTCAGCCATGGCCGATGCTGCGCAGGAAATCGTCCAAAAGCGCGATAAATTCGGCGGGGCGTTCCACCATTGGCAAATGCCCGGTCGCACGCATCAATTCCCAGCGGTGGCCGCGGATCAGATCGGCGGTCTCGCGCACCAGATCGGGCGGTGTGGTGCCATCATTGGTGCCGGCGACAACCAGCGTCGGCAAGCCCAGCGCAGCGGTGGTGGTGTAGAAATCCGCCCCCGAAATCGCATGGGCACAACCAATCCAGCCCGCCGGGTTCATCGCCTCTAACGTCGCACGGGCGGCAGGCATCGCGGCGGCGTCTTGCCATTTGCGGCCAAAAATCCGCTCCATCGCGCCGGGGGCATAGGCGGCAAGCCCCTGCGCCGCCACCTCGGCCGCGCGGGCCTGCCACAGACCCGGCCCACCAATCTTGGCCGCCGTATTGGCCAAAACCATGGCGCGCACCAGATCGAGCCGCTTGGTCGCCAGCCCCTGCGCCACAAGCCCCCCCATCGAGGAACCGATCACCACCGCCTCTTTTAGCGCGAAATGTTCCATCAGGCTTTCGGCATCGCGGATCAAGGCGCCCATGGCATAGGGCGGGGCCGGCACGTCTGAGCGCCCATGCCCCCGCGCATCAAAGCGCAGGCAGCGAAAGCGCGGCGACAGGGCGGCAACCGTGGCATCCCACAGGTGCAGATCGGTGCCCAGCGCGTGCAGGAATACCAACGCAGGCGCGCCCTCTGGCCCTTCGATTTCGGCGTTCAGGCGCAGGTCTTTCAGCCAGATCAAGGCCATGGCTTATCTCCAAACCGTTCAAGCGTTTCGCGGAAAAGCCCCGCATCCACATTGCCGCCTGATGCGGTGCAGATCACGGTTTCTGGCAAATCCTGCCGGAACAGGGCAGCCGCCAAGGCCACCGCGCCGCCCGGCTCCACCACGATACGCAGGTGCTGAAAGGCCAGAACCATGGCCCGCAGCGCCTCGTCATCCGTCACCACCATACCGGGGCCACAAAGGCGTTTCAGGATCGGAAAGGTGATCTCGCCGGGCGAAGGCGTGACAATCGCATCGCAGATTGACCCCGCCGTCGCCGGGTTCTTTTCGCGCTGACCGCTGGCCAAAGACCGCGCAGTATCGTCAAAGCCCGCCGGTTCCGCTGGCCGCACCCGAAGCGCAGGCGCGCGGGCTGCAAGCGCCAGTGCAACCCCGGCGGTCAGCCCACCGCCGCCGCAACAGGTGACAACATCGGCCTCTGTGATCCCGGCCTCAGCCGCCTGCGTGGCGATTTCCAGCCCCACGCTGCCCTGCCCCGCGATCACCTGCGCGTCGTCAAAGGGTTTCACCAGGCTCAGCCCGCGCGCCAAGGCCAGCGCCGCGCCTATCGCATCGCGATCTTCAGTCGCGCGATCATAAAGCACCACCTCGGCGCCATAGGCGCGGGTGTTGGCGATCTTCACCGCAGGCGCATCGGCGGGCATCAATATGACACAGGGCGCACCCAAGCGGCTGGCCGCCAAAGCCACCCCCTGCGCGTGATTGCCGGAAGAATAGGCCAAAACCCCTTTGGCCCGTGCCTCGGGTGACAGGGCCGTCAGCGCCGCCCATCCGCCGCGAAACTTGAAGCTGCCGGTCCATTGCAGACATTCCGCCTTGACGAAAATGCGCCGCCCGGCCAGCCGGTCCAACAAAGGGGCGTTCAAAAGCGGCGTGATACGGGCATGGCCCGAAAGCCGCCCGGCTGCCGCTTCGATCAGGGCCAGCGTTGTCATGCGCAAGCCCCCAGAAACGCCTGCAAAACCGCCACGGCCCCGGCTTCATCAAGGAAGGGGATATGGGCGCGGTCAGGCACCTCGGCATAGATCATGTCAGGGCGGCGCGCCTGCATTCCGGCCACGGTTTCGCGCGTCAAAAGATCAGAATTTGCCCCCCGGATCAGTGCCACCGGCAGGCCCGCGGTTGCCTCCCACAAGGGCCACAGATCCACCGGCGGGCCATTGAACCCGGCGATGAAAGCCTCGCGCAGCGCCGGATCATAGGTGATCTTCAGGCCCTCGGGGGTGATGTCATAGAACTTCGTCACCTCCTCCAGCCAGCGGCTGGCGGGCACATTGGCAAAGCCGGGCGAATAGCGCGGCATCTTTTCGGCAATCTCGGCCAGACTGCGCGCCGATGGGTTGCGCCCGACGTAATCGAAAATCCGCTCCAGCCCCGGCCGGTGGATTTCCGGGCCGATGTCATTCAGGCACAGGCCCAAAAGCCGGTCCTTGGCCACGGCGGCCAGCATCATGCCAATCAGCCCCCCGCGCGAGGTGCCAAGGATCGCGGCCTTTTCCACGCCCAGATGATCCAGAAGCTCCAGCGCGTCCTTGCCCTCTTGCGGCACGGTGTAGCTTGCAGCGCCGGTCCATTGGCTTGCGCCCCGGCCCCGGTAATCCATGCGGATCAGCCGGCAGGGCGGCAGATGCGGCACCATATAGTCGAAATCGGCCATCGTTCGCGTCAGCCCTGCCAGACATAACAGCGGCAGGCCCGCGCCCTCATCGCGATAGGCAATCCGGCATCCGTCGGAGGTGGTGAAAAACTGGGGCATGGCAGTCTCCTTCGCGGGGCAGATTTGCATGGGCGGCGGGTGGCGAAAAGGGGGCTTGCTTGCCTCATGCGGATGCAAAGGCTATTGGGCAAGGGACACAAAGGGAATAAGCCATGGCCGAGGCAACCGAAGAACGCGCAAAATCGAAACGGGTGGGGGCGCTGGCCGCACTTTGGCCTTTCGTGCGACCCTATCGGCTGATGGCCCTTGTGGCTGGACTGGCGCTGATCCTGACATCGACCGTCAGCCTTGTGCTGCCCATGGCCGTGCGCCGCGTGGTGGACAGTTTCAGCGCGGGCAATCTGGCCATTCTGGACACCTATTTCACCGCCTTTCTGCTGATTGCCGGGCTTTTGGCGCTGGGAACCGGGGTGCGCTATTATTTCGTTACCCGTCTTGGCGAACGCGTGGTTGCCGACATTCGCCGCGCGGTGTTTGACAAGGTGATGGCCATGTCGCCTGCATGGTTCGAACGCATCATGACCGGCGAAATCGTTTCGCGCATCACCACCGACACAACGCTGATCCTGTCGGTCATCGGGTCATCGGTTTCGGTGGCGCTGCGCCATTTCCTGACCCTGCTTGGCGGCCTGGTGCTTTTGGCGCTGACCTCGGTCAAGCTGTCGCTTTATGTGCTTTTGCTGGTGCCGGCCATCGTGGTTCCGATCATTGTTCTGGGCCGCCGCCTGCGTCGCCTTTCGCGGGAAAATCAGGACTGGATCGCCAATTCGTCGGGCAAAGCAACCGAGGCGCTGGCGGCCGTGCAAACGGTGCAATCCTTCACCCATGAAACCGCGACCAAGGCCGAGTTTGGCCTTGTGACAGAACAGTCTTTCCTTTCGGCCAAGACCCGCATCGCCACCCGCGCGGTGCTGACCGTGATCGTGATCTTTCTGGTCTTTTCCGGCGTGGTGGGTGTGCTGTGGATCGGCGCGCGCGATGTCCGAAATGGCGTGATGACGGCGGGCGAACTGGTGCAATTCGTCATCTATGCGGTGCTGGTGGCCGGTGCGGTTGGCAGCCTGTCGGAAATCTGGGGTGAATTGCAGCGCGCGGCAGGGGCAACCGAACGGCTGGTGGAGATTCTGCAAGCCGAAGATCCGGTGAATGACCCGGCGCAACCACAATCGCTGCCCGTCCCGGTGCGTGGCGAAATCACCTTGGATAACGTGGCTTTCCACTACCCGTCGCGCCCGGAATACCGCGCGCTGAATGGCGTATCGCTGACGGTTCACCCCGGCGAAACCGTGGCGCTTGTCGGCCCATCCGGCGCGGGCAAATCCACTGTGCTGCAACTTTTGATGCGGTTTTATGACCCACAATCGGGCGCGATCCGCCTTGATGGCACAGACCTGCGCGACATGGGGCGCGAGGCCTTCCGCAGCCATATGGCCCTTGTGCCGCAAGACCCGGTGATCTTTGCCGCCTCCGCCATGGAAAACATCCGTTTTGGCCGCCCCGGCGCAACCGATGCCGAAGTAACCAAGGCCGCGCGCTCTGCCGCCGCGCATGATTTCATCACCGCCCTGCCCCAAGGCTATAACACGTTCCTTGGCGAACGCGGCGTGATGCTGTCGGGGGGCCAAAAGCAACGCATTGCCATCGCCCGCGCCATCCTGCGCGACGCAAAAGTGCTGCTTTTGGACGAAGCCACCAGCGCCCTTGACGCCGAAAGCGAACGCGCCGTGCAAGAGGCGGTGGACCGGCTGGCAGAAGGCCGCACCATGCTGGTCGTCGCCCACCGGCTGGCCACCGTTAAAAAGGCCAGCCGGATCGTGGTTTTCGACCAAGGCCGCATCACCGCCACCGGCACGCATGACGAACTGGTGGCGCAGGATGGGCTTTATGCAAGGCTCGCCCGGTTGCAGTTTACCGATGGGGCTGCATAAAGGCAGGCTGACAGCGCCCGCAGATAATCTGCGCCGGGGGCTACTTTTCAGGCCCCGCCATGCCTATCTTGTGCGGGCGCAGGAAAGGGGCAGGCTTGGTCTTTTCAACCATCACCGACGGGATCACCCGGCAAATCGAAGGGGCCATGGCCTCAGTTTCCGGGGCGCTTTTTGAACCGGTGGTCCGGCTGGGCGTCACGGGCCTATCGCGTGCGGGCAAGACCGTCTTTATCACCGGGCTGGTGGCCAATCTTCTGGATCGCAGCCGGATGGCGCAGCTGCGCGCCGCCAACCGCATTCTGGCTGTGCATCTGCAACCGCAGCCCGATGTCACCCTGCCGCGTTTTGCCTTTGAAGACCACCTTGCCGCCATGACCGGCGACACCCCGCGCTGGCCGGAATCAACCCGCGCCGTTTCAGAATTGCGGCTTTCGTTTCGCCTTGCGCCTTATGGGCTGCTGTCGGGATTTTCCGGCCCCCGCACGCTGCATCTCGACATCGTCGATTACCCCGGCGAATGGCTTTTGGACCTTGGGCTTTTGGATAAGACCTATGCCGCTTGGTCGGAGGCCACGCTTGAACGTATCGCCAAACGCCCCGAGGCCGCCGGTTTCATGGCCCAGGCCCGGGCCGAAGATGGCGCGCTGCGGCTTGAGGAAGCGAAGGCCCAGTCGCTGGCCGCCGCCTTTACCGATTATCTGCACAGGGCCCGCGCCGCCGGCTGGTCTGATTGCACGCCGGGCCGCTTTTTGTTGCCCGGTGATCTGGCGGGCAGCCCGGTTTTAACCTTCGCGCCCCTGCCGCTTCCGGCGCAAACGCCGCGCAACAGCCTGTGGCGGGAAATGGAACGACGCTTTGACGCCTATAAGGCCAAGGTCGTGAAGCCATTTTTCCACGATCACTTTGCCCGGATCGACCGTCAGGTTGTGTTGGCCGATGTCTTGGGCGCCATTCACCAAGGCCCCGCCGCCGTCGAAGACCTGCGCCGCACCATGGCCGATGTGCTGACGGCCTTTCGCCCCGGCGCAAATGGCTGGCTTTCCGGGATTTTGGGCGGCAAACGCGTGGAAAAAATCCTCTTTGCCGCCACCAAGGCCGATCATCTGCACCACCTGCAACACCCCGCCCTGACCGCCATCACCGAGGCGCTCTTGCGCGATGCCAAGGCGCGGGCCGATTTCGCCGGGGCCGAAACCACCGCCATGTCCCTTGCCGGGCTGCGCTGCACGGTGGAAGAAACGCTGCAACATCACGGTGCCGAATTGCCCGCCGTCAAAGGCCGCCTGCTTGGCAGCGGCAAACAGGCCGTGATGTATCCCGGCGAATTGCCCAAAGATCCCGCGCGCATCCTGTCCCCCGCGCGCGACGGCGCGACGAAATGGCTGGGGGCAGATTATGCACTCATGGCCTATGCCCCGGCGCGTGGCGCACAAACCGCCGGCATGGCCCCCCCGCATATCCGCCTCGATCGCGCTGCCGACTTTCTGTTCGGAGACCGGCTATGACATCCCCCCTGAACCGCCCCGCCCTGATCGAAATCGAAGACGGCCCCGCCGCCAACCCCAGCCTTGCCGCCCCGGTGCCAGATCATCTGCCCCCCGGCACGCAGGTGCTACAAATGGCAGACCGCTTAGCCACAAGGCGGCTGTCGCCCCTGTCCCGCGCGGCGCTCTGGGTCTTCAGCACCTTGTTCAGCTTTGTCCTTTCCGTCGCGATCTGGGATTTCGTCACAGCCCTTCTTGCCCGCAACAGCTTTCTTGGCGGGCTGGCCATGGCGCTGGTCGGTCTTACCATCGCGATTCTTGCGCTTCTCGCATTGCGCGAACTGGCCGCCTTTGCCCGCATCGCCCGCATCGACCGCCTGCGCCAAAACGCCACCGATGCCCGCAGCACGGCCAATCTCGCCGCAGCCCACAAGGTTCTCGCCGCGCTGCAATCGCTCTATGCCAAACGCCCCGAAACCGCCTGGGGCCTTGCCCGGCTCAGCGAACAACAAGCCGAGGTCTTTGACGCTGACGGCCTTCTGGATCTTGCCGAACGCGAACTCATGGCCCCGCTTGACAAGGCCGCACTGGCCGAAATCGAAGCCACCACGCGCCAAGTTGCCACCGTCACCGCCCTTGTTCCCATGGCGCTGGCCGATGTCGCAACCGCGCTTTTCGCCAACCTGCGCCTGATCCGCAGGCTCAGCCAGATCTACAGCGGCCGCTCCTCGACGCTTGGCAACCTGACACTTCTGCGCCGAGTCTTCGCCGCCCTCCTCGGTGCCGGCGCCATGGCACTGGCCGATGACCTGATCGGCTCTTTCGCTTCGGGCGGTCTTCTCGCCAAACTCTCACGCCGCTTTGGCGAAGGCGTGGTGAACGGCGCACTTACAACCCGCGTCGGCCTTGCCGCAATGGAAGCCTGCCGCCCCCTGCCCTTTGCCGCGCTTGAAAAACCCGGCACCACAGCAACCGTCAGCCGCGCCCTTGCAAGCTTCCTGCGTCAGCCCGACAAAACGGAAACCTCCGCAGCCCATCCTCTGTGAAAAAATATCCTCGGGGGGCGCGGCAATTGCCCGCAATTGCCGCCGGGGGGCAGACAGCCCCCCTGAAACCGCGGCCAAAATCCTGCCGCGCTAAAACCTTGCCCCCGCTAAAGCCCCGCCTCCAGCCGATCCAAAAGCGCCGCCATCATCGCCTCACAACGCGCCATTTGTTCCACCGTCACGAACTCATCCGGCTTATGGCCCTGCGCCATTGAACCCGGCCCGCAAATAACCGTGGGAATGCCCAAACGCGCGTCAAACAGACCGCCTTCGGTGCCAAAAGCCACCTTCATCGTGCCATTCGCCCCGGTCAGACCCTTGACGAAATTCACCACCCCCGCATCCGACGCCGTGCCAAGGCCGGGATAGTCCCAAAGCCGTTCAACAACGATTGCCGCTTCGGGAAACGCGGCCCGCAAGGGCGCCACAATGGCCTCGGCGGCGCCCCGCAGGCGCGCAATCAGCCCGTCCACATCCTCGCCCGCAACCGACCGGATTTCGAAATCAATCACTGCCGTATTCGGCACGATATTGACCTGCACCCCGCCATTCAGCTTGCCGACATGCAGCGTGGAATAGGGCACATCATAATCGCCATCCTTCAAACCATTGGCCGCCACATCGGCCTGAAGCGCGCGCACCGCCTGCACAAAATCCGCCGCCAGATGCAGCGCGTTCAAGGCCATAGGGGCCAGCGCCGAATGGCCCTCGCGCCCCGTGCATGTGGCGCGTAGCGCGACCTTGCCCTTGTGGCCGGTTGCCACCTGCATAGCGGTGGGTTCGCCCACAATACAAAATCGCGGCCTGACCGGCGCGCTTTCCAGCATCTCCACCAAAGACCGCACGCCCATGCAGCCGATTTCCTCATCATAAGACAGGGCCAAATGCAGTGGCGTTTTCAGCGGGCGGCGCGCGGCTTGCAGCATGGTGGCAATCGCCACGGCGCAAAAGCCTTTCATATCGGCCGCACCGCGCCCGTAATAACGACCGTTTTCTTCGGTCAGCGCAAAGGGAGGCTTGGTCCAGGCCTGGCCTTCAACCGGCACCACATCGGTATGGCCCGACAACATCACCCCGGCCTGCCCGGCGGGGCCAACCGTGGCGTAAAGGTTGGCCTTGCCACCCGCGGCATCCGGGATCAACTGCGCCGCAATTCCCGCGCCAGCAAGCAGGTCTTGCACAAAATGCATCAGATCAATGTTCGGTTTTGACGACACCGTGTCAAAACCCATCAGCCGTTCAAAAATTGCGCGCATATCCATTGGGGCCTCCCTGATCGGCAATGGCTATCTTGTTCGCGCAGCCCCGCCAAGACGATTTCCGCCGGAAATCGTGCCCGAAAACCGTGCGGTTTTCGACCTTAGCTGTTGGCGTGCATCCGTTCGATATAGGCGCGCATTTCTTCGGCCTCGTGGCGGGCATCGCGCAGACCTTCCATCGCGGCGCGCAGTTCCGCCTCGGTCTGGGCAATCTGGTTCATCAGCTCAGCCTCGCGTTGCTCCAGATAGATGATCGCCTGATCGCGCACTTCTTCCGCTTCGTGCAGCGATTGGGCCAATTTATCCATTTCGCCCATGTCCCCCCCTGCCACGCGGGTAAAGCGGTGCATCAGCCAATAGGCAAACCACCCCAAAGTGAAGGCCGCCAAAAGAATGAAGGCCGTGGCAATAATGAATTCCGTGCGGTTCATGGGGCTACCTTCGGCTTATTGGCTGGCATCGGGGCGGCGTTTCGGCCGGCGGGTCTTTTTCTGGGGGGCAATCGAAGGGCTGGTATCCGCCGATAAATCGGGGCTGTCTTCGGCCGCCGCAGTCGTATCGCCAGCAGTCGGGGAAACCGTCTCTTTGCTCTCGGCAGCCTTTTCGCCCATCAGGGTAAAGGCGATGCGGCGGTTGGTTTCGCGGCCTGCTTCGCTGGCATTGTCGGCAATCGGCATCGCCTCGCCATAGCCTTTGGCAACAGAGCCGGACACATCAACCTGCCGGCCCTGCAACGCCATGAGAACCGCTTCGGCGCGCGCCTGGCTAAGCGCCCGATTGCCGCCTTCGGAACCTTGCGAATCCGTATGGCCCGCGATTTCCGCCCGCAACCCCTCGCAGCGCGCCAAAGCTTTGGCCATCGCATCCAGAACGCTGGCGGCGCCGGCATCTATTTCGGCCGAACCGGGGGTAAAGGTGATCTTCTGGCGCGTCAGAACCGCGTTCACATCATCAACGCATTCCTGGGGGCTGGGCAGCGCGGCCAGCGGGTCCAGTTCAGCATCATAGCTGACCACAACCTTGTAGGTTTTCCCCTGACCAAGCTTGTCAGACAAAATCTGCGCGATGCGCGCCCGTGCGGTCTGCGAGCCGGTCACGCCGCTGATTTCAACCGTATCATCGCGCACCAGAAGCGTGCCATGTTTCAATTCGGCCAGCGCCTGAAGCCCGGCCATTACCCGGCGCGGCCAGCCTTCGGGCAGTTCTGCATCCAAACGGGTCGCCTGATAAACCTTGGTGCTGCCAAAGGCCGCCTTGGCGAAACTGTCAACGGCACTGCGCTGGACTTCATCAGCCAGACGCCCGCGCAATTCCACACGGCCGCTGTCTTTTGCCAAAACGGCGGTAAATTCGGCCGGGCCTGCACTGCTGTTTTCTGTCCGCTCCAAATTCGCCTCAAGCGAAAAGACATCAGGCAGGGCGGCTTCCAGATCACCGACAACGCGGTCAAAGGCCGATTGTGAAACGCTGGCCGCCGCCTGCAAGGTAACATCGGCGTCCTTGAAGGTGATGGTCGCCGCACCAAGTTCGGCCACGGCGCGAATCCCGGCCTCAGCCGCTTCGCCCCATGAGGGGCTGGGCACACCCAACGCGATCACGCAATTTTGGCGCCCCGCAGCCCCGGCCTGAATTGCAGCAGCCACAATGCGCAGCCGGGCCTTTTCTGTATCGACCGCGCAGGCATCAAAACGCGGCCCTTCGGCATCCATCACAAAGCGCAGCGTGAAGGGGGTGATAACCGGGCGTGGCGCCGAAATTTCATAGCTGACGCGCACGCCTTCGGGCTGCCCCGCCGCCAGTTCGGTTTCAAAACTGCGTTTTTCGGCATCCGAGGCGGCAATGGCCGTAATGCGTACGGCTGCCGCATCAACCGTAATCTTTGAACGCGGCAGCAAAGCCAACGCCTTGCGCGCATAGGCCAGCGCCGGCCCCCAGGTTTCTGGCGGCGCATAGGCTGCGGTTTCCAGCATGTCTTGCAACTCGGTATCGGGCTGCAACGCGCCGGCCTCAGCCAGAAGGTTATCTTTGGTGTCGCCTTCGGGCAAAAGCCCGATCAACTGAATGCCATCGTCATTGCGCAGAATTTCCAACGTAAAGCGCGGGGCTTCGATGGCGCGCAGCGGCGTCACTTCCATCTGGTCTTGAATCCGCGCGGAATCAATCACCGCGCCGACCAGATTGATAACACGATAGCGTGCCGCCTCATTCGGGGCGGTGCCAAGCAGGTTCATCCGCAGGCCATCGGCATCGACGCTGGCGAAGGTGATTCCTTCGGTGAAAAGTTTGGACCTGACCGCGCGTTCAGACAGCCGCTCCATCAACAAAACCGATGCCCAAGCGAAAGACAGCGCCACAAAAGCGGCAATCGCAAAGGCAATTGCCGTGGCCAGATTGGGCGTCAGTCGAAGATGCGGCAGCTTTATCACGGGGTTAGGTTTTCAATCTGGCAAGGAAAGCTGTCGATCCTTAGCGGGCCGGCAGCGCAGGATCAATCAAAGGAGTGCGGCTGCGGCAAGAAACAGCGCAAGCAAAAAACCCGCATCCCGATTGGCACGAAAGATCACCATGCAAGAGGTTGGATCATCGACATCAAGCCGGCGCATCTGCCAGACCATATGCCAGCCAAAGGCCCATACCCCCGCCAAGGCGACCAGCGGCTGCCACAGGCCCGACAAGGGCGCGGTCACGATCGCGGCCGCCGCCAGCAACAGCGTCAGCCCCATGAACCCCCAAAGCGCCTGACGCGACCGATCCCCGAACAGCCGCGCGGTGGATTTCACCCCGATCAGCGCATCGTCTTCTTTGTCCTGATGGGCGTAGATCGTGTCATAATAAAGCGTCCAACTGATGCCCGCGGCATAAAGAAACAGCGCCGAAAGGCCGACGGTTCCGCTATGTGCCGCATAGGCCAGCACCGCGCCCCAGTTAAAGGCCAGCCCCAAAAACACCTGCGGCCACCAGGTAAAGCGTTTGGCAAAGGGGTAAATCGCCACCAAGGCCAGCGAGGCAAAGCCCAAACCAATCGCCAGACGGTTATAGCTGAACAAGACCAGTGCTGCGACCAACGCCTGAATGACCATCCAGGCCAGCGCCTGTTTCACCGTCACCTGCCCCGAAGGGATGGGCCGTGACCGCGTGCGCGCCACTTGGCCATCAAAGTCACGGTCGGTGATGTCGTTCCATGTGCAGCCCGCGCCCCGCATCAAAAACGCCCCCAGCCCGCAGGAAAGCGCAATCCACAGATCCCAAGCCCGAAAACCATCGGCCAGCGCCGCCAGTGCCACACCCCACAGGCAGGGAATATACAAAAGCCAGGTGCCAATCGGCCGGTCCGCCCGCGACAGGCGCAGATAGGGCACCGTTCCTGCCGGAGCAAACCGGTCAACCCAATTGTCCTTTGGGGCATCGGCAACCTGCTTTGGTGCCTCTGGCATTTCGCGCGGCTCGGTCATAGGTTTGCTTTCATGGAAAAGCCAAAAACTCGTCTCTATGTAGATCAGCCTCTTGGCCCGGGGCAAGCCGTGGCCCTTGGCGCGGATGCGGCCAATTATCTATTCAACGTCATGCGGCTTGGCAAAGGCGCAGGCATTGCGCTGTTCAATGGCCGCGATGGCGAATGGCTGGCCGAAGTGGCCGAGGCAGGCAAGCGTCAGGGCATCGCGCTGTGCCAAAGCCAAAGCGCGCCCCAAACCATGCCGCCCGATCTGTGGTTGCTCTTTGCCCCGGTCAAAAAGGAACGCACGGCCTTTATCGTGGAAAAGGCGGTGGAATTGGGCGTGGCGCGGCTGGTGCCAGTGGTGACGCGGCACATGAATTCGGAACGCTGGCGGGTTGATAAACAAACTGCCCACGCGGTTGAGGCGGCCGAACAATGCGGCGCCACCTTTGTGCCAGAGGTGGCCGATTTGCAGCCCTTGGACCGGCTGCTTGCCACCTGGCCCGCGGGCCGCACGCTTTATTGGGCCGATGAAACCCTTGCGCGGGCGACGGCCGGACAGGGCGCCGCCTTCATCCCCGGCCCGGCGGCGATTCTGATCGGGCCAGAGGGCGGATTTTCCGATGATGAAAAGACCCGGCTGCGGGCCTTGGCCTTTGTACGTCCGCTTTCGCTTGGCCCGCGCATTCTCAGGGCCGAAACGGCGGCTTTGGCGGCGGTGGTAAAATGGCAAACCGCGGTGGGGGATTGGGCGTGATCCGCCCCGAGGCGCTTGGCACCCTTGCGCGCTGGCGTGAACCGGGGTTTGGCGCGGCGCTTGGCGCACTTGGGATTTGGGTTTCGGTGCAGGGGGGGCCGATTCTGGCCGCGCTGGGCCTGTTGCTTGGTGCCGTTGGGCTGGGGCTGGTTGTGACGGGCCTGCGCCGGTTGCGCTTTGCCCAAAAGGTGGCTTCGCCCGGAATCGTTGAACTGGTCGAAGGGGAACTGCGCTATTTCAGCCCGGATTTCGGCGGCAGCATCAGCCTTGCCGATCTGGCAGAGTTGCGGCTGATAACCCTGCGGGGGCGGCGGATGTGGCGGTTCAAGCAGGTGGATGGGCAGGTGCTTTTGGTGCCGGTGGATGCCGCCGGGGCTGAGGCGCTTTATGATGGCTTTACCAGCCTGCCCGGCATGGACATGGCCACGGCCCTTGCCGCCTTGGCCCCGGCCCCCGCCTCTGCCACGCCGCCCGACATCGTGCTGATCTGGCAGCGCAAAGCGACGGGCTTCGTCGCATGATCGCCCCGAAATGGCGTTTTTGGCAGCGATTTTTATCGTGCTTTTCCGCACATATTTTGGGGCGAACTGCGCCCGCGATCTCTTGACTTGCCCCCGTAAAGGCCGCAGGTCTTGGCGCCCGATGACCCCCAACAAATGAGGCCGCAACATGTCTATTCCACAATCAGGCGGCGGCCCGATCGAGAATTTCGAGCAGCTTGCCGAATACATGGCTTCGGGCTGCAAGCCCAAAGATGAATGGCGCATCGGCACCGAGCATGAGAAATTCGGCTGGCTTTCGCCCAGCCGCGCCCCCCTGCCCTATGCGGGCGAGGCATCAATTTCGACGATCTTTCAGGCGCTTGAGGCGCGTTTCGGCTGGCAGCCGTTGCGCGAAGGCGAAAATGTGATCGGGCTGACGCGCAACGGCGCGAATATCAGCCTTGAACCCGGCGGGCAGTTTGAACTTTCCGGCGCGCCTTTGGCAAACATGCACGACGTCGCCGCCGAGTTGCAAACCCATCTGGACGAGGTGGCTGCAATCGCCGCTCCTTTGGGCATCCGCTTTATGGGCATTGGTGCCGCGCCCACATGGGGCCATGACACCATGCCCGTCATGCCCAAGGGCCGCTATCGGCTGATGACCGGCTATATGCAAAAGGTCGGCACCCACGGCACGCAGATGATGTATCGCACCTCGACCACGCAGGTTAACCTGGATTTCGCGTCTGAGGCCGACATGGTGAAAAAACTGCGCGTCGCGCTGGCCTTGCAGCCGGTGGCGACCGCGCTTTTTGCCTCCTCGCCCTTCTTTGATGGCAAGGTGAACGGCCATAAATCCTGGCGTTCGCGCATTTGGCGCGATCTGGATGCCAGCCGCACGGGGATGCTGCCCTGGGTGTTCCAGGACGGCATGGGTTTTCAGCGCTATGTCGATTGGGTTTTGGATGTGCCGATGTATTTCGTCTACCGCGACGGCAAATACATTGATGCGCTGGGCCAATCCTTCCGCGATTTTCTGGCCGGCAAACTGCCCGCCCTGCCCGGCGAAAAGCCCACGCTTTCCGATTGGGCCGACCACATGACCACGGTTTTCCCCGAAGCCCGCGTCAAGAAATACATCGAAATGCGCGGTGCCGATTGCGGCGATCAACCCCATATCAACGCGCTCCCGGCTTTTTGGGTGGGGCTGATGTATGACCAGACCGCGCTGGATTCCGCATGGGATCTGGTCAAGGGCTTTGATGCCGAAACCCGCGAAGGGTTGCGGGTTGCGGCCTCGGTTTCGGCCCTGTCGGGCGAGGCGAACGGCGTGAAGCTGGCCGATCTGGCCCGCGCCGCCGTAGGCCTGTCGCACGCTGGCCTTGCGGCACGGGGTCTGGGCGAGGAGAAATACCTCGCACCGCTTGTCACTTCGCTCAAATCGGGCAAGGTGCAGGCCGATCGCTGGCTGGAGCTTTACAAGGGCGACTGGGGCGGCGACCTTGACCGCATCTACGAAGCGGCAAGCTTGTAAACCGCCCGCTTGACAGCCCGGCAGCGCCGCGCCACCCTTGCCTTGCCGGCCCTTTGGCCGGTGCAGCAGGAGTAAGCTACATGCGCGATTTCTTTATCAATTCGCTGGAAAAGCTGGTCGGCGTTGTCGTGGTCATTTTGGGAATTATCGTCGTGATTGCGGCCTTCAGCGCCATGCTGGGCGGCGGCATGGGCGGCCAGCACATGGGCGGCGGCGGCCCCTTGGCAGGGCTGTTGATCCTTGTGATCGGCGCGATCTATGTGCTTTTCGTCGGCGGCTTCATGTATCTGGGGCTTGGCATCTATCAAAACACCAAGCGCAGCGCCGAAGCTTTGGAAAAAATGGCCAACCGCTAAGGGCGTGGGTGGCGCGGCAGGGGCGCAAACGCCCTTGCCCGGCTTAAGACACCGCTTTGCCCTTGCGACCGATCTTCGGTTCGGTCCCGGCCTTGATGCGCTTCAGGTTGGGCCAATGCCGGATATAGACCAGAACCATAAAGGCAAAGGTCAGAAACAGCACATCGCCCCGACCGAAAACCAGACACCACAAGCCCGAAAGCGCGGCCGCGATCAGGGCCGAGGCCGATGAAATGCGCGTCACCGCTGCCGAAACCGCCCAGGTGGCGCAGACCGCCAGCCCCACAGGCCAGGCCAGCGCCAGAAGCGTGCCAAGGAAGGTTGCCACCCCCTTGCCGCCCTTGAAGTCCAGCCAAACCGGGAACAGATGGCCCAGAAACGCCATGCCCCCCGCCACCTGCGCGGCATCTTCGCCCAAAGCAAAGCGCGCGATCAGCGCCGCAATTGCGCCCTTGCCCGCATCCAGAACCAAGGTTGCCAGCGCCGCGCCCTTATGGCCGGTGCGCAAGACATTGGTCGCGCCAATATTGCCCGACCCGATGGCGCGCAAGTCGCCCAAGCCCAGCGCGCGGGTAATGACGATGCCGAAAGGCACCGACCCCAGCAGATAGCCAAGCGCACCGATCACAACCAGCAGCATCGGGGAGGTAATGATTTCCGGCATTCAGCGCGCCTCATACACCTGTTGGCCAGCGACATAGCTTGCCAGCACCTTACCTTCCATCCGCGCCCCGTCAAAGGGTGTGTTCTTTGACTTGGACAAAAGCGCGAAACGATCCAGCACGAAGGGCGTATCGGGATTGAAAAGCACCAGATCGGCCGGCGCCCCTTCGGCCAGCCGGCCCTGCGGCAGGCCAAGACGCCGCGCAGGGTTCAAGGCCAGCGCCTTGAACAAGCCCGGCAGATCAAGATGCCCGGCATGATAAAGCCGCAGCGCCGCCGGCAGCAGGGTTTGCAGGCCAACCGCGCCCGAAGCCGCATCTTCAAAGGGCAGGCGTTTGGATTCTTCGTCCGCCGGCGTGTGGAAGCTGCCGATCACGTCGATCACGCCATCGGCAACCGCCTGCACCATGGCTAGGCGGTCTTCTTCCGAGCGCAGGGGCGGCGTGAATTTGAAAAAGGTGCGATAATCGCCCACGTCAAATTCGTTCAACGTCAGGTGATGAATGGAAATTCCCGCTGTCACATCCAGCCCATTGGCCTTGGCACGGGCAAGCGAGGGCAGGCTGCGCGCGGTTGTCACCTGATCGACATGCCAACGCACGCCCGTCATTTCCACCAGCCCAAGGTCACGGTCCAGCCCGATGCGTTCAGCCATGGGCGACACGCCCGGCAGCCCTTTGAGCGAGGCGAACTTGCCACTGGTCGTGGCCGCGCCAGCCGAAAGCCCCGGCTCTTGCGGATGGCCGACGATCAGCGCGCCCAGCGATTTGGCATAGACCATGGCGCGCGACAGCGCCTTGGTGTTTTCGGCCACATGGAAAACATCGGAAAAGGCTATCGCACCGGCATCAAGAAGAAAGCCGATCTCGGTCATTTCCTTGCCGGCCCGGCCTTTGGTCAGCGCGGCCATATGGCGGATGCGCACCGGGGCTTCGCCTGCACGGCGGGTGACAAATTCCAGCGTTTCGGGCGTGTCGATGGCAGGCAGCGTGTCAGGCCGGGCGATGACGGTGGTCACCCCCCCTGCCGCTGCCGCCAGCCCGGCGGAACGAAAGCTTTCGCGATGCCGCTCGCCCGGCTCGCCAATCTTGACACCCCAGTCAACGATGCCGGGCGCAAGGCATTGCCCGGCGCAATCTACGACCTTCGCCCCTTTGGGCGCGGCCCCGTTCCGCGCGGCGATCACCCCTGCCGCAACGGTCAGGCTGCCAAGGCTGTCTGTGCCAGCCTCGGGGTCGATCAGACGGACGTTCTCGAAATGCAGGGTCATGGCTTGGCCTTCTGATGGTCGCGGATCAGGGCGGGGGTGGGGAATGGGCACGGCATGGTCAGCTCATCACCACGATCAGGACGGTGAAAATACCCAAAAACAACAGCACAGCGGCGGCCACCATGCCGCCCGCACGCATTTCAGATTTCGTCGGCTTGCGGTCGGGGTCCGGGGTCATCGTGCCACGCCTTCTGCCGGGAACGGCCCGCCTTTCGGGTATTCGGCGATCAGATATTTCTGTGTGGCACGGCTCAGGAAACGAAAGGTGATCTTCGCCCGATCCGGCGCGGTGAAGACAACCGAGCGCGGACCCTTGCCGAGCAGTGGTCCAGCATAGGTCCCGGCGCGCGGCAGGCTGTCAAGACGCGGGGTCTGCGAAAAGGGATGGCGATGGGCCAGGACCCGATGGTCGGTCAGGGCATAGGCGTCTCGGGCAAACATTGCGGCCAGACCAAGGGGAAACAGCAGAACAACAAAGCCATGCGGCACGACAACAAGGGCGAGACAGCCGAACAAGACAAAGGACAAAAGGCCCGCAAACTCGGGCTGGCCTGTCCACAGCAGCCGTTCGCCGGCCTGCAGATGCGGTGTCCAGTCAAAGGGCGTGACCATGCTCATCGCTTGCCCGCCTTGGCCGTTTCGATGGCGGCAATCACCGCCGCCGCATCGGCCTGATATTTCATCAGATGCTTGTCAGAGCCCGCAACAAGCTGCACCGCGCCAAAGAACGGCCGCACCGCCTTCAGGCTGGACAAGGGCGCAATCCGCCCCCCCGGCCCGATCAGCCTGCGGTTGGTAAGCTTCCATTCCTCGGCCAAGGCTTCTGATCGCAGATAGGCCGCCCGAAGGCCAATGGCCAGAACCGCCGCAACCGGGCCAACCCAAGGCGCGGGATTGCCACCATAAACCAGCGCCGCCCCGGCGATGACACCCGCCGCCAGCGCCATGATGCCGTTTGACCGCCAATAGGCGGCCGGATCAGCGCGAAACACCGCGATCAGCTTTTCGCCAGAGTCCAGATTGACCTCGCGGCCAAGGATCGGGTCACGGATGATTTCAGCCATGATCTGCCCCGCTCACACCATCGCCCCCGCCGCCTTGGCACCCCGTTCGGCCCGCAGGTTGCGCGCCAGAAGGTCCATGCAGGCCATGCGGACGGCAACGCCCATCTCAACCTGTTCCTGAATGACAGAACGGTTGATGTCATCGGCAATCTCGCCGTCAATCTCGACGCCGCGGTTCATCGGGCCGGGGTGCATGACGATGGCATCGGGCTTGGCGAAAGACAGCTTTTCCGCATCCAGCCCATAGCGGTGATAATATTCGCGTTCTGATGGGATGAAGCCGCCATCCATGCGCTCTTTCTGAAGCCGCAGCATCATCACCACATCGGCGTCTTTCAGGCCTTCGCGCATATCATCGTAAAGCTCGCAGCCAAATTCGCCCACGCCCGAGGGCATCAGGGTAGGCGGCGCGATCAGGCGGATGCGATTTTCCATTTTATTAAGCAAAATCAGATTGCTGCGTGCAACGCGGCTATGGGCGATGTCGCCGCAGATCGCCACGGTCAGGCGTTGGATACGGCCCTTGGCGCGGCGGATGGTCAGCGCATCCAACAGCGCCTGCGTCGGGTGTTCGTGCCGCCCGTCGCCCGCGTTCAAAACCGCGCAGTCCACCTTTTGCGCCAGAAGGTTCACCGCGCCTGACGCCCCGTGCCGCACCACCAGCAAATCCGGGTGCATGGCGTTCAGCGTCATCGCCGTGTCAATCAGCGTCTCGCCCTTTTTCACCGAAGACGAAGCCACCGACATATTCATCACATCGGCCCCCAGCCGCTTGCCGGCCAGTTCGAAACTGGCCTGCGTGCGGGTCGAGTTCTCGAAGAACATGTTGATCTGCGTCAGCCCCGCCAGCGCATCTGACGATTTCACCGTGCGCCGGTTCAGATCGACATAGCGATCGGCCAGATCAAGAACCGTGGTGATTTCAGCGGGGGAAAGATGTTCGATGCCAAGAAGGTGACGGGCGCGGAAGGTCATGGGCAACTCCCTTGGCATGGCATTCCCGGCGCTTATAGAAAGCCAAAAGCAAGGGGTCAACCAAGCGCCAAGGGAATGCTTGTGGTGGCGGGGGGCAGGCCCTAGCTTGGCGCCATGGGAATCGGGGCAGATATCGCCGGAAACTGGCATTCGTCACTGGCAGCACTGGCTTGGCAGATTGATCTTGGCGTGGATGCGGTGGTTTGTGAAACCCCGATCAACCGCTATGAACTGGCCGAAACCAGCCGCAGCCCGGCCAGCGCCAAAACCGGGCAGGCCCCGGCCGCGCCCCCCCTTGCCGCCCAAGCGCCCATGGCTGCGCCCGCCGCGCCCTCTGCCGATGAGGCGCTGGCCATTGCGGTTGCGGCCGCGCAAACCGCCGCGGCCGCTGCAAAAGACCTGCCCGCCCTGCGCGAAGCCGTAACGGCCTATGGCTTTTGCGAAATCAAAAAGGGCGCGCGCAACACGGTGTTTTGCGATGGCAACCCGGCTGCCCGCGTGCTGATTTTGGGCGAAGCGCCGGGCCGCGAGGAAGACATCGAAGGCCGCCCCTTTGTGGGCAGCGCGGGGCAACTTCTGGATCGGATGTTTGCCGCCATTGGCTTGTCACGTCAGGCCCCAGATGCGGGGGCCGCGCTTTACATCACCAATGTCATGCCTTGGCGCCCCCCCGGCAACCGTGACCCGGAGCCTGCCGAAGTTGCGATGATGCGCCCCTTTGTCGAGCGCCATATCGCGCTTGCCGACCCTGACGTGATCGTGGCCATGGGCAATACCTCGCTTTTTGCGCTGACCGGGCAAAAGGGCATCTTGCGGGCGCGCGGAAATTGGGCCGAGGCGTTTGGCAAGCCGCTCTTGCCCATGGTGCATCCGGCCTATCTGCTGCGCAACCCGATCGCCAAGCGCGAGGCATGGGCTGATCTTTTGTCCTTGCAAGCGCGTTTGCGGCAAATGGGCTAAGGCTACATTCAGGGCGCGGGGCAACCCGCGATTTCAACCGCCCTTGGCTTGTCCTTTTCGGCCCCGCCCAGCACCGTCAGGCGCAATGAAGACCGGTCCAGCGCGAAAGGCGCCCCGGTTGGCCCGACCATTTCGGTAACAGAAACCAGCTTGCCCCCGGCGCGATGGGTCACGGACTCAGCCACCCAGATTGCCGGATCGGCGGGTTCAAAAACCACGGCTTCCTCTGGCCCTTGCGCGGGCATATCCAGCGTCGCGGTCAGACGCAGGCCATCGGCAATCGGTTCGACCTTGCAGGAAACGCGGCCGACACCGGCCTGCGCGGCGCTGGCCGGGCGCGCCTTAAGTGCGGCACGCAATTCGGGCGGCTCCGTGCCGGGGCGGGGCAGATCAGCCGAAAGCTGCACCTGCGCCGGCATACAGATTTCATTGCACACGCCCATATCGACCCGCGCCTTCAGCAAGACGGGCTGCGCGGGATCTGCCGGCACCACCTCAAGCGGCAAGACGACACCGCCCACATAGCCCACGGTCTGCATCCCGTTGACATGAAACACCACGGGGCTGGGCCAATGAATGCGCACGGATTTGACATTGCGCGACCCGGACCAGTCAAAAACCGGGGGAATTCCGGCCTCTCCGGGGCTGCGCCAATAGGTTTTCCACCCCGGCGCCAGCGCCAGCGAAAGACCGGCCATATGGTGACCATCGCCCATTTCCCAACCGGTCATAAGGCTGGCTTGCAAGACATCATCCTGCGTCAACCCCAGCCCCGGCGAGGCAAGAAGCGCAGAAATGGTGCATATGGCGGCAAGAAGGCGGGCTTTCATGGCCCGCACTTTAGGCATCAACCCGCCAAATGGAAATCACGATCAAGTCAGGCCCGCGCAAGAAACCGAGAAGAACAAACTGAGGGCTTCAAACTGGGGCTTGAGACCGCCGCGCCGCAAGCCCACATTAGGGGTATCGGAAAGGGGCGTCGATTCGATGGACCTGACAGGCAAATTTCTGGTGGCGATGCCCGGCATGGGCGATCCGCGCTTTGACAAAAGCGTTATCCTCGTCTGCGCCCATAGTGACGAAGGCGCGATGGGCCTTATCGTCAACAAGCCGGTGCAAGAGGTCACCTTTGCCGGCCTGCTGGAGCATTTGAATATTCCCCACGCCCCGGAAGGCCGCGAAATCGCCGTGCATTTCGGTGGGCCGGTGGAACGAGGGCGGGGCTTTGTGCTGCACAGCCGCGATTATCGGGGCCGCGCGGCCATGATGAAAATCGAAGGCGGCTTTGGCATGACGGCCACGCTGGATGTGCTGGAGGCGCTGGCGCGCGGCGAAGGTCCGCATCACGCATTGTTGGCGCTGGGGTATTCCGGCTGGGGGCCGGGACAGTTGGAAGCCGAAATTGCCCGCAATGACTGGCTGATCGCAGATGCCGATGCGGCGCTTGTCTTCACGGCCGATGACAGCACGAAATGGTCTGGCGCGCTGCGCAGCCTTGGGATCGACCCTTTGGCGCTTTCTTCTGCCGCCGGGCACGCCTGAGCGCCACGCCACGGCACCGTGCCGTAGAAATGCCGCAATCTGCCGTTACGCGATGGCTGATCCAGCAACACGGCCATCATGCGTTTTTTCCAAGTTCTTGTGTTTTTTGCGACCTGCGCCCTGTCAGCCTATGGCCCTGCCCGCGCGGAAGAAAGCCGGCTTGTCAGCCTTGAAACCCTGTCGGCCGGTGCCGCGTGGCAGGCGGTGGGGCGGCTGAACCTTGGCCAGCGCGGTTTTTGCACCGGGGCGCTGATTGCCCCCGATCTGGTGCTGACAGCGGCGCATTGCCTGTTTGACAAGGAAACCGGCGCCCGCATTGCCGACCGCGACATCGAATTTCTGGCCGGCTGGCGCAATGGCCGGGCCGAAGCCTATCGCGGGGTTCGCCGCAGTGTTGCCCATCCTGATTACATCTATTCCGGCGCCCAAAATCTGGATCGTGTGGCCTATGATCTGGCGCTGATCGCGCTGGACCGGCCCATCCGCCTGCCGCAAGTCACCCCCTTTGCCACAGCCGTCAGCCCGGATCGGGACGAAACCGTCGGCGTGGTGTCTTATGCCCAAAATCGGGCCGAGGCCCCCAGCCTGCAAGAATCCTGTCATGTGCTGGACCGCGCCACGGACATCATGGTGCTTTCCTGCGATGTGGATTTCGGGGCCTCTGGCGCCCCGGTTTTTGCCTTGCGTGACGGCGAAATGAAGATCGTTTCGGTCATTTCGGCCAAGGCCGATGCCGATGGAAACAAGGTCGCGCTTGGCACCGGATTGGGCACGCATCTGGAAGATCTTCGCGCCGAATTAACCGCAGGTCGCGGGGCGAATGTCAGGCTGTTGTCGGGCGGGCAAGCGGCTGGGCAGATGGGCGGGGCAAAATTTGTCACCCCGTGACGGAACACCCCCACCGAAATCTGCCAGCATCGAGGCCTTGAAACCGCATGATGCGCTTCCCAGATAGAAATTGTCCCCGGTGCCAAGATGGGCCGGGGCGCTTTCCTGTCCGCGCCCGGAACCGGGGCGGATGCCCTTAACATCGCTCTTGGAGGATGACATGCGTGGCTTTGATTTTGCCCCCCTTTACCGTGCCACTGTCGGCTTTGACCGCATCGCTGATCTGATGGACCGCGCGCTGAGCGCCGATGTCGCCCAGCCCACCTATCCGCCCTATAACATTGAAAAGACGGCCGAAGACGCCTATCGCATCTCAATCGCGGTTGCGGGTTTCACCCCTGATGAACTTTCGGTCGAGGTCAAGGAAGGCGCGCTGTTTGTCACCGCCCGCAAGGCCCCGGAAACGGCCGAAAAGTCATATCTGCACCGCGGCATCGCCACCCGCGCCTTTGAGCGGCGCTTTGCGCTGGCCGATCATGTGAAAGTCTCGGGTGCCAGCCATGAACACGGGATGCTGCACATTGATCTGATCCGCAAAATCCCCGAAACGATGAAGCCGCGGCGCATCGAAATTGGCCAACCTGCGCAAAATGTTGCCCCCGCGCTGGAGGCAAAGCTGGCCGAAACCGCCGAGGTTTGATTTCCAGACCTTCAAGTGAAATCAAGACCCTGCCCCCCAAAAGGTGCAGGGCCTTTTTCAATGTTGTCAAAAGATCAGCCCGTCATATACCCCGAAGGCCCCCGCGGTTGAGCGCAGGCTGCCCGCAAGGCCCTGATCGCGGGCATAGGCAATGACTGCCGAATAGGTGCCCGGCCCAAAAGACCCGTCGATGCCGCCGCGATAATAACCCCAGATCGCCAGCCGCCGCTGGATCATATAGCGCTGCGACGCCGAATAGCTGTTGAAAGCCCGCGCGACGGGGGTTGAATAAATCGTCGGCGCCGGGCTGCGCGGGTGATAGTGGCGCGGCTGCGGCATCGGCGCGGGCCGATAGGCCGGGGGGTGGTGATAGACGGGGGGCGGGGCGTAAACCGGCGCTGGCGTATAGACCCGCGCCTTGTCGCGACGCGCATCATCAATGATGGCTTTCAGCACCAGCGCGCCCACGGCCCCCTTCAGCGTATCCTGTTCGCGCTGCCCCCAGGCATGGGCGGGCATCGCGGCACCGGCCACAATGGCCAATGCGGTCACAAACGTAACGGCCTTGGTTTTCAGGTTCGGCAGCATTTTGGCTTCCTTTCGGTTCGCAGCCCGCCCCGACGATCCGGGTCAGGCGATAACCAAAAGATGCGGGCACCTAGCGCCGCTAAGCAAAATCGCCCCGATGATAGGCGATAACAGGGCTGAAGACAGGTGTAATCTGATGGTATAGCCGCCCGTTTGGTGGAGCAGCCATGGAAAATTAAAAGCGTTTTAGCCCTTAACCGGCCCTGTCCGGTCACAAATGCCGGTCAATACGTTCCTGAAGTGAGGCGCCTGAATCAGGTTCACTCAGTTCCAGCCAAAAGCACGACCAGCTCTTTCATGCGCGCCAAATCAGAATTGGTGACGGCTTTCTTCTGTGAACGATACGAGGCCCAGATATTGGCAGCTTCTAAGAAATTGGAACCGTTGTTTCCGAGATTACCGTCTCTGTTCATGGAACTGACAAGGCTTGCATAGCTGCGCCGGTCAATGCGGGCGTATTTGGCTGCGGTGCGTCCATCAATTTGCGAGTTCGACGCTTTTTCCTCAAGGGCATCCCTGATTTTCAGCCATTCACTCTTTAAGTCATCAAACTTTTGCTCCGCTGGTTTCGACGGCTCATTGCTGCTTGTTTCGGCACTAACATCAGCAGCCTGTTGGTCTGAAACATCGGCGCGCAATTGTGCGGTGTTTGCAGCAAGGCCGGCGAGTTTTTCTTCAATATCTGCAAGGGAATGTTGAACACGTTGTTGATGGTCAGTTAGCAGTGCTTCGGTTGCTTCCAAAGCCGTTTCAATGCTCGCGACTTTTCCATTGAACATTCGCGACCCCAAAAGAACCGCAATAACGGCTCCAAACCCTGTGAGAAAGCCTGCCCCCAAAGTTGCATGAGCCAACGGTAGGTAAAAAAACCTTTCAAACATGAAAATACCCAAGAAGCCACACGCATTACGTGCGCAACAATCTGTGACCGCAACCGCACTGTCAATTGCGTTCACACAGGTGTCGCTCAGGCGGACGGCCTGAAATTGCGTGGAAGAAATCCCCCCGTAAATGCAAACGGGGCCCGAAGGCCCCGCTTTCATCGGCTGTTTTCCGCGATCAGATCGACAGGCAGACGTATTTCATTTCCAGATAGTCCTCGACGCCATGGCTGGAACCCTCGCGGCCAAGGCCCGATTGTTTCACCCCGCCAAAGGGGGCGACTTCGGTCGAGATCAGGCCGGTGTTGACACCGACCATACCGTATTCCAGCGCCTCTTGCACACGGGTGATGCGGCTTACATCACGGGCGAAGAAATAGCTGGCCAAGCCGAAGATGGTGTTGTTGGCGAGGTGGATCACCTCTTCTTCGGTTTCGAACTTGAACAGCGGGGCGACCGGGCCGAAGGTTTCTTCGGTGGCCACCTTCATGTCATTGGTCACGCCGGTCAGCACGGTGGGTTCAAAGAAGGTGCCGCCCAAAGCGTGGTTCTTACCACCGGTCAGCACCTTGCCGCCGCCCGAAACCACATCCGCGATATGTTCCTGCACCTTTTCCACCGCGTCACTGTTGATGAGCGGCCCGGTGGTGGTGCCGTCTTTCAGCCCGTCGCCAACGCTCAGCTTCTTCACCGCCGCCGCCAGCTTTTCGGCAAAGGCGTCATAGACGCCGGCCTGCACATAAAGACGGTTGGCGCAAACGCAGGTCTGGCCGTTGTTGCGGAACTTGGAAATCATCGCGCCTTCGACGGCCTTGTCCAGATCGGCATCGTCAAACACGATGAAGGGCGCGTTGCCGCCCAGCTCCATCGAGCATTTCAGCACCTGATCGGCGGCCTGACGCAGCAAGATGCGGCCAACTTCGGTGGAACCCGTAAAGGTCAGCTTGCGGACACGCGGGTTTTCGCAGAATTCCTTGCCGATGTCGGAAGACCGCGACGAGGTGACAACGCTGAAAACACCGGCGGGCACGCCGGCGCGTTCGGCCAGCACCGCCATGGCCAGCGCCGAAAGCGGGGTTTCCGCAGCCGGGCGCGCAACCATGCCGCAACCCACGGCCAAAGCCGGGCCAACCTTGCGGGCGATCATGGCGTTGGGGAAGTTCCACGGCGTGATCGAGGTGGCAACACCGATCGGCTGTTTCAGCACGGTGATGCGCTTGTCGCGCTGGTGGCCGGGGATCGTCTCGCCGTATACGCGCTTGGCTTCTTCACCGAACCACTCGATGAAGGACGCACCATAAAGCACCTCGCCCTTGGCTTCTGCCAGCGGCTTGCCCATTTCAGCGGTCAGGATAGCGGCCAGATCGTCGGCATTGGCGACCATCAGGTCAAACCATTTGCGCATGACCGCGGCGCGTTCCTTGCCGGTGCGCGCGGCCCATTCGTGGCGGGCCTTGTCGGCCACCTCAATGGCGCGGCGGGCGTCTTCACGGGTCATATCCGCGACATTGGCGATGACATCGCCACGCGCGGGGTTCGTCACGGCAAAGGTCTTGCCATCAGCGGCATTCACCCATTCGCCCGCGATAAAGGCCTGTTCGACCAACAGGCTGGGGTCTTTCAGGATGGAACGCAGATCAGTTGCGGAATCGAGCATGTGGGCCTCCCATTTCTCGGCTGGCCATGCAATGCATTGGACGCGGCCAAAAGTCCAGTTAGCGCGGCTTTGCTGGCCACAAATTCTGCTTGAAACTGGAATCATCCCATGACCGATCTGAGCCGCGACTATATGAACTCTGCCTTCATCCCCAATGGCGACAGCTTTTACCCCCGATGGCAGGCCAAGGCTGCCGCATTTCGGGCGGGTTTGGGCGGGCGGGCCGAAACCGATATTCCCTATGGGCCGGGCGCGCGGCAGGCCTTCGATCTGTTCCATCCGGAAACCACGGCGCGGGGGCTTTTGGTCTTTGTGCATGGCGGCTACTGGCTGGCCTGCGGGCGCGAAGATTACAGCCATCTCGCGGCGGGGGCGCTTGCGCGCGGCTGGGCCTGCGCCATGCCCTCGTATACGCTGGCCCCCGAAGGCCGGATAGCCACCATGACACAAGAGATCGCCATGGCCATTCGCGCCGCCGCGGCCCGCATTCCCGGCCCTGTGGCCGTGACCGGCCATTCGGCGGGCGGGCATCTTTCGGCGCGTATGGGATGCGCCGATCTGGCGCTGCCGGTGGCCCGCGTGGTGCCCATCTCGCCCCTGGCTGATCTGGCACCGCTGATGCAGACCGACATGAACGCCGATCTGAAAATCACCCCGGATGAGGCGCGCGCCGAAAGCCCGGCGCTGCACCCGCTGCGCGCCAATACCACAGCCCATGTCTGGGTGGGCGGGCAAGAGCGGCCCGCCTTCCTGTGGCAGGCACGCAGCCTGTCCGAAGCCTGGTCCTGCGACTGGACGGTTGAACCCGGCCGCCATCATTTCGATGTGATCGACGGGCTGGAAGACGCGGATTCGGCGCTGATGCAGGCCTGCTTTCGCGGGCTTTGACCCGCAGCTATTCCTGCCCGCGCAGCACCGAAGCCGGACGCGTTGCAAGCGGTTGCCAGACAAAGGCAAGCCCCGCCAAAAGCGTGGCCCCGACACCGCCCAGAACGATCATGGCGGCCGAACCCGCATCGAAGCTGTAACTTGTGTCCATCACCAGCCGCAGCACGGCCCAGCCGGCCATTGCCCCGGCCAATACCGCCACCGCACCGGCCGCCGCCCCCATCAGAACCGAGCGCAGGGCAAAGCTGAAAAGAATGCGGCTGCGCTCAGCCCCGATCACCTTTAACACCGAGGCTTCGTAAAGCCGCGCCGTCCCGCCCGCGGCCGCAGCCCCGATCAACACCACGAATCCCGTGACAAGCGTTGCCAGCGCCGCCAGCGTGGTTGCCTGGGCGATGGCGGTCAGGGCTTCGGTCACGCGGGCAATGGCCGCCTTGACCCCAATCGCTGTGACATTCGGGAACGCCTTGGCCACCCGCCGCAATATCGCCGCTTCGGCCGCATCATCGGCATAGACGGTGGCAATATGGCTGTGCGGCGCCCCAGCAACGGCTGCTGCATTCAGCGTCAGCACAAAGCCCATACCGCCCGATGAAAAATCCACCTCGCGAAAGCTGGTGATTTCCGCCTCTATGTCACGGCCCAGCACGTTAACGGTGATACGGTCGCCCAGTTTCAGGCCGATCTCCTCGGCCTCTTTGGCGGCAAAGGAAACTTGTGGCGGCCCGGAATAGCCCGCGGGCCACCACTGGCCCGCCACCACCCGCGTGCCTTCCGGCATGGCATCGGCATAGGTGATGCCGCGATCGCCCCGCACCACCCAATGATTGCCCGCAACTTTCATCGCATCTTCGCCATTTATCCGCGCCACGACGCCGCGCATCATCGGCGCAGTTTCCAGCTTTGTCACCGCCGGATCAGAGGTCATCAGCCTGCGGAACCCGTCAATCTGATCGGGCTGAATATCGACGAAAAAGAAGGCAGGCGCACGCTTTGGCAAATCGCGATCAATCGCGCTGCGCAGGTTGGAATCAATCTGCCCGACGGCGGCCAGAACCGAAAGGCCAAGCCCCAGCGCCAAAACGACCTGCGTGGTTTCGGCGCGCGGCGCCCCAAGGGCGGCAAGCGCCAGCCTCAGCGCCACCCTGCCCCGCATCAGCCGCGCGCGGGCAAGGCGGCGGGCCAGCCATGCCAGCCCCAGCGCAGCAAGGGCCAGCAGCAACAGCGCCCCGGCAACACCCCCCGCCGTGCCAAGCGCAAGCGACGCCACCCCGGAAAACGCCGCAGCGCCGCCAACCAACAGCGCCGCCAGCCCGGCGCTGGCCAGAATATGACGCGCCCGCGGCCAGCCCCCCTTGGCCCCGCCCCGATAAAGCGCCGCGGCACGAACCCGCTCGGCCTGCGCCAAGGGCCAGAGCGCAAAAAGAAAAGCCGCAATCACGCCGTAAAAGCCCGCTTCGGCAACAGGGCGAAGGTGCAGCGAAATCTGCGCGGGAAAGGGCAAAGCCGCCTCGATCAGCGGCGAAACTGCGATCGGCAGGCCAATGCCCAACACCAGCCCGCCGCCAACGCCCAATGCCACCAGCACCCCGATCTGCATCAGATAGGCCGAAAAGATCAGCCCGCTGCCAGCGCCCAGCGTGCGCAGCGTGGCGATGGTGGCGATCTTGCCTTCAAGATAGCTGCGCACCGATGACGCCACGCCGACGCCCCCCACGGCAAGCCCGGCAAGACCGACCAAGATCAGGAAAGACCCGATGCTGGTGACGAATTGTTCTACCCCCGGTGCCGCACGCCGGCTGTCTGACCAGCGCAAGCCGCTGTCGGGCAGCGCGGATTTGGTTGCGGTCTCGGCCTGCGCCAGATCGCGGCCTTCGGGCAGAATCATCCGATAGGCGCTGTCATAAAGCGTGCCGGGCGCAAGAAGCCCCGATTGCGCCAGATCAGCCAGACGCACCAGCGTGCGCGGGGCCAAAGCAAAGCCGCCGGTGGCATTATCGGGCTCGCGCTGCAAAAGGGCGCGCAGGGTAAATTCGGCGGTGCCAAGGGCAAAACGATCGCCGGGCGCAAGGCCCATCTGGCCCGCCAAAACCGGGTCCATCACCGCGCCATGATCGGCCAGCGCAAGATCCAGCGCAATGCCGCCCGCCAGCATCACCTGCCCCACCAAAGGATAGGCGCCATCCACCGCCTTGACCTGCGTCAGCACGCGGGTATCGCCCGCCACGGCCATAGAGCGGAACTCGGCAATTTCCGAAACCCGTTCGGCCATTTGTTCCAGGTAGGCGCGCTCCTCGGCGCTGGCGAAGCGATAGGTGAATTCCACCTGCGCATCGCCCCCCAAAAGCACCGCCCCCTGCTCGGCCAGCCCCGCCTGAATGGCCGCCCGCACCATGCCCACCCCGGCAATGGCGGCAACGCCCAGCGCCAGACAGGCCAGCAGCACCCAAAACCCGCGCAAACCGCCGCGCAACTCGCGCCGGGCAATCGCCCAAGCCAGCCTCATGCCATGGCCCCATCAATCCGGCCATCGACCAGCCGCACCACCCGGTCGCAGCGCGCCGCCAGCTCTGGCGCATGGGTGACAAGCACCAGCGTCGCGCCGTGGCGGTCGCGCAGCGCAAAGATCAGATCCATGATGGCAGCCCCATTGGCACTGTCGAGATTGCCCGTCGGCTCATCCGCCAACAGGATTGCCGGGCGCGGGGCGGCGGCGCGGGCCAAGGCCACGCGTTGCTGTTCGCCCCCCGACATCTGCGCCGGGTAATGGTGCAGACGCGCCGCCAAACCCACGGCGGCCAGTTCGGCCTCGGCGCGGGCAAAAGCATCGGGCTGGCCGGCAATCTCCATCGGCAGGGCGACATTTTCCAGGGCGGTCATCGTGGGGATCAGGTGAAAGCTTTGGAATACAACGCCCATGCGGCCCCGGCGAAAACGGGCAAGCCCGTCTTCATCCATGGCCGTCAAATCCTGCTCCAATGCGCAGATCTGGCCCGAAGTGGCGCGCTCCAGCCCGCCCATCAGCATCAGAAGCGAAGACTTCCCCGAACCCGACGGCCCCACCAGCCCAAGGCTTTCGCCCGCCTTCACATTCAAAGAAATACCCTTAAGTATCTCGACAGGGCCGACATTGCCTTGCAGGGTCAGCCCCACATCCTTCAGGGCCAGAACGGTATTCGACATGATCCACCAGCGTTTTCTTCGCTTCAGATATGTAGCGATGCGGGCCATGCGCAATGGCGTAGCGGCATTGTTTTTGACGGCAGGGGCGCTTCATGCCGATACGATCACAGTTGTCGCGCTTGGCGATAGCCTGACCGCGGGCTATGGCCTGCCCGAAGGTCAGGGGCTGGTGCCGCAGCTAGAAAGCTGGTTGCAAGCCCATGGCAGCGATGTCGTGATCCTCAATGCCGGGGTATCGGGCGATACCACTGCAGGTGGGCTTTCGCGGCTTGACTGGTCTACCCCCCCCGAAACCGATGCGCTCATGGTCAATCTCGGTGGCAATGACATGCTGCGCGGCTTGCCGCCCGAAGTGGCGCGCGCCAATCTTGCAGCCATTTTGCAAGGCGCAGCCGCCAAGGGCCTGCCGGTTCTGTTGCTGGGCATGAAAGCGCCGGGCAATTATGGCCCGGAATACCAAAAGGCCTTCGATGCGCTTTATCCCGAACTGGCCGCCAGCGCCGGGGCAACGCTTTATCCGTTTTACTTTCAGGGCCTTGCCGATGGAGCCACGGACCCTGCCCTGCTCAGCCCCTTCATGCAGGCCGATGGCATTCACCCGAATGCCGAAGGCGTGGCCCGGATCGTGGCCGATCTTGGCCCGGCCGTGCAGGGTTTTCTCGCAGCACATCTCCCTTGAAGACTTGGCTGATTTGGCCGATCAATATCGCCAGAACAACCCGGATGCCCCCTGATGACCCTGATCGCAGACCTTTCCGCCGCCCTTGGCGCTGCCCATGTGTTGACCGGCGATGATTTGGCGAAATACCGCCATGAATGGACCTATCACTACCCGTCAAACCCCTGCGCCGTCGCCCGGCCGGCCGATACCGCGCAGGTGGCCGAGGTCTTGCGGATTGCCGCGCGCCATGGCGTGCCGGTGGTGCCGGTCTCGGGGCTGACCGGACTTGTTGGCGGGGCCCATACCGAAGGCGGGCTGATGCTGTCGGTTGAACGGCTGAACCGCATCCGCGAAATCCGCCCCGAGGCCCGCATCGCCATTGTCGAGGCGGGTGTGGTGCTGGACCGGCTGCATGACGCCGCCGAAGCGGCCGGGCTTTACTTCCCCCTATGGTTCGGTGCGCGCGGCTCTGCGATGATCGGCGGCGTTTTGTCCACCAATGCCGGCGGATCAAACGTGCTGCGCTATGGCTCAACCCGCGCCTTGTGTCTGGGGCTTGAGGTGGTGCTGGCCGATGGCCGGGTGCTGAACCTGATGAGCGAGTTGCACAAGGATAACTCGGGCTATGACCTGAAGCAGATGTTCATCGGCGCCGAGGGCACGCTTGGGGTTATCACGGCGGCGGTGATGAAACTGGTGCCGCGCCCGCGCGCCTATGCCACGGCGACACTGGCCGCCCGCAGCCTGCCCGATGCACTGGTGTTGCTCAACCGTCTGCGCGAAGCGACGGGCGGTTTGGTTGAAGCGTTTGAGCTGATGCCCGCCACCTATATGCGCCGCCTCTCCGAAGCCCGCCCCGACATTGCTCTGCCCTTTGGCGGTGCGCGCTATGACACCAATATCCTTGTCGAAATCGCCGCCACCGCGCCCCGCGACACCACCGCCGACGACACGGGCGAGGTGCCACTGACCGCGCTGTTGCAAGATACGCTGGCCACGCTGATGGAAGAAGGCGCGGTTCTCGATGCCGAGATCGCCCAGACCGAAGCCCAGCGCCGCGCGATGTGGGAGCGGCGCGAGCTGGCCGCCGAAATCACCATCGCCCGTCAGCCCACCATCGACACCGATATCTGCCTGCCCTTGGACAAGGTGGCCGAGGTGCTTGACCGCATCCATGCCCGTCTGCCGGCGCTGGATGCCGGGGCCGAAACCCTGCACATCGCGCATCTGGGCGATGGCAACATCCATTTCACCGTCTTCCCCACCCGCGACGACCCGGCCCTGTCAGATGCCGTGATCGAGGCGGTCGAAGACGAGGTGCAGGCGCTTGGCGGGTCTTTCAGCGCCGAACATGGCGTTGGCCTGTCGAAAAAGGCGTCGATGAAGCGGCGCAAAGACCCGGTGGCGCTGGAGGTGATGCGCGCCGTCAAACAGGCGCTTGATCCTGAAAACCGTCTGAACCCTGGCAAGATCATTCCCGAGTAACACAGGGCCGCACATGACTCCGCTGCGCCTGATCCTGCGCGACCCTCTGTTTCGTGCAATCGCTGCCATGGCCGGGCTTTATGGCGCGGTGAACGCCTGTATTTACCCCTATCTGTCGCTGATCGCGGTTGACCGGGTGGGAATTTCCGATGCCACGCTGGCGCTGGTTCTGGCGCTGGCCTCCGCGGCGGCGGTGGCGGCTTCGGTGATGTTTGGCATTTTGGCAGACCAGATCGGCAACCGCCGTCTGATTGCCCTTGTGACAGTGGCGGCAACGGTGCTTGGCACCGGGCTGATGGTGCTGGCGCCCCTGCCCGGCATCATGCTTTTGGCCCATGGGCTGCTGATCCCGACCGGCACGGCGATTTTCGGGCAGATCTTTGCGCTGAACAATCTGGCCAGCCAATTGCACCCCAAACTGCGCGACGGGTTGCAGGCCACGGTGCGGGCCGTGGTTTCGGCGGTCTTTCTGATGACGCTGCTGTTCTGGACATGGGGGTTGGGCACCGGGCCGCGGCAGGGCGGCTTTGATGTGATGGCGGTTTATGTCAGCGCCGTTCTGGCCGCACTGGTGCTTTTCGTGGTGATCTGGCGCGGATGGCCCCGCAAAGGAGCCGAGCCATGGACCGACCGACCGCTTGGCCTGAACCTGCGCGCAGCACTGGTGGAACTGTCGCACCCGGCCATTGCGCTGCGGCTTTTGGCGATGGGGGCAATCGGCGGCTTGCCGATGCTTTACATCGTGCTGACCCCGCTGATCTTTGCCGCCACGCCCGAACGCGCGCTTTCAGATGTGGCGCTGATGGTCGGGCTGGTGGCGGGGTTCGAGGTGCCCTTCATGCTCGCCCTTCCGCACCTGCAAAGACGGGCGCGCCGACAAGTTCTGATCCTTGCCGGCGCGCTGATCTATGCCGCTTTTGTCATGTTGCTCGCGCTTTTTCCCGATGGCGCATGGCTTTGGGCGCTGCCGGTGATGGCCGGGCTTGGGGCGGCGCCGATCCTGACGCTGCCCATCGGCTATTGGCAGGAATTGATGGCCGGACGCCCCGGCACAGCGGCGGCGCTGATGGCGCTGCAACGGCTGGCGGGCGATCTGCTGTCTGCGGCAGCTTTTGCGATTGGCACCGCCCTTGGCGGCTATACCACCGCCGCGCTGATGGGTGGCAGCCTGGCCGCGGCAGGCGCATTTGCGCTGCTGCTGGCCGACAGACAGCCGAAATCCGCACGGATTTCGTAACCGATTTCTGTTTCAGAAATCGGCCCCCGCAAACCGTATTTCTCAGGCGAAAAAGCCCGGTCCGGCAAGGCCAAGAAGTTCGGCCGCCAGATCGCTGCCCATCGCCGCCCCATCGCCGGCCACTCCGCGCCGTTCGCCCGTGATAACGCGCGTGCCGTCCGGGCGCAGCACCTCGCCCCGCAGCCACAGGTTTTCGCCTTCAAGCAAGGCAAGCCCGGCAATCGGCGTTTCGCACGATCCGTCAAGCCGCAGCAAAAACGCCCGTTCCGCCGCCAGCCTAAGCCCGGTATCGTGGTGATGGATCGCCGCCAGCATCGCCTGCACCCGCTCATCGGCCAGGCGCCGCTCGATCCCGATCGCACCTTGGGCCACGGCGGGCAGCATTTCTTCGGGTTCGATGGCCGAACGCGCCACATCCGAAAGCCCCAGCCGGTTCAGCCCCGCCATGGCAAGAAAGGTGGCCACGGCCACGCCATCGGCCAGTTTCTTCATCCGGGTCTGCACATTGCCGCGAAACTCGACCAGTTGCAGATCAGGCCGCCGATGCGCCAATTGCGCGCGCCGGCGCAGGGACGACGAGCCAACCACCGCTCCTTGCGGCAGGTCCATCAGCCGGGCCACATTGGGCGAGACAAAGGCATCGCGCACATCTTCGCGCGGCAGGTAGCAATCCAGCACCAGACCTTCGGGCTGGATCGTCGGCATGTCCTTCATCGAATGCACGGCGATGTCGATCTGGCCGGCCAGAAGCGCCTCTTCGATCTCGCGGGTGAACAGGCCTTTGCCGCCAATCTCTTTCAAGGCGCGATCAAGGATCTGGTCGCCCGTCACCTTGATGACCACGATTTCAAAGGCTGCATCCGGCAGGGAAAACGCCGCTGCCAGCCGGTCGCGGGTTTCATGCGCCTGCGCCAAAGCCAAGGGCGAGCCTCGGGTGCCGATTTTCAGGGGGCGGTCGGGGGAAGGAAGATCATGTGCCATGGCGCCAGACTTACCCGCGACAGATGCGCCTTTCAACTGCCCGCTGCTTGACATGGGGCCGCAGGCAGGCAAGGCAGGGGCAACGATGGAGACGACCATGACCAAGTTGATGCTGCGCGCCCTTGCCGGGGAAACCCTGCCCACCCCGCCGATCTGGATGATGCGGCAGGCCGGGCGCTATTTGCCGGAATACCGGGTGACGCGGGCCGAGGCCGGGGATTTTCTGTCGCTGTGCTATAACTCCGACCTCGCCGCTGAGGTGACGTTGCAACCCATCCGCCGCTATGGCTTTGATGCGGCAATCCTTTTTGCCGATATTTTGCTGCTGCCGCAGGCTTTGGGCGCGGATTTGTGGTTTGAAACCGGCGAGGGCCCGCGGCTTTCGACCATCACCACGATGGCGGGTGTGACGGCGCTGAAGCCGAAGGAGCTGATCCACGAAACGCTGGCGCCGATCTATCAGACCGTGCGAATCCTTGCCCGCGAATTGCCGAAAGAAACCACGCTGATCGGTTTTGCCGGTTCGCCCTGGACGGTGGCGACCTATATGATCGCCGGGCGCGGCACCAAAGACCAAGGTCCGGCCCATGCCCTGAAAGCGGCCGACCGCGCGACGTTCAGCGCGCTGATCGACACGATTACCGAAGCGACGATTGACTATCTGTCAGAGCAGGTGAAGGCCGGGGCCGAGGTGGTGAAGCTGTTTGACAGTTGGGCCGGCAGCCTGAAAGGGCAGGATTTTCTTGATTTTGCCGTGGCCCCGGCCGCCCGGATTATCGCGGAACTGAAAGCCCGCCATCCCGGCCTGCCGGTCATCGCCTTCCCGCGTGAGGCGGGGGCGGGCTATATCGGTTTTGCCAAGGCCACCGGGGCCGATTGTGTGGCCGTGGACAATTCGGTCAGCCCGGAATGGGCGGCAGAAAACGTGCAGAAAGACGGCTGCGTGCAGGGCAACCTTGCGCCGCATCACATGGTGACGGGCGGGCAAGATCTGATCGACGCCACCCGCCGCGTGGTCGATGCCTTCAAGGGCGGGCCGCATATCTTCAATCTGGGCCATGGCATCACGCCCGATGCAAACCCCGACCATGTGACGCTGATGGTTGAAACGGTGCGCAACGCCTGAAAGGCGCAAGCTGCGACACCGCGCCGGCAGGACCAAAACGCGAACGCAGGCGGGCGAAAATTAAGCGCCTGATAAGGAATCGCCATTACGCTCGCCTGAGATATGGTGATGCGGACGTGGTTATGTTTGAAATCCGGCTTGGTTGGGCAAGGTCATTTCTCCGGCGGTTTTCCCCCGGTGCCCTGCGGTTGCGGGCAAAGATTTCGCTTTATTTCACCCTGCTTTGCGGGATTTCGATTCTCGCGCTGGCAGGTGCCGCCAATCTGATGACACAAGCCAGCCTTGAACGCGAAGCCATCGCCCGGCTTTCAGCCACGTCAGAGGTGCCCGCCTCGCGGCTGCAAAATGTATTGGATAACCTGAAGGCTGATCTGACCGCACTTTCCGCCGATCAGGGCGTGATTGCGGCCCTTCGGGGGCTTGGCGCAACCTATCACCGAACGCCAAAGGCCGCTGAAACGCTTCAAGCGGCCTATATCGACAATAACCCCCACCCCACAGGGCAAAGGTACAAGCTGACAGATGCAAAAACCGGCGGCGCCTATGATTCCGCGCATCGCAACTTTCATCCGACTTTTGCCACGCGTCTGGCGAAGATGGGCTATTACGACATCTTCCTGATAGATCTTCAGGGCAACATCATCTACTCCGTCGCCAAAGAGCGGGATTTTGCCACCAATCTTGCAAGCGGCGCATGGCGGTTCACCGGTCTGGCCTCGGCTTGGACCATGGCCGCCAAAAGCACCGATGATGCGCGGGTCTCTTTTGTCGATTTTGCCGAATACAAGCCCTCGCACGGCATTCCCGCCGCTTTTGTGGCCATGCCACTGCGCGATGACAACGGCGGCAAAATCGGCGTGCTGGCCATTCAGATGCCTTTGGGCAAGATCAACACCGCGCTACATACCGGGCAGAAGAATGGCATTTCTTCCTATCTTGTCGGCAATGATCATTTTTTGCGCTCAGATCTGCAATCCACCGCGAAAGATGACACTTTGCAACGCCGCGTAGAAAATCCCGCCGTTCTGGCAGGATTGGCCGGCGAAAGCGGTTCGGCCACCTATGCCGGCATCGACGGAACCGAGGTGATCGGCAGCTACCTTCCGGTGGACTTTCTCGGCTCTCATTGGGTTGTCGTGTCAGAACAGCCGGCCGATCAGGTCTTTGCCGCGGCCGTTTCCATTCGGAACTGGATCGCGATTTTGGGTCTGGGGGTCATGGCCGCAGCACTGATTGTCGGGCGGATCTTGTCATCAACCCTTATCACGCCCATTGCCGAAACCGAAAAAGCGATGGAGGCAATCGCCGCACAAGACCTTGACACCACCATCCGCAACACCGCGCGCATGGATGAAATCGGTGACATGTCGCGCGCCTTGGAAGCGATGCGCCGGGCGCTGCAACAGGGCCGGATCGAAGCGAGCAAAGCCGAAGCGATGCGGCTGAAACTGGTGGAAGACCAGCGCGATTTGGAATTGGCGGAATTTACCCGTCAAAGCGCGCAAAAACAGCAAGAAGAAGAGCGCGCGGCCCTGCGACTGCATGAACAGGAACGCAGCCGTCTTGCGCATGAAGCCGAACGCCACAAGCTGGAGGCCGCACAAAACGCGGTCATTGCCGATGTCTGTGATGCGCTTGAACGGTTGGCGCAGGGCGATCTGGGGGCGGAAATCGGCGTTGATGCCGGCGCCGCCCATGCTGAACTGCGAAATTTCTTTACTGCCGCTGTCCAGTCTTTGCGCCACATCGTCGCCGCGATTTCGCGCAGCGCCAATGCCATTCGCAACAATGTCGAAGAAATCGCCAGCGCCTCGACCAATCTGGCCACGCGCACGGAAACTTCGGCCTATGATATCGCGACAACGTCCTCGGCCATGAACCAGATGACCGATCTGGTTTTTGAGACTACAGAACACATTCGCGCAGTGCAGGCCATGGCAGGCGAAATGACCGATCAGGTCGCGCAAAGCATGGCATCGGCCAGCGATACCGAAGCGGCCATGCGTAATATCGAACAATCCGCCGCGCAGATCAGCCAGATCGTCGGCGTCATCGACGACATCGCTTTTCAAACCAATATGCTGGCGCTGAATGCCGGGGTTGAGGCGGCCCGCGCCGGCGAGGCAGGGCGCGGTTTTGCCGTTGTGGCCTCAGAGGTGCGCGCCCTTGCGCAACGCGCCTCTGGCTCGGCCAGTGAAATCGGTGAATTGCTTGCGGCCAGCACCCGACAAATTGTTGATGGGGTGGCCTTGGTCCGCGCCAGCGGCACCTCTTTGCGGGCAATTGCGCAAAGCGTGACCAATATTTCAGGACAGGTAACCGAAATATCGGCGCGGGCCGAAGACCAGCAAAAGGGCATTGCCGAGGCCAACGCCTCTATCGCCCAACTAGATCGCGCCACCCAAAGCAACGCGGCCATGACCGAAGAAACCACCGCCGCCACGGTGGAGCTGGCCGCCTCAGCGCGCGAACTTTTCGAACTCGTGCGCGCATTTCAAGGTTGGCAGGGCGACCACGCTCTGCCGCAGCCCAAAGGCCAAAAGGTTGCCTGAAACGGCACGCGCAAAAGCAATCACATTTTAGGTCACAGATATTGACATATGCCGTGCGCCGACAGACTGTCGGCACACACAGACGTCAGGAGAGTCGCTTGCAGTGGTCTAACGTTCTTGCCAGCCGGTCGAGCCGGATGAAGGCCTCGGAAATCCGCGAACTTCTCAAGCTTCTGGATCAGCCCGATATCATCTCGTTTGCCGGGGGCATCCCTGACCCGGCGTTGTTTCCGGCCGAGGCTTTCAAAGAAGCTTTCGCTGAAACGCTGACCAGCCAAGCCAGCGCCGCGCTGCAATATTCGGTCTCTGAAGGTTACAAACCTTTGCGTGACTGGATCGCCGCAGAAATGGGAAAGCTGGGCATCCCTTGCAGCGCCGGGAATATCCTTATCACCTCAGGGTCTCAGCAGGCGCTTGATTATCTTGGGAAACTCATGCTTTCGCCCAAGGATACCGCGCTTGTCGGCTGGCCGACTTATCTTGGCGCGCTTGGCGCTTTCAACGCATATGAGCCGAATTACGACCGGCTTGACCCCAAGGCCAATCGCCCTGCGTCCGAATTTGCAGAGGCCGCGGCAGCCGCAGGTGGTCGGGTGAAATTCGCTTATCTCTCGGTCGATTTTGCCAACCCAACCGGCGAAACGCTGGAGCGTTCGGCGCGCGAGGCCGTGATTGATCTGGCCGATGAAATGGACATCGCCATCATCGAGGATGCCGCCTACCAAACCCTGCGCTTTGATGGCGATGCCATCCCGCCGATTTTGGCGCTGGAAATCGCACGCAAAGGCAGCATCGAAAACTGCCGCACGCTTTACTGCGGATCTTTCTCGAAATCGCTGGCACCGGGGCTGCGCGTTGGCTGGATTTGTGCCGCACAAGACATCATCAGCCGGCTGGTCCTGATGAAACAGGCGGCAGATCTGCATTCTGCAACGGTCAACCAGATTGTAACCCATAAGGTTGCCTCGACCATTTTCGAAGCCCATATCGCCAAGCTGCGCGCCACCTATATGGCCCGGCGCGACCATCTGCTGGCGGCCCTTGCCCGCGAAATGCCGCAAGGCGTGGAATGGACGCGCCCCGAAGGCGGGATGTTCATCTGGCTGACCCTGCCCAAGGGCATGGATGGGGCCGAACTTCTGGCCAAATCACTGGAAACAGAACGGGTTGCCTTTGTGCCGGGGCGGGCGTTTTTTGCCGATGGGTCAAATGGCAATACGCTGCGGCTGTCGTTTTCTTGCGCCAATGAAGCGCAGATCGACGAGGGCATGAAGCGGCTTGGTCGCCTGATCCGGGCCAATTCGTGATGCACCTTTGGGTGGCGGTGGCCCTGATTGCTGCGGCCGCCCAAACCGGCCGCAATGCCGCGCAATCCAGCCTGACGCGCAGCCTTGGTACGGTCGGCGCGACTCAGGTGCGCTTTCTGTTCGGCCTGCCCTTCGCGGTGGTTTTTCTGGCGCTGGCCACCCTTGCCACGGGCGAAGCGATCCCGGCGCTGACGCCGCGCAGTCTGGCATTTACCACGATCGGGGCACTGGCGCAGATTGGGGCGACGGCGCTGATGCTGGTTTTGATGAAATCGCAAAGTTTCGCGGTGACAACGGCATGGCTGAAAACCGAACCCGTCATCGTGGCGCTTGGTGCGGCGCTGTTGCTGCGCGATCCGCTTGACGGGCCGGCGCTGGCGGCGATTGCGGTGGCCACGGCGGGCGTTCTGGTGATGTCGGTCAAACCCGCGCGGCGGCCGGGTGATTGGCTGGCGCCGGGCCCCGCGTTGACGGGTCTTGCCGCGGCCGCGCTTTTCGGCCTTTCCGCAATTGGGTTTCGCGGCGGTGTGACCGGGCTGGAAAGCGGTGGCTTTCTGATCCGTGCCAGCACGACCCTTGTGCTATCCCTATGCCTGCAAACCAGCGTTTTGCTGATCTGGATGGCCATATTTGACCGCAAGGCGCTTTGGGGCAGCCTGAAAATCTGGCGGGCATCGCTGGGCACGGGGTTCTTGGGGGCCTTTGCCTCGCAGTTTTGGTTTCTGGGCTTTGCCATGACCACGGCCGCCAATGTGCGCACCCTTGCCCTGGCCGAGGTGATCTTTGCCCAATTGCTGGCGCGTTTCTGGTTTGGCCAGAAACTGCCTTTGCGTCAGGGGGCGGGCATGGCGCTCTTGGTTCTGGGCGTGGGCCTGTTGCTTCAGACCCAACGCTAAACCTCAGGCTTGTTGCCAGATCGGCCCCAGCATGGCGGCAAGAGCGGCAAATGCCTCGTCCTTGCCTTCACATCCCGGCGGGGTTTTCACCGCAACCGTTTGTGCCCAACCAAAACGGCCGGCAAACGCCGGGCGCAGATGTATTTCCAGCCCCTTTGGCCCGGCAACAACACGTTCAATCGCGTCTTCGGCGCCAAAACTTTCATCGGTTACTTCGAACCAGACCGGGCCACCCGCCAAGGGTTGGCGAAACAGCGCATAGGCTTCATCTTCGGCCTCGCCCTCTGCGAAGCCTATGAAAAGAAAGCCTTCTTCGTCATCTTCGACAATCGAGGCATAGGCAGCTTTGATCGAAATATCGGCCATGGATCAATACCACTTGGCAAGGGGGGGCAGGCTCATCAGCACCGCGTTGGCATCATGGCCGGTTTCCAGCCCGAATTTGGTGCCGCGATCATAGACAAGGTTGTATTCGGCATAAAGCCCGCGGTGGCGAAGCTGTGTTTCACGATCGTCTTCGCCCCATTCGGTGCCAAGGCGGCGTTCGGTTACGGGCAGGAAGGCGGGCAAAAACGCCTCGCCCACGGCGCGGGTAAAGGCGAAATCCGCATCCCAATTGCCGGTGTTCAGATCATCATAAAAGATGCCGCCCACCCCACGCGCACGGCCCCGGTGCGGCACAAAGAAATATTCGTCGGCCCAGGCCTTGAAACGCGGGTAATAGCCCGCGTCATGGCCATCGCAGGCCGCTTTCATCTGGGCATGAAAATGCGCCGTGTCTTCGGCATATTCGATGCAGGGGTTCAGATCGGCCCCACCGCCAAACCACCAGGCGCCGGGGGTCCAGAACATGCGGGTGTTCATGTGAACGGCGGGGGTATGGGGGTTTGCCATATGCGCCACCAGCGAAATGCCGCTGGCCCAGAACCGCGGGTCATGGTCCATGCCGGGCACACCGCGCGCCGCCATCGCCTTTTGCGCCCGTTCGCCCAAAGTGCCATGCACCTCAGACCAGTTCACGCCCACCTTTTCAAACACCCGTCCACCGCGCAGCACGCTCATGATCCCGCCACCACCATCATTGGCGCGGCTGGTTGGCGAAACCTCAAACCGGGTGGGCAGGCAACCACCGGAGGCGGCGCGGTCTTCCAGATCTTCAAAGGCCGCGACGATGCGGTCGCGCAGGCTGCGAAACCATTGGGCGGCCATGGCCTTGCGGTGGGTGAAATCAGCGTCCGGGCTTTGGGCCATTCGGGGGTTCCTTTGGTTTTGGCTTTGCCTAACACCGGCGGGGCGCGGGCTCAACGTCGGGAGATATGGCATAACAGCGGCGCAAAGCTATAGTAAGCCATCCGTTAAAACATCCGAGTCTGTGCCATGTCCGTTTCCCCCAAGTTTCTGTTTGTTGTTCCTGCCCTCGTTCTTACCGCCTGTGGCACCCCGCAAGAGCAATGTATCAGCGCCAACACCCGCGATTTGCAGGTGGTGGAGCGGTTGATCCGCGAAAGCGAAGGCAATCTTGCGCGGGGTTATGGCTATGAAATGGTTACAGAATACGAACCGACATGGATAGATTGCACGCCGCGCCCGACACAGGCCGTGCCAAAGCCGGCCAGCCAGATGTGCTTTGACCGGGTGCCGGTAACGGTGCGTAAAGAGGTGGCGCTGGATCTGCGGGCCGAAGCGGCCAAACTGGATGGGTTGAAGGCCAAGCGCGCCAGTCTTGCCAGATCCGCCGAAACGGTTATTGCCGCCTGCAAGGCGAAATTCCCGGAATAACGGCTCAGTGGGCGGGGGCCGTCACCACATCAATCAGGCTGCGCCCGCCATCCACCGCCAGAATTTGCCCCGTCATGAAAGACGAAGCATCGGCGGCCAGATATTGCACGGTTTCAACCAGATCTGACGCGGGGGCAATCCGGCCAAGCGGGGTGCCAGCCTCGATCTGGCTGCGCCAATCTGGTTCTTCCTTCAGCGCCGCCTGCAAGCTGCCGGACAGAACCGAACCAAACGCCACGGCATTCACCCGAATGCCCTTTGGTGCCAAGGCCACCGCCAGCGAACGCGTCATCTGCTCAACCGCGGCGCAGGCGATGGAATAGCCCAAAAGGCAGTTTTGCGTCCGTGTCGCCGCGATCGACGACAGGTTGATGATGCTGCCCGCCGGCAAGGCCGGGCCTTCGGCCACATCTTCGCCTTCAGCGGCAGCCTCGGCCTGTTTCATCATGCGCTTGGCCGTCATCTGGCTAAGCCGCAGACTGGTCATCAGGTTTTGCTGCAACATTTCATCAACCGCGTCTTCTTCCACCGTCAAAGGTTCAGAAACGCGCATCATGCGGCTGGCGTTTACCAGAATATCCACCCGATCAAAGGCATCGACCGTGGCGGAAAGCAGGTTGGCGATGGTCAGTTTCTGGCGCAGATCGCCGGCGAACATCCGCACATTGCCTTCGGCGCGGGCTTCGTCCCCGATTTCATCTTCCAGCCGGGCCTCGTCCATATCCGCGAACATGACATTCGCGCCTTTGGCCAGAAAGTGCCGGGCAATGGCAAGGCCGATACCATGGGCAGCACCGGTGACGATGGCAGTCTTGCCAGAGATGGAAAAGGACATGGGAAACCTTCCAGGGCTTAGCGGGCGCGGATGGGATGCGCGGCGCGGGTCAGGCGAAAGACGCTGTCACCGCCAAGATCTTCGACCGTTCGAAAAAGCTGCGTCAGCGCGCGATCATAGGGCAGATGCCGATTTGCCACCAGCCACAGCGCGCCCGTCGGCAAAAGTCCGCGATGGGCGGCACGCAGGAAGGCCAGGCCCAACTCAGGATCGGCCGCGCGGCCGGTATGAAAGGGCGGGTTCATCACCACCGCATCCCAAGGGCGGGCGGGTTTAAAGGCGGTTGCATCGGCCCAATGAAACTGCGCGCGCGGGTCGGTGATGTTTTGGCGCGCACATTCCAGCGCATCGTGATCCGCTTCGACAAGGTCCAGCGATTTCACGCCTTCCCGCGCCAAAATGGCCCGGCCAAGAAAGCCCCAGCCAGCCCCCAGATCGGCAATATGGCCCGTCAGTTTTGCCGGCAAAGCCGCTGCCAACAGCGCCGATCCACGATCCGCCCCATCGGCCGAGAACACCCCCGGCAGCGTGATGAAACCGCCGTCAATCTTGCGCGGCGCAGCGGCCCAACCGGCCGGCACCGCCCCCGCTGTCAGCACAAAGGCTTTGCCATGGGCTTTCGAAATCATCTCGCCATGGGCAATTCCGGCGGCACGCGCCAATTTCAGAATGGGTTCAGGGCCATCGGTTTTTTGGCCATCAACCAGAACCGGGGCGCCGGGCGGCACAAGCGCAAAGGCGCGGGCGATCAGGGCCAGCGCCTCGGCCTTGGCGCGCGGCAAACAGACCAGCGCCGCCGCCGCATGAGGGCATTCCATGCGATAGCCCTGGCGCTGAAAGGCATCGAAATCAGGTTTGAAGCTGGTCAAAACCGCCACGCGCGCCTTGGGCAAGGCCGAAAGATCATCGCCGGCCTGCGGCGACAACACCGCGATGTCGCCTTCAGGGGGCAGGGCAAAAATGCCGCCCCGCAGGGCCATTTCCAAACGGGCTGATCGCATGGGCAGCGGCCTTTTGGCCTATTCCTTTTCCATGGTGCATTGCAGCGGGTGCTGGTGGCGGCGGGCGAAATCCATCACCTGCGACACCTTGGTTTCCGCAATCTCATAGGAAAACACCCCGACAACCGCCAGTCCCTTTTTGTGGACTGTCAGCATGATGTCAAATGCCTGACTGTGGTTCAAACCGAAGAAGCGTTCCAGAATATGCACGACGAATTCCATCGGCGTATAGTCATCGTTCAGCAGCATGACCTTATACATCGGCGGGCGCTGGGTGCGCGTGCGGGTCTTGGTCATAAGACCGGTATCGGGGCCGTTCTGTCCGGCTCCGTGATCTCCGTCTTTTTCACCCAAGGTATGCGGCATCAACGCCAAAGGGGCCTCTTGCAGGATTCGCATTTGCTGATCTTCGCGGCGGAATATAGCGATTTTCGGGCTTGCGGAAAGACCCCCGAACCGGAAAGCCTAAGATAGCGCGGTAAAGACGGGGTAAAGAAGATGCTGACCACCATCGGTTTTGATGCCGACGATACGTTATGGCATAACGAAACCTTCTTTCGCCTGACGCAAGAACGCTTTGCCAACCTCTTGGCCGATCACTGCGAGGCCAGCCATCTGCATGACCGCCTGCTTGCCGCTGAACGGCGCAACCTTGGGCATTATGGCTTTGGTGTCAAAGGCTTCACCCTGTCGATGATCGAAACCGCGATCGAGGTCAGCGCCAGTCGCGTGCCCGCCGCCGTGATAGGGGAAATCCTGGCCGCCGGGCGCGAAATGCTGGAGCATCCTGTCCATCTTTTGCCCCATGCGCGGGCAGCGGTGACGACGCTTGCGGCCGATTACCGGGTGATTTTGATCACCAAAGGCGATTTGCTGGATCAGGAACGCAAGCTGGCACAATCCGGCCTTGGCGATCTTTTTGATGGGGTGGAAATTGTGTCCGACAAGACCCCGGCCATCTATCGGGCGGTTTTTGCCCGCCACGGCACCGGGGCGGATCAGGGGCTGATGGTGGGCAATTCGCTGAAATCGGATGTGCTGCCGATGCTGGCGGCGGGCGGCTGGGGGGTGCATGTGCCCCACGGCCTGACCTGGGCACTGGAACAGGCCGACCCGCCAGCAGACCACCCGCGTTTCCACGAAATGCCTGACCTGTCTGCCCTGCCTGATTTGGTGGCAAAACTGGCACAGCCCCACAACATATAGCAAGGCGCAAGGATGCTGCGCGGAAAATGCAACGTTGAAAAACACCCTGAAACCTATTGAAACAAAGGGGTTTTCCGATTGAAAATGCCGTGCTACTCTTGCGTTGATAACAAAAAAGTTCCCGCCAATAGGGAACAATGAGGCAGAACATGATCGGCAAGGCCATGACGCTCCGTCTGGGGCAGTGTGTCCGTAATTTCGTTGTATTGGTTGGGTTCACGCTGTTTGCGGCCGTCAGCGGCGCGCAGGGGGCTTGGGCCGCGCCTTATGCTGCCTATGTGATGGATGCGCGCACGGGGGAAACCCTTTACGCCGAAAACGCCGATACCCGGCTGCATCCGGCCTCATTGACCAAGATGATGACGCTTTACATCGCGTTTGAAGAAATCGAACGCGGGCGGCTTTCGCTTGATACGATGGTGACGGTTTCAAAAAATGCCGCCGCCCAGCCGCCTTCGCGTTTGGGGCTGAAGGCGGGCCAAAAGATTCAGTTGCGCTATCTGATCCGCGCCGCGGCGGTGAAATCGGCCAATGATGCTGCGGCCGCGATTGGCGATCATATTGGTGGCAACGCCGCGAATTTTGCCGTTCGCATGACCAAGACCGCCAAGGCGATTGGCATGAAGAACACCACCTTCAAGAATGCCAACGGCCTGACCGCCAAAGGCCACCTGTCAACCACGCGCGACATGTCTATTCTTGGCCGCCACCTGTTTTATGATTTCCCCCAATATTACAACATCTTCTCGCGCCGCACCACCGATGCGGGCATTGCCGAGGTTGCCAATACCAACCGCCGTTTTCTGGCGGCCTACAAAGGGGCTGATGGCATCAAGACCGGCTATACCGATGCCGCCGGCTTTAACCTGACCGGCAGCGCCGAACGTGATGGCGTGCGCATCATCGCGACGATTTTCGGCGGCAAATCCACCCCCGACCGCAATGCGAAAATGGCCGATCTGTTGGATCTGGGTTTCCGCAAGGCCGGCAAGAACGTGGCCGAACAGCCGCCGGCCAAAATTGCGCCCGCCGATGATGAGGCGCTTGTCGCGGATGCTGGTGCCGATGCCGCCCTGCCTGACGTCGATGAAGCCGATGGCGCGGCAAAGACGATCCGCCTGCAATTGGCCGTGCAATCTTCGCCCCGGCCCATGGCGCGGCCTGATCGCAGCGAGGAAACCGAAACCATGGTTGCCGCGATGCAAGACAGCATCGCCGGGGCCTTGGCCGAAGCAACCGCCCCCGTGGCTGCGGCTGATGATCTGACCAACGCCCCTGCGGTTTTGGCCGAAGCTGAAACCGATAGCGCCGCCGATACTGCCGTAGCCGAGGCCCTTGCCGCTGCGGCAAGCGAAACTGACGCCGCCCCGAAGGTTCTGACCGTAACCGCCGCCCCCGCCGCCAATACGCAACTCGCGCTTGTTGAGGTCGCCCCGCGCCCGGCCAAGCGCAAGGCCCCGATCTATGAGGCCGTGCAACCGGCAAGCCTTGAGGTCAGCGAAATGACCGAAATCGCGACGCTCTCCACCTCGGGGGGGCGGCATTATGGGGTCATGGTTGGGCAGTTCTCGAACCCGTCCACCGCAGACCGTTTCCTGACCCAAACCGTTCTCGCCGAAGGGCCCACGCTGGGCCAGGGTCTGCGCAAGGTGACCAAGGGCAAGCGCGGCTATGACGCCAATGTTCTGGGCCTGACCCAACGCGAGGCAGAGCTGGCCTGTTCGCGGCTGCAAGCCAAGGGCATTCAATGTTTCACGCTGGGCGGCTAATCGGATGAGCGGCGATTTCGTTCTTGCCCCGCCGATGCAGGCTTCGGCCCCCGTCGAAGGCCGGGCCGAACGTTTTGCCATTCGTCGGATCTTCTGCGTCGGTCGCAACTATGCCGAACATGCCCGCGAAATGGGCCACGACCCCGAGGCTGAACCGCCGTTTTTCTTTACCAAGCCGGCAGATGCCGTGGTGGAAAGCGGCGCGCGCATTGCATATCCGATGGCCACCCAAGACCTGCATCACGAGGCCGAACTGGTCGTGGCAATCGGGCGTTCCGGGGTAAATGTGCCGGCAGATCAGGCCTTGGGGCTTGTTTGGGGCTATGCCACCGGCAATGATTTGACGCGGCGCGATTTGCAGGCTGCCGCCAAGGCCGCCCGGCGGCCATGGGATATGTCAAAGGGCTTTGACGAAAGTGCGGTCATGGGGGCAATCCGCCCCGGCAGCGAACCACCCAAGGGCCGCATCCGCTGTTCAGTTGCGGGCCGCATCACCCAGGATGCCGATCTGAATGAGATGATCTGGCCCGTGGCGGGCATCATTTCGCATCTGTCGGGACTGGTGGCTTTGCAACCGGGCGATCTGATTTTCACCGGCACGCCGGCGGGGGTTGGCCCGATTGCGCGCGGCGAATGCTGCGTGGTTGAAATTGACGGGCTGCAACCCGCCAGCGTTACCCTGATCTGAACACGCAGCCCTTTCGTGCCGCCAGACGCGCCTTAAGGTCGGGGCGCGGCGGCGCGGGCAAGCCTGTCATTTATGGCGCGCCCAAGGCCGGTTTGCGGGATGGGCGCCACCGAGATGCGGCCACCGGGGCCAGCAAGGCGGTCAGCCTCGCGCAGCATGTGAAACAGATTGGCCGCGGCCTCGGCCAGATTGCCATGCGGCGAAAGGTTAAGGCTGGCCGCGCCGGGGCCAAAGCCGATGTGAACCACACCGGGGCTGGCCTCGGCGTTCAGCCGCAGCGGGGCGGCCGGGGCGTAATGGCTGGAAAGCTGGCCCGGCGCTGTCAGCTTGTCGCCCGGTTGATGCAGCGCGACAGGGCCGATCAGCGTCTCAATCGCCTCCAGCGCAAGGCCACCGGGGCGCAAAAGCGTGGCCGGCCCATCAAGGCCAAGGATGCTGGATTCCACCCCAACGGCGCAGGGCCCGCCATCGACAATGGCCGCAATCCGCCCGGAAAGCCCCTGCAAGACATGTTCGGCCCTTGTGGGCGAAACCTTGCCCGAAGGGTTGGCCGAAGGCGCGGCCAAGGGCCCGCCAAAGGCGCGGATCAAGGCCAGCGCAACCGGGTGGGCCGGAATACGGATTGCCACCGTGTCCAGTTCGGCCGTGACCAGTGGCGACAGCCCGGTATCAGGCAAAAGCGGCAAAACCAGCGTCAGCGGCCCCGGCCAGAAAGCCGCCGCCAGCTTGCGGGCGCGGTCATCGAAGCGGGCAAAGGTTTCGGCCATGGCAAGATCTGCCACATGCACGATCAGCGGGTTAAAGCGGGGCCGGCCTTTGGCCTCATAAATGCCGGCAACCGCCAGACTGTTGCGCGCATCCCCCCCCAAGCCGTAAACGGTTTCGGTCGGGAAAGCCACCAGCCCCCCTGCCCGCAGAAGATCTGCGCCACGGGCAAGGCCCGCATCGTCGGGCGAAAGGGTTTCGGTCGTGACCATTTTATGACGCAGCGTTCAGGTTGCAGGCATTGCCAAAGGCTTTAGCTTGGGCACAAAGGCCATAACTGGCCGCAAGCCTTTTGCCAAGCACCGCCCGGAGCCCGCCCATGCCCTATCGCGCCCCCCTTAACGATCTGCGTTTCGTGCTGAACCATGTCGCCGGATTTTCCGATGTGGCCGCGACCGAACGCTTTGGCGAAGCAACACCTGAAACCGTCGAGGCCATTTTGACCGAGGCCGCGCGCCTGTGTGAAGAAACGCTGGCCCCCCTGAACCGCAATGGCGACAAAGAGCCTGCAAAGCTGGAAAACGGCGTGGTGCGCACCTCGCCCGGCTTTGCCGAAGGCTACAGGGCGATCACCGAGGGCGGTTGGGTTGGCATTGCCGCCGATCCCGCGCATGGCGGCATGGGGCTGCCGCTGGCCCTTGCGACCTGCGTGAATGATATGATGGGGTCGGCCTGTCTGTCCTTGCAGTTGAACCCGCTGATGACCCAAGGCCAGATCGAAGCCCTGGAGCATCACGCCAGCGATGAGATCAAGGCGCTTTACATCCCAAAGCTTATCAGCGGCGAATGGTGCGCCACCATGAACCTGACCGAAGCGCAGGCCGGTTCTGATGTGGGCGCGCTGCGCACCAAGGCCGAACCTTTGGGCGATGGCACCTATGCCGTGACCGGGCAGAAGATTTTCATCACATGGGGCGATAATGATTTCACCCAAAACGTCTGCCATCTGGTGCTGGCCCGCCTGCCCGACGGCGGCGAGGGCACGCGCGGGATCAGCCTGTTCATGGTGCCGAAATTCATCCCCGATGCGCAGGGCAATCCGGGCGCGCGCAACACGTTGAAGGTTGTCAGTCTTGAACACAAGCTGGGGCTGCACGGCTCGCCCACAGCCGTTATGCAATATGACGGGGCAAAGGGCTGGCTTGTCGGCGCACCGCATAAGGGCATGGCCGCCATGTTCACCATGATGAACAACGCCCGGCTTGGCGTGGGGGTGCAGGGCATTTCTGTGGCCGAGGCGGCGTTTCAGCAGGCGCTTTCCTATGCGATGGACCGCAAACAGGGCCGCACCCCCTTGGGCGCGGGCACGATCATTGACCATGCCGATGTGCGCCGGATGCTGGCACAGATGAAGGCCGAAATCTTTGCCGCGCGATCCATTGCCTTGGCCTGTGCGGTGGCCATCGACATGGGGCGCGCCACGGGCGATGCGGCATGGGCCGCGCGGGCGGCTTTCCTGACCCCCATCGCCAAGGCTTATGGCACCGATATTGGCAATGAAGTGGCCTATCTCGGGGTGCAGGTGCATGGTGGCATGGGCTTTATCGAAGAAACCGGCGCGGCGCAGTTTTCCCGCGATGTGCGGGTGACGGCGATTTATGAAGGCACCAATGGCATTCAGGCGATGGATCTGGTCGGTCGCAAGATGATGGACGGGGGCGAGGCCGCCTTCCGCCTGATTGATGAAATCGAAGCCGGGGCCGAAGATGCCCGCGCCACCCTGCCCGATCTGGCAACGCCCTTGTGGGATGGTGCCGAAGGTCTGCGCGAAGCAACTGAGGTTCTGCTGGCCCAGGATGCCAATGACCGCAACGCCGGGGCCGTGCCCTATCTGCGCGCCTTTGCCCGCGTGCTGGGGGCGCATTACCACCTGAAGGCCGCCATGGCAGACCCGGCCCGCACCGATCTGGCGCGCTTTCACATCCGCAGGCTTTTGCCCGAACATGCCGCGCTTTTGGCACAACTGCGCGAAGGCGCCGCCGGGATCTATGCCCTGTCGCCAGAGGCGCTTCAGGCGTGAGCATTCGTTTCCCGTTCGAAACGCCGCCCGAACATGGCAAAGCCGTCGAGATTGCCGAGGGCATCTTGTGGCTGCGCCTGCCGCTGCCGATGGCACTGGACCATGTGAATATCTATGCGCTGGCCGATGCCGATGGCTGGACGCTGATCGACACGGGCATGAACAGCCGCAAGACCCGCGCCATTTGGGAAGCAGCCCTTGCCGGCCCCTTGGCCGGAAAGCCGGTGGTGCGGGTGGTTCTGACCCATCACCACCCCGACCATGTCGGGCTTGTCGGCTGGTTTCAGGACCGGGGCGCGGAGCTGATAACCACCCGCACGGCATGGCTTTACGCCCGGATGCTGACTTTGGACGCGCAAGACCGGCCAAGCCCGCGATCCATGCAGTTTTACACCCGCGCCGGGATGCCCGCCGCGCGGCTGGCCAAACGCGCCACCGAACGGCCCTTCAATTTTGCCGATGTGGTGGCGCCGATGCCTTTGGGCTTTACCCGACTAGACGAAGGCCAAAGCCTGACGCTGGCCGGGCGGCGCTGGCAGGTGCGGTTGGGTCAGGGGCACGCGCCCGACCATATCACCCTGTGGTCTGACGATGGGCTGGTCATCGCGGGCGATCAGATCTTGCCCGGCATTTCCCCCAATATCGGCGTTTACCCCACCGAACCCGATGCCGATCCGCTTAGCGACTGGATCACGGCGACCGACAGTTTCAAACCCCATGCCAGCCCGCATCATCTGGTGCTGCCGGGCCATAAACTGCCCTTCACCGGCTTGCCCTTCCGACTGGCGCAAATGACAGAAAACCACCATGCCGCCTTGGAGCGGCTGATGGATCACCTGCAAAGCCCGCGCCGCGCGGTTGATTGTTTTCCGGCGCTTTTCAAACGCGCCATTGATGAAAGCACCTATGGCCTTGCCTTGGTTGAGGCCATCGCGCATCTGAACTGTCTCTTGCGCCGGGGGCTGGTTTCGCGTGATCTGGCAGAAGATGGGGCCTTTATCTGGCAGGCCCGCTAAGGAAAGCGTGAAGCGATGAACGGTAAAGACCCCGAAGCCGAGGCCAAACTGGCCGCGGCCGTCCACAAGGCCACCGGCCTGCCCGACCTGCCGCCAGAAAGCGCGGAAATGGCGCTGACCCCTGCCGAAATAGACGCGCTGACCGAAACGGGGCCAGTTGAGAAATCATCGGCCTGCTGGGCTTATGAACGGCTGGTGCAATATATCCGCAATTTCGAAGCCCAGCTTGATGCCGATGAAGAAGTGGCCATGGGCTTTGCCGGATCGGATGCCGGGGTGTTGCGCATTGAAGGCTTGGGCTATTACGACCCTGACATCCTTACCTTTTATGGCCGCGATGATGACGGGCTGAAAACCCAACTGGTGCAGCATGTTACGCAACTGTCCGTCATGCTGCGCGCCGTGCCCAAAACCCTGCCCGAAGTGCCCGCCCGCCGCATCGGTTTTCATCTGACACCGGGCTGGACGGGCGGCGAATCGGGCGATGGCTCTGTCTGAGCCACGCTTGCCGGGCCAAATCTTGTGAAGATGGCCTGATGCGCGAAGCCACCCCGTGACACAGGCGCGTGAATCAGCTAAACGCCTTGGAAACGCGACAGGAAGGAACTGCGACATGGCCGATCACAAGCATGGCTCGATGGATATCCGCGCCCAGGAAAAAACCTTTTCCGGCTTTGTTAAACTCAGCATGTGGGTTGCGGGTCTGGCGATTGGCGTGCTGATTTTCCTCGCGCTGGCCAACGGCTAAGCCTTCTGCGCGCCAAGACAGCCCCCCAAGACAGCCCCAAGACGGACCAGTGCGATGATGCGTAACCTTTTCGCCGTCATGGCGCTTTTCATTCTTGCGGCTTGTGGCGGCGGCACTGCTTCGGCCCCCTTTGCCCCGGACGAGGCGGTCTTGGCCGCGCGCTATGTCGATGACGGGCCGGCGGCCGTGACATTGTTCACGGTGGTCAACAACAAGACCGGCGCCGGCGCGCATTCAGGGCTGTTGATAAATGGCTCCGAACGGGTGCTGTTTGACCCTGCCGGCAGTTTCTATCACCCCCGCCTGCCCGAACGGAACGACCTACATTACGGCATGTCCGACCGTATGGTTGCCTTCTATATCGACTATCACGCGCGCGAGACCTATCGCGTGCTGGAACAAACCGTCACCGTGCCGCCCGGCGTGGCCGAAATGGTGATCGCCCGCGCCAAGGCGCGTGGCGCGGTTGCGAAATCTTTCTGTGCCAATTCGATTTCGGGCATCCTCAGCGGGGTTCCCGGTTTTGACGGTATCGGCTCAACCATGTTCCCGAACAGCTTGGCCAAGGCATTCGGCCGCTTGCCCGGCGTGACCACCCGCACCATCACCGATGACGATGCCGACGACAATCACGGTGTCTTGCTGATTGACCCGGTGAAGGTGGAGCCGACCATCCGCGTTCACGAAAACTGATCCGCAGGATCAACCGATCAAAAGCGGCAGCAGATAAAACGCCGCCCCACCCGCACCGATGGCGGCAATCATGTTGCGCGTCATAATACCGGCCAAAAGCGTGACCGCCACCGTTGCCAGACGCGCCGGATCAGGCGCGCCCCCGGTTGCGGGCGGCCATAGCACCGCCGGGGCCACCAGCGCCGGCAAAACCGCAACCGCCGTATAGCGCAGCGCCCGCACCAGCCAGATCGGCAGGGGCCGGTTGCCCAAAAGCCCCAGGAACGACAGGCGGATAAGATAGGTGCCAAGCCCCAAAACCACCACGACCGCCCAGAAGGTCCATCTGTCAATCATGGCTTTTGCCCCCCACGCGCACCCGACGCATCGCGCGGGCCTCAATCCGGGCTTCGGCTATGGCGCCAGCGGCCATTCCCGCCGCCGCCCCAACCAAAAGCCCGGTGCCATAGGGCATCGCCCAAAGCAGCAGCGTCACCCCCACCGAAACCACCATCGCCACCCCATGCGGGCGGCTGCGCAGCATGGCGGCGGTCATGCCGATAAAGGTGATGGGCATCGCAAAATCCAGCCCCCAGCTTTCGGGCACCGCCCGGCCCATCTGCACACCGATGGCGGTTGCGATGTTCCACATCACCGTCAAGGGCGCGACGGTGCCAAAAAAGAACGCCACCTTTTCGGCCCCGCTTAACGCTGCGCGTTTTTCAAACTCGGCCATCGACAGGGCAAAGCTTTGATCCACCAGAAAATAGGCGATCACTGCCCGCACCCCCAAAGGTGCCCCGCCAAGATGCGGCGTCAGCGCGACGGAATACATCATCATTCGCAGGTTCACCGCCAGTCCTGTGGCCAAAATCACCAGAAGCGGGGCCTGATCCTGCATCAGTTGCAGCGCGGCCAACTGGCTGGCCCCGGCAAAGACCGAGACCGAAAAGATCTGAGTTTCCCATGGGCCAAGCCCGGCCTCGGCTGAAAGCACGCCGAACAGCATGGCAAAGGGCACGATCACCACAAAAAACGGCAAGGATTGCCCGGCGCCGCGGAAAAATGCTCTGCGGGGATTGGACATCGGCGCGCTTCCCTTCAAACCGGTTGTCGGATCGACGCCATGGGCTTAGGGCTTTAACGATCAAAGGAAAAGGGGCGGGATGCGCATTTTCGGGGTGATATTGGCGGGGGGCAAAGGGCAACGCATGGGCGGCGCCGACAAGGCGTTTTTGCCTTTGGCGGGCCGGCCGCTGGTTGCCCATGCCATCGCGCGGTTGGAACCGCAGGTGGAACGGCTGGCCATTTCCGCCAATGGCAATGCGGCGCGCTTTGGCTTTGGCCTGCCGGTTCTGGCCGATCCGGCAGGTGCCATGGGGCCGCTGGCCGGGATTTTGGCCGCGCTGAACTGGGCGGCACCGCTGGGCGCGACGGCGGTTTTATCCGCGCCGGTTGATGGGCCGTTTCCGCCCGGCGATCTTTGCCCCCGGCTTTGCCTTGCGGGCGAAAACGCACCGTTTGGGCTGGCGATTGCCCACGCCGGCGGGCGGCTACACCCAACCTTTGGGCTTTGGCCGGTGCAGCTTGCCGGCCCTCTAGCACAGTTTCTGGCCTCGGGCGCAAAGCCGAAGGTGATGGATTTCGCCCGCGCCCATGCTGCGGCCGCGGCCGATTTTGCTGATGATGGCAGCTTTGACAATCTGAACACCCCCGAAGATCTGGCCAGGGCAGAGGCGCTTTTGGCCAGGCCCGGCAACGAAGCCGCCAAATCATGCAGCTAAGCGGGCCTGTCACCTTGCAGCTTGGCCTGCCCGCGCGTCTGCGCGAAGATGCGGCCCGGCTTTACTGGCAAGCTTTCGGCGGCAAGCTTGGCCGCGTCATGGGGCCCGATGCCAAGGCACTTCGTTTTCTGCAACGGGTCATTCGCGACGATCAGGTTTTCATTGCGCTGGATGAACACGGCCAGCTTCTTGGCCTTGCCGGGTTCAAAACCCCAAACGGCGGTTTTGCCAGTGGCGATTGGGCTGATATGCGCGCCGTTTATGGCAGCTTTGGGATGCTGTGGCGCGCCTCGCTTCTGGCCTTGCTTTCGCGCGACATCGACAATGACCGCTTTCTGCTCGACGGTCTGTGCGTGACCAGCGCGGCGCGCAACCGCGGCATCGGCAGCGCCCTTTTGGCCGCCATCGAGGACGAGGCCCGCAGCCGTGGCTATGCCCATGTGCGCCTTGACGTGGTCAACACGAATTGGCGGGCGCGGGCGCTTTATGAACGGCTGGGCTATAAGCTGGTCATGACCGACAAGATCGGCCTTTTGCGCTTCGTCTTTGGCTTTGACGCGGCGGATACGCTGGTGAAAGCGGTCTAACGCCGCGGATCAGTCAAAAACCCGGATCAGTCAAAAACCCCGGTCACCCGTCCCAAAAGCATGAAAGCCCGCGCGGTGCGCGTATCGGCCAACTCGCTAAGTTCGCTGTCGCTGGCAACCTTTTCAAATTCCTGAAACGCCCTGTCAAAGCTGCGCAGGAAATGATGGGCGGAATCCTTGAAAATGGCATCTTCGCGCATCCGCGCGCCTGCCAGCGCCAGCGATGCACGGTCGCGCACGCCCCCAAGTGCCGCGATGCTGCGCCCCCTTTCGCCCATGGCAAAACGCCGCCACAGTTCGGGGCGGGCGCGATCCGGCGTCAGGTCATCCATATAGATGCCTTCTTCGCTCAGAAGCGTCAAAATATCCTGAGCCGCGCGGATCAGCTTCGCGGCATTGCGCTCAGCCAGAGCGGCGCGCAGGGCACGGAAGCCTTCCTTGTCATCGGGGTTTTCGGGAAATTGCAGCGCCCGGATGAAATCGGCATTGGCCAAAGCCGGGTTCATGTCTTCGGCCGGCGCGCCAAGCGCCAGCGCCGGCTGTTCCGCCGCGGGGTCAGGCCGGGGGGCGGCCATGGCAGCCTTACGATCGGCCGAAGGCACCACCAGCGCCCCATCACGGCGCGAGGTGAAACTGGCCAGCGCCGTTTCGGTCTGGCGCGTGGCCTGCGCGATTTCGTTCAGCTTCTTTTCAACCGAAGGCCGGATTCCCGCCTGCTGCTGGCCCGAAACATAGGCCGCGCGCATCGCCTCAACCGTGGCATGAAGCCGGGCAGCTTCCTGCCGCAAGCTCTGCACCGAACGCAGCGTCACCGCCGCCGCCCAAATCAGCGCAAGCGGCAAGAACACCACTAGAAGCGTCAGCACCAGCCCCAGCGGGGCCACGCCGGGCGGGGCGCGCCAGACATAGGCCGCAACCGCCACAACCCAAACCACACAGAGCGCAACCGCCACCCATTCGGTTGAGGACAGGCGCGGTTCCGGCCCGCGGGGTGCATAAAGCCCAAGGCCCGCGCGCGGGTGCTCAGCGCCACGCGGGTCTTGCAGACGCGGATCCTGGCTGTCCCTGTCTGGCATCACATCTCACGGGTTCGGGCCGACCGCTCAGATATAGCGGATCGACAAAATCTCATAGCTGCGCTGACCGCCGGGGGTTTTCACCTCGACCGAATCGCCTTCGTCTTTGCCAATCAGGGCGCGGGCAAGCGGCGAGCGGATGTTCAGCCGGCCAGATTCAATATCGGCTTCGGTTTCGCCAACGATCTGATAGGTTTTTTCTTCGTCGCTGTCTTCGTCAACGATGGTGATCGTCGCGCCGAACTTGATCGCGCCGGAAAGTTTGGTCGGGTCGATCACCTCAGCCAAGGACAAAAGCCCTTCAAGCTCTTTGATGCGGCCTTCGATGAAGCTCTGCTTTTCGCGGGCGGAATGGTATTCTGCGTTTTCCGACAAATCGCCATGTTCGCGGGCCTCGGCAATGGCGCGAATGATCGCGGGCCGTTCCACGCTTTTCAATTGCTTCAATTCATCGTCCAGCGCGGCAAAACCCGCGCGCGTCATCGGGATCTTTTCCATGGGCCTTTTCACATAAATGACAAGGCCACGGGCCGGGGGCGGACCATGACCTTGAGAAACCTCTTGTCGCACCTGAACCTGAAGGGATGGTAAATGCAAGGGAAAAGGCGGATTTGCGCGGTTGAGTGCCGCGAAGGGGAAAGAAAGTTTCTCTCATGCTGCGATGCGAAAACATGATGTTGCGTGAGTGTTGACGCCGCTTGTGCCAAAGGGCAAACACGGGTGCAGAAAAAAGCCGGGGACCGGAGGGCCAGCCATGACCGAAATCGCGCGCGAGACGATGGAATATGACGTTGTGATCGTGGGGGCGGGGCCGTCTGGCCTTTCGGCCGCGATCCGCTTGAAGCAGATCAACCCTGACCTGTCGGTCGTGGTGTTGGAAAAGGGTTCGGAAGTGGGCGCGCATATCCTTTCGGGCGCGGTTCTGGACCCGTCAGGTCTGGATGCGCTGATCCCGAACTGGCGCGAAAAGGGTGCGCCCATCAAAACCGAGGTGCAGGAGGACAATTTCTTCGTTCTCGGGCCGGCCGGGCAGATGCGCATTCCGAACTGGCCGATGCCGCCTTTGATGAATAACCACGGCAATTACATCGTCTCGATGGCGAATGTCTGCCGCTGGCTGGCTGGGCAGGCCGAAGAACTGGGCGTCGAGATTTTCCCCGGCATGGCCTGTTCGGAAGTGGTCTATGGCGACAAGGGCGAAGTGCGCGGCGTGGTCGCGGGCGAGTTTGGTCGCAACCCCGATGGCACGCCGGGCCCGTCCTATGAACCGGGCATGGTGCTGGCCGGGAAATACGTTTTCCTTGGCGAAGGCGTGCGGGGCAGCCTGTCGAAAGAGGTCATTGCCAAATATGACCTGTCCAAAGGCCATTGCCCGCAAAAGTTCGGCATCGGCATGAAGGAAATCTGGGAGATCGACCCGGCCAAGCACAAGCTTGGCACCGTGACCCACACCATGGGCTGGCCCTTGGGCAGCAATGCGGGCGGCGGATCGTTCATCTACCACATTGAGAACAATCAGGTTTATGTGGGCTTCGTCGTTCACCTGAACTACGAAAACCCCCATCTCTACCCCTATATGGAGTTCCAGCGTTTCAAGCATCACCCGATGGTGGCCGAACTTCTGAAGGGCGGTAAGCGCGTGGCTTATGGCGCGCGTGCCATCTCTGAAGGCGGCTGGCAGTCGATTCCGAAGATGGTCGCACCGGGGGCGGCCCTGTTGGGCTGCTCGGCCGGTCTTGTGAACGTGCCGCGCATCAAGGGCAACCACAACGCCATGCTGTCGGGCATTGCGGCCGCCGAAGCGGCGGCAGCGGCGATTGCGGCGGGCCGGTCGGGCGATGAGCTGCCGGATTATGAAGCCTCGGTGCGCAATGGTGCCATCGGTAAGGATCTGAAAAAGGTCCGCAACGTCAAACCCTTGTGGTCGAAGTTCGGGCTGATCGCCTCGCTCACGCTCGGGGGGGCCGACATGTGGGCCAATACTTTTGGCCTGACCATTCTGGGCACGCTGCGCCATGGCAAGAACGACGCCAAGGCCACCGGCAAGGCCAAGGATTTCGCGCCGATCGACTATCCGAAACCCGATGGCGTTCTGTCCTTTGACCGGCTGACCAACGTGGCGTTCTCCTTTACCAACCATGACGAAAACCAGCCCGCCCACCTGAAACTGAAAGACCCGTCGATCCCGATTTCGGTCAATCTGGCGGAATATGCCGAACCTGCGCAGCGCTACTGCCCGGCAGGGGTTTATGAGGTGATTTCGGAAGACGGCAAAGAGCCGCGTTTCCAGATCAACTTCCAGAACTGCGTGCATTGCAAGACCTGCGACATCAAAGACCCGTCGCAGAACATCACATGGACCACGCCCATGGGCGGCGGCGGGCCGAACTACCCGAACATGTGATCGGAAAAACAGGAAAATTCATGCGGGCCGGGGAAACAGTTTCCCGGCCCGCATTGCCTTTGGCGGCGGGGCTGACTAGCTATTTGTGAACTGCTTCGAAGGAGCCAGCCATTATGCCTTTGCCCCCGCGCGCCGCTTACCGACGCCTTTTTGGCACCGCCCTTTTGGGGCTTGTGCTGGGGGCAAGCCAGCCGGCTCTGGCGCAGTCTGCGCCCGATGAGGCCGGGCAAGGCCAGCATGGTGATGCCGGGGCATTTCTGGCCGCCCGCACTGCCGCCAGCCATTCCGATTATCTGGCCGCCGCCGCATGGTTTACCCGCGCCCTTCTGGCCGATCCGCAAAACCCCGAACTTCTGGAAGGCGCAATCCTTTCCCATATCGGGTTGGGAGAGTTTGAGCCCGCCGCGAAGATGGCAAAGGCCCTGCGCGACATGCAGGTTGAAAGCGAAGTTGGCTATCTGGCGCTGCTGGTCGATGCCATCAGCCGCGAAGATTATCACATGGTGGTTGAACTTAGCGCCGATGGCGCCAAGCAGGGCGCGCTTCTTGACGGGCTTGTCAGCGCTTGGGCCGAAGTTGGCCTTGGTCAGATGTCGGATGCCGCGACCATCTTTGACCGGCTTGCCAAGGACAAGAACACCGGGGCCTTTGGCCTTTACCACAAGGCGCTGGCGCTGGCTTCGGCGGGTGATTTCGAGGGCGCGGATGCGATCTTGTCCAGCGGCGATGCCGGCGCCTTGCAGGCCATGCGGCGCGGGGTTTTGACACATGTGCGCATCCTGTCGCAACTGGAACGCAACGCCGATGCACTGGCGCTGCTGAACGGCAGCTTCACAACCGATCCGGACCCAGAGCTTGACGATCTGCGCCGCCGCCTTGCCGCGGGCGAACCTCTGGCCTTTGATCTGGTCAGCAATGCCCGCCAAGGCATGGCCGAAGTCTTCTACACTCTGGCCATGGCGCTTGGTCAGGAGGCGGACACCACCCATACGCTGATCTATGCCCGCAGCGCCCAAGTTCTGCGCCCCGAGCAATCTGAGACCGCCCTTCTGGTGGCCAGCCTTCTGGAAGAACAGGGCCAGCATGATCTGGCCATTGAGGTTTACAAAACCGTGCCGGCCGAAGACCCCGCCTTTCACATTGCGGAAATCGGCCGGGCCGAAGCCACCAATGCCGCTGGCCGCCCAGAGGCCGCGACCGAGGTGCTGCAAGCCCTTGTCCGCGCAAAGCCCGATCTGGCGGTTGCGCATGTCGCCTTGGCTGACACCTACCGGCGCAATGAAGATTTCGCCAAGGCCCGCAAATCCTATGACGCGGCGATCGCGCTTTTGGGCACGGCAAAGCCCGAAAACTGGCCGCTTTTCTTTAGCCGCGGCATCTGCGCCGAACGTCTGGATGATTTTGAGGGCAGCGTGGCCGATATGCGCCAAGCCCTGAAGCTGAACCCGGAACAGCCGCAGGTGTTGAACTATCTGGGCTACAGCTATGTTGATCGCGGTGAAAACCTTGATGAAGCCCTGACCATGATCGAACGCGCCGTCGTGCGCGAACCTGGCTCGGGCTATATCCTCGACAGCCTTGCCTGGGCCTATTACCGGCTGGGCCGCTATGACGAAGCCGTCGAACCGATGGAGCGCGCCTCGCTATTAGAGCCGGTTGACCCCATCGTCACCGACCATCTGGGTGATGTTTACTGGGCCGTGGGTCGCACCCGCGAAGCGGAATTCCAGTGGCATCGCGCGCTGTCCTATGGCCCCGAAGAAAAGGACGCGGCCCGCATCCGCAACAAGCTGGAAAAGGGGCTGGATGCCGTTCTGGCCGATGAAGGCGCAAAGCCAATCACCCCGGTTACGGCAAAGGCGGCCCCGTGAGCGATGCCTTTCGTGAAACCGCACGCGCGAAGATCAATCTTTGCCTGCATGTGACCGGGCAGCGCGACGACGGCTATCACCTGCTGGACAGTCTTGTCGTCTTTGCCACTTCGGGCGACCACATCGAATGCCGCCCTGCCACCGGCCTGCATCTGGCCCTGACCGGCCCCGAAGCCCCCGGCCTGACGGTTGGGGCCGATAATCTGGTGCTGCGGGCCGCCCATGCCTTTGGCCCGCACGAAGGGGCGGCGATTACGCTGCACAAACGGCTTCCCGTGGCTTCGGGCATCGGGGGGGGCTCTGCCGATGCGGCGGCGAGTTTGCTGGCGCTGTCGCGGCTTTGGCGCTGTGAATTGCCGGATGCCGCAGCGGTTCTGGCGCTTGGGGCCGATGTGCCGGTTTGTCTGGCGGGCCACCCGGCGCGGATGCAGGGCGTGGGGGAAAAGATCAGCCGCCTGCCCCATGCCCTGCCACCGGCGCATCTGGTGCTGGTGAACCCGCGCGTGCCGGTGTCAACGCCCGCCGTGTTTCGCGGCCTTGTCCGCAAGGATAATGCGCCCCTGCCCACCACCCTGCCCCGGCTCAATACCCTTGTCGAACTTGCCGGGTTTCTGACCACGCAACGCAATGACCTTGAAGCCCCGGCAATTGCCGCGACCCCTCTTATTGGTGCGGCCAAGGCCGCCATTGCCGCGCAAGAAGGCTGCCATCTGGCGCGCATGTCTGGGTCAGGCGCCACCTGCTTTGGGCTGTTTCCCAATAGCCAATCCGCCGCCAAGGCCGCAATGGCCCTGCGCCGCGCCTATCCGGGCTGGTGGGTTGAAGAAAGCGAAATGGCGGGCTGACCCCAAAGCGATCAGGCGATGCGCGCCACCACATAGGCCGACAGATCGCCCAGAATTTGCTTAAGCGGATGGTCAGGCAGATCAACCAGCGCCGCATTGGCCTTGGCGGCCCAAGCCAGCGCATCATCGCGCGCCGCATCCAAAGCCCCGTGGCGCGCCATGATGGCCATGGCTTCGTCCAGGTCGCCTTCGTGCTGATCGCCCTTTTCAATAACGCGCTGCCAGAACGCCCGCTCTGCCGGGGTGGCGCGCGCGATGGCTTTGATCAACGGCAGGGTCAGCTTGCGTTCGCGGAAATCATCGCCGGTATTCTTGCCAATCGCGGCAGAAGTTCCGCCGTAATCCAGCAGATCATCGGCAATCTGAAAGGCAATGCCCAAAGCATCGCCATAGGTGAACAGCGCCTGCACAACAGGCTCTGCCGCGCCGGCGATCACGCCGCCCACCTCGGTTGCCGCCGAAAACAGCGCCGCCGTCTTGCCGCGCACCACCTTCAGATAGGTCTCTTCGGTGGTGGCCAGATCCTGCGCCGCCGTCAGTTGCAGCACCTCGCCTTCCGCGATGGTGGCGCTGGCATTGGCCAGAATGGACAAGACGCGCACCTGCCCCGGATCGGTCATAAGCTGAAAGGCGCGGGCGAAAAGGTAATCGCCCACCAGAACCGAAGATTTGTTGTCCCACAAAAGGTTAGCGGTTGGCCGCCCGCGACGCTGCGCGCTTTCGTCCACCACATCGTCATGCAAAAGCGTGGCGGTGTGAATGAATTCGACGGCCGCCGCCAGATGCACATGGAACGGCCCCTGATAACCACAGATCCGCGCGGCGGCCAGGGTCAGCATCGGGCGCAGGCGCTTGCCGCCGGCCTCGATCAGATGGGCGGTAACCTGCGGAATGCGCGGGGCATGTTCCGATGCCATCCGCTCGCGGATCAGAAGGTTGACCGCCTCCATGTCGCCGGCCAGATGATCCGCCAGCCGGTCATGCGGTTTTTGCGCGTGATCCAATCCCATATCCATTCGTCTCGACATTCCGTTTCGCACCCGCGAAACTGCGGCCATGAAGCTTTTGCTGCAAACGACCGACCCGACGGTGATCGCCTTTGCCCAAGCCCTTCTTGAGGGCGAGGGTATAGACAGCTTTGTGCTTGACGTCCACATGAGCGTGTTCGAAGGCAGCATCGGCATTTTGCCACGCCGCATGATGGTGGCAGAACGCGATTGGTTCATCGCCCGTTCGGTGATCCGCGATAACGGTATTGACGAAGGCTATGACAGAAAACCCTGAAGCGGAATTTCCAGAAGATGCGCTTTCGCGCGATGCTTTCCTGTGCGGGCGGCTGCATCTTTGGCAACCGCTGAAGGGCTATCGCGCGGCCACGGACCCGGTGCTTCTGGCGGCAGCCTGTCCGGCCAATCCGGGGGAAAGCGTGCTGGATCTGGGCTGCGGCGCGGGGGCGGCGGCGCTTTGCCTTGCCGCGCGGGTGGCGGGGCTGCATCTGGCCGGGCTGGAGCTGCAACCCGCCTATGCCGCGCTGGCCCGCCGCAATGCCGTGGAAAATGGCTTTGTCATGCAGGTGGAATGCGGCGATCTTGCCCTGATGCCCCGCCCGCTGCGCCGTGATTTTGACCATGTCATCGCCAATCCGCCCTATTATCCCGCGGGTGGCACCCCTTCCCCCGAAGCAGGCCGGGCGCGGGCCTTGCAGGCCGAAGTGCCGCTTGGTGCCTGGGTCGAGGCCGCCGCGCGCCGCCTTGCACCGGGGGGCTGGCTGACGCTGATCTGCGGCGCCGATGGCTTGCCACAGGTTTTGTCGGCCTTGGGGGCGAAAATGGGCTCTGCCGCCGTTCTGCCCTTGCAACCGCGCGAAGGCAAAGCGGCGCGGCGCATCCTTTTGCGCGCCCGCAAAGGCGGCAAGGGGGCCTTCCGGCTATTGGCCCCTTTGGTTTTGCACAAAGGGCCGGCGCATGATGGCGATCGGGAAAGCTACACCCCCACGGCCAATGCCGTCTTGCGCGAAGGGGCCAGCCTTGCACCCAGGTTCGATCAGATTTGACCTAATGTCGCAGCATTTCATGTGAAGAATGGGTGACAGACCGAAAGATTCGTGATGCACTGTGCGTCAGAGAACCATCAAATGGAGGACCAGATGACCGTTGCTTCCCACATTGCCGAACTGAAAAAGAAGCACGAAAGCCTCTCGGAAATGGTGGCAAAGGCGCAGCGCGCGCCGGGGTCAGACGACATGCAAATCCATGAATGGAAAAAGCAAAAGCTGAAAATCAAAGAAGAAATCGAACGCCTGTCTCATTCCGCCTGAGCTTGATCTTCAGGCGTAGCGGTATTTGCTGACAGGCTGGCGCGGGCGGCCAGTGCTGCCCCGCCAGTAATCAGAGCTGCCGCCAGCAAAAGCACGGGCTTCGCCTCGGCCAGGCCACCTGCGATCAGGGCCAGCGTTGACAATAGCGGCGCGGCGTAAGAGGCAACGCCCAAAAGCTGGATGTCGCCTTTTTTCATGCCAATATCCCAAGTGAAAAACGCAGCCCCCACCGGCCCCAGCCCCAGCCCGATGATGGAAGCCCAGCCCCAACCGCCCTGCGGCCAAAGGGTTTCTTCCCAAATCAAATGCGCCGGCACCGATAAAGCGGCGGTCAGCAGGCAATAGACCACGACCGATTCGGTTGGCACCGCGCCCAAGCGCCGCGACAAAACCGAATAAGCCGCCCAAGACAGCGCGCATAGAAAGGCCAGCCCCAGCCCCAGAACCGGGATGCTGCCCGCCGCACTGTCACCGCGGCTCATCACGATCAGCCCCGCGCCGGCAAATGCCACCAGCGCACCAATCACATGCAGCGCCCGCAGCTTTTCCCCCGGCAAAAGCCCGGAAAACAGCACGATGAACAGCGGCCAGAGATAGGCGATCAGCCCGGTTTCAGCAAAAGGCGCGATGCGAAAGGCGGTGAAATAAAGCGCGTGATAGCCGAAAAGTCCAATCGTGCCAAAAGCATAGACCTTCCACGAAACGCGGGTCAGCACCGAAAACCCCGCGCCGAAACCTATCCAGATCAGCCCAATCGTGCCGCCAATGCCAAAGCAAAGCGCGTTCAACAAAAACGGCGGCACGGGGCTGGACCCGATGGTCATCAGCGCCAAAAGCGCCCACATCAGAATGGCGCTAAAGCCAATCATTGTCGCCTTTTTCCGGTCCATTCCCGCCTCCTGTTGCGCCGCTCCATCCCTAACCGCCGCCCCATGCCTTGCCAAGCCATGCAAGGGACTGCGAGCGGCCATGCTGCAACTGCATGGTCAATTCCTTTGCATCGCAGCATGATTGCGCGCATAAGCCCGGCAGGGGAGGGCATCGCAAGGAGATGTCCGATGAACGATCATTCCATGCTTTACGCCGAGGCCATCCGCGAGGCGCAACGTCTGCGCGGCCAAGCCATGGTGGATATGTGGCGCAAGCTCCGGGAAGCCTTGTCGCTGCATGTGCCAAAGCTGTTTCCGGCTGAATACTGAACAGCGAAAAGCCCGGCGCGCGGCCGGGCTTTTGCAAGTCAGATACAGCGATTCTTTGGTCGCTCAGACGAAGAATTGCCCGCCATTCGCAGAAATCGTCGCCCCGGTGATAAAGCCCGCGTCATCGGCGGCAAGGAAGGCCACGCAGCGCGCGATTTCTTCCGGCTCGCCCAAACGCCCCACCGGAATCAGCGGGATGATGCGTTCTTTCAGCACCTTTTCATCAATCGCCCGCACCATTTCGGTGCCGATATAGCCGGGGCAGATGGCGTTCACGGTGATGCCCGCGCGCGCGCCTTCCTGCGCCAGCGCCTTGGTAAAGCCCAGATCGCCCGACTTTGCCGCGGAATAGTTCGCCTGGCCCGCCTGGCCTTTTTGCCCGTTGATCGACGAGATATTGATCACACGGCCAAATTTGCGGTCGCGCATCCCTGACCACAGCGGGTGCGTCATGTTGAAAAGGCCGGTCAGGTTGGTGTCGATCACCTCTTTCCACTGGCCGGGGGTCATCTTGTGGAACATGGCATCGCGGGTGATGCCGGCATTATTCACCAGCACATCCACCGGGCCCAGCGCCGCCTCGACCTCTTTGATCCCCGCCACGCAGGCGTCATAGTCAGCGACCGACCATTTGAAGGTGGGAATCCCGGTTTCTTTGGTAAAGGCAGCGGCGGCTTCGTCATTGCCCGCATAATTGGCGGCCACCTTATAGCCGGCCGCTTTCAACGCGACCGAAATCGCTGCGCCGATACCGCGCGAACCGCCTGTGACCAATGCTACCCTTGCCATTTATTCCTCCTCCAAGAGATGCCTTGAAATCCTGTTACCGAAATGAGTAAGGGCGCGCAAGATTATTGCGCGCCCAATTTGCAATTGCAGCAGGTTTTTTCGCGCCTGCGGCGGAAATCAGCGTTCCAGCGTCAGCGCAACGCCCATACCGCCGCCGATGCACAGCGTGGCAAGGCCCTTCTTGGCATCGCGACGGCCCATTTCGTGAATCAGCGTGTTCAGGATGCGGCACCCCGAAGCCCCGATCGGGTGGCCAATGGCAATCGCGCCGCCGTTGACGTTCACCACAGCCGGATCCCAGCCCATATCCTTGTTCACAGCACAGGCCTGCGCGGCAAAGGCTTCGTTCGCCTCGACCAGATCCAGATCGGCGGCCTTCCAGCCGGCCTTGTCCAGCGCCTTGCGGCTGGCATAGATCGGGCCAACGCCCATGATCGACGGGTCAAGCCCGGCGGTGGCATAGGACGCAATCCGCGCCAAAACCTTCAGCCCGCGCTTTTCGGCCTCTTTATCGGTCATCAGCATGACCGCGGCCGCACCATCATTGATGCCCGAAGCATTGCCCGCCGTCACCGAGCCATCCTTGGCAAAGGCCGGGCGCAGTTTCTGCATCGATTCCAGCGTGGCGCCATGGCGGATGTATTCATCGGCATCGACCACCACCTCGCCCTTGCGGGTTTTCACGGTGAAGGGGATGATTTCATCCTTGAACTTGCCAGCCTTCTGCGCGGCTTCGGCCTTGTTCTGGCTTTCCAGCGCGAACTGGTCCTGCATCTCGCGGGAAATCTGCCACTGGTTGGCCACGTTTTCCGCCGTGATCCCCATGTGATAGCCGTTGAAGGCATCCCACAGGCCATCGCGGATCATCGAATCGATGAAATTCAGATCGCCCATCTTCTGGCCCGCACGCAGATGCGCGACATGGGGCGAAAGCGACATGCTTTCCTGACCGCCGGCCAGCACGATACGCGCATCGCCCAGCGCGACATGCTGCGCGCCCAGCGCAACCGCCCGCAGACCCGAGCCGCAAACCTGGTTGATGCCCCAGGCGCTGGTCTCTTTCGCCAGCCCCGCACGGATTGCCGATTGACGGGCCGGGTTCTGGCCCTGCCCCGCCGTCAGAACCTGCCCGAGGATCACCTCCTCGACCTCTGCCTTGTCAATCCCCGCACGGGCAACGACGCCCTCCAGCACCGCGGCCCCCAGCTCATGCGCCGGGGTATTGGCGAAAGAACCATTGAAACTGCCAACAGCGGTCCGACCCGCTGCAACGATCACCACATTGGTCATGGAATTCCCTCCTCAAGGCAGGCGGCGGAAATGCCGCTTTGCAGCAATGGCTAGGCAATGGGGCGCATAAAAGCAAGCTTGCTGAACGGGCAAGGTGACGCACAGGCACAGTTATGCGCGTTTCAAACCCTGCGACGGGGTGTCAAAACCGGGCTTCAGACTGGGGGCGCCAAAGAGAAACCCTTGCAGGCAATCCACCCCCAGATTTTGCAAAAACTGCGCCTCCAGCGGGGTTTCAACCGCTTCGGCCACCGTGAACATGTGAAAATGCCGCCCCATCGACAGCAAGGCCGCCGTCAGCGCCGCATTGTCGGGGTCTTGGTGGATGCCACGAATGAACTGCCCGTCGATCTTCAGGATATCAAAGGAAAAATCCCGGAAATATCGAATTGCAGCATGACCAGAACCGAAATTGTCCAGCGCAAAAGCCACCCCTTCCATCTGCAATTCATCCATGAAGGCGGTGACGAGTTCCGGCACCAGCATGGCCGAACTTTCGCTGATCTCAAGGATCAGCCGCTCCGCCACCGTGGGCTTTGCCGCCAGCCCCCGGCGAAAAACGCGCATCCAACGCGGATAGCCAATAGAGCGCGCCGACATATTGATCGAAACCCGAATGTCGGGGTGGCGCGCCAAACTGCCCAGCCCCAATTCCAAGGCGATACAATCAATTTCCCGCCCCATATCGGTATCTTCCACCGCGCCGATAAAATCCTTGGACGGAATAATCCGGCCATTTGGGGCCAGCACCCGAATCAACCCCTCATAAAAGGCAATACGTTCAGGATCGCGGGCCAGCACGACCGGCTGATACGCTAATCGCATCCGGCGCATGGCAATCGCGTCACGCACCATGGCCAGAGTGTCACGATCCTGCTGCGAAATCATCGCGCCCAGCGGGCTGGCAAGCCCGGCATTCGCATCAATCTTGGGCTTGCGCTCCGTAGGTTGCATGGCGTCCCCCTTTTGCGGGGTCAGATTGTCGACTTTCGGGTAAAGACCCGTTAAAAAACGGCTCTTGCTTCAAATGTTCCACGTTTTCCAAGGCTGCCATGACTGAACTTGCCCCTTGCCCCTGGTGTGGCTCTGATCCGCTGTACCGCGCCTATCACGATGATGAATGGGGCGTGCCCGAACATGACCCGCGCGCGCTTTGGGAATGCTTGATGCTCGAGGCGTTTCAGGCCGGGCTAAGCTGGATCACCATCCTGCGCCGCCGCGAAAGTTTCCGCGCCGCCTTTCAGGGCTTCCACCCCGAAATCATCGCCACCTGGGGCGAAGCCGAGACCCTCCGCCTGCTTGCCGACCCCGGCATCATCCGCCACCGCGGCAAGATCGAGGCCACCATCCGCGGCGCGCAGGCCTATCTCCGAATCGAGGCGCGCGAAGGCTTTGCCCATTTCCTGTGGAAACATGTGAACCACGCGCCAATCCTCAACCATCTGGCCAGCATGGCCGAGGCTCAGGCCCAAACCCCGCTTTCACAAGCTTTGGCCAAATCACTGAAAGCCGAAGGTTTCACGTTTTGCGGCCCGACCATCACCTATGCTTTCATGCAGGCGGTCGGCATGGTGAATGACCATCTCATCACCTGCCCGCAGCACCCCAAAAATCGCTAAACCCCTTCATCTTGGCAAAAATACCCCGGGGTCCGGGGCAGCGCCCCGGGGGCAGTGCAAAGCCTGCGATAAAAATGAAAAAGCCCCGCACAGATGGCGGGGCTTTTTCTGATTTTCGACGAAAATCAGACCAGCGCGGCTTTGGCCTGCGCGGCGATGGCGTTGAACGCCTCGGGCTCATGCACGGCCAGATCGGCCAGAACCTTGCGGTCCACCACGATGCCGGCCTTGTTCATGCCGTCGATCAGGCGCGAATAGGTCATTTCCAGATCGAACAAACGCACAGCGGCGTTGATACGCTGGATCCACAGCGCGCGGAACTGACGCTTGCGCGCCTTACGGTCGCGGGTCGCGTATTGGTTGGCCTTGTCAACGGCCTGCGTTGCGGTGCGGAAATTGGTAGAGCGGGCGGCATAGTAGCCAGACGCAGCCTTGATAACCTTGCGGTGACGGGCGTGCGTGACCTTGCCGGATTTAACGCGGGACATATTCGGGCCTCCTTAGCGGTTATACGGCATGTATTTCTTGACGATCTTCTCGTCGCTGTCGCACAGGACCATGGTCCCGGATGCGTCGCGAATGAATTTCGTCGAGCGTTTGATCATGCCGTGGCGCTTGCCGGCCACGCCTGCCTTCACATGGCCATTGGCCGTGAAGGAGAACCGCTTTTTCGCAGCGGATTTGGTCTTCATCTTGGGCATTTCCATCTCCATGGTTACAGGCGCGACTCGGCATGCCACGTTGGCCGGTCCCGCAGGGTATTGAAGCGCCTCCTATAGGCGGGCTTCGTGAAAGGTGCAAGTCGTCAGTTCAAAAACCGCCCGATCACCCGGAAAATCACATCAGGCACCTCGGCAAAGGTATAGCCCGAGGGCTTTTGCGTCAGCGCCAGCACCAAAAGCACGCCGCCGATCAGCACCATGATCGCCCCGGCACGCGGCGGGCGGCTATCGGAGAAAGCGGACAAAAGCGTCGGAATCGCCAAAAGGCAGATCGCCAGCCCAATAACCAGCATCAGATCGGTATCCATAACCCCTCACACGTAACAACACAGGTCCGTCTTTCAGGCAGTTATTCAGGATCAACCCGCGAAATCAACCGCTCATCACAGGGGGCGACGCGCAGAATATTGGTGGTGCCCTTGACGTTGAAGGGCACGCCGGCGGTGACCACGATCATGTCTTCTTCACCCGCAAAGCCATCGGCGCGCGCCGCCTTCACCGCCGAAATCACCGCGCCCTTGAAACGCTCCTGCGGTTCGGTGATCACGCAATGCGCGCCCCATGTCAGCGCCAGACGCCGCGCGGTAGACATCAGGGGCGTCAGCGCAATGATCGGCACACGGGGGCGTTCGCGCGCCACCAGCGAAACCGTCTGGCCCGATTGGCTGAAACAGGTGATCGCCTTGATATTCGTCGCCTCGGCAATCTCGCGCGCGGCCGCCACGATGCCATCGGCAATGGTTTCGCGCCGCACCACGCGGCTGGCTTCAATCACCTGCCGATAGGTCGGGTCTTTTTCCACCGAAAGCGCAACGTTGTTCATCGTCGTCACCGCTTCGACCGGATATTTTCCGGCCGCCGATTCTGCCGACAACATCACCGCATCGGCACCTTCATAAATCGCGGTCGCCACGTCAGAGACTTCGGCCCGCGTCGGCACCGGGCTTTCGATCATGGATTCCAGCATTTGCGTCGCCACGATCACCGGTTTTGCCGCCGCCCGCGCGCCCCGCACCAGCCGCTTCTGGATCGGCGGCACCGAGGTTACCGGCAGTTCCACCCCCAGATCGCCGCGCGCCACCATGATACCGTCTGACACCTGCAAAATGGCGTCATAGGCTTTCACCGCCGCCGGTTTTTCGATCTTGGCCAGAATGGCGGCGCGGCCCTTGGCAAGCTGGCGCGCCTCGATCACGTCTTCGGGGCGCTGCACGAATGACAGCGCCAGCCAGTCAACGCCCAGTTCGCAGGCAAATTCCAGATCGCCCCGGTCTTTTTCGGAAAGCGCCGCCAGAGGCAGCACCACATCAGGCACGTTCACGCCCTTGCGATTGGAAATCGTGCCGCCCACCGTCACCGTGCAATCGGCAAAATCCTTGCCACAGGCATCAACATGCAGGCGGATCTTGCCATCATTCACCAAAAGGCTGGCGCCGGGTTCCAGCGCCGCGAAAATTTCAGGATGCGGCAGTTGCACACGGGTGGCATCGCCGGGGGCTGAGGACAAATCCATGCGGAATTTGGCCCCTTCCACCAGTTCTTCCGCGTCCTTGGCAAACACGCCGACCCGCAGCTTCGGCCCCTGCAAATCAGCCAGAATGCCGATCGGGCGGCCCAGATCCTTTTCAACCTGACGAATGATCTTGTGGCGCGCACCAATGTCGGCCTGAGTGCCATGGCTCATGTTCAGGCGAAACACGTCAGCGCCGGCTTCGAACAAGGCGCGGATCGTGTCGTAATCGCTTGATACCGGGCCAAGGGTGGCAACGATCTTTACACTGCGCAGGCGTCTCATGGCGGCCTTGTCCTTCCAGTCTTTCAGGTTGGCGAACTTATCGCTGAATTCCCCTTGCGGGGCAACGGGCGAACAATGTTAGCGCTAACTTTTCTGCATCCCTGTTGCAAAATGCGCGGAATTCCTGCCTGTGTTTGGCGCAGCAACATGAAAAATCGGTGACACCCGTGCAGGAAGCCTACCATATCTTTGGCGAAAACCGTCCCAGCCGCTGGCTTGTAACCTGCGATCATGCCTCTAACAGGGTGCCAGATTGGGTGGCGGGGGGCGATCTGGGCATCGCCGCCGACGACATGGCCCGCCATATTGCATCGGATGTGGGGGCGGCGGGCGTATCGCTGGCCCTGGCCGAGGCGCTGAATTGCCCGGCGATCCTGTCGAACTTTTCGCGTCTGGTCATTGACCCCAACCGGGGCGAGGACGACCCGACGCTGGTGATGCGGCTTTACGATGGCACGATCATTCCGGCCAACCGCCATATTGATGCCGCCGGCATTGAGGAACGGCTGGAGCGGCTTTATCGCCCCTATCATGCCGCCTATGCCGCGCTGGCCGCGCGCCAGCCTGATACGGTGATCGTGGCGATCCATTCCTTCACCCCTTGCCTGAAAGGGCGCGCGCCCCGGCCCTGGCATGTCGGCGTGCTGCATTCATCGCAAGACAACCGCCTGTCCCTGCCGCTGATCGCCCGCCTTCAGGCCGAAGCCGATTTGTGCACAGGCGATAATGAACCCTATTCCGGCCACCTGCCCGGCGATGCGATTGATCGCCACGCCCTGTCGGCAGGTCGCCACAATACGCTGATCGAAGTGCGCAATGACCTGATCGGCACCGAAGCCGAGCAGCAGGCATGGGGCCAACGTCTGGCAACCGTCCTGACCGAAGTGTTAGCAAAAATTCCCGCATAAGGCGATTGATAGGCCCGCGAAACAACCATACAATCGAGGGGAGTCTTTGGTGTATGGTTCGACATGGAATTTCTGTTGCTGCTTGCCCTTCCCCTGCTTTTTGGTGGCACCTTCGGGGCCAGCGACGAAGCTGATGACGCAAACCAAGACGATACCAGCCAAGACAGCGGCACCGGCCACACCGCCGCCGGCGGGTTCTTCGCGCCCGATGGCGAAGCGGCGGTGGCCGAGATTTCAACCCAGCCAACAGATGGCAATGACCATATCAGCCTGACCAATGCCCGCGAATATAGCGACGCTTTGGCGGGCGATGATTACATCTTTGGCCATAACGCCAGCGACACCCTGATCGGCAGCGCCGGGCGCGATACGCTGGATGGCGGCGATGGCGGGGATCTGCTGGATGGTGTCAGCAACGCGGCAGATGGCGACGGGCCTGACCAGCTTTTCGGCGGCAAGGGCGTTGATACGCTTTGGGGCGATCAGGGCGACAGCATGGCCGGTGGCGCCAAGGATGACGTTTTCATCGTTCAACCCGGCGGCGCACCCGTTGTCATTACCGATTTCATGACCGAGGCGCAAAACCCCGACCCCACCAGCAATGGCGACAGCCTTTACATTGTCGTGCCCGCCGATCTGAACGCCCGCGACATGACCGACGATCTTTCCACCCGCGATGCCGCCAACGGTCAGGATTGCGAGGTTCTTTTGGGCCAGCAGGTCGTGGCCATTGTCCGGGGCGGTGCCGGCCAAAGCATCTGGCCCGAACTGTTTCAGGGCAAGGCTTCTGACGAAGACTGGGGCACGCCCGGCAATGACAGTCTGACCGGCAGCAGCCTTGCCGATTTTGTCTATGGCGGCGATGGGGCCGATCTTATCGACAGCCGGGGCAGCCATGATCTTGTCCATGACGGCTTTGGCAATGACGACATCCGGCTGGGCAGCGGCAATGACGTTTTTCTGGGGGCCGACCGCGATTATGGCATGGCTGACAATGACATCCTGCGCGCCGGGCGCGGCGATGATATGGTGATCTCGGCCTTGGGGGCCGATACGCTGAATGGCGATGCCGGCAATGACTGGATTGACGCAACCGATCTGGAGGGCCAGACCGGCCCACAGGCCGACCGGGTTTCAGGCGGGGCGGGCAATGACACGCTGACGGGCGACGCCGGCGACAGGCTGGCAGGTGGCAGCGGCGTGGATGAGTTTCATGTGATGCCGGGCGGCATGGTCACGCTGCCCGATTTCAACCCGGCCGAAGACGAGATCATCCTGCACATTGACCGGGCCGCCGTGATTTCATTTGCCGCAAGCGGAACCAGCACCGTGCTTCATGTCGATGGGCAACCGATGGTCACGCTCCAAAACATTCTGCCCGCAGCCCTTTCCGGGGCCACGATCCGGGCGGCCTAAGCCTGCCCTTGCAGAGTCTGGCCTTGTCAGATCGCCGCTTTGCGCATCTCGTCAAGGTAAATCTCGCGCAGCCGCGCAACCACAGCGCCGGGCTTGCCTGTGCCCACGGCCTTGCCGTCAACTTCGACAACCGGCATCACAAAGGCCGATGCGCTGGTGATGAAGGCTTCATCCGCCGCTTGCGCCTCGGCAATCGTAAAGGCGCGTTCTTCGACCTCCATCTGCGCCTCAACGGCAAAGCGCAACACAGCGGCGCGGGTGATGCCGTGCAGGATGTCATTCGACAAGGCCCGCGTGATGATGCGGTTGCCCTTGACGATATAGGCGTTGTTCGAGGTGCCTTCGGTCACGACGCCCTCTTCGACAAACCAGCTATCATCCACACCGGCCTTCTTCGCCGCCATCTTGCCCATCGACGGATAGAGAAGCTGCACCGTCTTGATGTCCCGGCGGCCCCAGCGGATGTCGGGGATCGAGATGACTTTCCAGCCGGTTTTCGCGGCGGGGTTTTCGGCCAGACCGGGCTTTGATTGGGTGAACAACACCACCGTCGGTTCGGTCTCTGGCCCCGGAAAGGCGAAATCGCGGTCGCCCGGATTGCCGCGCGTCACTTGCAGATAGATCATGCCATCGACGATGCCATTCTTCGCCACCAGTTCGCGGTGAATAGCCAGCCATTCGGCATCCGAATGGGGGTTTTTCATCTCCAGCTCCGACAGGCTGCGGGCAAGGCGGGCGCAATGGCCGCCAAAGTCAATCAGCTTGCCCCCCAGAACGCTCGTCACCTCATAGACCCCGTCGGCCATAAGAAAACCGCGATCAAAGATCGAAACCTTGGCCTCGGCTTCGGGCAGATAGTCGCCATTCAGATAAACGGTGCGGGTCATGGTCATCCCCATAATTCGGGTGTGGACGGATGCACGCCATGGGCATCATAGCGTAACGGGTTGGCGCGGTCTTCGCGCAGCAGAAGCGGGCCGTCAAGGTCTGTTTCCAAGGCGTCTTGCGCCAAAAGCACCGCCGGCGCCATGGCAAGGCTTGAGCCCACCATGCAGCCCACCATCAGGCCAAAGCCCAGCCGCGCCGCCTCGGCCCGTGTGCGCAAGGCTTCGGTCAGCCCGCCGGTCTTGTCCAGCTTCAGGTTCACCATGTCATAGCGCCCCTTCAGCGCGGGCAAGCTGGCGGCATCAAAGCAGGATTCATCTGCGCAAACCGGCAAGGGGCGGGCAATTTCGGCCAGCATCCCGTCCTGTCCCGCAGGCAAAGGCTGTTCAACCAAGGCCACCCCCAGCCGCAAAAGATGTGGCGCAAGCTCGGCGTAAATCTCGGGCGTCCAGCCTTCATTGGCATCAATAATGATCCGCGCCTTGGGCGCCCCTGCCCGCACCGCCTCCAGCCGGGGCATGTCATCGGGCGTGCCAAGTTTGATCTTCAGCACCGGGCGATGGGCATGGGCGGCGGCCATGGCCCGCATGGCTTCGGGCCTGTCCAGCGACAGGGTGTAGGTCACTTCTTTCGGCCCCGGCATGGGCAGACCCGCCAATTGCCAAACCCGCTTGCCCGCCGCCTTTGCCGCATGATCCCACAGCGCGCAATCCACCGCATTGCGGGCAGCGCCGGGGGGCAGTGCGCTTTGCAAATCGGCGCGGGTAATGCCTTCGGGCAGGCTTTCGATCTGGGCGGTGACGCTTTCAAGGCTTTCGCCATAGCGGCCATAGGGCACAGATTCACCCCAGCCCGTCACGCCGCCCCGTGTGACGCGCACCGTCAGCACATGGGCATGGGTCTTTGACCCGCGCGAAATGGTAAAGGTCTGGGCAAGGGCAAAGGTTTCTGGCGTGACGGTCAGCATCGGGTGGCCCCCTCTTGGCGTTGCGCCAGTCTTTGCGCGCCATTTGCGGCAAGGCAAGCGCCGCGCGCCAAAGCAGCGAATGCTGCACCTGCAATTCGCACTTGCAGCAAGACACGCAATAATCTAACCAATCTGAAAGCCACTTTGAAACTTCGTTACCGAGAGATTCCCGATGAGCTTCCGCCTGCAACCCACGCCCCCTGCCCGCCCGAACCGCTGCCAGCTTTTCGGCCCCGGCTCGCGCCCGGCTTTGTTCGAGAAAATGGCGGCTTCGGCAGCGGATGTCATCAACCTTGATCTGGAAGATTCCGTCGCCCCCAGCGACAAGGACACCGCCCGCGCCAATATCATCACCGCGATCAACACCATTGACTGGGGCAAGAAAACCCTTTCGGTGCGCATCAACGGCCTTGATACCCCCTATTGGTATCGCGATGTGGTCGATCTTTTGGAACAGGCCGGCCCGCGGCTTGATCAGATCATGATCCCCAAGGTCGGCTGCGCCGCCGATGTCTATGCGGTTGACGCGCTGGTAACGGCCATTGAACGCGCCAAGGGGCGCAGCAAACCGATTTCTTTCGAAGTCATCATCGAATCCGCCGCGGGCATCGCCCATGTCGAAGAAATCGCCGCGTCCAGCCCACGCCTTCAGGCCATGAGCCTTGGCGCCGCCGATTTTGCGGCCTCGATGGGGATGCAGACCACCGGCATCGGCGGCACGCAGGAAAACTATTACATGCTGCGCGACGGCCAGCGGCATTGGTCAGACCCGTGGCACTGGGCCCAAGCCGCCATCGTCGCCGCCTGCCGCACCCATGGCGTGTTGCCGGTAGATGGGCCGTTTGGCGATTTTTCGGATGACGAGGGCTTCCGCGCGCAGGCGCTGCGTTCGGCCACGCTGGGCATGGTTGGCAAATGGGCGATCCACCCGAAACAGGTGGCCTTGGCGAATGAGGTCTTCACCCCTTCGCAAGCCGCCGTTGCCGATGCCCGCGCCATTTTGGCCGCGATGGAGGAAGCCAAGGCCAATGGTCAGGGTGCAACCACCTATAAGGGCAAACTGATTGACATCGCCTCAATGAAACAGGCCGAGGTGATCGTGAAACAATATGAACTCATCACCGGCGCCTGAGCGCGCCGAAACCGCTTTGGCCCAAGCGCGCGGGGAATGGGAGAGGAGGCCCACCCCCGCATCCGCCGCCAAAGCTGATGAGTTCAGGCGCGCGCCCCTTGGCCTGCCCAAAGGGCGCGCGCGTCTTAAAGCGTTTACGCTCTAGCCTTGCAAATAGGCCGCGGCCCAAGCCCGGATCAGCCCCTGCTGCAAGCGCCGCGCGCGCTTGGTCCAGCTTCGGCCACCTTTGGGTTCTTCGCGCTGCGCCATCGGCAAACCTGCGCGCCGCGCCGGGTCTGCCGCGATAATGGCAAAGGCCAGATCGCGGCCTTCGCCCTGCACAAAGCCCGCAAGATTTGACACAAAATTCAACGTGCCACTTTTGGCCCGGATGCGAACCGGGCTGGCCTTCAGCTCCTTGCCATCGGCATCGGCCAGTCCCATTTCACGCAAGATTTCCGGCAAAAGCGCCCCGTGGCGCACCCTATCAATCCCCAACATCACCTGCACCAGATCGGCCGCCGAAACCCGGCTTTTCGGCCCAAGCCCGGAATGATCGCCAAAAACCGCCGCGATGCCAAAGCGCCGGCGCGCCCAATCAGTCATGGCGGCGGCTGAACCCGCCTGTGTCCCGGCACCGCTGGCCATCAGGCCCACGGCTTCAGCGGTGAGATTGGTCGAAAACTTCAGCATCTTTTGCAAAAGTTTCGGTAAAGCCTCGCCCTGATGCGCGGTCACAACCACGGCATCGGCCGGCGGATGCGCCATAAAACCGGGGCTGGGCAGAACCAACCCGCGCGCTGCCGCAAGCGTGGCAAAAACCTCAGCCGCATAGGCAGCCGGGGCCCGCACAGGCAACCAACGGCTGCCGCCATCGCCAAGGGCGGCTTGCGATACCGTCCAGCTTTCGTTGCCCTCATAGGTGAAAAGCGGCAGATCGCGATTGGCAAGACGGATCTGAACCCCTTTGACTACCGGCAAAAACCGTTCGCCCCGCGCATCCATGGTCAGACCATAGCCAGTGCCCGCGCGCTTCCATTCAAAGTTCACCCGATTGTAATTCAGGTTCAGCCCGGAAATTGCCGGGTTATAGCCCAGATATTCCGGCTGCTCGCGGTCGATCTGATAGCGAAATGGCAAGGCACCATCGCAGGCAAGGAAACGGCCGGTGATTTCCCGGATACCTTCGGCCAAAAGCGCGGCCACCAGATCGCCCATCTGGTCGGTGTCAAAATTCGGATCGCCGCCGCCAACAAGGTAAAGATCGCCCTCAAGCCGTCCCTGAACCACCGGCCCGACACGCATCAACCGGGTTTCAAAGCGGAAATCCGGCCCCAGCTTTTCCAACGCATAAAGGGCTGTGACGGTTTTGGCCACGCTGGCCGGAGGCAGGGGCATATCGGCATCGCGGCTGGCCAGCACCCGGCCAGTGGCCCGATCGGCCACCATGAAAGCAAGGCTTCCCGATAGCTTCGCCCCCTCCACCAGCCGGGAAAGCGCGCGATCCTCGCCCAACTCCGGGCGGTGGCGGGGCCGGGGCATCCGGGCGGGAACTTCGGCCCGGACCATCCCCGCAACGCTTGCCAATATGCCGGCCAAAACCTCGCGCCGCGCCATCAACCGCCGTGTTATCAAGGCGTTACCTCCTACTTATACCACAGCCCCTTGGCCCGGATCTCGGTTGAGGAAGCATCGCTCATCGGCAGGTTCACAAAAACCCAGGCCGGGGGCTTTTGCCGGCCCAGCCCTTCGCCCCGCTGCACACGATGCACCCGAAACGATTGCGCCGCCACCGAAAGCCGCGCCGCAACACCCGCGCCGGGCCGCGCCAGAACCCCCACCGGCAGGGCGCGCAGAATATCGCGCCAGCGCCCCCAGCGATGGAACTGCACCAGATTGTCCGCCCCCATCAGCCAGACAAATTTCACCCCCGGATAGGCCGCTTGCAACCGGTCGATGGTATCAGCCGTCAACCGCGTTCCAAGCGCCTGTTCCAAGGCCGTAATCTTCACCCGCGGATGGCTCCGCATCACCACCCGCGCTCGCGCCAGACGCTCGGCCAAGGGGGCAGGCTGGCGCGCTTTCAGCGGATTGCCGGGCGTCACCAGCCACCAGACCTGATCCAGCCCCATGCGCTTCAACGCCTCGCGCGAGATATGGGCATGGCCTTCATGCGCGGGGTCGAATGACCCGCCCAAAAGGCCGATAACCATGCCTTTGGTCGCGATGGGGAAGCCTGCGCGCATCCGCTCTCCTGTTCTGCCCGGCACTTGAGCGCAAACGGCGGGCGGAAACAATGGTCGGGCGGGGTTTCATCGGCTTGACGCAGGAATTATTTACTGACATTAGTCAGACAAATATCCTGACCAAAGTCACAAAATGCTGTCAGACATCGCCCGTTTGCGCCGCTTTAACCGTGCCGTCACCCGCGAGGTGGGGGCGCTTGACCATTCCTATCTGGGCCGTGGTCGGCCTTTGGGCGCGGCGCGGGTGCTGCAACTGGTGACAGAGGCGGGCACCGATGTGGCACGGGTCCGCGACCGGCTGGCGCTGGATTCCGGGCTGATGTCGCGCCTTTTGCGCAGCCTTGAAGACGAAGGTCTGGTGACAACCGCCACCGATCCCGCAGATCGCCGCCGCCGCATTGCCCGGCTAACCCCGGCAGGCGCGGTGGAAAACGCCGCCTATCGCGACATCGGCCATATCGCCGCAAAGGCCACGCTGGCCCGCGCCGGCCGGCAGGGCCAGGCGCTTTTGCAAGCGATGGATCTGATTGCCACCCAGCTTTTGCATGATGTGACCGAAATCACCGATACCGACCCCGACACGCCCGAGGCCCTGTCCTGTCTTGCCGCCTATTACCGGCTGCTCAGCGAAACCATCCCCGGCCTGCCCGCCGAAAAGCTGCCGCTACCTTTGCCCGATGCCGACGCCTACCGCCCGCCGCAGGGCGCATTTCTGATCGCGCTGAGCGATGGAATGCCGATCGGTTGCGTCTCGTTGCGCCCATTGGAAGGGACCGAGGCCGAGGTGAAACGCCTTTGGGTTCACCCCGATGCCCGCGGTCAGGGCCTTGCCCGCCGCCTGATGGCCACACTGGAAACCCGCGCCCGTGCCCTTGGCTATCAGCGGCTGAAACTTGACAGCAACGCCGCTCTGACAGACGCCATCGCGCTTTACCGCCGCATGGGATGGGCCGATTGCGCCCCCTATACCGGCTTTCCGGCGAATGTCTGGATGTCAAAGCCGCTCTAAGAGTTGCAGCGCCCGCCCCCAATCGCTACATGGGGCGCAACCCCGCGATTGGAGAGCATCATGGCCAGCTATCAATACGTCTATCACATGGAGAACGTCTCCAAGACCTATCCGGGCGGCAAGACCTGTTTTGAAAACATCCACCTGAACTTTTTGCCCGGCGTGAAGATCGGTGTCGTTGGCGTCAACGGTGCCGGTAAATCGACGCTGCTGAAGATCATGGCCGGCATGGACAAGGACTTTAAGGGCGAGGCATGGGCCGCCAAAGGTGCCAAGGTTGGCTATCTGGCGCAGGAGCCCTACCTTGACCCCAAGCTGACCGCCAAGGAAAACGTCATGCTGGGCGTGGCCGAACAGCAGGCCATTCTGGACCGTTACAACGAACTGGCCATGAACTACTCGGACGAGACCGCCGATGAGATGGCCCAGTTGCAAGACCAGATCGACGCCGGCAACCTGTGGGAATTGGAAGCCACCGTCGGCGTCGCCATGGACGCGCTGCGCTGCCCGCCCGATGATGCGAATGTCGAAAACCTGTCCGGCGGGGAACGCCGCCGCGTGGCGCTGTGCAAGCTCCTCCTCGAAAAGCCCGACATGCTGCTTTTGGACGAACCGACCAACCATTTGGACGCCGAATCCATCGCCTGGCTGCAAAAGCACCTGATCGACTACAAGGGCACGATCCTGATCGTCACCCACGACCGTTACTTCCTTGATGACATCACCGGCTGGATTCTGGAACTCGACCGTGGCCGCGGCATCCCTTACGAGGGCAACTATTCCGCATGGCTGGACCAGAAGGCCAAGCGCATGGCGCAAGAGGCGCGCGAAGACAAATCCAAGCAAAAGGCGCTGGAAAAGGAACTGGAGTGGATCCGCTCTGGCGCCAAGGCCCGCCAGTCCAAGGGCAAGGCTCGTCTGGCCCGCTATAACGAAATGGCTGGCCAAACCGTTATGGAACGCGCCACCACGGCACAGATCATCATCCCGAACGGCGAGCGTCTGGGCAACAAGGTGATCGAGGTGCAGGGCTTGAAAAAGCACATGGGTGACAAGCAGTTGATCGAAGATCTCAGCTTCACCATTCCGCCGGGGGCGATTGTGGGAGTGATCGGCCCGAACGGTGCCGGTAAATCGACGCTGTTTCGTATGATCACCGGCCAAGAGACCCCGGATGAAGGCACGATCACGCTGGGCGATACCGTGCAACTGTCTTATGTGGACCAGTCGCGCGACGCGCTGGACCCGAACAAGAACGTCTGGGAAGAAATCTCAGGCGGGGCCGAGGTTATTCACCTTGGCGACATGCAGGTGAACAGCCGCGTCTATACCGGGGCTTTCAACTTCAAGGGCACCGACCAGCAGAAAAAGGTGGGCTTGCTGTCAGGCGGTGAGCGTAACCGCGTTCACATGGCCAAGCTGTTGAAATCAGGCGGCAACGTGCTCCTGCTCGACGAACCGACCAACGATCTTGACGTCGAAACCCTGCAAGCCCTGGAAGCCGCCATCGAAGATTTCGCCGGCTGCGCGATCATCATCTCGCACGACCGCTTCTTCCTTGACCGGCTTTGCACGCATATCCTAGCGTTTGAGGGCGACGCCCATGTCGAATGGTTCGAAGGCAACTTCGAAGCCTATGAGCAAGACAAGGTGCGGCGCTTGGGCCCGGATGCGCTGGAGCCGAAGCGGGTTAAGTATAAGCGGTTCAGCCGGTAATAAGACAGGGGCGCGCAAGCGCCCCTCGCGCATTTTGCAGTATGCGCCGGCAGCAATGCCCCACCAACAAAGGCCCGCGCCCGACCTCGGGATGGCGCTGCAACGCTCGTTCTAGGCGGTTTATGGTTCAACCCCTCCCACCGAATTTCTAACGGCTGGCGTTGCAATCGCGCCCTCCCGGGGGGATGCGCAGGGGGACCGTGGCCCCAGTGGGGCCGCGAAAGCCCCCGCAGCGGGGCGCGGGCCGGCGGCGCAAGCGCCTTGATTCCGGCCGAGGGGCGCATTTAGCGGGCGTCTGACCTGGGCAATCCCACACAGATGGGCGTTACAACCCCGCCACGGTTCTAACGGCGAACGGCGCAATCGCGCCCTCCCGGGGGGGATGCGCAGGGAAACCGTGGCCCCAAGCTCCCGCAGCGGGGCGCGGGCCGGCGGCGCAAGCGCCTTGATTCCGGCCAAGGGGCTGCGCCCGCTGCGGGCCATTTGGCTCCGCTCCTTGGGCGGCATGGCAAACCGCGGCCGGGCTGGCGGGCTTCGTCCCTGTTCCGGCCCTGCGGATGCAATCTCATCCCTGATTGAAAAAACCGTGGATGGTTTCGGCCATGGCCTGCGAAATGCCTTCGACCGCCATCAGATCGGGCACGCCGGCGCGCGACACGGCCTTGGCGCTGCCGAAATGCGCCAAGAGCGCCCGTTTGCGCGCGGCCCCCACCCCCGGCACATCGTCCAAAGGTGTAGCCGAAACCGCCTTGGCCCGTTTTGCACGATGCGCGCCATTGGCCCAGCGGTGGGCTTCGTCCCGCAGGCGCTGCACGAAATAAAGCACCGGATCATTGCGCTGCAAAGCCATGGGAGGCAGGCCATCGCGATGGAATTCTTCCTTGCCCGCGTCACGGTCAATGCCCTTCGCCACCCCGATCAGCGCGACATCTTCCACCCCAAGTTCGGCCAGCACTGCCGCCACCGCCGAAACCTGCCCCGCGCCGCCGTCAATCAGCAGCAAGTCCGGCCACATATCAGATTTGCGCTCCGGGTCTTCCTTCATCAGCCGTTCAAAGCGCCGGGTCAGCACTTCGTGCATCATGCCGAAATCGTCGCTGTTCGCCCCCGCCTCGGAACGGATGTTGAACTTGCGATACTGGCTTTTCATAAAGCCTTCGGGCCCGGCAACGATCATGCCACCCACGGCATCGCTGCCCTGAATATGGGCGTTGTCGTACACCTCAATCCGGGTGGGCGGGGCATCCAGATCAAAGGCATCGGCAAGGTCCTGCAACAGCTTCATCTGCGTCGTGCTTTCCGACATGCGCCGGGCCAGGCTTTCGCGGGCGTTGCGCGCGGCGTTTTCCACCAGCTCGGCCTTTTCGCCCCGCTGGGGCACCGCCAGTTCCACCTTGCGGCCTGCGCGGGCAGACAGGGCTTCGGCCACCAGATCGGGGTTTTCGACGGGATGCGACAAAAGCACCAGACGCGGCGGCTCTTTGTCATCGTAAAACTGGGTCAGGAACGCCTCAAGGATCTCCGGCTCCTCAGCCCCTGCCCCGGTTTTCGGGTAAAAATCGCGGTTGCCCCAGCTTTGATTGGCCCGGATGAAAAACACCTGCACGCAGGCCTGCCCATGTTCCAGATGCACCGCCACCAGATCGGCCTCGGCCACGCCGGCAGGGTTGATGCCCTGCGATTGCTGCACCTGCGTCAGCGCCTTGATCCGGTCACGCAAGGCGGCAGCGCGTTCATATTCCATCGCCGCGCTTGCCTCAGCCATTTCGCGCGCCAGACTGGCCTGCACCGCGGTGGACTTGCCATCCAAAAACCGTTCGGCATCTTCGACCAGCGCCGCATAGGCGGCCTGATCCACCCGGCCCACACAGGGCGCGGCGCAGCGTTTGATCTGATATTGCAAACAGGGGCGCGTGCGGCTGGAAAACATCGCATCCGAACAGTTGCGCAGCAAGAAAACCTTCTGCAACTGGTTCAGCGTGCGGTTCACCGCCCCCGCACTGGCAAAAGGCCCGAAATAGCGCCCCTTTTCCCTTTTGGTGCCGCGATGCTTCTTGATCTGGGCAAAGGCATGTTCGCGGCTGATCAAAATATTGGGAAAGGATTTGTCATCGCGCAGCAGCACATTATAGCGCGGCTTCAACTGCTTGATGAGATTCTGTTCCAGCAAAAGCGCCTCAAGCTCCGTGCGCGTGGTCAGGAACATCATCGAGGCCGTTTCATGGATCATCCGCGCAATGCGGTGCGAATGACCCGTGGGCCGGGCATAGTTTGAAACCCGCGCCTTCAGGTTCCGCGCCTTGCCAACATAAAGCACCTCAGAGGCCGCATTCAGCATCCGATACACCCCCGGACTGGCGTCCAGCGTGCGCAGGTAATCCTGAATTAGCTCATGTCCGGTGCGGGCTGTTTCGCTCATGCAGAAAGGGGCCTTTCGGATACATCGATTCTTCCCCTTGGCTGCAATGATAGCCCTGTGAGGGCAAGAGGGAAGAAGTCCACCGCTTCTGTGGATAACTTTGCGGAAAAGAATTCAGGATTGCGATTTTTTCCTTGTTTTTCACCCGGCCCAACGGTTTGCCTATTTTTTAGGCAAAATTGCAAACCATTGAAAACAAACAGAAGATTTATTTTCAATGCCCAAATCCCTGAAAAATCAACGGTTTTTGCGGCAGATCAAGGCACAATCCGCCAAAAGTGGACAACTTGCCACCGGCCGGGGCGTGAAACTCATTCAACCCCAAGGATATCGGGGGTTTGCCAGCCCAGATGCTGGCCGCCATCCACCGCGATCATCTGGCCCGTCACCGCAGGCGAATCGAGGAAAAATCCCAGCGCTGCCGTGATGTCGGCAGGGTTTGCGCCGCGTTTCAGCACGGTTGCAGCGCGCTGGCGGGCAAAGTGGCTGTCGCTTTGGCGCAGTCCCTGCATCGTCGGCCCCGGACCTATGGCATTGACGCGGATCTGCGGTGCCAACCCCTGCGCCGCCGTGCGGGTCAGCGCCCAAAGCCCCATTTTTGCCAGCGTATAAGACATGAATTCCGGCGTCAGTTTATGCACGCGCTGGTCAATCATGTTGACAACCAAAGCACTGGCCAGCGGCTCGCCCGCCGCGTCAACGCCCACCTCGGGGGCTTGGGCAGCGAAGGCCTGCGTCAAAACGAAGGGCGCGCGCAGGTTGGTTTCCATCGCCCGATCCCAGCTTTTGCGCGTCGCCGTGCGAATCGTGTCGTATTCAAAGATCGAGGCGCTGTTGATAAGCACCGTCAACGGCCCACCAAGCCCCTGCACAGCATGGGGCACCAGTTTTTCCACCTGACTTTCGATCAGCAGATCGGCCCTGAGCGCGCAGGCCCGTCGCCCCATGGCGGTGATTTCGCTTACCACCGCCTCAGCTTCCTTGCGCGAGGCGGCGTAATGCACCGCCACGTCATAGCCGCGCCGCGCCAGATAAAGCGCCATTTCGCGCCCCAGCCGCTTGCCCGCCCCCGTCACCAAAGCCCGCATTTACGATTTCCCGCAGTCACAGCCTGTCTGGCCAATGATATAACGTCCACAACGCGGACAGACAGCGGGCTTTTCACGCCCACCGCGCAGCCGCGCCATTCCGCGCGGGAACAGCGCCTTGCCGATCATTCCGATCAGCGCCATGGCCAGCAAAAAGATGAAGATGATCTTGAACAGCATTCAAAGACCATAGCGCGCCCAAAGCGCCCTGTCTTCAACCGACTGCATCAGATCATCGGCAAGGCTCAGGCCAAAGCGCGCCAAAAGCCCGCGCTTCTGGCCCAGGGGAACCAGCTTTACCTTTTCCCCGAAAAGCGCCTTCATCTTGGGCACCAGATGCCCAATGCCATCGGCAAGCCCCAGTTCAACCGCCTGCCCGCCCACCCAGACATCGGCGTTGAACAGATCGGCCGATGCCAGCTTGTCAGCGCGGCGCGCCTTCACATGGGCAATAAATGCCGCATGGATCGGCGCCTGAAGCGCCTTCAGCCGCTCAACATCCTCAGGCTTTTGCGGCAAGAACGGGTCGGCCAGACTTTTCGATTTCCCCGCCGTGATCACCCGGCGTTCAATGCCGTGGCGCGTCATGGCTTCGGCAAAGCCAAAACTGGCAAAGATCACCCCGATAGAGCCCAGTATCGAACTTTCATCCGCCCATATCTCATCTCCGGCGCAGGCCAGCCAATAGCCGCCCGAAGCCGCAATATCTTCGACAAAGCTGAAAACCCTGACGCCTTTTTCATCGGCCAGCCGCCGGATGCGTGCGGCGATCAGGCTGGATTGCACGGCAGAACCGCCGGGCGAATTGATGACCAGCGCCACAGCGGCCGGCTTCATACGAAAAGCCTTTTCAATAACCGGGGCCAGCCCCGCATCGGAAAGGCCATTGCGCCCGGTGCCGATGCCGCCTTGCAGGCGGATAACCGGCACGACCGGCGGTTTTGTCACAAAGGGGATAAAGCGTTTCATGCCCCAACAGGTAGGGCGCTTCTGCCCCTTGCGCAACCACACTGGACAGCCCCGGCTGAAACCGCCACTTTCGCCCCATGATCGACAAGCTGGAAATGTTCATCGCACTGGCCAACGAACGCCATTTTGGCCGGGCGGCCGAGGTGGTGGGCGTCACGCAGCCTTCGCTTTCTTCGGCCATTCGCCAGTTGGAAGACCAGCTTGGCGTGCAGCTTGTGTTTCGCGGCAGCCGCTTTCAGGGCCTTACCCCCGAAGGCCAGCGCGTGCTGGATTGGGCGCGGCGCATCGTGGGGGATATGCGGGCCTTGAAAGACGAAATGCGCAGCGTTCACGCCGGGCTTTCGGGAAATCTGCGCATCGGTGTCATTCCAACTGCGCTGCCCATGGTGGCCGATCTGACCGCCCCTTTCACCGCCCGCCACCCCAATATGCGCGTGACAATCCTTTCGCGCACCAGCGTTGAAATTCTGGACGGGATCGACAGCCTCGAACTGGATGCCGGCATCACCTATCTGGATAACGAACCCCTTGGCCGCGTGGCCCAAACCCCGCTTTACGCCGAGTTTTACCGCTTTCTCTGCGCGCCCGGCGCGCCCCATGCCGGGCGCGACAAGATCACCTGGCATGAGGTGGCTTCGGTGCCCTTGTGCCTTTTGACCGCCGATATGCAAAACCGCCGCATCGTCAACCAACATCTGGCCGAGGCCGGGGCGCGGGTGCAGGCGATGGTCGAAAGCAACTCGACCATCGCGCTGATGTCGCATGTGCGCTCGGGGCTATGGGCCAGCGTTGTGCCGAAAAAGCTTGCGGATATGTTCGCCGGTCAGGGGCTGGTGGCCATTCCCATCGTCGAACCCGAAGCCGAACATCTGGTGGGGCTTGTCACCGCGCGGCGCGATCCGCAAACGCCGGTCTTGCAGGCCCTGATCGAAGCGGCGGCGCGGTTGGGACGTTCACGATAGGCGTTTCCTATTGAATAACGGGATATCAATATTGATTTCCCTATCAAGTCGCGTATCAGGGGCCCAGCTACCAAGGGGCCGCCATATGCTTGATTCCATCGACGTCACCGCTCGGGTTGGGGAAATCCTGACCGCCCACAAGGGGATGGAGGGCGCGCTTTTGCCGATCCTTCATGCCATTCAGGCCGAATTCGGCTATGTGCCGCAAGCGGCCCTGCCCGTCATCGCCCAGAATCTGAACCTCAGCCGGGCCGAAGTGCATGGCGTGATGTCGTTTTACCACGACTTCCGCGAAAACCCCGCGGGCAAACATGTGCTGAAACTGTGCCGGGCCGAAGCCTGCAAATCGGTTGGCGCCGACCGTGTGGCCACCCACGCGCAAAAGGCGTTGGGCATCGAATGGCACGAAACCACCACCGACGGCAAAGTGACGCTGGAGCCGGTGTTCTGCCTTGGTCTTTGCGCCTGCGCGCCTGCCGCTTTGGTCGATGGCAAACTGGTTGGCCGCGTCGATGAAGCCAAGATCGACAGCATCATCGGGGGTCTGAAATGAAAATCTATCTGCCGCTTGATTCCGCCGCCGTTGCCCTTGGCGCCGATGAAATCGCCGCCGCCATCCGTGCGGCCCGCCCCGATGCGACGCTGGTTCGCAATGGCTCGCGCGGGATGGTCTGGCTGGAACCCTTGGTCGAGGTGGAAACCCCTGCCGGCCGCATGGCCTTTGGCCCGATGACTCCGGCCGATGTGCCCGCGCTTTTTGGCGATCTGGCCGCGCATCCCAAGGCTTTGGGCCTGACCGAAGAATTGCCCTGGATGAAGGCGCAAACCCGCCTGACCTTTGCCCGCGTTGGCGTGATTGATCCCTTGTCGCTGGCCGATTACCGGGCGCATGGCGGGCTTAAGGGCCTTGCGCGCGCGC